>Ga0179592_10001216_pt1 | contig 10433 bp, 7 predicted proteins | sample CZODoug2_1_08_16_FD_148623 | JGI IMG/M metagenome (GOLD analysis project Ga0179592, IMG submission 148623) | Vadose zone soil fungal communities from Angelo Coast Range Reserve, California, USA - CZODoug2_1_08_16fungal (Illumina Assembly) | ecosystem: Environmental > Terrestrial > Soil > Vadose... | reverse complement strand
CTTGTTAGCTTTGCCCGAGACCTTGTGAGAATTGCAGACCTTGGATTCATTCAGCAAGAACAAACTCCAAACAGAGCTACTTACCTACAGGTATTCCTAGTTCTCGCGGGAACTCAAACCTTCTAAGAGATTCTTGTTACTCGGCCAATTCGAGGTAAAGCACGGCTGGGCCAGAGGAGTCGGAACTCGGTGGCATCGGCGTCACTGCGTTGGAGAGTTGGAGAAGTGCTCATGTGACAGTCCCCAAGGCATGCACAGCCCCGACTTTTCAGGCGAACGGCGCTAAATGTGAGGAGCGATTATTTCCGCTGAATGGAGAGCAACCGCAGGAGATTCGGCCCGGGAGGGAGTGCGGGCCGGGCACAATGAATGAGCGGAAAGCTTGGGAGCGTGGCTGTCGGGGCCGCATCTTGCCGGGGATTTGCCTCTCGGCGGGCTGTCTGCGCTCTTCCAATCTTGGGCGCAGGACCGGATACGAGGAAATCGTTGGAAGTATCGTCGTACAGGCTGAGCGATTCAGGGATTTCGCTACAAATTAGAACGAAGGCAAGCGAGAAGGCCAGGAGGAGGCAGAATCTTCCGAGAAATCGCATTGGCAATGAGGTGCCTTTCTTAGCCAACCCGACATTAGAACTGAGGCACCATTTGCGGCTACCATACTCCGCATAATTCTCTCCGTCAATAAGAACTTGAGGACGAATCGTGATCTGCGCTTCGGATTTTGGACAGTGCGAGTTCATATTCCCAATCCAGTTTTCCCGCTGGTCCTTGTTAAGTCGCGTTACCGTACAATTGGAATCCGCACGGAACCGAAATTCTACTTTTTGTTCTTCCTCATTATTTCCACAGGTGCTTTCCTCGATGCTATTGCACCGATCAGAGCAACCGCGCATATTGGCGTCACCCGGTCCACGATAGCCATTCGGAGGGATTTCTATGATGTTCGCGATTGTCTCTCGTGGTAAGAATTCAGGCAGGCGCTTGCACCCGCATCGATATAAAGACAACCGATACCGCGTCAGTCTGGGAGACGAAGGCCCATGCATCCCCATTTCGGATGATCGAGATATCCCCTCCTACCTCGCGAATGGTTATTCACTTCGGATGAGCAATGCAGCCGAGATCCGCAAGCCGAGTTTAATAAGACCTGAATCAATCCGAGGATGGCAATAGACTGGTTCCACGCTCATCGGTGGTCGCCCCATAGTTGCTTGAAGAGTTTCACTGTGGCGGGCGCAGACGCTGCTGGGGCGCCGCAGCCTTCGGTTTTAAGGCTGCGGGTTTTGACTTTTCTTTTTCTCGTCCTAATTTTTAATTTGACCCGCCGGGTAATTTTTTTCTAGGCCTATGGAGCGGGAATTCCCGCTTCAACAATCTGACCGGCCTTAATGGTCTTCAACGCAGCGAGCGCTTGCGGAATATTGCGCTGCAAGCAGAAAGTCCGGGAGTTGACGCGACGGACACGAGGGATCAGTCTGGAACAAATGCTGAAGGAACTCGCGGCCTACTTAAGGGGCTGGAAGAGTTACTTCAGTTACTGTCAGACGCCTTGGATACTGCGAAACCTAGATTACTGGATACGCCGCAGGTTGCGATCGATGATCTGGAAGCAATGGAAGAGTGGAGCCGTGCGGTTCCGGGAGCTTCGACGACGGGAGGTAAGCGTGGGCCTGGCTGCCAAGACAGCAGGCAGTGCACACGGTCCTTGGCGTCTCGCTAACAGTCTCGCGCTGGCCGTCGCGCTACCCAATGCTTACTTCGCATGGCTCGGACTTCCTTCCTTGCTCGACGGTCCAGCGTAACCCTCTGAACCGCCCGATGCGGACCCGCATGTCGCGACTGTGGCAGGGGCGAGCGGGCGACCGCTCCCCTATGCCGATTTGTACAGCCGGCATCTTGCCCGCGTTCTTCCTCGTTGGTGGCACAGGCCTGTCTGCCGCAGGCGGGCCGCCTCCCGCGCCGCCCACTCGCCACTCGTCAATCATCACTCGCCACTTCCCCAAGCCGAAGGATCATCGCCTTTGCCGCCCGCCGAACTTCCCGAGCACCTCGCCCGTAATCCCGTTCGTGCCGTGGCAACCTCCCTCGATCCCGCCGCACCAACCTCCACCGGGCCCCATCCCATTCCCGCAACCCAATCCGCTCCGCCGTTCGTGCCACCCGCTCACCCCGACAACCCGCCACGGACCGGCCCACTCACTCCGCAACCTGCCCTAAAGAGAGACTCCCACGCACTCCACTTCGACCACAATTGCCGCCTCCTCATCGACGGCAAACCCTTTTAGAATCGACACTTACGCACCCGCCCACAACTGTTGATTCTAAATCACTTACAGCCACACTAACTCCTTTATCAGCAACTTACAAGAAACCAGGAGGGGGCCATCCGGCTTTCCTTGTCGCAACGAAAATATCCAGCCGATCAACGAAACGCCTCTGTGCCTTTGTAGGGGCGCAGCATGCTGCGCCCCACCTTGGCAACCAATACTCCGCGCAAGAAAGTGGGGCAGCAAGCAAGAACAGAAGCGCACCGTAACGGAAGGGAAACTACTTGCCAGGCCCTGCCGCCGTTAACAATCCTCACCTGGATTTTTCTTCTCCGACTAAAAACTTAAAACGAACAACTCACGACTCTCCAAGCAGGTGAGACAAGACAGGATAGCCCCAAGTCATCAGGTCACGAGGTTAATTGCCGGCAGCGCGCGCCGGTTTTTCGTCGGAAGGCTCGCCTTCGCGAATGCCGCCGTAGCGCCGTTCACGCTTCTGAAATTCCAGTAGCGCCTCAAGCAACCGCGCCCGGTTGAAATCCGGCCAAAGCGTTTCCGTCACGAAGATTTCCGCATACGCAATCTGCCAAAGCAGAAAATTGCTCACCCGCATCTCGCCGCTGGTGCGGATCAGCAGATCAGGATCCGGCAAGCCTTCCGTGTACAAGTGCCGTGAGAGCTGCTCCTCAGTAACCTTGTTCGGAGTCCCGTGGCCGTTGCGTTCGGAAAGAATCGCGTTCATGGCATCGACAATCTCCGCGCGCCCGCCATAATTCAGCGCCACGCACAACACCATGCCCTTGTTCCCCGCTGTTTTCTCCATGGCATCCCGCGCATCGTTCTGCACCCCAGCGGGAAGTTCGTCGATCCGGCCGAGGAAGCGCATCCGGATATTGTTCTTCTGAAGGAGCGGCATCTCTTTGCGGAGATATTCGCGCAGGAGCGCCATCAGGAAGTCGATCTCAGTTTTGGGCCGCCGCCAGTTTTCCACGGAAAACGCATAAAGCGTCAGCGCTTCGATTTTCAATCGCGCGCACGTTTCGATCGTCGTGCGTGCCGACTGCGTTCCCGAACGGTGCCCCGCGATCCGCGGGAGGTGCCGCTTCTGCGCCCAGCGCCCGTTGCCGTCCATGATCACGGCGACGTGCCTCGGCAGCCGCGTCAAGTCCAGCTTTTCGAGCAGCCTCGCCTCTTCCGGCGTTACCGGGCCGAGCGAACCGGGTGCGGCGACGTGCAGAGTCTTGGAACTATGGCTATGGGACACGTTGTCTATGCAGGCTTTCTAAGGAAACCTCTTTACGACGCAAAGTTAACATACGCTTCGGGGGCAGCGCAACGTCAGATGCCGTGTTTGCTATCAGGGCGGCGGTGGCATGCTTTGCTGAAAGAGCGCCGTGTAGGTGAGGACCAATGTCAGCGCGATCATGGCGATCGCCGTCACCCATGCGACGATATTGAAAGTCACCGTGTTGACGTAATCCCCCATCAGGTCGCGCCGGTTGACAAGCAGCAGAATGAATATCACCACCACCGGAAGCCAAATCCCGTTGCCCACCTGCGAAAAGATCAGAATCTTCCAAAGCGGCGCATTGGGCAGCAGCACGACGCCTGCCCCAACCACGATCAAAATCGTATAGAGCCAGTAGAAGATGGGGGCCTCTTTGAATTTGTGGTCGAGCCCCGCTTCAAACCCAAGCCCCTCGCAAATCACGTGCGCGGTCGAAAGCGGCAAGATGGACGCGGCGAAGAGCGATGCATTGAGCAGCCCAAATGCGAATAGAATCCCCGCGCCTTTGCCCGCAAGCGGAATCAGCGCCTGCGCCGCCTGCGCGGCGTCGGTGATGTCCCGGTGTCCCGAGACATGGAGCGTGGCCGCCGTGCACACGATGATGAAGAACACGATCACCATGCAGCTGATGCTGCCGAAGAGGACGTCGGCGCGCGCCTGCCGGTATTGACGCGGCCCCACTTTCTTTTCGACAAATCCAGCCTGAAGATAGAAGAACTGCCAAGGGGCAATAGTGGTTCCCACGAGTCCCGTCAACATGAGCAAGTAGCCTGAATCGAGGCGAAGATTCGGAAGCACCGTTTGTTTCGCCGCGATCAGCCAATCCGGCTTTGCCAAAAAGGCGGAAAATACGTAGGACAGATACAGAATGCAGGCAAAGAGAAAAATAACCTCCACCTGGCGGTAAGTTCCTCGAATCACTAGAACCCAAACGACGATCGCCGCGATCGGCACCGCCACGTACTTGCTCACCCCAAAAATCTGCATGGATGCCGCGACTCCGGCAAACTCCGCCACCACGTTGGCAAGGTCCACAAAAAAACCGGTGATCATCACAAAAAACGTCGAGCGGAATCCGAACTCCTCCCGAATGAGATCGGAAAGCCCTTTCCCGGTGACCACGCCCATCCTCGCGCACATTTCTTCCGTGACGTAGAGAGCAATCGTCATCGGAATCAGCGACCAGAGCAACGCGTACCCGTATTGCGCTCCGGCTTGCGTATAGACGGAAATCCCTCCCGCGTCGTTGTCCACATTGGAGGTGATCAGCCCCGGGCCCACCACGGCCAGCAGCAGCGTCAGACGCCGGCGCAGTCCACGGATTTTCTTCTGCAAATCCGTGTCGCCCGCCCGCACGCGGTCAAACTTCGCCGAAATAACGTTCCAGTCCATCGATCCGCTCGAATTCCCTTCCTATTTCTTCACCAGCCTCGACACCACGTCGTCCACCGTGATCGCTCCAATCGGCCGGTTTTCTTTGTCGATTACCGTCAACATCCGCAGGTTGTACTTGTCGAACAGCTCGAAGACTTCCTCGTCGTCCGCATTCGGGGGCAAGCTTAGCAGGGGTTCCGTCTTCAGTTCCGCCATGCGTTGATCGGCTGCCGCCAAAAGGAGTCGCGCAACGGGGACGGTGCCCGAAAACTGTGCCGAAATGTCCAGAAGCACGATCGTGTCAAGCTGGTCATAGTTCAACTCCTCCCCGCGCATCCACTCTAGAACTTCCTCGCGCGTGGAATCCTCACCCACAGATGCGAAATCGGGATTCATCATGCCGCCGGCCGTTGCGGCGTCGAATTCCAGCAATTCGCGGACCTCGTCGGCTTCCAGGCCGGGCATCTCATCCAGAAGTTCTTCGGAAGTTTCCTTGGACAAGTCCGCCAGAAGGTCGGCCGCCGCGTCCGGTGCCATTTCTTCCAGAATGTCTGCCGCTTTTTCCGGATCCAGTTTTTCCACGATTTGCGTGGTGAGCCGCTCGTCCAATTCTGCGAGAACCGCAGCCGCCGTCTCTTCGTCCAGCGACGCGATAATTCCCTGCCGCTCCGCCGCGGACAGATCCTCCATGATTTCCGCAAGGTCTGCCGGGTGCAGATCCTCAAGCTTTTCGTGCGTAATGCGCAGCTTCACGCGGCGCATGGGGTCCGGTTCAACCAGGTTCACAAACTCCCAGCGAATCGCGCTCTGTGGCAATCTGCTCTGCAGTTTGCGAACGACCTTGTAAGGCACCACCCCCTGAAGCAGCCGCCGCACGGCTCCTGGCAGCCCCACATCGACTTGCGTCAGACGCAGCTCGACGTTGCCATTCGTGCGGAACGGGGTCAGATCGACGTCATTTACACGCACGACCTTTCGGCCACGGGTATCAATGATTTGTTGATCTAGCAAATCCTTCTGAACCGCCAGCCACGATTCGTTGGGCTGGTAAAGCTCAAGGGCCCGCTCGCTGACGCTTAACTCCATCTTCCCCGCCGCCACCGACGCAACTTGGTCGTGCTTGGCCACCAGCGGTTGAAAATGGCCCCGTGACAGCAGGTAATGAGAGACGCGATTGGGAGCTTCCGCGGGCTCGATAAAGAATTCGCGCACACGTCCGACATAATTGCCGGCCACGTCGTAAGTTTTAGCGCCCATCAATTCTGTCGCGTAAAGATCCATACGCTATCCCTCCTCGCGCGTCTCCGGGCTTTCCCGTCCAGCTTCTCTGCAGAACTCATCCCGGCAACAAAAAACCCGCGCACCGAAGAACCTCGGCCGCGGGCAAGTACCTCACACAAATGGACTTACCTTTAGCCGCCAGTGAACCCTCCCCACCCGACCGCTCGCGCTGTGGCTTGCGCCTCGCGCGACAACACCTGGACACCCAGTCGATAAGCCATTTTCAGGTTCAAACTTAGCCCGGACCGACTAGAGCCAGGTTCGAGTTCGCTGCCCGCACGCATTGAGAGGAAATCACTCCGTTTATGACGAAATTGCAGTCACAGTTACTTTGATAAGCTGCGCGCTTCGCGAAGTCAAGAAAAAAGGACTTTCGAAGCGATTTTTTTGTTCGAATGACTATGGGGAGGGTCTCTTGCGGTTTGGAAAGACCATGTGGCGCGGTTCCTCGCCTTTCCGGCGGCAGTCTTCCATGTACAACCGAAGATAGTTCGTCAAGACATAGTCGCGTCTCGAAAACCCCAGTTCCTCGGCCGCTCGATCGATCGCTGCGGCGGGCCCTTCTAGTTCCACAAAGGTTCCTATGGGTGTTTCGTCCAGTTCAATCAGAAGACCGCTGGCCCAGGCTTTCGAATCGGGCATTCGAAAGGTCGTGCGGTATTTTTCATAACGGAACCAACCGCTCATACCCAGTCCTTCGAAAATCCTGGTCAGATTCCCCGCCTCAGCGACCTCAACCTCAATCTCCTCTCGGACCTTGTATAACCCATGAGATGCAGTTTCCGCCCCGACGCCTGTCGGTTGCACCATCGGCTGCTTGAAGGTCAACACCACGCGCTGCTTCGCTGCTGCCGTCTTCGACTTTCCTCGAACTTCGGGCGTCTCCGTTCGAATGCGCAGCAATTGTCCGTGCTTGGCAAGTCCGCCCTGCGGGGTATCGAAAATCACATTTTCCTCATGAACTTTGGAGGTTCCGGGGCCGGCAGGGAGCGCTCCGATGCGCATCAATGCCCGATGAAACGCGGGCACATCGCTGATCTTCAGCTTGATTTCAGTCTCTCTTGCCATTGGGTTCTCACGCCCGCCGCAGGCTGCTTTCTCCCGCCGCCGACTTCCGATAGTATAGCGAACGCACCCGAATGATTCCGCGCGTCGCCCCACCCCGCCGCGCGCATCAACGATGGACTGTATTGCGGTCCTTGTTAAAGATGGACCGCACCCCGGTCCTCGACAAAAAAGAGACGCATGAACCCGGACGCCAAAACCGCTGCGCCAACGCCAACGCAGGAAACCTCAGGAGATACAGTTCCCAAGCCCCCGGTCGCCCGGCGCGAACCCGTGGAGCACGTTTTGCATGGCGACCGCCGCGTCGATCATTACGCCTGGCTCCGGCACAAAGAAAACCCCGAAGTCATCGCCTATCTGAGGGCCGAAAACGCATATACCGAAGCCATTCTGAAGCCCACGGAACCGTTCCAGGAGAAGCTTTATCAGGAGATGCTCGGGCGCATCCTGCAAACGGATCTTTCCGTTCCCTATAAGCTCCGTGGCTACCTCTATTTCACGCGGACCGAAGAAGGAAAGCAGTACGCATTCCATTGCCGGCGGCGCGACGCGGAATGCGCGGCTGAAGAACTGCTGCTTGACCTGAATCTCCTTGCGGAAAGCCATTCGTTTCTTGGATTGGGTTTCTTCGAGGTCAGCGAGGACAACCACCTGCTCGCCTATTCGACCGATACTACGGGTTTCCGCCAATACGTGCTGCAAGTCAAAGATTTGCGTACCGGGACCACTCTCCCCGAGCGCTTCGAGCGCATCACGAGTGCCACCTGGGCCTCCGACAATCGCACGCTGTTCTACACCGTAGAGGACGAAACAACGAAGCGCTCTCACCGGCTCTATCGGCATGTTCTGGGCTCCACCGAACCGGACCCCTTGCTCTACGAGGAAACCGACGAGCGGTTTCGAATCGAGGTGGAACGCACACGCAGCGGCGCTTTTCTACTTCTCACTATCGCGAGTCACACGGCCAGCGAAGTCCGCTTCTTGCGCGCCGATCAGCCCACGGGGGAATTTCGGCTGGTTGCTCCGCGCGAAGACAACCATGAATATTACGCTGACCATCATCCCGGTCCGCTTGCCACGGAACATCCCTGGCCGGCGCCGAATTCGAATGACGGAGTGTTTTACATTCGCACGAATTCCGGCGGGCGCACCTTCCGCCTGATGACCGCTCGAGTGACTGACCCTCGCCGAGAATTCTGGCGCGAGATTATTCCCAATCGGCCGGACGTCATGCTCGCTGCCGCGGAGGTTTTCAAGACCCATCTGGTGCTTTTCGAACGCGAGGGCGGCTTGGCTTATCTCCGCATTGTGGATTTGACCGCGGACGCTCCAAATGCTCTTGCGGCGTCGCATCGCATCGAATTCGCCGAGCCCGCGTACAACGCTTCCATCGGTGAAAACCCGGAGTTCCGCGCCTCCCATGTGAGGTTCCAATACGAATCGTTCGTAACTCCTCGCTCCATCTTTGACTACGAGGTTCGCACGCGCGAACGGAGCCTTCGGAAGGAGCAACCCGTTCTCGGCGGCTACGATCCGTCGCAATACGCTAGCGAGCGTTTGCATGCCACAGCTCCGGACGGCACGCACGTGCCTCTTTCCGTCGTGCATCGCCGCGATACGCCGCGCGATGGCTCTGCCCCGCTGCTTCTCTATGGTTACGGCAGCTATGGAATCTCAGTGCCGGTCAATTTCAGTTCGAATCGGCTTAGCTTGCTGGACCGCGGCGTGATCTACGCCGTCGCGCACGTCCGCGGCGGCGGCGAGCTCGGAAAGCCGTGGCACGACGGCGGCCGCATGAAGCAAAAACGCAACACGTTCACGGACTTCATCGCCGCGGCCGAACACCTCATTGCGCAACGCTACACGACGCCCGAAAAACTCGTTATTGAGGGCGGCAGCGCGGGCGGCCTTCTCATGGGTGCCGTGGCGAACATGCGCCCTGACCTTTTTCGCATGGTCATCAGCCACGTGCCCTTCGTCGACGTGTTGAATACCATGCTCGACGCGTCTCTCCCGCTGACCGTCGGCGAATACGAAGAATGGGGCAATCCGCAAATCGCGGAAGATTATTTCTACATGAAGTCGTATTGTCCCTACACCAACCTGGAGCGGAAGGCTTATCCTGCGATCTTGGCAAAAACGGGGCTGAACGACAGCCAGGTGATGTACTGGGAGCCGGCGAAATACGTTGCAAAAATGCGCACGCTGAAAACCGATTCGAAGCCGCTGCTGTTGAAAACCAACATGGGTGCGGGACATGGCGGCGCTTCCGGGCGCTATGACTATTTGCGCGAGACTGCGCTGGATTATGCGTTTTTCTTGACCCATCTGGGCATCGGGGAATGACCGGATCAAGGGCGCTCACGGGGAAAAAAGAAAAGGAATTAACACACAGGCCGCAGAGATCGCGGAGGACACAGAGAAGAGTAAACGTGGAATGAGCGAGCCGACAACACCGCTGATGATGCAGTATCACGCCATCAAGGCGCGGTATCCGCACGCCCTGCTGCTCTTCCGCCTGGGCGATTTCTACGAACTGTTCTACGAAGACGCGATCATCGCCGCGCGCGAGCTTCAGATCACTCTCACCTCGCGCAACCGCGAAAAGGGGCAGCCTATTCCCATGTGCGGCGTTCCATACCACGCCGCCGAAGGCTACATCGCGCGCCTGATCCGCGCCGGCTTCAAAATCGCGATTTGCGATCAGATGGAGCAGCCCGGACCGGGCAAAAAGCTCGTTCGCCGCGAAGTCGTGCGTGTCATCACGCCGGGTACCGCCACCGACGTCGCCCTCCTCGACGCTCGCGAAAACAATTTTCTCGCATCCGTCGCCAAGCATGCTCCGGGTTCACCTATCGGCCTCGCTTTCGTCGATCTTTCGACCGGCGAATTTCAGGCCACCGAATTCTCCGGCACGCGCGCCGATGACGCTCTTCGCGACGAACTTCAGTTGCTTCGCCCGAGGGAAACTCTGCTTCCGCGGCCGCAGCAGCTTTTCGAAACGGCGAAGACGTCGCTCCTGGAAGGCGTTGGTGGCGTGGAATCCCGCCTCGAAGATTGGGTCTTTCAGCGCGACTATGCCGAGCGCATCCTGCGCGAACAGTTTGGCGTTGCAGAACTCACGGGTTTCGGCCTCGACGAGCACCCGCAAGCACTGG
>Ga0179592_10001210_pt1 | contig 10464 bp, 12 predicted proteins | sample CZODoug2_1_08_16_FD_148623 | JGI IMG/M metagenome (GOLD analysis project Ga0179592, IMG submission 148623) | Vadose zone soil fungal communities from Angelo Coast Range Reserve, California, USA - CZODoug2_1_08_16fungal (Illumina Assembly) | ecosystem: Environmental > Terrestrial > Soil > Vadose... | reverse complement strand
GCGCTTAAATCAGAGGCCAAGAAAAACGTTGGGATTTAAAACCCCTGCGGATAGACTTCAAGCAAGTGTTGCGTCGACCGATTGAACCTGCCTATTCCTTAACAATCTTCGTTGAGAACCGATGCAAGGCTTCCTTTCGTCGCCGGGCAGCGGTTCGGTGCAGGCGCTTGGCCTGACGTTTATGGCCGCGGCGCTGAGCATGGGCAATTTTCTGCTCGATATTTCGATAGAAACGGCCCGAGCGCAGCTTCTCCCCATCGCTGGTGGTGGCGATGTGCTCAACGCCCAAATCAATCCCGACTTCCATCTTCGGCGCAACCTGCTGAGAGGCTTCGACTGCGACGGGCAAACACAACCACCAGTCCCCGACCGAATCTTGAGCAAAGCAGCCGCATTTCCACGTGGTTCCCTCAAGAAGCTCTCGTTCAAAGACCCGGAAGGCTTTGCCCGAGAAGCGCAGCGACTTTCCTTGTCGTTTTAGTTGCACCGCTTTGAAAGGCACCCAGCCCAAGGAGCGCTTCGCGCCTTTGCTCACGCGCCAGTTAAGCCTTGATAGCTTGAATTGCTGTCGACGGGTCGCATACTCGGCATTGACCCGCTGAATGGTATCCGAGCCGATACGGGCAAAGCACTTGCTTGCCCCGGCAGTGAGCTTGTCCAGATCAAACGCGGTGAGCCATTTAGGCGGTCCTGCAAAGGGGCGCGCCGCTTTGTAGCTGCTGGCGTTGGCGAAATTCCAAACCTGGTTCACTTCGATCGCCGCAGCATTGAGCCATGCGTAGCCTTCCGCCTTCACCTTGAGGCGCAGCGTCCGTATGTGCTGAATCTTGGTTGCCATGATTCAATGGCCGAAATTACCCCGTATATAAAACTCGGGCAAGCTGCATTTCTCGGCAAAACAGGCAGAAATGCGGGAACGAGGCGGCGCGAGCCAGTATCACTTACAGCTGGCGGCTCTGCTTGCGCAACCCGCCGCCGCTGGGTCGCGTCATCCTTGACGCTTCGTCGAGTGGGAAAGGCCAAGACGCGTGGCCATGTGGACGTTGGAGGCCAGGGCGTCGCTTGCTTACCGCGATGGTATCCGTAAGACTGCAAATCTGCTGTAGGGAGCGCGGTATGGCGGAGGATGAGGGGGTAGCGAAGTCCTCGGAGGCGGCCGGCCAGCCGTCGGGTGCGCCCGCGCCAGTCTTCATCAGCTATGCGTCGCAAGATACCGCGGTCGCCAATGCCGTCATCGAGAGTCTCGAACAGCACGGGATCAAATGCTGGATTGCGCCTCGTGATGTCACACCGGGGCTGCAGTACGCTGATGAGATCGTGGGGGCGATTAATGACGCAAAAATCCTTGTATTGGTGCTTTCTGAACACGCGGTCGCTTCTCCGCATGTAGGACGAGAGGTTGAGCGGGCCGCGTCAAAGCGGCGGCGAATTATCGTTCTACGGACCGATGTGGCACCAGTGACCCGGTCTTTTGAGTATTTCTTGAGCGAGTCGCAATGGATTGATGTGGCGGCATTAGGTGTGCCGGCGGCGCTGATGAAGCTCATGCAAGCAGTGGGGCAAAGTCTTGCTCCCTCGAGGGTCAGTCCTGGTTTGGGGACTGACATCAGGAATCTGGCTGATCGGAAACGTAAACCCAGTTATCCGACAGTTAAGCGTCTGATCGCCGCTGCGGTGTTCCTCGTCGTCGCCGCCCTAGTCGTCGGCGTTATGGTTCGTTACTGGCCGTCGAAGCAGCGGGATCCGCAGGCGCCGGTGGTCGCGGCAATCTCGGACAAGTCGATCGCGGTGCTGCCCTTCACCGATATGAGCGAGAAGAAGGACCAGGAATATTTCGCCGATGGCATGGCAGAGGAGATCATCGATCTACTCGTGAAAATTCCTGGACTTAAAGTCATCAGCCGCACCTCATCGTTTCAGTTCAAGGGAAAAACCGGGGATCTGCGCAGCATCGCGACCCAGCTCGGCGTGGCCTATGTGCTGGAGGGAAGTGTACGAAAATCCGGTGATCGATTGCGAGTGACCGCACAGCTAATCAATAGTCGAGATGGGACGCACCTCTTTTCGCAGAACTATGATCGAGAGTTGAGTGACGTCCTCAAGATGCAGGATGAGATCGCGGACACACTAGTGCGGGCGCTGCAAATCGAAATGAGCTCCGAGGGCATCGCCTCTCGCCCGGCCCTGCGCAACACGGATGCCTACACCTTGTATCTGCGGGGACAGCATGCCTTTGATCGCTTCGATCAGCAGGGCAGCGAACGAGCCGCTAATTACTTTCAACAAGCGCTCGATCTCGACCCGGCGTTCGCGGTCGCGGCGTCAAAGCTCGCTGCCGCGTATATGGTGCTCGGAGAGTGGGGATTCATGCCTCCGGCCGCCGCTTTCGAGCCGGCGCGTCACGCCGAAGAACTCGCACTCAAGCTAGACCCGAACCTCGCCGATGCGCACGCGGGGCTCGGCAGAATACATGGCGTCTACGATTGGGATTGGTCAGCTGCCGACCGGGAACTTAAACTGGCACAGGCCCTCGCTCCAAACGACCCGCGCATCCTATTTGTCGGCGCACTGCAATCGCTGAGCACGGGCCATTGGGACGAAGCGCTTAAGCTGGTAAACGCGTCCCTGACGCAGGACCCGTTGAATCCTAGCGGTTACTTCGTGCTTTACCAGGTACAGTTGCGGCGCGGCCGATTTGCAGAGGCGGAAGCGGCCATACGCCGCACCCTCGCAATCAGCCCGACTTTCAGCCGCGCCCACTTTTATCTTGGGCGCGTGTTGCTCGCGCGTAACCAACCTCAAGCGGCATTGACTGAAATGCAAAAGGAGGGAGACGACGCCACGCGCCTAGGCGGATCCGCGATGGCCTATTTTGCCCTGAGGCGAAAGGCAGATTCCGACGTAGCGCTCGCACAGATGCTTAAAGACCAGGCAAAACACAACCCGTTTTACATCGCGCAGGTTTATGCGTTTCGCGGCGAGTCAGACGAGGCCTTCAAGTGGCTGGACCGCGCCTATGAACAGAAGGATCTGAGTCTCAGCCACATCAAAGGTGATGTGCCCTTTAAGGCACTCGAGGGTGATCCGCGGTACAAGACGTTCTTGAAGAAGATGAATTTGCCCGAATGAAGAGGTTGGCGCGACGATAGTGGGGAACTCGTTACAAGCACTAGCTTGGTGTTCGTGCAGCTCGTTCGCCAAGGTTGCACTGGTACGCGTTCTATCAACTTGATTGGTAGGCGGATGGCTGGTTTGCTCATCGCCATCGTTCGTTCAGCTACCCGATAACAGTCGGTCATCACGGACCGCTCAGGGTCGATTGTTCGCATTTGCGTTCTCGCACCGGGCTACAGGCGCTGACCGGCCAACTGCACTCATCCGACCCCGAGCGCACAGAATTCTCGTAGGCGGACATTGAGGAGTACGATTCGGATGTGTGAAAATTATAAAGTCGTTAACCGGCCAGAGAGCACACGTGCCTACCACCGATACGCTTGAACGATTCATTACCCGAGTCGAGCAGAATGCTCATGCGCAGGCTGTCGAAGAGTTCTACACGACGGGGGCATCCATGCAAGAGAACCAGTCTCCGCCGCGAGTTGGGCGCGACAAACATGTCGCGGCCGAACGAAACGTCATGTCACGAGCGAAGTCGGTGTCATCGCAGTGCGTGCGCCCGGTGTTCGTCAACGGTGACAAAGTCGTAATCCGTTGGATTTTCCAATTCGAATGGCTCGATGGGACCATCACCCGTATGGAGGAACTCGCATACCAATGCTGGGAGGGCGAGCGCATTGCGGAGGAAACGTTCTTTTACGATCCAGCTCAACGCGCACCTTTCAAGAAGATCGGAAACCATGGCTAAAGCCTATTGGATTGCGTTTTATCGGGAGATTGTGGATCCCAAAACACTCGCCGCCTATGCAAAGCTGGCCGGTCCTGCTATCGAAAAGGGCGGTGGACGCCTTTTGGCACGAGGAATGCCGGCCCGGGTGTACGACGAGGGTAAAATGGAACGAGCCGTAGTAATCGAGTTCGATTCTGTAGAGAAAGCCGTCGCGGTGCATGATAGCCCCGGCTATCAAATGGCGTTGGCGGCGCTGGCGGATGGCGTCGTGCGAGACTTGCGGATCGTGGAGGGGGTTTGAGGTCACTGCGGCGACGAGTTCGGTGCTCTCTATACCTGCCCCTATTGGTGAAGTTGCGGATGGCGCAGGCGGCGTAAGTTAAAAGTGCGTCGATCGCCAATGACTGCCTGCGAAGCAGCTTAATTCGAGGCTAGTTTCCTGCTCAACATTCGATGTTCTGTACTCGAAAGGGAGAAAGGAGCCAGGAAAGGAACCCGGCTCCTTCTCGCAGTCGCGCTACTTCAGGTTAAGCACCTGCATTGTTGAGGAGCCTAGAACTCGCCGAATGCTCGCGCGATCGACCTGGCCCTTGTTCGCAGCAGCTACGGAGCCATCCACCAATTTGGCAATTGCATCGCTCTTTGCAATCGACCCATCCAACGCAGCCCAATTCTTATAATAAACGATGAGAAGTACGTCCGGGTCATCCGGAGTGCGGGGCTCAACTGTGATTACTTCGTAGCGGAGAACGTCGCCCATCTTCTTGCCGGCCTCTTGTTCCTGTTTCCACTTCGTGGCCACAAAGTTCATATATTCATCGAATTTACCATCTACCGTCCGGATCCTGGAGACATTGACGACGGGGCCTTCGGTGTACGGATGATCATCCGCCAACGCGGACCCGCCAATGAATGCGAGACAGAAGAATGCCGCGGACGCGGCCAGTCGATGCTTCAGTAACATGTGAATATCCTTGAGTTGGAATTTATTATTTGCGGCAGACACACTTCATGCGTCCGCCCCCAGTACGCAGTGAATCAACCGAGCGCGAGATGTTACATATTGGGTGTTGTGACGTCATGCGGCACCGCGTCCCTGGCGTATGTGCATACCCGTAGTATTTGTGCTCGACGGTTGGACTTTGACACAGCGGCCTTATCGAACGGCCACTTCGCGGCAACGGCCGATTCCCGATCCCGCATAAACGTTAGGATGTCGCGCACGTGGGCCACGATGTTGTTCGATCGCAATTCTACCGCCGAAATGTTGATTTCGATGGGGATCGGCGCGAGGCTTGTTTGGGGCGCGCGACATCCCGAGAGGAATTTTGCTCCGTCTCTTAACGTCAACGCGCCATTGACGTAGTTGCTTGAACTTAGCGTGCGCAATGAGTAATTGCACGAAGCAATAGTAATCGGGGCTAAGCTGTTGCAATAATTCCTTCATAGACAGCCTGGATCGTTCCATTGCTGCGCCGCGATTGTCTGTCTGCTGGCGCACATTGGTCCTCCAAGCTGAGGCTGAGGCGCCCGACAGTTGCCGCGGCGGCCAACCAGTGACAAGAGCGTCTATAATTCTTCCTAAGCGGGGAGGCGGTAATGGCGATCAAACGTCCAACAAAAGGTAAAGGTACGCCATCACACAAACCGGTCGCCACTGCCCCGTTGCGCCACGTCGATGTCAGGGCGCCGCAACAGATGGTGCCGGGCGAGGTCTACGTCGGGTGGCTGTGTAAGAATCGATCGTGCGGGCGAGTGATCGCGATTGCGGCGACTGCACCGGGCGGCAAAGCGTTGACGGAATTCGATGATCAATTGACTGCGATCAAATGCCCTCATTGTCAGGATGAAAATCTGTACCGCTGGAGCGCTCGGAGCGAACAGAATTACACGCCGAAGAGTGCCTCCACTTAAGCTTAGGGCGAAGCCGGGTGCCTTTTCGACGATAGGCTACTTCTCCGGCCGTTCTCTGTAAGCAAACTTCTCGCCGGAAATATCGGCAGCGAACATGAGGCCGCCCTTGGCGATGGTAAACACCGCCATGCCACTCTGGTAATCGCCGTTGGTTGTGGCATTGTCTTTCCCACGACTCGCTCCCGACGAGGCGCGATCTGTGCCAATGCTCGCAGAGGCTCCCGCCGTGATGGCGACGGCGCTGGCACCAGCCGCAAATTCGAATTTACCGGATTCGAATTCGTCCAAGTGTCGCTTGTCTTGGAAGAATATGATTTCGCTATACGCTTTGCCGCCGGCCTGGAACCCGATGCTCAACTGCGTCATTACGGCGTCGCCGACGAGCCGATCATGCACATACACCTGACCCGCGCCTCGAGCTCCACCGACGCCGAGGCCACCGGCGCCAATCGTTGGGAATACAGCGTAGGCATAACAATCGTTGAAAAAGACAGCACTTTCTCCGGCATGTTTGAATCGCTGAATCGTCTCATCGTATTCGTTTGCATATGCCACACCAGAACCCAGCAATAAGACCAGCGTCACACCGAAGAAACGAGGCGGGATGTTCATATAGAGGTCTTCGGTAGTTGAGTGCTAATTTTGCGGTTCGAACGTACGGAGCCGCCGCCTGCCCATAGAGCAGTCGCAAGGCTGGCCACAGTATACAGCGGCGCCAGCCGAGAATTGGCAGTCTCGTCACCCCTTGCTTAGCTCGGGGCCGCTTTCGCAAGCGTTCTTCGACGCTTCGCGTCGTAGTGCGCTGCGTTGCGGTGTGAACGGCCCGGCCAACCGAGGAACACTATGCCAACCCTCGAGATCGTCAACATCGCCGCGAGTATTTCAAGCTTTATCGGCTTTAGGGGCACTGACGTACTTCTACTTCCTGCAGTAAATGCGCTCGGTAGAGCGATCCGTCAGAGGAGTTGTAGAAGGCTAAGGGCCATATATTTCTCGCCAAATCGTTGCGATGAGCTCGCGGCGCTGCTCGTCCGTGAGTGGCTCGCCATCTTGCCGGGTCACTTTGATTACGACACTTGAATCAATCTCTGGTTGTGCTTCTGCGTTCTGTCTATGTGAGATGGCGCACGGCGTATTCCGTCGAGGCGTTGACTCCATTTGCGTTGGCATTGGCGCTCCTTTTCCAATTGGAAGTGGGATGCTCCAGGAGATATTTTATCCAGTAGGGTTAACGATGTCTGTCCGCCACCGCACATAGTGTCGATCATTTTTCGCACGGGAGAGACCGCCGACCATGCATTCGAAGTCGATGTCGGAATGGCCGGCAAGACCCCGGGCCAAAAAAAAGACGGCCGCGAGGAAACGATCGACACTCATCACCTTTCGAACCCTATTTTCGTGCAAGAAAAGCACCGGCGAGAGTCTAGAACGTCGCGCTCGCTGGCTCGCTACAGGATGTCGCAACGGACTCGAAGGGGCTTTGGCCGAGAGTCCGGGAGGCGAGTTAGAGTCACGCCTCTAACTCGCCGGCGTCGAGCGCGGGCTGGAGCCCGAACGGCTCGGCCAAATGAAGAACACCTTAAAATATTGATTTATCAATATAATACGGCTTATTGGCAAAATGCATACTGCCATTGGCATGTTTATCAAAAAACATAACCTAGGTTAAACTCGCCATTGACGGCGCCAGCAGAAAAAAGAGGGAGTCGTATTCGACATCGCTGTACTCGATGAAATACTTGCGCAGACTCAAGGCTATCCCTACTTCTTGCAGGAGTGGGGTAAAAACGCTTGGTCGGTAGCACCTTCTTCGCCTATCACCGCGGATCACGTGCGCATTGCCACGGTTCATGCCCTGGTCGAAAGGTCAAGTCGCTCGGGCCAGCGCGCAGCGAAGGGCATGGTCTATAGCCCCGACCACGGCGATACGGCTTTTGCGGTGCCGCTGTTTGACCAATTGATGATGCGAATGATGCCCGCCGGTCGTAGGTGATGACTCCGATCGACTTTAAGTCCTGACCTGGAGCGGTCGATGACTTTACCGCATCGCGTTTGAAAGGAGCGTCGTGATGACGGAGCGCATCTTGTTGGTCGATTACGAGAATATTCAAGCGGTGGATCTTGAAGCGCTGCCGGATGATGTGAAAGTGGGTTTTGTTTTGGGGGGCAAGCAGGGAACGCTACCCACCAACCTTGTCGTTCAGGCACAGTCCATGGGAAGTCGATTCGACTATGTGCGCATCTTGAGCGTCGAGCGTAATGCCTGTGATTTCTGTATTGCCTTTTATTTAGGCGAATTACTGCACGCAAACCCACAAGCCGAGTGCGTCATCCTCTCGAAGGACAAGAAGGGTTTCGATCCGTTGGTGAAGCATCTGACGGTTGAGCGTGGATTTAAGGTTCGTCGAGTGAGTGAGCAACAGGACGCATTTGAGGAGATTCCGGGAACAACGCGGAAGACCCCGTTTGAGCGACTGATCTGGTTGCTCAAGAAAGAGAAGGTTTTGCCACGCAAAAGCAAGGGATTGGAAGGCAAGGTCAAGTCTTGGTTTCAGGATCTTTCGGCGGCAGATCGCGACGGATTAGTGGCTCAGTTGTTTCAACATGGGTTTGTCAAAGAATCCGCAAAGAAAGAGCTCACGTTTTTCAGGGCGCGGCTTAGACAGAGCTTGGAGTAACAGCGACGCCGGAAGCCGACTCGCTGCTGGCGCAGCAAGGGAAGAGGGCCACCAGGGTGGATGTTACCCGTGTTGCGACATTCGATCACCATTTGCAACAGGGGTGAGCAACACCGTTGCGAATCCCCGAACAGGAATTTCGGGCTGGTCCGCCAAGCGAAGCAGGATAGCGTAGCGCCGCGGTGGCAACGCATCGAAGGGCGGTTTCTATGACTGGCCATGGACGGCGTGATGTCGTCCGAACAGCCCGGCCGACGAAGAGTTCCCGGCCACACGAAGAAGTGCTATCTTTACTCCGTCGCCGATTTACAGACTACTTGCAGGGCGACTCATAAATTCTGCTAAAGCGTCGGCCTCGGAAGTCAACCCCTCGAGTGCCGGCACAGCCGGAATTCTTGGGGTTTTGCCTTTCTGGAGACCTATATGGCTAATTCCGATGATTTTGTTCGAGCTCAGGCTCGGGCGTTGATTCGAGTCCTTATGAAGTACGGGCTTGATCGCGCGTCTGTCGGAGAACGGACGACAATTTGGCGCGACGTGGAAAAATTTGGCCATGGTGTGGCAGCGGTGGGGGATTTGAAGGCCATTGGCCGCAAGCACGCAGGCGCGGCAGCTGCAGCCTTTTGTGGAGGTGTGAAGCATCGAGCACCGAATGCTGCGCTGTACTTGGCATTGGCTTCATTTACTCGAGTGAGCCCAGCGTATCGGTTCCTGGATTCTTCTCGATGGATCGCGCTCAGTTTTGCATTTAGGGATAGGAAGGCAGTCGCGGAGGTTGCCATTCAGAGTGAAGTGCTTGAGAGACTCGACGCGGCATTTGCGGCCGAGATCGAAGACTGCCGCGGACGGGCCGGTCAGAAGAAGAGCTGCGGAAGACAAGGCTGTCAGTCGGGCGATTGAAATGCAAAAGCAGCGCGGCATGCCGTTGGCACATAAGCCCGGTGCGAAGCTTTCCCGAAACGCTACATTCTTATTGCTTCTTGCCTGGATTAGCGGAAGCAGGTGTCGCTGTAGCCGTCCTCTTGCCTGCTGCGGCCGATTCATCAGCACGGGCGCCGGCGAGCATGTTTGAAAGTGCGTAGTTGCCCTCGTGACAAGCGTACTCGAAGACTCGACCCTTGGAAGCGCTGAATTCATATTCGCCACCCCACGAGGTGTCCCACACGGTCGGATCTTGAACTCTGAATTGATACAGAATCCGATGCGATCCCACTCGTGTAAATCGTTCGGTGACTTTCAACTCTTTCCAAGCGCCGTGCAGCGCCGTCGCTTGCGGGAAGTTGGTCGTCTCGACAACTAGCGTTGGGCCCTCGTACCAACCTATGGAGTCGCCCATCCATGGCCGCAGTCCGTCGGTGCGATGCTTGCCGCCGACATGAATCATGCGCACGTCGTGCACCATTTCCACGACAATGGCCACCGTGTCCTTGGTCTGTGCGACCTCGTAATTATTATTGTAAAGCAAAGGCAACATCACCGGTCCGGCACTGTAGCCGAACGAGCTTAAGCAGCGTTCAGACACGGCCATATTCTCAGGGTTTTCGCCGCGGTGCGCATACTGTTCCATTCCGGGAGCCCTGACACCGGCTTTGTAGGGCGGCAGACGTCCATCGGCCGGGTCCGTAATAAAGGAACTTCGCGGCTCGCCGTTTACGCGCATCACCGTAGTGCCCGGATCGATCCACGCGGCGTTGTAACCGCATCCTGCGCCACTGAACCCGAGGCCGCACTCGTGCGGTAGGTCGGTGGTCTTCACCTTCGGATCCCTAGGGGCGTTGTCCGCGGCGAACAATTGCGCGCTACTGCCCTCAATCTTCGCGACCTCCTCGGCGGTCAAACCCATGCGGGTGCCGTACTCTTTGGGCCGTTCGAGCACGGTCAACGTTGCGTTCGTCCAGGTGCCCTCGAGATCGGGCTGACCATTTGCGTTCATTGGCGCTTTGTAAGCACCGGATGCCGGCGCGGCTGCGGCCCCGAACACGGTAGGCGGCGCTAGAGCCGAAATGGCCGCACCGACCAGTAATG
>Ga0179592_10001201_pt1 | contig 10488 bp, 4 predicted proteins | sample CZODoug2_1_08_16_FD_148623 | JGI IMG/M metagenome (GOLD analysis project Ga0179592, IMG submission 148623) | Vadose zone soil fungal communities from Angelo Coast Range Reserve, California, USA - CZODoug2_1_08_16fungal (Illumina Assembly) | ecosystem: Environmental > Terrestrial > Soil > Vadose... | reverse complement strand
AGCACAGCTCGCGCAAGCTCAAGCGCAACTTGGCAAAACTGAAATGGATGTGAACCGGGATACGCCACTGGCCAAAGAGCGGGCGATTGCACAGAGCCAATTGGACAACGATGTACAAGCGAAGCACGCCGCTCAAGCGGCGGTCAAGGCGGCGGAAGCTCAGGTCGAGCAAGCCCGCCTAAACCTGGAATTCACGGACGTCAAGTCGTTGGTCGACGGGATTGCGGGCATCGCGCAGGTGCAGATCGGAAATCTCGTCAATCCGACGACGGTTCTGACGACGGTCTCTCAGGTGGACCCGATCAAAGCGTATTTCTCGATCAGCGAACAAGAGTACATCCACTACGCGGACCGAATTAACGCGCAGACGCAAAAGGAAATTCCTTCCGGAGGGCCACCGTTTGATTTGATCCTTGCCGACGGATCGATCTATCCCCACAGCGGTTTTGCTCTTCTCACCAACCGCCAGGTAGACACAGCGACGGGCAGCATTCAGATCGTTTGCTCATTTCCCAATCCCAAAAACGCACTTCGTCCCGGCCAGTTTGGAAGATTGCGGGCAGCGCCGGAAGTGAGGAATGGCGCGCTTCTCGTGCCTCAGAAAGCCGTGACCGAACTGCAAGGAACCTATCAGCTGGCGGTGGTCGGCGCTGACAACAAGGTGATCATTCGCGCGATAAGAGTCGGGGATCGTGTTGGCCCGGAGTGGATTGTCGAAAGTGGAGTCAAAGCGGGCGACCTGGTGATTGTGGAAGGACTGCAAAAAGTACAAAACGGTTCGACCGTGAAAATCAAACACGTCCAACCAGCGAAAGGCGATTGACCAGTGTCCAAGTTTTTCATCAATCGGCCGATCGTGGCCATGGTTATCTCTATCCTCATGGTTATTGTTGGAGCGGTAACCATCACCGCGCTTCCCGTGGCCCAGTTTCCAAACATCGTTCCTCCGGAAGTTCAAGTCCTCGCAACTTATGTGGGCGCGGATGCAAAGACCATTGAGCAGTCGGTCGCGACGCCGATCGAACAGCAAATGAGCGGCGTCGACAATATGAATTACATGTATTCGCTCAACTCGACGGCGGACGGTCTAATGCGATTGATCGTGGACTACGACGTAAAAACCGATCCGAACACCGATCTCATGCTGACGCAAATGCGCCAGACCCAGGCGGCTTCTCAACTGCCGAGCGATGTGACCAATTATGGCGTTACGGTGCAGAAGACCGTCACGGCTCCGCTGATGCTGGTCACTCTCTATTCGCCGAAAGGCACGTACGACGCCCGGTTTCTTGCCAACTACGCGTACATCAACCTGTCCGACCAAATCAACCGTTCCTACGGCATCGGGAGTGTTCAGGTTTTCGGTGCGGGCCAATACGCGATGCGTCTGTGGGTGAAGCCGGACAGACTCGCAAAACTGGCCATCACGGTTCCCGAGATTGTCTCGGCGCTCCAGTCTCAAAACAGTGTGAACCCTGCTGGGCAAGTGGGCAGCGAGCCGGTGCCGAAAGGCCAGCAATTCACTTATTCCGTGCAGGCACAAGGCCGAATGACTTCTCCCGAAGAGTTCGGAGAGATCATCATCCGCGAATCCGCGGGCGGCGCTGTGGTTCGATTAAAGGATGTCGCTCGGGTGGAGCTTGGCGCACAGTCCTACAACATGGTGAGCAGGCTCGATGGGAAAGAGTCGGCCATCATAGCCGCGTACCAGCTGCCTGGTTCAAACGCTGTACAAGCAGCAAGCGAAATCAGGAAACTCATGACGGAACTGAAAGGCCGACTGCCGGAGGACGTCGACTACGCGATCTCCCTGGACACGACACAGGCCGTCAACGAAGGCATGAAGGAGATCGTTCTGACGCTGGTCATCGCCATTGTTCTGGTGCTCATCGTCGTCTTCGTGTTTCTGCAGGGCTGGCGCGCAACACTGATTCCATTGCTTGCCGTTCCTGTATCCCTTGTGGGCACCTTCATTTTCTTCCCGCTGTTTGGATTTTCTATCAATACGCTTTCGTTGTTTGGACTGGTCCTCGCGATTGGTCTCGTAGTGGACGATGCCATTGTCGTTGTCGAAGCGGTGGAGCGCCACATCGAGGACGGTCTCGCGCCTAAAGCGGCGGCAATCAAAGCGATGGAAGAGATTTCCGGTCCGGTGATCGGCATCGCTCTGGTCCTCTCTGCCGTCTTTGTTCCCACTGCTTTCATACCGGGAATTACTGGACGCCTATACCAGCAGTTTGCAGTGACCATCGCATTTTCCGTAATCCTGTCCGCGTTCAACGCGTTGACATTGAGTCCCGCGCTTGCCGCGTTGTTGCTGCGTCCAAAGACCTCGACGGGCGGGCCGTTGAGCGCGTTTTTCGCCTCGTTCAACCGGGTCTTCGCGAACGCAACCGAGTGGTACGTCCGGGTATGTGGTTTTCTGATTCGCAAAAGCGCAATCGCGGTCATCTTACTGGCAGTTTTCGCGGCTGGAGCCGGTTGGTTCGGGAACAAAGTTCCTGCAAGCTTTCTTCCGGACGAAGACCAAGGCTATCTGTATGTCAATGTGCAGCTTCCTATCGCGGCCTCTCTTCAGCGCACGGACGAAGTGGCCGCGAAAATCGAAAGCGTTCTGGCCAAGACGCCAGGCATTGAGCACACAAACACCATCATCGGATTCAGCCTGCTGAGTTTCGTGCGCACCAGCTATAACGCCTTCTTCTTCGTGACGTTAAAACCGTGGGACGAGCGCAAATCACGCTCCGAGCAACTTCAAGCCATCAAGCAGCACATCAATGAGCAGCTCTCGTCGCTCCCAGAAGGCGTTGCCTTTTCCTTCTCTCCTCCAGCCATTCCAGGAGTTGGGACCTCCGGTGGATTTACTTTCGTTCTGGAGGACCGTGCCGGCATGGATCTGAAATTTCTTTCCTCGAATCTGCAAACATTCCTTACGGAAGCCCGCAAACGCCCGGAAATCGCCGGTTTAAGCACGACATCCCTTGCCAGCGTGCCTCAGCTGTATGCCGATGTGGACCGCGCGAAAGCCATCAAGCAAGGTGTCGCCGTTAAGGACGTGTACCAAACGCTTCAGACGTTCATGGGCGGCTTATTCATCAACTACTTCAATCGCTTCGGTCGCCAGTGGCAGGTTTATGTCGAGGCTGAAGGGGACTATCGCACGCGTCCAGAAAATGTCGGCCAGTTTTACGTGCGAAATGACAAAGGCGGAATGGTGCCCCTCGCTTCGATCACACGCTTTGAGCCTCGTGATGGCCCTGAATTCACAATGCGATTCAACGAGTATCGCGCTGCACAAATCAATGGCGCCGCGGCTCCAGGTTACAGCGCAGAGCAGGCGATGAAAGCTCTCGAAGACGTTTTCCGGAAAACCATGCCGCGTCAGATGGGTTTTGACTACCTCGGCATGTCCTTTCAGGAAAAGAAAGCGCAGGAAGGCATTCCTGCGGCGGCAATTTTCGGATTCTCTCTGCTATTTGTGTTCTTGATCCTCGCGGGATTGTACGAAAGCTGGTCTCTTCCCTTCAGCGTGCTTCTCAGCACTCCGGTCGCAATCTTTGGAGCCTTTTTCGTTTTGTGGTTGCGGCGCACGGTTCTCGCCGCGCTGCTACCGAGCTACATGGTGCAGATCGAAAGCGATGTGTACTCGCAAATCGGTTTGGTGATGTTGATTGGCTTGGCGGCCAAGAACGCGATCCTGATCGTGGAGTTTGCGAAAGAACAATACGAACAGGGCAAGCCCCTGGCGGACGCGGCGCTCGAGGGAGCTCGCCTGCGGCTTCGCCCGATCTTGATGACTTCGTTTGCTTTCATTTTAGGTGCTGTCCCGCTGTGGACCGCTTCGGGCGCGGGCGCCGTGGCCCGCCAGATCATGGGGACAGCTGTCATCGGAGGCATGCTGGCTGCGAGCCTCGTCGGCATTTTCTTCATTCCCGCCATGTTTTATCTGGTCGAGAAGTGGTCCGGTGCAGGCAGGCAACGGCAGCTGCTCACTGCTACCGAAGGCGCACCCGCCGAGGCTGACTAGAATGAAGCCTCGCATTTTCCTGTTGAGCGCTGCTCTTCTGGCTTCCGGCTGCACCGTGGGTCCGAATTATAAGCGACCGACCGCAGCTGTGCCGGGTTCGTATCGCGGAACGACCTCAGACGAAGCCGCACAGACGCAACTCGCCGCGCTTGGGGACCAAAAGTGGGGGGACATCTTTCAAGACGAGCAGTTGCGCACGCTGATCCGCACCGCGCTTACCCAAAATTATGATTCGCGCATCGCTGCTTCGCGCGTGCTCGAAGCACAAGCGCAACTCGGGATTACCCGCGCCGATCAGTTTCCAAGTCTAAGTGCCGGAGCTGGAATTTCCGACACTCGCACTGCACAGTCCAAGTTTCTTCCAGCATTTGAAACAAGTACGGGACAGCTGAATCTATCCGCCGCTTGGGAACTTGATTTTTGGGGAAAGTATCGCCGTGCAACTGAGGCCGCAAGAGCGAATCTCGTTGCGAGTGAATGGGCACGGCGGGAAGTTCTGTCGACGCTCGTGGGCAATGTCGCCAGCGCATACTTCCAACTGAGGGCGCTCGACCTGGAACTGGAGATTTCAAAACGGACGCTCAATTCGCGGCAGGAGTCGCTGCGGCTGACACGAATTCTGTCAGAGGGAGGATCGACGTCACTGCTCGATGTGCGCCAGGCCGAGCAGTTGGTATTTACGGCAAGCGCGGAGATTCCCGTCCTCGAACAGCAGATTGAGCAGCAGGAAAACTTTCTCAGCATTCTGCTCGGTCAGAATCCAGGTGACATACCCCGAGGGCAGGCACTCACCGAGCAACGCCAGCCTCCCGAAGTGCCGCCCGGGCTTCCATCGTCTCTGCTGGAGCGTCGGCCGGACATTCAGCAAGCGGAAGCGCAGATGGTTGCAGCAAATGCTGAGATCGGCGTGGCACGTGTCGCCTATTTTCCTCAGATCTCTTTGAGCAGCGCCGGTGGCTTCCACAGTTCTGCATTGAGCAACTTGTTTAGCGGACCCGCTGGCGCGTGGAGCTTTGGCGCCTCACTGACCCAGCCAATCTTTACGGGGGGCCGGCTCCGATCTGAAGTGCGTCTCGCAGAGGCGCGCAAGCAGACGGCGGTGCTGTTTTACCAACAATCGATTCAAGGAGCCTTTCGCAGCGTCTCCGACGCTCTAGTGGCATATCGCAAGACACGGGAATTCCGCGCACAGCAAGAACTGCTCTTCCGATCCGCCGAGGACGCGGCGCGTCTTTCCCACATGCGCTACACGGGTGGTGTCACGGGCTATCTGGAAGTCTTGACCAACGAAACCAACGCCTTCTCGGCGGAGCTTGGCCTCGCCCAGGCCCGCTTCAATGAATTGTTGGCTTTGGTTCAGCTGTATCAAGCATTAGGAGGAGGCTGGCAGCAATAGCGCCTGGTCGCATCTCTGATGGTGTCAATTGATATTTCAAGGTGGTCCGTTTCACATAGCGATGCCGGCACGCCAGGTCAGGGAAGCAGAAGGGCAGAATGACCAGAATGGGAGCGAGCAAGATTGTGCTCATGAGGTAACTCCTCCCGGCCAGTTTTCTCCGCTCACCCGTCCCACCGTGGACGCGAAAGGCCTTGCCAGCCGCCAAGTACTCTGCGTTCGCGTCCGCCAAGGGATACCGCGTTCGAGCGAGGGAAGTAGGATGTTCCTATCTCGATTGACCACGACATCGAGGACTTCGACATGACTCTCGGTCCGGACGGCTCCGCGAGCCGATCACCTCCGTAAGGGCACATCCCGAATAACCCCGCGTACTGGGCTTTGGGCAAGGGATGCACAGTCGCTTGACAATTATATCTACGTATATAGACTTAACGAAAGGCCGAAGGCACTTTGCGGGCACTCTTGAAGAGGGAAGATCGATGCGTCTATCACGGATTCAAATCATCAGCGGTGTGGTACTTCTGCTTGCTGCGCTTTCCGCTGTGCTGCGCGCCCAAGATCAGATATCGCCCAGCCAGGAAGAACGCCGGAAAGCCATCAACCTCGTTCGGGCCATCAATACAGCCGAGGTGCGGTACAACGTGAATATCAGTCACGGCCGCTTTGCTTCGTGGACGGAACTCTACGACAGCGGATTGGTGAAGGATCTGCAAGTTTCGCCGGGTCCCGAAGTAATCCCAGGCTACCACCTCGATCTGCTCGCGTCGCCGGATGGAAAGTCCTTTATGCTGGCGTTGCATGACAAGAAGGACGGCGATGGTCTCTTCTCGGTGTTCAGTGACCAGAGCGGAATCATTTTCCTGGGCGCGCCGCTTCAATAAACCAGCTAAGCAGCGCAATCGCGTGCGAGCGCGGGCCAGTTTCATCGGTAGTGCCAAGGTGAGACGGCGACCCTATATCCGTGCCGTGACAGAGTGGCAGTTCGCTGGAACTTAGTGAAACTTAACGGTGCTGACAGCCCGTCATTGGTATTCTGAGGAACTCTTTGCCACGACTTATTGGACCCTAATCGGACCCAGGTGTTTCACCTTTCCGGCGAGTGTGTTATGCGTCCGACCGGCGCCAATGCATAGCCTCATTTCCCACAACGCTGCTGCTGAATAGTTTCCGGATTGCCACCAGTCGTCCAAAATCGTCGGATCCTGTACTCAGATGAATGGCGAAATCCGGGTTGCGACGTGTACGGATAGCCCGTAATGCGGCCAGTCTGAATGCGTTTGTGTCAGCCGTTGCCGAAGAGACTCGAAGCCGATTGGGGCCAACCGAGGTACTATTCTTAGCGCAGCAGCTGCTCATGAATGAGGTTGAAGAATGGCCCTACGAGAGCTGGGATTTGCAGGCCGGACACTGCGGAAAAGTCCTATCTTTGCGCTGACTGCCGCACTGACCATTGCCTTGGGGGTCGGCGCGAGCACGGCGATCTTCAGTGTTACCAATGCCGTGCTGTTGCTGCCCCTTCCATACAAGGACCCCGACCGCCTGGTCATCGCCTGCAGCGACCTGCGCAATCGTAACGTCCGCGACTTCCCTTTCTCCAACGCCAACTTCATCGATTTGCGCGAAGGCACGAAGAACGTGTTTCAGGACCTCGCGGGCGTCTTTACCGACCGCAACGTCCAGCAAAGGGAGGACGGAACGCCGGAGCAAGTCCGCTCCGCGGTGGTCACCACGAACTTCTTTCGCTTGGTGGGAGCTAGGATCGCGCTCGGTCGCGATTTCACGGAGGCAGATGGCATACCACAACCAACCCCGCCCGCCGGCGGAGCGCAACCGGGAGCCCAGGCGCCGCCTCCCCTGCCCACGATGGCCATTCTTAGTTACGAATACTTCCAGCGTCGCTATGGCCTTAATCCCGCCATCCTTGGGCACGCGATGTTTACGAACGGACAGTTCAGCCCGCAGGTTATTGGAGTGCTGGCGCCGCGTTTCCAGTTGTACTTTCCTCCGGCATCAAACGAGGAAACTGCACCGGAGGTTTGGATCGCCAATCGCTTGGGTTACGATGCCGCCGATCGAAATGGCGTTTCCATCCGAGCGGTTGGCAGACTGAAAAATGACGTGTCGCTCGAACAGGCGCAAGCCGCAGCCGACATCGTCGCAGCGGACGGGCGAAAGAACTTCCTGATCGAGGGGACTGCTGGGTACGTCATCCGGCTAGAGCCCATGCGGCGGCACCTTGTCTCTGAAGTCCGGCCCGCCATTCTGGCCCTGATGGGCGCCGTGATTTTTCTCTTGCTCATCGCCTGCGCCAACGTGGCCAACCTTCTGCTCGTGCGCGCCTCCCTGCGCGAACGCGAACTCGCGGTGCGCGCTGCCATCGGCGCAAGTTGGTGGCATCTCGCCCGCCAGATGCTAGCCGAGGCATTTCTGCTTGCCGCTATTGGCGCAGTGGCGGGCCTGGGGCTCGCATGGCTTGGAATTCACGAATTGCTTGTTATCGCTCCCGCGAATCTTCCCCGCCTCGATACCATCCGAATCGATTCCGTCGTGTTGGCATTCACGACTCTCGCCGGTCTGCTGGCTGCGGCCATTTTCGGAATGGCGTCGGCATGGCGTGCTTCGCGGCCGAACGTCATGAATGTGCTTCGTGGCACCAGCCGAAACGAAGGTCTCGCTAGTGGCGGCCTGTTACGGAAGCTTGTAGTGGTTGCGGAGGTCACGCTCTCCTTCGTATTGCTCATCGGATCGGGATTGTTGTTCCGCAGTTTCCTCGAGCTCCAGCGCATCGATCCAGGCTTCGACCCGCGCGGTCTTCTGACCTTTCAGGTTCTGGGAGGCGGCGGAAACACACAGGATCAGCGTGCTGCTTTCACGCGCCAAATCGAAGACCGTTTGCGCGCCATTCCTGGCGTCCAGGGCGTTACCGCATCGTATCCATTTCCCCTCGCCGGGGGCTTCCATCCCATCCGCTGGGGAACTGGGGAGGCACTCGCTGACGCCAGCAAGTTTCAGGCGGCCGATGATCAAACTGTGCTTCCAGGTTACTTTGAAGTGATGCACACACCTTTGCTCGCGGGCCGTACGTTCACTGATGCGGATAACGCACCCGGCCGCAACGTGCTGCTTATCGACCAGTTGCTGGCGGATAAGGCCTTCCCGCACCAATCGCCGGTCGGTAAGCGCATTCTCATCCGTACCCGCACGCCGGAGCCCGAATGGGTCGAGGTAATCGGCGTCGTCGCGCATCAGCGCGAGGAGTCGCTGGCCGAGCGCGGACGCGAACAGGTCTACCTTGCGGACGCGTTCCTGGGCTCCGGCGTCGTTCAAAATTGGGCGGTCCGCGTAGGTGGCGTTCCGGCGAGCTACGGAAGCGAAATTCGCGAGGCGATTAAAGGGCTCGACCCGCACCTTCTGATCACCGAGCTGCAGCCCATGGATACTCTTGTCGACCGAGCGCAGGCCGGCACGCGCTTTTCACTACTGCTCATCGGTGTGTTCGCAGTGATCGCAGGACTACTAGCAGGCGTAGGGCTCTATGGCGTGCTTTCGACGGTTGTGCGACAGCGCACCGCTGAGATCGGCGTTCGCATGACTCTGGGCGCCGGTCCTGGCCAAATATTCCAGCTCATTGTGGGGCAGGGACTGCGCCTCACAGCCATCGGCATTGCCGCCGGTCTGATCGCCGCGTTCGCTCTTACGCGCGGGATGACCACAATGTTGGTGGGCGTGAAGGCGACCGACCCCGCGACTTTCGCCACGGTGTCAATCGTTTTCTTCCTGATTGCCACCATCGCATCCTGGCTTCCCGCACGACGGGCGTCGGGACTCGATCCTACCGTAGCCCTGCGCGACCAGTGACGCCTTAGGTCTGCGGTTACACGAGCTGGCTACAAACTAACCGGAGTACGACCTGGGTTCATAAGCCAATCTGCCCTAAAGGGTCCGCTAATCGGAGATGTGGTCTGCCTGGCCGCCTCTGCGATTTGTGCCTGGATCTGGGGAGTATCGACCACGTGCGAGCGCGAGCGAGTTTCGTCGGTAGTGCCAAGGTGAGGCGGCGACCCTATATCTTTGCTGTGACAGTGAGCGATTCATAGGTACTTGCAACGACTTACAAGAGCACGGACGGCATCCTAAGTCATTACAAGACACTCTTAGACATCGCTGTTGTGTATTGACATAACCTTTGTTATAGTTCTAACATCAGATGGATATGGATGCACGAAAGCAAGCGAGCATCGCTTGGCTGCTGCTGACGTTCACGCTGCCCACGAAGCGCGCCAGTCAGCGGGTGGAAGTCTGGCGAAAGCTCCAACGCTATGGAACCGTGCCGCTGGGCAATTCTGGGTACCTGCTGCCTAGCATTCCCGCGAACGAGGAACGCTTTCAGTGGCTCGCGACCTCCATTCGCAAATACGGGGGCGAGGCTTCCATTGTTCATGTGCGATCCATCGACAATATCTCGACTCCCCAATTGATCGGACGCTTCGCGGAAGCGCGCGCGCGTGAATATCAGGAATTGATTCGCGAGCTGCAAACGTTTTCCGCCCTGCCGGTGCAAAAGCGCGCCGTCGGCCGTCTGAGCCGGTTACGGAGCCGTTTTCAGGAGATTGTGGAGGTCGATTTCTTCGACAGTCCCTTGCAGAAGCGCGTCGGAGAGCTGCTCGCGCGAGCCGACGAGGCGCGCGTGACGACGCGAGTGCCGGAAACCGCGCCGATCAAGCCGCAGGATTACAAGAACAGAGTCTGGGTGACGAGACCGAGGCCCGGTGTGGATCGCTCCGCGTCCGCATGGTTAATTCGGCGCTTCATCGATCCCAAGGCACGGTTTGCCTTCGCTCCGGAAGAACGGGTACCGCCCGCAGCCGTGCCTTTTGACATGTTCCAAGGCGGTTTCGGACACCGCGGTGACAACTGCACATTCGAGACCCTGCAAAAGGATTTCAGGATTCGCGACCGAAAAGTGAAGCTCATTTCCGAGGTTATTCACGACGCGGACTTGGCCGATGACAAATTCGGCCGCAAAGAAGGTTATGGGATCGATGAGGTGCTCAAGGGTTGG
>Ga0179592_10001199_pt1 | contig 10496 bp, 8 predicted proteins | sample CZODoug2_1_08_16_FD_148623 | JGI IMG/M metagenome (GOLD analysis project Ga0179592, IMG submission 148623) | Vadose zone soil fungal communities from Angelo Coast Range Reserve, California, USA - CZODoug2_1_08_16fungal (Illumina Assembly) | ecosystem: Environmental > Terrestrial > Soil > Vadose... | reverse complement strand
GTTCCGGCCAGCAGACCTAGCCAGGCGACCACGCGCATCCAGTCTATTTCGCCACGTCCCGCCGTCCGCAAAACCAGGACTAGAGACAGCGCGCCGGCAAGGGGGACGGTCAAGGCCAGTCCCCAGCGTATGCCTCCCGCATAGCAGATGAACATGAATGGAAACCACACTGGCACCGTGGAAGGGCTGATATAGATGAAATATCCCAGCGCGAACAAATCGCACACGAGCGGCAAATGCCAGGAGCGTTTGCGGAGCAGCCGCTCCAACTGGGTCACGAGGAGCGCAACGACCAGATAAGCGACGAGAAACGAAACGGAGCGCCGCAATTCGTGCGAAGGCGGCTGCTCCAGAACTGCCAGCAGCGCCAGCAAAATAAAAACCGGCCGCGCGTAAACAATCTGGCGGTCGAAATGGTGCCGGTCCGTTTGATGGGGGCTCATGCGCGGGGACGCAGTTCCTAGAGAATTAGTTTAGCAGGCAGGAGAAGTGTCGAGACGTGCGTTGCGGCTGAGGTATCCAGCTTGCAACGGGCGGAATGAACGACTACATCATCCTGGCAGGACAACTCCCGTTGACCAAATCTTCCAATCCCGCAACTAGCTCCTTCTTTACACATAGAGAGACGCCGCCTGTCTTAATCATTGTGTAGCTGTTCTTGAGTTCTTTACTCAAATTCTGACTTCCCCACGCAGTGAAATCCACGATGACATCTGGCCTTCTCTTTAGAATCGTTTCACGAAAATCGTATTTCGCATGGCCAGGCATGCCTCTTATCCCATCCCAGGCCACGGCTTCATCAACCGGATACTTGGCAATGGCCTTATCGGATTTACCGAGTGCATCTATCATGGTTCCTTCGACGTAGTACGGATAAGTGCCCGCCCAAGCCAGGTGATGGGTTTTCCCGCTTCCGAAGAGTCTTGTGGACAAGACGGCCTTGTCGACCAGCTTGGCTTGCTCGGCAAACGAGAAGGGCTTGCCGCTCAGCTCGGGAACAAATCTCCGGTTGCCGACGAGAATGGCTCCGCCGAGGACGATGACGATCAGCATACGCGTAAGAAGGAGCAGCAGTTGCACCCTGCCCCCCAGGGCGGGAATTCGACCCGCGTACGTGGAACACAGTAAGGCAACGAAGGCCGCAACCGCATAAACCATCAGGAAATCTTGTCTGTGGAGCCAGCTAATCACTCCAAAGTGGATCAGATATTCGAACAGAATAATGGGCGTGAAAATGACGATCAACGTCAGTATGCGGATAACCGCGCTCGACCATGGCGTATCGCGGCCGATAACCGATAAGTGATCCATGTGATCGAAAATGATCAGCATGGAAAAAGCCGCAACCACGTAAATTGGCAGCAATTGTCTCCAATACAGCCACGGATCGCCTCCCACGTACACTTGGTAGCCAAGAACAATACAGGCCGCCGTGATATTAAGGTAGGCGATCCTTCGCTTACTCATGGCGCCAAGGGCGATCAACGCGAGAAACATCAAATTCTCATCTAGGAACCGTCGTAGATATGCGGTTCCATTCCTTAGCCTCAGCGCCAAGCCGTAGCCTTCGACCTTGAGTACGTATGTATTGGGCACCCATTCTCCATAGTAGGAATGCCGCGCGAATAGAACGGTGAGTACCACGGCAATGATCATCGCGGATGCGTAGAACGCGCGTCGATACTTCCCTGCTCTAGCGGAATCGAACCAGCAAGCCGCAAAAAATGGCGTGATCACCAGCCAGCCATCCGGCCGTAAACAATATCCGATAGCGATGAGGCACGCATGGATCACCAGTGGGTTGCCGATATATCCGTTTTCATAAGAATATTGGGCGGCGGCGGCGATCGCGAACACCAAGCAGAGGGCGCTCGCTTCCATGCCACCAAGAGCCCAGTAGGCAATCGTGTACGAGCAAAGAAGAAGCAAGAGCCCAGTTAGGAGGCCAAGGTCACTGCTTTTATTTCGTGCCGCAGTGCGGCAAAAGACCCACAGGACTGCCAGGTAGATGATTCCACCGAGAATCTGCATGACCAACGGACCACTGTGTGTTCCAAACAGTCCAATGACCCCAATCATGATCAAGACCCAAAGAGGGCACGTAAAACCCTCGACTCGGTCACCAACATTCCAAACCAAGCCGCGGTGTTGCAAGAAGTTCTTGGCGTACCTCATGGAGATCATGCCGTCATCAAAAATCAAATAATATCGGATTCCATCCGTCGCCACGTGCGAAGTTCTCCCGACGAAGGCGGCGGCCAGCCATATCCAACAGCCAGCCAAGATACAAACGATGATCCCTCGTTTGATCTTCGCAGCACTCATTGATGTTCCTTTCAACCCCCTGGTACCTTTTGCCTGAACCCAGTCTCGCCTGATCGCGGCAATCATTTCCTTAAGTTCGCTCCAGCGGCACCAACCGCCGACACGCTGGCGTCAGGCTGAAACCGTCGGGCCGCCCGCTCGAAACGTATCTTTGGGTGCGAAGCGGATCTTCCACGCCGCCGAAGCGAACTTGAAATTCCGCATGAAGGTGTTCTTGGATTTCCCTTCCGGGCGCTTTACCCACTTCGTAGGCACTTCCGCCGCGCTATAACCCAGACGCACTGGTTTCAACAACGCCTCGGCGCAAAACTCGTGGCGCCCGTATTCCCAGTTCACACCGCGCAGCACTTCCACCTTCATGAGTCGGTAACCGAAAGTGATGTCATGAATCCGAATTCCGTAAAGCGTGCGAAAGATGAGGTTGTAACCATAGTTCAAGACCAGTTTGAAGGGATCGTAACCGGTGAAACTGCCGCTCTGGAGCCAGCGGCTGGCGCACACAATGTCCGCCCCTGTCTGCTTCGCGGCTTGCGCCATCTGTCGAGCATCGTCAGGATTCGTTTCCAAATCGCTCGAAAGAATTAGTCCGTGCGTGCCGGTCATATGTGGAATCAATTCTCGGTAGGCCCAGCCGATTCCAGGTTTGTCAGATTGAATGTACGTTTTCACCAGTGCATCTGTTTCGGCAAGTTTGTGGCATAGCGCCAGGCAGTCCGGATTCGATCTCGGCGAAACTATGATCAAGAATTCCCAGAGCAACGACCCGAGACTCGCTTTCAATCTCTCGAGTGTGGCTACCAATAAATCCGTCTCCGAATAAACTGCTACGAGAGCGCTGATTTTCATGTGCGATTGATTTTCCATAAACTATCTCACTGAGAGCCAAGAACTGTCCGGCACCCTTTCAGCCATGCCCTCATGTGATAAGCAACCTGGTGAAAGTATCCGCGGGCGGGATCCGACCATATCGCGCCCTGAAAGCGCTCGACGGCACATTCCAGGAGATAGCTGAGCGAGAGATATGCATCGAGATAGGATTTCCCCTCAAGCTTGACTTCGTGCAACCACGGCAGCACATCCTCCAACAGTACAATACATGCCCACTCCCGACCGGCATCCTTCATATAGCTATGCGAATTTCGCCGGTGGTCTACGATCGGTGTTCCGAACCGCACCGCGCCTCCCATGTGCTTCACGCACGCTTGGGCAAAGTAGCCAGAGAAAATATCGCCATAGCGGTCAATAGTCGTGCCGGAGATCGGATAACCCATTCGAACAAAGTAGTACGAGGGAATCACGTCCCGCCGGAGAGCGGTATTCTGCGTGTTGACCGGCGACCAGGAATTTCGTCCCAACACCAGCGAGTCTACGGAAAATCCCTTCACCTTCGGTGAGGACACCAGCCACGTGATGGCGTCCACGTCCGGATCGAGCAACCATAATCCAGCGTTGATGGAAACGTCCGCATGCCGACTCTTGATCTGCCAGTTTTCGTCTTTATGCCGGGCAGCGTACGGGAATCCTCGCGGATACGGCTTAACCGCTGTGGTCCAAGTCAGCAGATCGCAGATATTCAAATAGCCTGTGGCCGATTCCGCCACTTTGTGTTCGCCCGGATTGGCGATCACGATGGCATGCTCGGCAAAGTAGTCGCTGGACTCCAGACAGTAGTTGTCATCATCGATTGAGATGAGGAAATCCGATCCCGCTTCGAGTGCCATCAGGTATCCGACATTCCGCCGGTTGTCCGAATCGTAGAGGATCATTCCGGGATCAAGGCCGATGCGCTTTAAGAATTTTTCCTGCTCATCGATGCGCGGGCAGAGACAATGCAATCCCTCTGAAGATAACTCTTCACAGATACTCCATGCGGTAGCGGGAGTCTTTCGATCGGGAATCAGAATAATTTGCACTTGGTCCAGGTGACCATAACGCCTGAAGTTAGCGTGATACTGCTTCAGTACCGACGGCTCAAAGATAGTGGTAACCACCAGGCTCGCGCGACCACTCGGCGAAGGTGAAGGACCATTCATAGACTCGCCGCTTCCTTTCATCTTCAAGAATATCGTAATAGTCTAACTGCGCTCTCGCGTTGCGCTTCAACGAGCACGTCTGCCCCGCTAGCATGCATTTTGCTGCGGAGTCAGACCGCCATCATCTCGAGCATCAGCAATCCGCACCGGAAACTCTCGATAATCGGTTTCGCCGTATGTGCGCGCGAGGCAGCGGGTTGGTATGTCGACAATTCCTAATACCAGAGCACCGGCCGCGTAGAACAGATCAAAATCACCGAACGGATCGAAGTCGCCGAAGTCACGCCATCATGCGCGAACACGCAGTTCCCAGAGAATTAGTCTAGCAAGGCAGGACAAGTATCGAGAGCCGCGTTGTGGTTGAGGTACCCTGCTTGCAAACGGGCACAAATGGAGATGATCGATTGCTCTTTTCTGTTCAAGGGCAGCGTTGCTAACCGCTTCGAGCTCTTGGGCTTGGTCGCCGGTTCTTTTAGGCAAGAGCACGCTTCGAACAGAGCAGATCGACGTAACCCGCGTCATGCAAAAAGCGCTTTATCGATTCATCGTCCTGGGCGAGTTGCGGAACCTTGCGGGTCAGGACGTGAAGCCGATAACCCCGGGAGCGGAAAAAATCGAGAACTTTTCCCGGCTCAAATCCAAGTTCCACCAAAGCATCGGGAGAATGTTCGAAGCACACACAAGTTTCGGGAAAGTTTTCCAAAGTTTCCTTCATGCCTTCGCAAACGGCCAGCTCGTAGCCTTGTACGTCTATCTTGATAAATGAAATGTTCCGAAGATTACGATTCCTTACAAAAGTGTCCACGCTGGTGACGGGGACGGTCGAAATCTTCGCATCATCTGGGCAAGAGCTTCTGAACTGATCTGTCACAACGCGGTGGTCGGCCGAATGTTTTTCGTTGTGCCAAAACTTAATGTGGCCATCGGAATTGCCCACCGCGATGTTAATCGCTTCGATGGCTCCGGACAGCTTCTTACGGCGAATGACTTCCTCTAGCAGGCCATAGCTAAGTTGATCGGGTTCGAAGGCATAAACTTTCGAATCTGGTTTCAGCGCGCCTGCAAAGACAGCGGACGTGTATCCGATATTGGCCCCAATATCGAGAATATCGCCGTTCTGAAAAAGCTTCGGTTGTCGCCGAACCAAATTCCAGAACGGATCTTCAAATAACTTCTTATATAGAAAGTAAGCGGAGACGAAGGTCCTGCGAAACGCACTGTTCTGAAAGAGTCTGTCAGGACGTGCCAGACCGTAGGCGCCGGCAAAAATGGAGACAAGTTTCTTGTTTTGCATCCGAATCACTCTCGTGATGCTGCGGCCCCGCCGGAATCAGTTTCCGGATCCATTTGGAGTTACGTGGCGCCGGAAACGCACTTCCCTGTCACCAGCAAACACGCGGAGACACCTTTGATCTCCTGGGAAAGGAAGGAGGCGCGCAAAGTATTCCTCCTCTTAAATGCGGCGCTGTACCGGCTTCTGCTCCCAGACGCGGCGATGCCTGCTGAAGTACTCTTGCGCTTGAGCGTCAATGGCCACTGTATTTAGTGCGTTGAGGATCGTTCGGTGCCGGAAGCAAAATATGAATCGTGATCACTAGACTAGTTCCGGCCGCCTCTGGAATTTCTCGCGAACCCCAATTTGATGCGGATCAACCCGATCCACGTCATCTTCAGAAGTAGCAAGCCATGGCGAAATCGCTGGATATTGGTTTCGCCGTACGTGCGCGCCAGGTAGCGGATGGGTATGTCGACGATTCCCAGGCCCAGAACGGCGGCCGGGTAGAGCAGCTCAAAATCGCCGAACGGATCGAAGTCGCCGAAATCGCGCCGCCACGCCACCATGCGCCGGTAATCGAAACGCGTAACGAGTTTCGTCCCGCAGAGCGAATCGCCGATGCGAACATCCAGAACCCCGCTGAGCGTTTTTGCAAAGAAAATATTTCCCAGCCGGTTGAGAAAGCGCATTGCGTCCCCTTCCATCGGGTACACCAACCTCGAACCGTTAATGAAATCGCCGAAGCCTTGGCAATAGGCCTCGTAGAAGCGCCCCAGCATTTCGGGAGGCATGGTCAGGTCCGCGTCCAAAATGACGAGAAGCGGCTGGGTGGCATGAGCAAAACCGAGTCTTACCGCATCCGCCTTGCCTTTTCCGGTCTGCTGCAGCGCCTGAATCCGAAAGCGGTCGCCATAACGTGCGGCCACGCGCTGGATCTCCTCCCACGTTCCGTCGCTCGAATGCCCTTCCACAAAAACGATTTCGGTCTCGCAGCCGAGGCTCGGAAAACGCTTGAGCGCATTTTCGATGTTGCCGCGCTCGTTACGCGCCGGAATGACGCAGGAAATTCCAGGCCGGGTTTGCCGACCAGTCGGGCGTAAAACAACGATATGCGTCAGGCTTAACCACCGGACCAGCGGCACGAGGGGTAAAACTCGATTGATGAGGTTGCCCAGCCCAAGCATCTTCCAGGGACAGTAAACCGCCAGTCGTGTACGGACAATCTCAAAGCCCGCCACCTTGACGATGTTCCGAAGATCAACTTGCGTCACGAAAGTGCTTGGCAGTTCACCTTCTCTAATTCCCAACCGGTTTGCGAGGCTGTATAGCGAGCGCAGGTACGGATTGTACAGGACGGCAATGACGCGGGACGTTCGTGATAACCTCGGTTTCAGTTGCGACAGCAACCCCTGAATATCGAATTCATGATTGAACGTGCCATTTACCAGAATGGCGGTGCGTTTATCGCTCTCGCCGGTGAGGTCGGGGAACACTTCTTCTCTTCCGATTCTCTCTTTGACGGGAGCATCCATCGCCGCGAGCAGCCCGCCCTTGTCATCATCGCGCGGTACCCACTGAATCAAGCGGTCGTAATATCTCGTCAGGGTAGACAACTCCCCCGCGAGAAACGAATTTACGTAATTCTTCCACCGTGCCACGCCACCGGCGGACGTCTCTCGGTTTTTTTCACCAGCTCCCGGCGGCGTCATGGGTTGTGTCTCAACGCACGTAGTTATGGCCGACCTCAATTCTTCTTTCGAACGGTAGTCAAAAGCCCCATGAAAATCGAATGGTCAGGCGCGCATCGCAATCCTTGCATTGCTTTCGAACCACCGAAATGTTTCCCGTAGTCCATCGCGCAAGAGAGTTTTCGCACGCCAGCCAAATTCCGCAAATGCTCGCGAAGTATCGAGGCAGCGGCGTGGCTGGCCGTCGGGTCTAGTGGCATCCCAGCGCAATTCGCCTTCATAACCAACCAGCGACCGGATTTGTCCCAGCAAGTCACGAACGCTGATCTCTTCGCCCGAACCCAGATTCACGAGATCGGCTTTCCCATATTTCTCCGCGGCCAAGATGATGGCTTCCGCCGCATCCTCGACGTAAAGAAACTCTCGTGTGGCGCTTCCGGTTCCCCATGCAAGAACCTCGGCGGCACCTGCCTGTTTCGCCTCCCAGCATTTGCGTATCAGCGCCGGAATGACGTGGGAAGTTTCCAGATCGAAATGATCCCGTGGGCCGTAAAGATTTACCGGCGTCAGGTAGATGCCGTTCATCCCATATTGCTGTCGGTACGCCTGCAACTGAACCAGCAGCATTTTTTTCGCCAGGCCATACGGTGCGTTGGTTTCTTCCGGATAGCCGTCCCAGAAATTCTCCTCTCGGAATGGCACCGGTGTGAACTTCGGATAGGAACAGACGGTACCGGCGCAAACGAACCTTTCGATTCCCACAATGCGCGCGGCTTCGATCACGTGCAGCCCCATCGCGGCGTTGTCGCAGAAGAACCGCCCGGGATTGGCGCGGTTGGCGCCGATACCGCCGACGACTGCGGCGAGATGGATGAAAATATCCGGGCGCGCTTCCTCATAAAGGCGCAGTGCCTCAGCCTTTTCACGTAGGTCGTAGTCGCGGCTGCGTGGAACGATGATTTCCCCGCAGCCTGTGGCGCGTAGTTTTTCCACGACATGCGAGCCGAGGAAACCGCTACCCCCGCTGACAACTACCCGCCGAGTACCCCAAAAACTCATCTTACCTCTTTAGTGCTGCGAAGCCTGCCCGCTGACGGCTTGCACCACGCGAGTAACGGAATTGTGCCAGCGGTTCCAGTGGCCGATTTTTTCTTCAAGAATGGTCTTGCCTTGTCCGCGCGGTTTGAGTCCGGCGGCTTCGACGTCGGCATCCACCATGATGGCGACCAGATCGCGGAACTCGATCCGCGATTGCCAGCCGAGTTTTGTCCGCGCCTTGCTTGACTCCGCAACGAGGACGTCCACCTCCAGAGGACGGAGGTAGCGTTCGGACATCTTGACATGTTTCTGCCAATCCAAACCGGCGTAGCTGAATGCTTCTTGAACGAATTCACGAACCGAATGCGTTTCGCCAGTGCCGATGACGAAGTCGTCGGCGGCATCCTGCTGCAGGATTTGCCAGATGGCTTCCGCGTACTCAGGCGCGTAGCCCCAGTCGCGGCGGGCGTCGAGGTTGCCCAAGTAAAGCGAATCTTCGCGGCCGGCGAGAATGGCGGCAACTGCGCGCGTAATCTTTCGAGTCACGAAAGTTTCGCCGCGCCGCGGGCTCTCGTGATTGAACAAGATGCCGTTGGCAGCGTAGAGATGGTAGCCTTCGCGGTAGATGCGCGTCATCCAGTGTGCGTAAACTTTTGCCGCTGCATACGGACTGCGCGGCTGAAAAGCGGTTGTTTCGCTTTGCGGCGGCGGTGCGGAGCCAAACATTTCTGAGCTCGACGCCTGGTAGAAACGCGTCTTCGCGCCGCTGCGCCGAATCGCTTCAAGAAGCCGCATTGTGCCGAGTCCTGTGATGTCGCCGGTGTACTCCGGAATGTCAAAACTGACTTTGACGTGGCTCTGTGCCGCCAGGTGGTAAACCTCGTCGGGCGCCAGGCTGTAAATCAGGTTCAAAATCCATTCGGTGCTGGAGAGATCGCCGTGGTGCAAGAAAAGTTTCGTCCCGGGATGATTGGGGTCCTGGTAAATGTGATCGATCCGCGAAGTATTGAATGTACTGGCGCGGCGAATGATTCCGTGAACCTCGTATCCTTTGGAAAGCAACAACTCCGCAAGGTAGGAGCCATCCTGTCCAGTGATTCCGGTAATGAGTGCGCGTTTCATGCCTTTGGTCCTTCTGCATCAAGTTTTACAGCTTAAGCGCGCAACAATCAGATGCGTAAATTCAAGCATAGCAACGGTCGCCATGAATCGTCTTTCGTGTGCGAGAGCCGTGTCCTAGAGGAGACGGGCTCGTCACCGATTTCGCCGTTGCCCCTGGCTTTGATCCAGAGGCGTCCTCCCGAGAAAAACTGCGCCCGCGTCTGGTTCAGCCATGATCATCATCATCGCGGTTGCGTTTCCGGATTGCGCTCCCAGATTTGAGCCGTCCAATCCCCCAGGGACACCGGATCCGGCAACAGCGGTCTGACCCGATGGTAGTGGGTCATCAGGTACTTCCCGAGGGCCTGGTCGAAATCCATACCGAACCGGAGAACACCGTACTCCGGGAAAAGCCGGTTCGACCAGATAAGGTAGCGTATCCGTTTTCGCTCGATCCCCCCGATGACATCGTCGGTCATTTCTCCTGGTACCACAAGGCCCGGAGTGAAGGCGAAAACGCGCAGCGGGCAGTTCAAGCCTGAAAGAAAGTACAAGCTGGTATCTTCCGGAACAGAGAGAACAACTTCACCCTGGGCGTTCTTTTCTCTCATGAATTGGATAGCCGCTCTATATTGTTCCGCCAAGCTCTTTTTGACGACGATCGTTCCGCGTTGCGTCGTCAACGGCACCCAGCCCGCCGTCTCACTCACGACTTTTTTGGAGTATAGCCCGGGCACCGCCACGCACCCCAGACAGACCAATAGCTCTGCCATAAGAACGGAGCGGCGCGCTTTGCCGGCCTGAGGAATCAGTGGACGCAGGAGCAGTAGAAAGGAGAGAATTACGGGCCCGTTATAATAAATTGCGTAGTCCCAAGGAGTCATTCTAAACAGGATTCGAAACGCCACAAGACTGGTAAAGATCAACAAGAGGATCAATCCGGGAGCGCGCTGCACGTCTGGCTGCCACCAAAGGAATAAGAAAGCGACGATGGCTGCCACCGAAACATACAACACCATACCTTGAGGAAAGAAG
>Ga0179592_10001198_pt1 | contig 10499 bp, 4 predicted proteins | sample CZODoug2_1_08_16_FD_148623 | JGI IMG/M metagenome (GOLD analysis project Ga0179592, IMG submission 148623) | Vadose zone soil fungal communities from Angelo Coast Range Reserve, California, USA - CZODoug2_1_08_16fungal (Illumina Assembly) | ecosystem: Environmental > Terrestrial > Soil > Vadose... | reverse complement strand
TCTTTTCCGGCGACATTTTTCTCGGGATTCACGAGGGCCACGATCGTTCCCGGAGAAATGCCATCGAGGATCGCTCGACCTTCACTCAGCGCGCGGACTTTGACTTCCTGCATTTCGAAACCCCGGTTACGTTTGCAATACACTACCTTCTTGCCGTCGTGTTCGAAGACGGCCCCGCCAGGAATGGAAACGGCGCGAGAAAGATTGTCCCCTAGGATGTCCAGCCTAACGGCGAAGCCCGGGCGGAGGCGCGCATCGGCCTTGTCGAGCTGGATAGCCACATCAAATTTGTGCTTGGCGTTATCGTCCCAAAATTCGTGGCTCGTCGCGCCGCCGACGTTTTGCACTTTGCCGACAAAGGATTCACCGGGAAGCGCATCGATTTTTACGTCAACGGATTGGCCGGCCTTCAGGTTGGTGCGGTCGGTTTCGCTTACTTGCGCGGATACTTCCAGGTGGGAAATGTCGATAACTTCCGCGATGGAGCTTCCCGGATTGACCTGATCGCCGACGTGATAGTCCGGGAGCGTCATCCCATCCATGAAAAATCCACCCGTAGAATCTTGGTTGCCGTGAATCACGACAAGACCGTCGATTGGAGCGGTGATGTGCATGTTCTTGATGTTTTGTTCCGCCTGCTCCATGGCGAGTCGCGCCTTGTGACGTTTCTCCTCAGTGAGCGCCAATGCCGCTTGATTGGAAGCGCTATGGGACTGGATGTCCTGCTGAAGCTGAGTCAAAGCGCGCTTGGCCTCTTCGAGCGCCAGCAGGTTCTTCTGAGCGTCAATCGTACTGATCAGTTCGTTCTTGGTGACCTCGAGTTCGGCACGGCGTACCGCGTATTTTGCTTTCAAAAGAGCGGTTTGATCCTCGGCTGTTTGGACGTCGGCATCGGCCTTGGCTTTCACAATCTCTTGTTCAGCTTGTGCGAGGTCACTCCGGTTTTGAGCAAGGTTGTATTCCTGCTGGCTAGGGTCAAATTCAAGCACGACTTCCCCAGTGTGCACTTGGGCGCCGGAGCGAGCCAGCGTGATGATCTGCAAGGTGCCCCCGGCGATCGGTGGAGCGGTGATGGCTCGCGACTGCGAGGTTCGCAAGGCTCCCGTGGTGAAAACCTTGAGTTGTAGATTGGCTTCTTTCACCGTGGTTGTGGGAATCTCCGTGTCAGTGGCCAGGACCGTCGTTTGGCGGCAGGCTGTGCAACTTGCACTCAAAGAGAGCAGCAAAAGAAACGCGGTTTTTTTTGAGCGACCGTTCATCATCAGCAGTCCTACTGGGTAAGCGTTGGATCTTTGAGGGCCAGCTGTTCTCCAGGTTGCAATCCTTTTGCGATCAGCGCCTCATCCCCGCTCCGTCGTGATACTTCGACGGGGGTCTCTTCGAATTTCGAACCACGACGAACGTAGGCCACGGTCCGGCCTGCTTTGCGAAATAGCGCGGAGGAAGGGATAACAATCCCGTCGGCAACACGGCCCACCGACACGCGAACAACGGACCCCATTCCTGGTGCAAGACGGGCGTCACTACTCGCCAGAGCCAATTCCACGGAAAAGTTTCGCGGAACGGGCCATCCGGCATTGAAATCCAGACTGGCAGTGGGGCTGATGGTGTCGATTGTTCCGCTGAAATTGCCATCGGGAACAGCGTCTATGCGGATCGTGGCGGATTGACCCATTTTCAACTGGCCTCTCTCCGCCTCCTCGATGCGTGCCGAAATCTTGAGTGTCGATGGATCCGGAAGCTCAGCAATGGCTGCGCCCGGCCACGCGCGGTCGCCGGGCTTGAAGGGTGTGGAGCCACCCTGTGGCTGCCAGTGGTTTTGCAGCGCAACAACGCCGTCAAGCGGCGCAATCAAGGCCAGAGACGCGAGGCTCCGTTCGTCCAGCTGCACTTGGAAGGCTGCTTGGTCGCGCTTCTGTTGCTTGCTGGAAAGATCCGACGCGGCGGAAGAGCGGTCCGCCTTGAGCGTGGCTTGTGCTTCTTTGAGTTTCTGCTCGGCATCCGCAAGTTTCAGTTTGGCTTGCTCACCCTCGATTACCGAAAGAATCTCTTGCTTACTGGCGTCCATGCCTGCCTTACGCACGTCGTAGTCTGCGGTCATGACGACGGTAAGGTCTTTCTCTTCCTTCAATCGCGCCGCGGCACGTGACTGTTGAATCTCGGCATCCGCCGATTTGAGGGCAGACTGATCTTGGGCCAGCTTTTGCTTCACCGTGGTGTTGTCAAATTCAACCAAAACGTCTCCCTTTTTAACCTTCGCGCCATTGGCAGCAAGCTTCATGATCTGCAGATCGCCCGCACTGTAGGGCGCGGCTATAACGACCGAGCGGAGAGCCTTGACCTCGCCTCTGATTTCCAAATAGTCGACAAATTCCTTTCGTTTCACGTCCGCGGTGGGAAGTTTCACCGCAGGGCTCGCCAGACGGAAGGCGCCAAAGATCAGGCCACCGAGGACCAGAGCAGCGGCGCCGGTCAAGGCCCTCTTTCCGGGTTTCCATTTTTGACTCTGGCCATTCATTGCAGGCCTGCTCCAGTCTCGTCCTCGATGGCCGCCCGCCGGATCGTGTCTCCCTCTGAAAGTCCAGAGACCACAACGGCTTCGAGATCATTTCGAGGACCCATTTGCACGGTGCGCTTCTCAAAGCTTGCCGTAGTTTTCAGCCAAACGAAAGCGTGATCGGCTTCCTTGCCAATACTCTGCCAAGGAATCACCAGTACGCTTTTTTGGGAGCCTAGATCGACATCCAGGGCGGCCGAAAGGTCGGGCAAGAGTCTCGGGTCGGTTCCCTGGACGGAAAAGCGCGCGGCGAATGACCTGACGGCTTCCGCGAATTGTCCCGGGTGACCGAGGGGCGAGAGTTCTTCGAGAACCGCAGGCAGCGTCATTCCCGGATAAGCATCCAGGTGCATCTCGGCGCGCTGGCCGGGATGTACTTTCAGAAGATCCACCTGGTTCAGCTCGACACGAACCTCCATTTGGGATGGATCTACCACCTGGAGAAAAGGCACACCCGGTCGAACTTGATCGCCCTGCTGCACCGTTCCCATTCGGCCGCCGAGCCAGATGGTGTTGTGGACGACCACTCCTTCCATGGGAGAGTGAACGACCATTTTTGCGGCGTTTCCCTGCGCGTAACGCATGGCCTCCAGCGCCCGGTCGCGCTGAATTTCCTGAATTCGAATGGTTGACGCGGACGCAGCGCGTTTCAGTTCATAGGTCTGTTTAAGCTGCTTGAGACTTGCTTGGGCTTCGTCGAGAGCTTCTTGATTTTTTTCGGCGTCGATGCGGGAGACAACTTCATTCCGCTGAAGCTCGAGTTCGGCGCGCTTGAGTTCGTCTTCGGCCTGTTTCATCGCCGTATCGTCTTTGGCTCGCGCGATGTCTTCCTCGGCCTGTTTCTGGGCAACCTGCCCGACAAGGTTTTCGTAGGTGCTTTTCTTATCCAGATAGTCTTTTGTCTGGGCCTGGGGATCAAATTCGACCAGGATGGCATCCTTTTTCACATGGGTGCCGGCGGGAATCAGCTTGGTGATGACCATGGAGCCGACCTGAGCTCCTTCGAGCCTGGGGGCCAGGACCACGAAGGAACGCGAGGCCTGCGTGGTTCCATTCAGGCGGAGTACCTGCGCGAAACTCTTCCTTTCCACTCTTACGGTCGACTCACCTCGAGTGGTAGTCCGCTGGCCCGGCCGGAAGTGCGCGAAGAGATACGGGATGGTAACGAGAAGCAGAAAGGCGGCCCCCGCCAGCATGATCTTGCCGGGCTTACCGCCGAAAAGAGTGGCCTGGTCCATACCGCCTCGACGATACTCCGAAGGAATCCGGAGACCAACACTTTAACTGGGATGTTGGACTTCCAATCCGGCGATTAGGTTGCATCCCCTCGATTTCACTTATTGCCCATAATTGGGACAGTTGAATTCTGCTTAGGGAAGCGCCTGGACCCGTCTGAGGTGAAAGTATGGGCCAAGACTGCCGGGAGTCCGCGGGGTCTTGGCTTTTCTCCCTGGTTTTCTAGAGAATCGCTGGATCGCGGCGTGCCGTTTTCTTTAGCGTCTGCCCCCGCCTACTGTTGGCGGCAGCAAGCTGTGCTGCCCAGGACGCCCCAGCCACTAGCATCCACATTCCCATTAAAATGCACCCATCCTCACTTAAGGTGTCCCCGGTTACGGCTTGATATAGGCTGCCGTCAACGCTGCAGAGGACGCGATCTGCGCCGCCTGCAGGATCACCGCCCAATTGCGTCCACCGATCTTTGGCGCGAGCTCCGGCACGACAATCGCATCACCAGGCCTCAAAGTCTCGTTCAACGGTTCACCTGACCACCAGGAGTTCGAGTTATTCTTTGCTCCGAGCACCGACCCATCCCCTCGCACGACGAAAACTGCCTTCTTGTTCGCAAGTTGTGTCAATCCACCGGCTTGGCTGAGATACCACTTGGCGCTCCGCCCAGGAGCGTAGGCGACCGCAGTGGGGTTAAACACTTGGCCGGTCACGGTCACGTAGTTTGCGGTCTTGGGAATGACGAGTACGTCGCCGTCGCGCACGGGAATGTCCGCTGCCGTGTTTCGCCAGGCGCGCAAATCTGGACGGATGTGAATCACGACGCGGCCAATCGGCGCAGTCGCCTCAAGCTGGTCGAGTGTCGACTGCGTCTGCGCGATTGCTGTCATCTTGGCGTTTCTCTGGTCGGTGTCCGATTCAGGCAAGGACTTCAAGTAGGTTTGCTCGGCCTTCACCCGCCGCACGAGCTCAATGTGCGACTTCATCTCTAGCTGGCGGACTTCGTTTCGAACCAAGACGGCGCCGTAGGGATACGCTTCTGGACCGAATCCCCCGCTTCGCGACAAAACGGAACTCAGCCGCTCGCCGGGCCCGATGCCGTACGTACCCGGGTGCAGAACCTCTCCCCGCACCGTGATAGATGCTCCAATGTCGTTCCAACGAGGAAGCTGGCGAATCGTCAGAATGTCCCCGTCGCGGAGGAGAACACCGTTCGTGGCATCTCCGCTCATTACTGCCGCGAGGTTTACTTCCAGTCGGTCGCCTGGACCCTTTCCGGAACCATTCATGTCGAAGCGCGCAAGGTCCGCACTATCCGTATAGGCGCTTCTCTTCAATCCGCCGGCTACGCGAACTAAATCGTCGACACGCATGTTCGTTGTGAGTGGATATCGCCCTGGCTTGGCGACTTCGCCCTTGATGTAAACTGTCGGCGGATCGACTCGGGTCGGATTGCGGTGTACCAGCAGGCGATCGCGTGGTTGCACGAGAATGTTGTCGACTGGATCCCCCGCGAGGGCCTCGCGGAGATCGACGCTCAGAATTTTCATTGTGCCGTCGGGCTGCGTGCGGAAAAGCTGCGCAGAGTCGAGCGAAGCATCTTGGGTGACCCCGCCTGCCAGATAGACCGCGTCCCTCAGGTGCGCTTGACCCGAAGTGCGGTACTTGCCAGGCTCCCGAACCTCCCCGCCAACCCAAACTTCCGGCGCAGGCTCAAAATCGTAACGGCTGAATACGCGAACAGTATCAAGCGGCTGCAACTTTGGCGCGGAGGCTGGATTCGCCAGAGCCGCAGTTAGATCGAAACTTTCGACGCTGGGATGAAAGTCTGGCGGATTTAGCCTGACGATCTCTGCATAGTGCGGCGCTGGCTCCGGCAATAGATCTTTGTATGAACCAATGAGGTCAGTCAGGCTCATCCCTTGTTTGTAGGAATATCGCCCGGGCCGCAGTACGTGTCCCTGAATGTAGATTGCTTCTTCGTTGTATGGCGCTATCGGAAAGATGTGCACTTCGTCGCCGTCGTTGATCTTGAATGCCTCAAGCTGTCTCTCGGGTGAATCAGCGCCCTCGGTTTGCGAGAGATCGAGGGCAAGCATGGTGCGCTTCTCGTGCGCTTCGACGCGTTGGACCTCGATGTGCCGTAGCGTGGCCGTTGGCAGGACTCCACCCGCCAGTTCGAGCACCTCCGCGAGTGAACTTTCGCCACGCAGCTCATAGATAGCGGGTCGCCGCACCATTCCCTCCACGGTCACCTCTGGTCCCAACGCAGGGATGAGCAGGGTGTCGCCATTCTCCAGCCGGCGCAAATCGGACCGCACTCCATGTAAGAGCAAATCGTAAGCGTCCACGTCTTCCACGAGCTGTTTGCCACGATAGTGTTTGAGTGCGCGCAGCGAGCCGCGTGGCGTTACCCCGCCTGCGGCAAACAACGCGTTTAGCGGAGTCGAGAGCGAGCTGATGTCGTATGCGCCGGGCTGCGCAACGTCCCCGACCACATATACACGGACCGTTCTTAGTCGCGAAAGGGATACATCTGCGGAGATGTTCCGATACTGGGTTCTCAGCACCTGTTGTACTGCCTGCTGCGTCTCTCCCAGACTTCGCCCACTCACGAGAAGCGGTCCGGCTTCGGGCAGCGACACTCGCCCCGCACTATCGACAACGCGAAACATCCGCTGGGAGACTCCGCCCCAGAGATCGATCTCCAGGCCGTCACCCGGACCAATGACGTAGTCGGGTCCGACCGGAAGATCCATAGGAATCGCTTGTGGGTCATTTGAACTGGTGTGAAAGACTTCCAAGCCAAAACGCTCGGCTGGCCTCTGGTGCACTGATGCTTGCACATACATGTCATAGAGCGACGGTATGTCGGAGTAGGGATTCGCCCGGTGGACCATTCTTACTGGCGTTAAGTCTTCCTCGTTCGTCGTTCCGTGCGCAGATCTTACGCGCGAGGGCTGTTCCATTCCGCTCTTGCCAGTGAAAACGTCGTTGATGCCACTGCGCTCAAGCGGCATGGAGGGCAGCAAGTCCCGTCCAGGCTGCAACCCATCGAGCGAGCCCTGGCCCAAAGATTGAGAGCCGGTCGAAGGATTCGTGTCGGGATTGATCGAACGGGAAGTCAATTCGCGGCTCGGTGACACACTAGCACCGTCCAGCGGATCGGTGGCCTGCGGCAATCCGTAGGCTCGCAGGATCGGCGACGGGCTCTGCGATGGTACTTGCTCTGGCATCGCCTGAGGGTTCGTTTCAGGGGAGGGGATCGCTCCAGGAGAGCGCGTCTTTTGTAGACGCTCCGCCCGCGACTGCTGTGGACAATCTTCGTCCCGACGCGGATCGCACGTCGCGGTGCGTTCAAGATCTCGATCATCTCTTTGCGGCCGAAGCGCCTGTGAATCTTCCTGCGACTCAATCTGAACCAGCCGCCGCGCTCGCTCCTTGAGCACTAATTCCTTTTCTTTTGCAAAGTCCGAGTCTGGATTCGGCGTTGGTATTAGGTAGCCGTATCGTTGCAGCAGCCGAGTCGCCACAGATCGAAACTCTACGTCCTGCTCCAGGCGCTCGAAAATTGCTTGATCCGTCAGTTTCGAATCCTCGACGACCTGGCCGTTATCAGTCGCCTCCTTCGCTACCCAGCGCTTCAATTCCACCATCAGCCCTTCATCTTTAACCAACACTCCTCGAATCTGGCTTGCGGAAGCCGCCACGCGTCCGAGGTTTTCCTGGCTCAAGTCGGGAGGTCGTTCAACGCCATGGTCGTTCCGAGCTTGTACGCGCTTCTCGCGCTGCGTATCTTCTTGCGGCCATGCAAAGGCGGGCACGCAAAACAAGAATGTAAAGGCGAGACAAAAGATACTTTCCTTCAGTTTTTTGCGGTCAAACATGATTTCACCCTAGTGGTAGGCATGAACTTCTTCAATTCGCTCCGTTCGTGGCCATCGTGCTTCACAAAGCGTTCAGCATTCCGTGTTCAGACGCCCCGATGTTATTCGAATGAATCTTGAGCGAAGCCCAGTGGTAAACGACATAGTTCTTCGCCGGTGCCACTGCGATGATGCACACCTCCGGATGCTCGCGGAACAGATCACCACAGACGGGTGGCCTTCTGTCCGGTTAGTCAAGGGGGGCGATGACCACGAAACTTGGCAGGGTACTCTTCGGATGCAGGTCTACCCTTAGGGGTTGCTTGAGGGCGGTGAAGAAATGAAGAAACGGAAAATCAGTCAGCTCGAGCTGCGGCTGAAAGAACTACAAGCTAGTCAACCGGAAAGCAAAGCAGCTGCGCCTAGCCCGGCTCTCCCTGCTCAATCCCATCCGCAGTTGCAGGTGGAAGTTGGACCGAATCAACAGGTCAGGATGCTACGTCAACCGCGCTCGCGAGGCTTATGGAACTGGCATTTGTTCAGTCGTCGGACCTCCGATTGTCAGTTATTACATTTCCCGTCGCGGCGATGTTCTGTGCTAAGGCTGTACTTGTTATAAACTTGATTCCGATTCCGTTTCCACCACCCAGTACACGATTACGCATGACGACATTGTTAAAGGCACCCTGACCGAGAAAAGCGGCTACGCCCGTGCCCGATTGATAGCCTACTTCATTCCCGACGATCTGGACGCTGTGAACGCCGAACCAAAAACCAAAAGCATTTTCACCCGTCCCAACCGTGTTGGTAACCTTGTTGTTCGTGAATGCCCCGAACGCAGCCCCAAAATCCACCAATGCCGCAGCCGAAGCAATCGAGGTCGTGCCGTCCTCGTGCGAGAATACGTTGCCGGAAATGTCCCAATCGGTCGATTCCGCCATTTCCAGGCCGGTGCCGGCCAGCAGCTTGATCTTGTTGTTTAGAAAATGCACGCCAGAGGTCCGATACGAATAGAGATTCTGCCCATTCGCCATCTTGATGACGTTGTTTGTGACCCAGGCGCTGCGGACGCCGAAATGCACATCGATGCCAGGAGTGTTGACTGCGGACTGGTTACTCATCACCGTGCAACCAGAGATGCCGACGTTCTCTGCCACACCAGCGTTCAACGGAAACCTGTCGAAAGAGAGCGTCTTCGGTGTGTGATTATTGGGAAAGGCCATGCGAAAAGGAAGCCGCACATTTACCGTGGAACCGCCGCCGCTCACCGAAGATACTTGTGCCCAATCAAAATAGGTCAGATCACTTACGTTCGGGTCGCTCTCATGAACCTGAAGCCATTCGCCCGGTCGAAGGTCAGACGTATCCGCTGATCCATTTGTTACTGTGAAACTCGTGTCTCCGATATTGATGGCGTTGCTAATTGGGCGATTCAGGTTTCCAGATATTCCAACGGCGCCAAATTCGATTGCTCGGTCATTTAGGTTGGCGGTGTTGATTGTCCCGGAAGGCTCAAAGTCCAACGAGCCTCCCGGTTGACATGCAAAGTACTGATTGCTGTTGTTCGTGATTAGCGTCTTAGCATACTTGAATGTAGAAGGGCCGAATAAGATGACGAATGGCTTCGTAGTGTTAAAGGGATTGCCTGTGCTGTTTGCAGTCGCGTCCAGAGTGGTAGAGCTATAACCAGTGGCATCCACCAAGACACCCGAGGCGGGCGCGGCTGAGATGCAGGCTCGCACTTGAGCAATCCAATCTGCTCCGGCTTGCTGATGGGCCTTGCAAACATTATTGATGCTCGCAAGAACGCTCGCGCTCTGCACCGTCATCGGACCCTGAAAGAGCGTCGGTTGTGTGTTGAGGGTTTGTGACGTGGTGGGACTCGTCACCAGTGCGTTCGCTAGTGTGTTGGTCAACGCCACGTTTCCAGCGTTCATCACGATGCAACTTCCGGTCTGAGGGGATCCAAAAGTTAAAGTTGTATTGTTGTTGTCGGTAAGGGCGATGTTGCTTGGAGAAAGCAGATTCGCGTTGGGATCGTAGCACTGCACCTCAACAGACTTATTTCCGAAATTGTGATTGATATTCCAAGTCGTCGCAGATGAAGCCTGCTTGAAAACAAACGTCCTCGCTCCGATGATATTTGAGGCACCCGAAGAGGGAACCAGAAGTGGCGTGCAGGTGTCGACGTCAGTGCAGGAAGCGTTGGCGATGTAACTTGCCGAGGATTGTTGCACACCATTGAGAAGGAAATCAACCCGCCAATACGTACCAGCGGGCGAGATGACATCATTGCCCCATAGAGACGTGCTGTAAGAACCGTTCGCGGCAGGATTGATGCACCAACTCGCTGTTTGAATAATAATGCCGGTGCCGACCACACGCGGCACGTTCGGCTTGAAGTTTTGAAGTGAAAAACAGATTTTTGCATTCGACGGCGCCGTGCCGTTCGGGAGAGTAACATGCCCACTTACCGTGGTTTGGGCGCGGAGGAATTGTGGAGCGATGAGTGCAAAGAGTAGCGCGAGGGTTTTCAGCGGAATGGATGGAGTTTTCATAATCGTGCCAGGAACCTCAAATCATATGCATGGGGGGCCACTTCAATTATCCCGTAATGAACGGTGATCTGGCTAGGCACACAGAACGCTGTATGAATGCTCATTAGTGTCCCCGGCGATCCACGGCTGACTAAACTAACAGCTTGTTGAAAAATGTTGATCCACTGCAACTTTTATTTAAGAAAACTCGTCTGAGTGAAGGAAGGCAAAGGAGACGAGTGAATGCGCGGAGACGATAACCAGCAAGAAGGAATATTCAGTTACATTTCTCCGGAAAAGCGTGTTCCGGCA
>Ga0179592_10001196_pt1 | contig 10500 bp, 5 predicted proteins | sample CZODoug2_1_08_16_FD_148623 | JGI IMG/M metagenome (GOLD analysis project Ga0179592, IMG submission 148623) | Vadose zone soil fungal communities from Angelo Coast Range Reserve, California, USA - CZODoug2_1_08_16fungal (Illumina Assembly) | ecosystem: Environmental > Terrestrial > Soil > Vadose... | reverse complement strand
AGAGCCTGCACAACAAGACGAGTTGAGCGAGCTAACCTCCAGGCTCGACAATCTACCTATTCGTCGTGTGGTTGTATTGCTGGATGATATGGACAGGATGCAGGCAAGCGAATTGCGAATGCTACTTAAGATTATTCGTGCGGCCGACAATTATCCAAAACTCTCCTTCGTTTGCGCGTTCAATAAGAAAGCTCTCGTTGATGGTCTCGTGCGACATCAAGTCACAGATCGAATTGCGATGAAATTCTCAACCGGCAAGCCATTCCCGATACAGGGCGGTTTGTTTGGGGCAGTATCAGCGGATGATACCCGCGCCGGCTATGAGTATTTGGAGAAGTTCTTTCCAGTGCAGATCCCTGTGCCAAAACTCGACGACGCACAGCTTTCTAAAGAATTCGACCTTCGGTTCAATGAATTTGCACAACGTCAGGGGCTATCGATGGCGGCTGAAGAGACTGCTGCCTTCGATAAGGAGTTCAGCCCATTCTGGAAAACAGTGTTTAGGCCAAAGCTCAACAATCTTCGCAAAATGAACTCTTATTTCAACGCGCTCAATTCATCTTTTGTTCTTGTGAAGCGCGAAGTGAATGTGATCGATTTCATGTTCGTAGAATTACTTAGACAGATAGACCCGGAGATGTACGAGCAGGTTTTCAAGAACCGATCCCTATTCTATTATCCATCATGGGACCTTCAGCGATGGGATGAGAAACCAGTGTTCTTTAGTCGCGACGACCAAAAGGAAGAAGAGTATTTGCGTTCTTCGTACGATGAGATTTTCCGACACTTGCACGGTGAAGATCGCGAGTACATTCTTCGTCTTCTAAGCCGTGTGTTTCCCAAGGTGGCCAAATATCGCAAACCGGACAGCTCTTGGGCGGGGGCAGGGGAACCCAACGAGGCGGAAGCGGACAAGCAGAAACGAGTGTTTCATCCCGAATACTTTATGATCTATTTTACCCTGCACGTAGAGGAAGGTTATCTTGGCACCAGCGAGTTCGAGGACCTTATTGAGAATGTGAATCAAAAGCAGGATGCTGCCGAGGTTCAAGAGTTTTTCTGCAATTATGTGAAATCCTTGCAAGCTCTGAAGCGACACCGTTTCTTTGAAAAGATGAGTCGGTTCAGCGAACGCCTTCGACCAATGCAGGCCAAAGCTTTGGTCAGGGCAGTTTCACTTGAGTCCGATAAGCTGAAGCCTGATGAGCTTGATATCGGCGAGTTTAGAACCGCGACGGTGTTGGTCTTGGCTCTCGCTAACAGGTTCGGCGACTCACGAGAAATTACGAAAATATTGCAAGATGTCATCGGTCGATCTGCGACCGACGGGTTCGCATATAGAATCTTTCAGCTTGCCACGGATCAAAAGGAAGAAAACAAAGTCTTCGAAAAATGGGACAATGTCGACCCTTCGGAACTAACCGCAGCAATTCTGCAACGGTTGGGGACAAAGTATCAAAGAGGCGGAAAGGAATCAATCTATTCGCCTGGTACTACTTGGCGCGACTGGCAGGCGCTAGTATGGTGGGGACGAGATGGCGACCAAAGACGCGAGGATGTAAGGAATTATCTGCAAGGGGAATTTGAAAAACGACCAAGCAGTATAGGCAAACACATTTTCTGGCTATGGAATAGCTTGGGTAACTCGGATGGAAAAAGAATTGTTGACGAGCTATTTCCGCTGTCACAGCTTGCCGAACTAGCAAGGAAACACGGGTCATCAGCATACTCTACAAGCGCCGAGAAAAGTGTCGTAGAGGAACTGATTCAGAAATATGGACGAGTGGGTTGAACGGTTCCCAAAGCGCCGAGCCTCGCAGCGGGGTATCCAATGAAAAAACTGAAAGTTCATCGGAAACGGGCACGACATAAGATGCGGTGCGTCATTTGTCCAATCTCCGGACTGTTGCATGCTGCTTGCCTTCCATCCCCCTCAGTGAAATAATCCCGCCATGATTATTGGTGACCGCCTCCGCGTAATGCGCGGGGCAAAGAAACTTTCCCAAGGCGACATCGAAAAGCGCAGCGGCCTGTTTCGCTGCTACATTTCCCGCGTCGAGAATGGGCACACCGTCCCTGCCATCGAAACGCTGGAGAAGATGGCTCGCGCTTTAGAAGTCCCACTCTATCAACTCTTCTACGATGGCGAGGAGCCGCCTAAGCTGCCGAACCTACTCAAGAGGAAAACGTCTGACGAAATCGCCTGGGGTAGCTCAGGCAAAGAGGCGCAGTTTCTGAACAAGCTGCGCCGTTCATTGGGTAAAGCCAACGACGCAGATCGCAAGGTGATTCTGTTCATGGCTCAGAAGATGGCCCTTCGGCTAGGGCTCTTTGGCAGAAAACGAATTACCGATGGCTAGGCCGGAGCCGAAACCGTGTAAGCGTTTTGCCCACCAGAAGGCTTGGACTAACGCTTTTCAAAAACACCTGCCTAAGTGTAAAGCCTGCCAAGCTGTCATCGCCTACGTTGTCAGTGAATCCGAATTCAACCTGTACGTTTGTAGGCATAGAAACTGAGTATGCCGTTTCAAAATTGGAAGACCGAAGGCGTGACATTAAGCCCCCTCGACGCCTAATCCCCCTTCACCGTTGTAGGGGCACGATACATCGCGCCCTCTTCTCCTTTTCCCTTCCCACTCCACCTTCTACTTTCCGCCTTCTCGTCTCTAGTCTTCCCTTCCTCCTCCGCCCATCCATAGTTTTTCAATTTACTAGTACTAAATTTCTGTTGACAACGTTTCGCCGCAAGAGTAGAAAATCGCACTGTTAACTCTCCCTCAATTGGCGACGCGCGCCAGTCGCTCTTGGGAACAGTTCCCCGCTGACCAATTGAAGAATAGTTGAACCACGCCCAGCCCCAGCACGACGACGGTATTTGTGTGTCCGGTATTTTAGCGGAACAACACTTTCTCTCGCGGGAGGTCTTACCAAATGAAAGTTGTCTCCTTCTTAACCGCACTCCTTCTCAGTTCTCCAAACTCGCAGGCCTCTCCACAGGCCAGCGCTCCAACATCGACCAGCTCCACTCAGGCGGCAACTTTGCTGGCGAAGTCCGCAGCCGCACTCACAGGCAACGTCGCGCTCTCCGATGTTTCCCTCACCGGTACCGTCCGCCGCATCGCCGGCTCTGACAACGAATCCGGCACCGCCGTTCTGAAAGCCCTCTCTTCCGGGGCGGGACGGCTCGACCTGGGCCTCCCGTCCGGCCAGCGCAGCGAACTATCAAACGTTTCCGCTGCCCCTGCTGGTTCCTGGTCCGGCCCCGACGGAATCTCCCATGCCATGGCCTACCACAATCTCCTGACCGAGCCTGCTTGGTTCTTCCCCGCCTTCGCTGTTGCTCGTCGGCTCTCCGGCACAGGATTCGTTGCCGCCTACGTCGGACACGAAACGAACAACGGCCAAGCCGTCGAACACGTTTCGGTCTTGCAGTCTTCGCCGCTTCCCACTCCAGCAGGCGGCGTCTCGTTCGAGCATCTGACGCAGGTCGACTTCTTCCTCGATTCCACCACGCTTCTGCCCGCAGCCATCTCTTTCAACATCCACCCGGACAATAATGCCCTCCTCGACCTCCCAGTCGAAGTCCACTTCAGCGACTATCGCGTGGTCAACGGCGCTCAGGTCCCTTATCAGATCCAGAAATTCCTGAACAACACCCTCCTCCTCGATTTTCAAGTGCAGACCGTAACCTTCAACTCCGGCCTGACCGACTCCAGCTTTTCAATTCAATAGGGAGCTATTATGCGCCGCGCAATTTTCATCCTGTGTCTCGCACTACTTACTCTCGGATCCCGATCGCTCGCGCAGACCGGCTTCCCGGCTTTCGGCTCTTTTGAACAAAGCGGCTTCGATGCGGTGAACCGCCAGAACCTCAACGTCGTCTCCGCCATCCCCATCATGTCCACGCCCGGCAGAGGGCAAACCTTTCGGTACAGCCTCGTCAATAACTCGCTCCTATGGACGCAAACGACCGTCGGCTCTACTACGACGTGGACTCCCGTCACGGATGCCGGTGGCAATCCCACCTGGGGCTGGAATTATGGCCCGGCCGTTTCTAGTTCGGGACAAATCCGCATTGGCCAACGCAGCACACACAACTGCAGGTACCTTGACCCCAATACGGGCCTTTACGCCTACTATCCGTGGACGTTCACCGGTGGTTTCACCTACAAGGATTGGCTTGGAACCGTTCACCCGTTCGGCGGTTCGTATGTAGTTGCCAGCGATGGCGCCGCGACCTACTGTAACATCCAGACTACCACCAGCTCCGGCTACTCGACCGACAACACAGGTTTCTTCCTTTACGCGAGCCAGAGTTCGACTTACGTCCTAAGCCCCACAGGTGTCAACGCCGGCGCCGCCCCCGTAGACACGAACGGAAATTTCATCAGCCAGACGGTTGTCAATTCAACGGAGACGGATTGGACCGACACTGCGGGGCACGTTGCCCTGAAGGTTTTCAAGAACGCTTCGAATATCCAGCACGAGTGGCAGGACTCCAGCGGAAACTACACCAGCGCCACCACGACCACGGTCCTGCTCTCCACCCTCAATATCAAAACCAATTTCGCCTGCTCCGGCATCACGGAATATACGGGCACCGCTAGCCTGCCTACGGAGATCGATCTCCCGAACGCTCAGAAGTATTTGATTACTTACGAAGCCACCCCCGGTAATTCTGGCTATTATACGGGCCGCGTCAAGCGCGTCACCTTTCCGACAGGCGGCTATTACGAGTACGATTACCCGACAACCGCTGGCGACGGGATTGTCTGCGCGGACAGTAGTGTCAACAGCTTGACCCGCCTCATGAACGACGGGACAAATACCTCCACTTGGAATTTTTCGCGCACTCCGAGTGGCTCCAACTGGGTTGCAACCGTCACCGCGCCGCAATTGCCGTACGACAGCGCCGCAAACAATGCGGTCTACACTTTCAACTCCAGCGGACAGCAGACAGCCGCAAGTTTCTATCAAGGCGCAGTCCTCTCCGCCAACCTCAAGAGAACCGTGAACACCACCTACGCCGCAAACGGTACCCTGGCCACGCAGATCACGGTTCTCGAAGACGGGCATACTGAAAACGAAATTGAAACCTCTTACGACAACCGCGGCAATCTTCTCAGCGTGAAAGAGCACGACTGGGGAACAAACGCGCCTGGTCCCATTCTGCGAACGACAACGATGAGCTATCTGAACACGAGCGCCTACATCTCGGCCAACATCTTGAACCGGCCCACAAACGTGACGGTCACGGACAATGTTTCCGGCGTCGTCCACTCCCGGACAGACGTCGCCTATGATGAGGCCAGCTACACAAATTACGGAACGTGCCACACGGGCATTCCCCAACACAGCGATACATACGGCTGCAGTTTCACCACCCGAGGAAATCCCACTACCGTGACCACGTACACAAATGCCGCTGCGCCCAGCGGCTCCATCGCGCACCACAGCTATTACGACAATCTCGGAAATGTCGTGAGGGCCGATCTGGACTGCTGCCAGAGCAAGACCTGGCTCTATTCGTCGCCCACAAATTATTCGTTCCCCGATTCCTCCACGCGCGGATCTTCACCCGGCACTCAGCTGACGACCAGCGCCACCTATAACGCCTACACCGGCCTAGCCGCCACCTCCACAGACGAAAACAGCCAGGCGACGCACTACACGTTTGACAATTTGAAGCGCCTGACGAATGTCCAGCGCCCGGACAACTCGAATCTAACCTGGACGTACGGCGACGCAACGCCTCCAACACAGTCCAGCATGACGGCAGGTGTTCCTATTCAAGGCTCGAACGTTCAGAATTCCATCACTACCGTCGACGGACTCGGCCGGCCCGTCACCCAAAAAATCACGGACGGCACAACAACCTATTCCATTGTCGCGACGCAATACGACCCGATCGGACGCGCCTACATGTCCAGCAATCCTTATACTTCGACGGTCCAGTACTGGACCACCGCGCAATTCGACGCCCTCGGCCGCGCCACCACCACAATTCTTCCCGACAACTCTCAAACGACTTTTTCCTACGCCACCAACACGGCTATCGTCACGGACCCTGCCGGGAAAGCGCGGAAGTCGATCGTCGACGGCCTTGGGCGCATGACCTCGGTGTACGAGCCAGACAGCAGCAATCAGCTCACTGTTGCAACTTCCTACGTGTACAACATCCTCGATCAGCTCACCACTGTCACGGAAGGCTCTCAGACTCGCACGTACGCGTACGACGACCTTGGCCGCGCGTCATCCGTGAAGACGCCCGAAGCAAATCAAGTCGCCTACCAATATCAGTACAACAATTTTGGGCTCGTTACCCAGCGCACCGACCCTCGCGGCGTCATCACCACCTACGGCTATGACAATCTCAATCGCCCTACGGGAATCACCTACAACGTGGGGACCACGGGCGTGACCGCCACTCCTGGCGTCACCCTGACGTACGACCAGGGCGGCGCGGCGGCGTTTGCCTTGGGCCGTTTGACGTCCATGAGCGATGGCGTTGGCTCGGAAACCTACACGTACAATAATCTGGGGGAAATGACCCAGCTTCAAAAAGTTGTGAGCGGCACCACCTACACCATGGGCTATCAATACAATCTCGCCGGGGAATTGAGCTCCATCACTTATCCCTCGAATCGCGTCGTGCAGCAGAGCTTTGACGCCATCGGACTCCTGTGCGCCGTCGGAAGCTCCGGTAGCACCTGCTCTTCCGGCACAACCTACGCCACCGGCTTTTCCTACAACGCAGCGTTTCAAGTCACTGGATTCAATTACGGCAACGGAGTCACCGCCACTTTCGGCTACACACCAGACCGTTTGCTCCTGCAAAGCCTCGCCTACTCCAAGGGAGCCACTACGCTTTTCAGCACCAACTATTGGTACAAAACCGATTCCACCAATTGCCCCAGCGGCGCCTCAGGCAACAACAGCCAAATCCAGTGCATCACTGACAATGTGGACTCCGGCCGCACCGTCAGTTACGCTTACGACGCTTTGTACCGCGTTACCTCCGCCGTCACCAACGGCTCCGCCAACTACGTCAAGTGGGGGCTGAATTGGACCTACGACCGCTACGGCAACCGCCTCACCCAATCGCAAACCTACGACGGCCCGCCGACCAACTCCGTCGCCGTGGACGCCACCACCAATCGCATTAACAGCGGCGGCTACGCGTACGACGCCAACGGCAACATGACCAACGACGGCAACAACATGCTGGTCTACGACGCGGAAAACCGTGTACTCTCCGCCACCAACGGCAGCGCCTCCGGCACTTACACCTACGATGGCAACAGCCTGCGTGTGCAGAAAATTTCCGGCAGCACCACCACCATTTACATTTTCTCCGGCTCCAAAGTCATCGCCGAATATTCCGGCACTTCTTCTCCCTATCCCCTAGCCCGCGAATATATTTACTCCGGAGGAGCGCTGCTCGCCAAAATTGAATCCGGCGCCACCAATTACTACCACCAGGACCATCTCTCCAACCGCGTGGTCACCGACTCCAGCGGCAACAGCGTCGCCCAGCTTGGCCACTATCCTTTCGGCGAATCCTGGTACAACTCCACGAACGACAAGCTCCTCTTCACCTCCTACGAGCGCGACTCCGAATCCGGCAACGACTACGCCATGATGCGCTCCTCGGTCGACCGCCTCGCCCGCTTCTCCTCCCCCGATCCACTTTCCGGTGGGATCAGTAATCCCCAATCCCTCAACCGCTTCGCCTACGCTGTCGACGACCCAGCAAATCTGGCCGATCCGTCCGGACTCCATCCGGTTTATCAACCAGCTCTCTCGGTTGGGGACTGGAACTCATGGGTGTTCGAAATGTTTCTCTTAGCCTCAAACCCCAATAGTGACCTCATGATCACCAGCGGCGAGACATGGAACGGCGAAGAATGGGTCGCTCAGGAAGACCCAGGCGCGCTCATCGGCATTCTTCCTCCCGGCCTCCTCCCCCTAGACAGCCCGCTTACGGGGCCCCAAAGACAGCCACCGCCGCCGCGGGATCCTTGTTTCGGGTTTGTTCCCCCTGTTGGTAATGCCAGGATTGGGACCCGGTTCGGGTCAGTCGACACGATGCACAATGCAGCCACAGGAGGCCCCCATGCGGGGAACGACTACGTCGTGCCTCAGGGAACACCGGTTGTTGCTCCCTTCGAAGGCACTGTAGTTGTTGCGGGTCCGGGCGGTGGATTTGGCAACATGGTGGCTGTGCAGAACGCGGCTGGCTCATATATTTTAGGGCATTTATCTACGGTCAGCGTGGCTCCGGGCCAGTGGGTGGGAGCGGGCGCGGTCGTGGGACGCTCCGGCAACACAGGTGTTTCGACAGGCCCGCACCTTCACTATGAACAGCACGACGGTCCTGTTGGCCCCTTCATTGGCGTCCCCACCGCAAATCGAACTATTCGAAACCGATACAACTTGGAGGAGCCATGCGAATGATTCGCTCGGTTTGTTGCGCGTCCGGAAGACTTGTTCTTCTTGTTGGTCTTGGTGTACTAGCTATAAATTCTGATACACGGACACAGAGTTCGGCAACTCAGAAATCGACATCAGCGGAGGTAAGAATTCAGGGAACAGTCACAGAATGCTGGGAGGGTTCGATCCGCACAGTGCCAGATATTCGAGTGTACGTCCTGGATTCTTTGAAGAGCGGCGAGATCCGTTCCAAACTGGAAAAGATGGAGCAACTACCTCCCGCCGGCACGACAGATAGTGTTCAGGAATTTGCCAGGTTATATGACGACCTTGTTGCAGGGCTCAAACTCCTCGATCCAACGGTGCTGACCCGAACGGATAACAAGGGCAAATTCCTGATGGATCAGCTATCCAGTGGAAACAAATACCTCGTCTTAGCAATCGATTGGGACAGGGGAGACGCGGATCAAGTTGCATATTATCGATACGTTTGGACGAGCGAGCTCAAACCCGGCACCACAAGCTTAAGAATCTACATGGGCCCCGGGCGCCGGAGCGATTGTGGCAAAAACATTCGGCTGATTAGGTGACAGGGTCGGCTCCTTCTTGCATTGGCGGCTGGAACCAGGGGACAGGAACGTGTGAAGAAATTGGCGCGGTGGATGGAGTCGTTTTGTGTAGACTGCGGACATGAGCAACGAGGAGAACGCCGTTCCCCGACTAGTGGCAATTGATCGCCGGGCAACTTATCCTGCAAACGGTGGATGTAGAGAAGTTGGTAGAGCAAGAGGGCGGGTGGCAGGCCCTTAGCCGTTAGGCAAGACGGGGGTGCCGCACCCTTCGGGTTTGAGGGTGCGGGTTTTGACTCTGCTTTTCTCTTGCTCCCACTCGCATCCCCAGAAACCATTCACCCGCCCTAATAACCGTTCAACCCTCATTTTCGACCATTCTCTGTGAGCTGCGCCCTGGCTCGGCGCACGGGATCATACGACACTCGAATCGCCGAACTCGCGCTTGTCCTCGCCCGATTCGCGCCGTTCTTTCGGTTCCAGTGATGGCTGTCGCGCCGATCTCCGGTCGGGACGACGCGCAGGTGTTCACGCGAGAACCGTTCTGCGGTACGATTCAATAAGTTTCGCTGCGTTCGGATTGTGAACGCGAACTTTCCGCAAGATGGAATCACAGTGGTTCTTAAAGCTGTTCTTGATAGTCGGTACGGTGAGATAGTTTGCAAAGCACTCGGCACAAATCTCGTCACGGCTTTGATGGACGTAAATATCAAGGGGAAAGCATCGGCGCATTAGCTCTGAAACAGGAGCGTTTATCTCTCGCTTTGTGAATTCTGCCATTCTGTAAATGTGATGGCCGATCTCATGGGCCAGCGCATGACATGCACCTGGGTCTCCTAGAGCGGTATCGTAATTTATGAATACGACTGGCCCCTCTTTGCGATTGATCGAGTGAATTTGCTTCTTAGACAAGCGCCAACTTCGCGCGGACAGCGAATCCACTTCCCATCCGCAATAAACGTACCATCCTCTAAGGTCCGGGGACGCCGAGTACGGCGAGACAAGTACGCCCTCGATTCCGATAGCCCGAGCCAATCGCTTCAGTTGATTAAATTCCGCTTGCTCTTCCTTCCACAATTTTGCTAGCTCGCGGCGGTCATCGGAGTTGTCTTCCCAAGCATTGTCCTTTGCCGTAGGCGGGGGAATTTCTCTGACATTGACAAGTGAAATCCCAAAATCAGGATTTGGCGTAAGCAGGCTTGAGTTCATGTGTGATGCCTCCTCGTCCGCAGGGACGCCATGCTGACCTACTTTTCCTTCATAGTTTCTATACGCTTCTTTTCAGCAGCAGTTACTTTTGCAAACTCTGGAAATGCGGATTCGAGAGCGTCACGAATCACGGTAGATAAATCCCATTTTTTCTCAGCGGCGATAGCTTCGAGCACGGCCCGTTCTTTGGGCGTGAAAAGTGCCCCGATTCGTTCAGTGTAATGTTTTGGTTTGTAGTACTTCGCCATGACACCTCTCTCTCTCTCTCTCTCTCTCTCTCTAGAACCAT
>Ga0179592_10001195_pt1 | contig 10501 bp, 10 predicted proteins | sample CZODoug2_1_08_16_FD_148623 | JGI IMG/M metagenome (GOLD analysis project Ga0179592, IMG submission 148623) | Vadose zone soil fungal communities from Angelo Coast Range Reserve, California, USA - CZODoug2_1_08_16fungal (Illumina Assembly) | ecosystem: Environmental > Terrestrial > Soil > Vadose... | reverse complement strand
GCAACATAGCGAGCTCGCCGCTGCTGCCTTGCCGATCCTACTGTTGTGGATACCCGTCGTCATGATCTCTCCTTCAATCGGAAATTTCACTGGGCGGCGGTTGCCGCTTCGCAGGTCGCTCAGAAGCTGAGTCAGACCGGGCGCACTCTAGGCAGGCCGCCCGACTTTCGTCAGGCGGGTCGTACCCGCGCTCCGTTGGGTTCATCACCTCAACCACGCCGACAGGCCTTCCGAACCCGGGCCCTGCCTGCGAATGCCGTTGACGCTCGCAGCGCGCGCGTCGATACTGAAGACAGACAAAGGGGGAGGGCGCTGCCGTGGCGGACACCGTATCCGCGAGACGCGATACGCGCGGTTTGATCCGGATCGTCCGCACGATGGCGGTCGTCGCGGCTGCGTGCGTGACAGCATCGACGCCAGGCGCCGAAGGCCGGCCCTCCGTCGAAGACTTCTTCCGCAGTCCGATGGTGATCAATGCGAAGCTCTCTCCGGACGGAAGCTATCTTGCGGTGACGGGGACCGGTCCGAACGGACGCGTGGCCCTGATGGTCGCGGACCTGAGCAAACCGCTGCAACTGCGCGGCCTGGCCAATTTTGACAAAGCCGACGTCCGACGATTTTTCTGGGTCAACAACCGGCGCCTGGTGTACGACGCGCAAGACCTGCAATCGTGGCGGGAGACCGGCAACGGGGGCCTCTTCGCGATCGACCTGGACGGGTCGCATTTCGTCCGGCTGATCGCCGCCCAGTTCGACTTTCATCAGGAGAACACCGGCAGCATCATCAAGTCCCGAATCCTGCCGACGACGTATGTATTCCACAGTACGCTGCCCGGGGATACGGATGATGTGGTGGTCGCGGAATACGCGTTCCTGCAATCGGATCCGTATAACGAGGATCACGTTCGGCTGGTTCGGCTGAATACGCGCACGCAGGAACAGCGCGACTTGCTGGACAACCAGCCGCCGTGGGTTCACTGGTGGCTTCTGGACGGGGACGGCCATCCACGCATCGCGGTTTCGACGCACAAGAACATCTGGCGAGTGCACTACCGCGAGAAGGGCTCGCCGGCATGGAAGGTGCTGGACGAAAAAGATGCACTCGACCCCGCTGCCATCGGCCCGTCGTTCATCGGATTCGACGACCTTCTCTATGCATGGAAGGCCGGCGAGATATACGTGGCCGATCTGAAGCAGGCCGTGCTGGATTGGAAGCCCTTCCTGACGCTGAAAGGGTTCGACTTTGACGGCGACTGGGAAGCCGACCGGAAGGCAAGAAAGCTGCTCGGCGTGCATTTCCTGACCGATGCGTACGGCACCCACTGGATCGATCCGCGGATGGCCGAGGCGCAGAAAGCGATCGACGCGGCGCTGCCCGGCACGACCAACACGATCACCTGCGGAAACTGCCTGTCGTCCAAATTCTTTCTGGTCCACGCGGCATCGGACCGGCAGCCGACCCGCTTCCTGCTGTTCGACCCCGCGGCCAACAAGTTCATGGGCTACGCGCTCGCGCGCCCGTGGATCGACGCCAAGCAGATGGGCCAGCGCGATTTCTTCCGGTTTCGCGCGCGCGACGGCATGGAAATCCCGGTCTACGTGACGCTGCCGCCGCAGTGGAAGAAGGGTGAGCGCGTGCCGCTGATCGTCCTGGTTCACGGTGGTCCATGGCTCCGGGGCGCTTCGTGGGAATGGGATCCCGAGGCGCAATTCCTGGCCACGCGCGGCTACGCCGTGGTGCAGCCGGAATTCCGCGGCGGTACCGGCTTCGGCTACGAGCACTTCCATGCCGGCTGGCACCAGTGGGGCCGGGCGATGCAGGACGATCTGGCCGACGCAGCGCGCTGGGCCATCGCCCAGGGCTATGCCGACCCGGCGCGGATCGCGATCGGGGGCGCCAGCTACGGCGGATATGCGACGCTGATGGGTCTGATCGAGGAGCCCGAGCTGTTCCGCTGCGGGTTCGAGTTCGCCGGCGTGACCGACATCGAGTTGATGTACTCGATCACCTGGAGCGATGCCTCCGACGAAGCGAAGAAGTACGGGTATCCGACCTTGATCGGCGATCCGGAAAAAGACGCGGCCCAGATCGCCGAGACGTCACCGCTGAAAAACGCTCAACGCCTGAAGCAGCCGCTGCTGATGGCCCACGGCGTGGACGACGTCAGGGTACCTATCAAGCACGGCAGGAAGTTCCACGACGCCGTGACGGACACGAACAAGAATGTCGAATGGATCGTATACAGCGACGAAGGGCACGGGTTCCACCAGGACGAGCACCGGATCGACTACTGGAAGCATGTCGAGGCGTTTCTGCACCGATGCCTCGGATCTTCGCCAGGTCAGCTGTCCGACAATCGGCCGGATACCGCGCCGCCTGGCGCCAACTCCGCGTCCCCAACCCAATAGCGCGCTGCGGGGCCGCTGGTGCGGTCGCGGCGGAGGAACTCCTCGGGCCAGAGCCGGGGCGCTTCTAAGGGTACCGGGCGCGCGGTCAGCGACCCACTCCGGCTTCGCCGATCGTTTCTGTTTGCTTCCAGATCTCGTACTTGAACGCGCGCCCGCAACGCGTGCAATTCCAGATCGCGAACCTCGGTTGCCTCACCGTGGGCGACAGCTCGAAATCGTGGTCGCATCCGGCATCGCCGGCGCTTGCGCGTACCGAATGGGGACAGTAGACGTCGCAGTCGAGTCGGATCTTGCGCGGCCTGGGTGGCCGCCGTTCCGGCATTCCCCGTGTCCGCGTCGCATCCATGCTGTGTGCCTCAAAAAGCGTCCTTGGGGGAAATATGCTCTCACGCAAACAAGGTATCAATTGGGACATGTACTCCATTTTCACGTGACTATCTCGGACAATTCGACCGATTTTAGTAGCTTAAATTAGGGAACGAATAGAACTCAGGCGTCGAGTCTGCGCCGCAAAATCGCAGTGACCTGCGCCGGGTTGGCCTTACCGCGCGACGCCTTCATCGCCTGTCCCACCAGCGCGTTGAACGCCTTTTCCTTGCCGGATTTGAATTCGGCAACCATCGCACCGTTGGCCGCCAGCACCTGGTCGACGATGGCTTCGATCGCGGCCGCGTCGGAGATCTGGCGCAAGCCTTGCGCGTCGATGTAGGCGTCGACCGACTCGGCCTTCGCCTCCCACAGCGCCGCGAACACGTCCTTGGCGATCTTCTGGTTGATCGTGCCGTCACCGACGCGGGACAGCAACGCCGCCAGCTGCGCGGGCGAAACCGGGCACCGCTCGATCGACAGCCCGGCCGCGTTCAGCGCTGCCGAGACCTCGCCGTTGACCCAGTTGGCCACCGCTTTCGGATCGGGCGCGCCGCGTGCGGCCGCTTCGAAGTAGTGCGCGAGCGGGCGCGAGGAAGTCAGCAGCGCGGCGTCGTAGCTGCCCAGGCCATACTGGCTGGTCAGCCGCGTGCGCATCGCCCCGGGCAGCTCGGGCAGCGACGCTCGCACGCGCTCGATCCAGTCGGTGGAAACCTGCAGCGGCAACAGGTCCGGGTCCGGAAAGTAGCGATAGTCCATCGCGTCTTCCTTGGACCGCATCGATCGGGTCTGGTCCAGGTTCGGGTCGTACAGGCGCGTTTCCTGTACCACCTGGCCGCCGTCCTCGATCAGCTCGATCTGGCGCGCGATTTCGTGCTCGATCGCCTGCTGAAGAAAACGGAAGCTGTTCAGGTTCTTGATCTCGACGCGGGTGCCGAACCGGGCGTCTCCCGAAGGCCGCACGGACACATTGGCATCGCACCGGAAGCTGCCCTCCTGCATATTGCCGTCGCAGATATCGAGCCAAACGACCAGGGCGTGCAACGCGCGCGCGTAAGCCACCGCCTCCGCGCTGGACCGCATGTCGGGTTCGGACACGATTTCAAGCAGCGGCGTGCCGGCCCGGTTCAGGTCGATCCCCGACTGGTCGCGGAATGCCTCGTGCAGCGACTTGCCGGCGTCCTCTTCCAGATGCGCGCGCGTGAGCTGCACCGTCTTCGTATACGGCTCGCCGGGTCGCGGCGACACCAGGCAACTCACCGAGCCGCCCTGAACGACCGGCAGCTCGTACTGGCTGATCTGGTAGCCCTTGGGCAGGTCCGGATAGAAGTAATTCTTGCGGGCGAACACCGAGCGCTCGGCGATTCGCGCGTCGACCGCGCAGCCGAAGCGGATCGCGCATTCGACCGCGGCCCGGTTCAGCACCGGCAGCACGCCCGGCAGCGCCAGGTCGATCACGCTCGCCTGTGCATTCGGCTCCGCTCCGAAGGCGTTCGGAGCCGGGGAGAAGATTTTCGACTGGGTCAGCAGCTGGACGTGCGCCTCCAGCCCGATCACCGCTTCCCATTGAGCTTTCATCCACGCACCCTTCGCGTTCAATAGCCCGCCGGAATGCGCCGGTGCCAGTCGGTCGCCAGCTGGTAACGATGCGCCACGCCCAGCAGGCGCGCCTCATCGAAGTGGTTGGCGATCAGCTGCAGCCCGACCGGACGGCCCCGGTCGCCGAAACCGCACGGCACGCTCAGGCCCGGCACGCCGGCCAGGCTCGCAGGCACCGTGAACAGGTCGGCCAGATACATCGAAACCGGATCGGCCGCTTTTTCCCCGAAATTGAACGCCACGCTGGAGGTGACCGGCCCGGCGATCACGTCACATGCCTGAAATGCCCGCTGGAAATCCTCGGCGATCAGTCGCCGCACCTTGGACGCCTTCAGGTAGTACGCGTCGTAGTAGCCGTGCGACAGCACGTAAGTGCCGACCAGGATGCGCCGCTTGGGCTCGGGGCCGAAGCCCTCGGCGCGCGACTTCTTGATCATGTCGGTCAAGTCATCGAACGTGCGCGCCCGGTGTCCATAGCGGACGCCGTCGAAGCGCGACAGGTTGCTGGAGGCCTCGGCCGGTGCCACCACGTAGTAGACCGGTATGCCCAGCGGCGCGTTCGGCAGCTCGACCTCGACCAGGCTCGCTCCGAGCTGCCGAATCTGCTCGAGCGCCGCACGCACCGCCGCCTCCACGTCCGGCTGCAGCCCCTGCGTGAAAAATTGGGCGGGCACGCCGATCCGCAGGCCGCGCAAATCGATGTCCAATGCACGGGTGTAATCCTCCTCCGGCAGTTGCACGCTGGTGGAGTCGCGCGCATCGAAGCCCAGCATCGAGTTGAACACCAACGCGCAGTCCTGCGCGCTGGCCGCCAGCAGGCCGGCCGTGTCCAGGCTGGAGGCGAACGCAATCATGCCCCAGCGAGACGGGCGGCCATAGGTGGGCTTGATTCCGGTGATGCCGGTGAAAGCGGCCGGCTCGCGAATCGAGCCGCCCGTGTCGGTGGCGGTTGCCACCGGCGCCAGACGCGCCGCTACCGCCGCGGCCGAGCCGCCCGAGGAGCCGCCCGGCACTGCGGCCGCATCCCATGGGTTGAGCACGTTGCCGAACGCGCTGTTCTCGTTGCTCGAGCCCATCGCGAACTCGTCGCAGTTGAGCTTGCCCAGGCACACCATGCCGGCTTGCGCCAGCCGTTCGACCACGGTCGCATCGAACGGGCTCAGATAGCCTTCCAGCATCCGGCTGCCGGCGGTCGAGGCCCAGCCGCGCGTGACGAAGATGTCCTTGTGCGCGATCGGCATGCCCAGCAGCGCGCCCCGTTCGCCACGCGCGCGCCGCGCGTCGGCGGCCCGCGCCTGCTGCAGCGTCAGCTCGGGCCGCACATCCAGGAACGCGTTCAGGCCCCGGTACCGCTCGATCCGCGCCAGGAAGACGTTGGCCAATTCCACCGCCGACACCTGGCGGTCTTCGAGCATTTGCGCAAGCCGTGCGAGTCCACTGTGGGCAAGTTCGGTCACCGGCGCCAGCTCCGCGCGCTTACGGCGGCGCTTCGCGCCGTCATTCGATCACCCGCGGCACCAGGAACAGCCCCTGCTGCTGCGCCGGCGCGTTGCGCAGCAACTCGTCGCGGTCCGGCGGCGGCTCCACGACGTCTTCGCGCAGGCGCTGCGCTCCGTCCAGCGGGTGCGTCATCGGCGCCACCCCGGTGGCGTCGACCCGGCTGATCTGCTCGATCATCGCGAAGATGTCGTTCAGCTGGGCCTGTGCGGCCCTGGCCTGCTCATCGGTGATCTCGATGCGCGCGAGGTGGGCGATCCGCTGAACGTCGGCAAGGGTCAGCGACATCCTCAGTGTCCTGATCGGGGGGTCGGCCGGGCGCGCAGGCGCTCATCCGGACGGACGCCGCGCACCGGGGGCTTGCGGCATTTCGTCTATTATGGCGCACCTGCACAACGAGCCCGCCGCCAGGCGGGCCGATTTTCCTTTGTTCGCCTGTCACCCGGAGCCATAAAGCGGCATGTTTGGCGTCCTACGCAGTTATTTTTCGAGCGATCTGGCCATCGACCTGGGCACTGCCAACACGCTGATTTACGTGCGCGGCAAGGGCATCGTTCTGAATGAACCGTCGGTGGTAGCAATCGCCCGCGAAGGCGGGCCCAACGGCAAGGAAGTGGTGCGTGCGGTCGGGCTGGAGGCCAAGCAGATGCTGGGCCGGGTGCCCGGCAACATCGAGGCGATCCGTCCGATGAAGGATGGGGTGATTGCCAATTTCACCGTCACCGAGCAGATGCTGAAGCACTTCATCAAGGCAGTGCATCCGTCCAGCCTGCTCGCGCCGAACCCCCGGATCATCATCTGCGTGCCGTGCGGCTCCACCCAGGTCGAGCGGCGCGCGATCAAGGAGTCGGCTGATGCGGCCGGGGCGAGCCAGGTATTCCTGATCGAGGAACCGATGGCGGCGGCGCTGGGCGCCGGGCTACCGGTGGCCGAGGCCTCCGGCTCGATGGTGGTGGATATCGGCGGCGGCACCACCGAAGTGGGCGTGATCTCGCTGGGTGGCATGGTCTACAAGGGCTCTGTGCGGGTCGGCGGCGACAAGTTCGACGAGGCGATCATCAATTACATCCGGCGCAACTACGGCATGCTGGTGGGCGAGCCCACCGCCGAGGCGATCAAGAAGGAGATCGGCTCGGCCTTCCCGGGCTCCGAGGTGCGCGAGATGGAGGTGAAGGGCCGTAACCTGTCCGAGGGCATTCCGCGCAGCTTCACGATCTCCAGCAACGAGATCCTGGAGGCGCTGACCGATCCGCTGAACCAGATCGTATCGGCAGTGAAGATCGCGCTGGAGCAGACGCCACCGGAACTGGGCGCCGACATCGCCGATCGCGGCATGATGCTGACCGGGGGCGGTGCGCTGCTGCGCGACCTGGATCGGCTGCTGATGGAAGAAACGGGCCTGCCGGTCATCGTGGCCGAGGATCCGCTCACGTGCGTCGTGCGCGGTTGCGGGATCGCGTTGGAGCGGATGGACAAGCTCGGGTCGGTGTTCGCGCACGGCTGAACCGCGCCCGCGGCAGCGCAAACGCGAAAGCCGGGGTGGTAGCCACCTATGGAATACGGACCGCCGCCGCTTTTCAACCAGGGCGTTTCGGCCCGCGCCCGGCTTGCCTTCTTCTCATTCCTGGCGGTGCTGCTGATCGTGATCGACGCGCGCGTGAACGCGCTGGACACGATCCGGGTCGGAGTGGGCGTGATGCTTTACCCGATTCAGCGCGCGCTGCTATGGCCGCGCGATGCGCTGGTGCAGGCCGGCCGCTACGTGACGACGGTGCAGAACCTGACGCGGGACAACGAGCGGCTGCGCGAGAGCGCGGCCGAACACGCCGCGCGGCTGCTGCAGGACGACCAACTGCGCCTTGAAAATGCGCGCCTGCGCCAGTTACAGGGGTTGCGCGAACGCATCGGAGTCAAGACGCAGATGGTCCAGGTGCTGTACGAGCCGCGAGACCGCTTTACCCACAAGCTGGTGATCGACCATGGTTCCTCGGACGGGGTGCGCGCGGGCAACCCGGTGATCGACGAGCAGGGCGTGGTCGGACAGGTCACCCGCGTATTCCCGATGGTGTCCGAGGTCACCGTGGTCACCGAACGGGAGCAATCGATCCCCGTCGAGGTCGTCCGCAACGGCTTGAGGTGCATCGCCTTCGGCGGCGCCGAACCCGGTACGTTGGAACTGCGCTTCCTGGCCGCCAACGCCGATCTGTCCAGTGGCGACGCCGTGGTGACCTCGGGGCTGGACGGGCTGTATCCACCGGGGCTACCGGTAGGCACGATCGCGCGGGTGGAACGCGACGTGAAGGACCAGTTCGCGCGCGTGATCGTCAACCCGACCGGGGGCGTCGATGCGAATAGCGTGCTGGTCGTGCTGCAGGTGACGGCCGCGCCGCTGCCGGCGCCACCGCGCGAGGACGGGCGCGGTGAGCATCCCGGCCGGCGGAGCACACGGCGATGAGGCTGTGGCGGTTGCGCCGCGCCGGCGGCGAGACCGCCGCCGCGACACCTGCGGCGCTACAGCGTGGGCAGCCGCACAAGCAGGTGCTGCGGCCGGTCAGCCCGCTCTTTATCTGGGTGACGCTGGCCGCGGGCCTGGCGCTGGACCTGCTGCCTTGGGGCCGCACGCCGCTGGTGCCCGACTTCCTGGCGCTGGCGCTGGTGTTCTGGAATATCCACCAGCCGCGGCGCGTCGGCATGGCGGCCGCGTTCCTGTTCGGCTTGCTGACGGACGTACACGACGGGGCGCTGTTCGGTGAGCACGCGCTCGCCTACACGCTGCTCTCCTACGGCGCGATTTCGCTGCACCGGCGCATCCTGTGGTTTCCCGTGCTCAGCCAGAGCCTGTACGTGCTGCCGCTGCTGCTGGTAGCGCAACTCGCCTCGGCGGCGGTGCGGCTGTGGGTGGGCGGCGCCTCGGCCAACTGGTGGGTCGGGCTAACTGAAAGCGCGGTGGGTGCGCTGATGTGGCCGCTGGTGAATTGGATCCTGTTCGCGCCTCAGCGCCGCCCGATCAGCCGCGACGAAACACGGCCAATTTAAGCAGGGGGCGCCTTCAACTCGACGGTGTTGCCGTCCGGGTCCCGGATGTAGATCGACGCGCCGTAGCCCTCGGCTCCGTAGCGTTCGCAGGTCGGCCCGGCCTCGATCCCGTGCGCGGCCAGGCGCGCGCGCAGCGCGGCCTCGTCGAACCGCACAAGGCGCAGGCAGAAGTGGTCCAAGTTACGGCCATCGCGCGCCGGGCCGGCGCCGCCCTCGCGGCCGATCGGGCCGTCCAGCGTGACAAGGTCGATCAGCGCCGAGCCAGCGCGCAGCTGCAGCAGGCCCAGCTCCGGCTGCCATTTTTCGAAGGCGCAGCCTAACGCGTCGCGGTAAAACGCGGCCGAGCGCTCCAGGTCTGCCACCCGCAGCACCACGTGGTCGAGTGCCGCGATTTGCACGGGATCAATCGCCGGGGAAGTCAAGGTCGGCCGCCTTCACGATGCGATAGCCTTCTTCCTATGATAGAGAATGGTGCCGGTGGGCCGCTTCCATCGTCTTGACCGGGGTGAGGGTCCCCCGTTATTTTTTTTACCCAACTGATGTGTGGCCGATACGACCTGTCCGAGAGTCCCGCGGCGATCCGGGCCCACTTCGATGTTCCCTCAGTGGCGCCGTTCAGCCCGAGCCACGACGTGCGGCCGACCGAGCACGCACCCATCATTCGTATCAATCCCCTGTCCATGAAGAGGGAAAGTACAGTCGCGCGTTGGGGCCTGGTGCCCTCCTGGGCCAAAGACCTGAAATTCGGCGCCCGCTGCATCAACGCGCGCATCGAGACGCTCGCGTCCGTGGCGGCGTACCGGGCCGCCTACCGCAACCGCAGGTGCCTGGTGCCGGCGAGCGCGTTTTTCGAATGGAGCGGCCCAAGCGGCCGACGCACCAAGTGGCGCATCCGCCCGTGGGACCAGCCGCTGTTCGGACTGGCCGGCCTGTGGGAGCGCTGGATCGACCCGCACAGCGGTCAACCCGTGGAGACCTACGCGATCGTGACGACGCCCGCCAACGGGACGCTCGCGGATCTTCACGACCGGATGCCCGTGATCGTCACGCCCGGCCGCTACGAGGACTGGCTGGACCCGAGCTGCATGCAGGTCAATTTTTTCGTGCCCGTGGATGAGGCTGGGTTGAAAATCGAGTTGGGGTAGCAGACCGCCAGCTAGGAGCGGCCGTACAGCACGAACGCGGCCCAGGTGCCCGGGTCGTTGATCCGGGGATCCGGATCGTGAGCGAATTGCCGCTGCGTTGCTCGCAGAGCGGCGGAAGGTCGCATTCCTCGCCTGAGCCGATCGAAAAAGCCGGACATGAAGCGCTGCGTCAGGTCGTCGGCGACCTCCCACAGCGATAAGACGGCGGCCTGATTGCCCGCTGCCAGCGCCGCAAACGCGAAGCCCAGCAGGCCCTGCCCCGGTTCATATCGCCCCACTGCGGTCCCGCATCCTGCAAGCACCAGCAGCTCGCTGCCCATCTTCAAATTGGCCAGCTCGGCCGCCGTCAATATGCCGGCAGCTGCATTGACGGACCCCGCTCCATTCAAAAGCAACATCGACCGTTCGGGGTCGTTCGGAAAGGAAAGCGCGTGCGCCGCAATGTGCACG
>Ga0179592_10001194_pt1 | contig 10505 bp, 13 predicted proteins | sample CZODoug2_1_08_16_FD_148623 | JGI IMG/M metagenome (GOLD analysis project Ga0179592, IMG submission 148623) | Vadose zone soil fungal communities from Angelo Coast Range Reserve, California, USA - CZODoug2_1_08_16fungal (Illumina Assembly) | ecosystem: Environmental > Terrestrial > Soil > Vadose... | reverse complement strand
CCCGCCCCGGTGGTGCCCGAGGTCCCGGTGACACCGGCTCCGACTCCGGAGGGAGTCGTACCGAGTCCGGCGCCGACGCCACCTCCCGGCAGTCCGAATTAGGCGAAACCCGGAAGCAAACAGATGCGCGCCCGTCAACCTCGCCTCCGCGGCTTCACGCTGATCGAGCTGGTGGTCACGCTCGCTCTGGTGAGCCTGATGGCGATGGTTGCGGTTCCGCTGTACGAGGTCACGTCGATCCGGATGAAGGAGATGGAGCTGCGCACCGCGCTGCGCCAGATCCGCACCGCGCTGGACGCGTACAAGGACGCGGCCGACGGCGGCAAGATTCAGAAGGACCCGAGCGACTCCGGTTACCCGCCGTCGCTGAAGGTTCTGGTCGAAGGCGTCGACGCGGCCCAGAACGCGACTACGGCGGTCGCCTCGGCCAACAGCGGAAACGGGCCGACCCGTCTGATGTTTCTTCGCCAGGTCCCGCGCGACCCGTTTACCCCGGATTCGTCGGTTCCTTCGGAAGAGCAATGGGATACACGCTCGTACGGCTCCCCGCCCAGCGATCCCCAGCCGGGCAAGGATGTGTACGACGTGATGTCGAAGTCGACGACGGTCGGCAGCAATGGCATCGCCTACAAGGACTGGTGAGATGAAGGCGCTTCGCTTCAGACACTCATCGTCGGCCGACGGCTTCACGCTGATCGAGCTGATGGTTGTGATGGTGCTGATCGCGCTGCTGCTGACGATCGCGGTGCCGCGCTATTTCGGAACGATCGATACCGGCAAGGCGTCCGTGCAACGGCAGAACATCTCCGCGATCCGCGACGCGATCGACAAGTACTACGGCGACATCGGCAAGTACCCGGAGACGCTGCAGGACCTGGTCGACAAGAAGTATCTGCGCTCGGTCCCGGTCGATCCGCTCACGGGGTTGCCGAACTGGGTGGCGATTGCGCCGACCGATCCGAATTTGTCCGGTGTGTACGACATCAAAAGCGCCAAGACGCCCGACGGAGGAACCAATGCCAGCGGGTCCTAGCATGCGGTTGAAAAACAGCGGGCTGGTGTTGCTCGCGCTGCTGATCATGCTGATCCTGGTCGCCGTCGGCGCTCTGGCGGCGGCCGAGGTCTGGTCCGTCACGCTGAAGCGCGAGCGCGAGGTCCAATTGATGTTCGTCGGCGACCAGTACCGGCGCGCGATCCAGGACTACTGGAAAATGTCGCCGGGGCGGCGTGTGTATCCACCCTCGATCGATGTGCTGCTGACCGACAACCGTTTCCCGAACCCGGTGCACCACCTGCGCCGGGTCTACCGGGACCCGATGACCGAAGCGGGCGAGTTCGAGCCCATCTTGCAGGCCAACGCATTGATCGGCGTGCATTCGACGTCAAGCGATGTGCCGATCAAGCGTGCCGGCTTCAGCAGCGTGTATGCCCAGTTCGAGAATGCCGAGTCCTACGCGCAGTGGCAGTTCGTCTTCAATCCCAGGGGCGTCGGCCCGACACAACCGACGCAGCCTGTAACGAATCCAGGTATCAACCCGCAAGGCCCCGCACCGGGCGTACCGGTGCCGCAAGCTCCCACCGGAAGGTAGATCCTATGAAAAGCCGAATCCTGATCGCTGAAGATCACAACCTGTTGCGCCAGGGTCTGCGATCACTGGTCAGCTCGCTACCTGACTTCGAGGTGGTTGGAGAGGGGCGCGACGGCAAGGAGATCGTGCGACAGGCGATTTCGCTGACGCCGGACCTGATCCTGATGGACCTGTCGATGCCCGGCATGAACGCATCGAAGCGACCGCCCAGATCAAGCGCCGGATGCCGGGCGTGAAGATCGTCGCGCTGACCGCCTACAAGACCGACGAGTACGTGCGCGAGGCGCTGCGCGCGGGCGCCGACGGCTACATCCTGAAGGACGCTTCGTACGACGAGCTGGTGATGGCGCTGCGCAGCGTGATCAGCGGCAAGAAGTTCCTGTCGCCCGACGTGTCCGGGCACCTGGTCGACACCTACCTGCACGGCGAGCGCGCCGAGGCCAAGGCCGCGCCCTGGGACAAGCTGACCGCGCGCGAGCGCAGCATCCTGAAGCTGATCGCCGAGGGCAGGACCAACCGCGCCGCGGCCGAATTCCTGAACGTCAGCCCCAAGACGGTCGAGAAGCACCGCGCCAATCTGATGCGCAAGCTCGGACTGCGCAACGTCGCCGAGCTGACGCTGGTGGCACTGGAAAGCGGGCTGATCGAGCGCCCCGGCTCCGTGTCGCGCCTGTTCAACGGCACCACGGCCCAGATCAGCGAGGAAGACAAGGAAGTGCTGGCCGACTGGCAGCCGGGTACGGCGCCCCAGCCAGCGGTTTGAGTTTGCGCAGACGCGGCCGCTAGGCGGCCGCGCCGGCCAGCGCGTGGGCGCTCGCCGCCAGCTTCCAGCTCGCGTTCACGCGCGTACCGCGGTGCGGCGCTGTCTCCAGCGTCAACAGGCCGCCGGTCGCGTCGATCCGCTTGCGTATCGCATGCAGGCCCAGCCCGAGACCCTGCTCGGCCACGCGCGTCGGGTCGAACCCGACGCCGTCATCATCGACCGCCAGCCGCAGTTCCTCGCCCAGGCGGACAAGAGACAGGTGCACGCGGTTGGCGTGAGCATGCTGTGCCACGTTGCTCAGTGCCTCCTGCACGATCCGGAACACCTCGAGCTTCAGGTCATCCGGAATATCGCGCTCCTCGATCGAGATCCGGCATCTGACCGCCAGCGACGGACAGGCATCCTCGAATCCGCGGCAGTACCACTGAAGCGTCGGTCCCAGCCCCAGGTCGTCGAGCAGGCGCGGGCGCAAATCGGTCGAGATGCGCCGCAACTCGGCCAGCACGTCGCGCAGCCTGGAGGTGGCCCCGTTCATCACCTCCACGGCTTCGTCGGCGGCGCCGCGTGCCAGGCGGCTCTGCGCATCCTCGATCATGTATTTGACCATTACGACCAGCGGCGCCACGTCGTCGTGCAACTCACCGGCCACACGCATCCGCTCGGCCTCCTGCGTGCGCAACAGCCCGTACGCCAAGCGGCGCAACTCGACGTCGTTCACGCCCGCGTCCGTACGGGAGCGCCGCCGCAGCCGGCGCTCGGACCAGGCGATCACCGCTCCGGCCTCGCCGTTGGGCAGCGGCTGAGACTGCGCGGTCATTTCGACCAGCGTCTGCCGGCCGCTGCGGCCGCGCAGCAGCAACTCGAAGCTGTCGGTCGAGCCGAACCGCACGCGCGCCGCAGCCACCTCTGCGGCCGTGCGCCAGCCCTCGGCCGCCAGGTCGGCCAGTTGACGGCCGACCAGCGCCCGCGGCTCGAAGCCCAGCATGCCGGCCGCGCTGGTGGTGGCCTCGCGAATCCGGTCCTGGTGGTCCAGCCAGACGGCCGCTACGCCGCCGCTTGCGAAGGCAGGTACACCTTCGCCAGGCCCGACATCCTGAAGCCCGGGCGTGAGGTCCGTCTTCGCATCCATCGAAAGCACCCGCTCCTGCATCACATGCCATTGACACAACGCCGGTGATAAGTGGCGTCGCGCTTCGATTGTCGGTTCAGCGCCGTCCTGTGACAAGTGGGCAACTGCCCGACCCGGCGCACGGGATCACTCGTTCGTTCGGAGGATCCCGTACGATGATCGCCGCCGTTCATCGGCGGCGCAAGGCCGGTTGTCGCCACTTCGGGGAAGCTCCAAAACCCGCCCTATACGGGTGGGAGTGACGGTAGAAGATCTACCCCGTATTCCGTATCCGAGGTGCGATTCGTTGCCGCGCTCTGCGCCGATGAGCGATGGTCGGGCTTCGACGGCATCGTAAGCTGTGCAAGTGGTCACTGCGCGTCGGGGTTGCGAAGCGCAGCCGACCCTTTGGCCGCCTCGCTCGCACCGATGATCATGTGGATTCAGGCGGAGAAAATGTTGCGGGGTCTTGCGATCGTTGTTGTTGTTCTCCTGACGGTGGGATCAGTCCCCCCGGCCGAGTGCCACGACTTTCAGGCGGGCATGCTGGCCGTCGACCGGGCCCACACGGCGCCCTCGGTGGTCGGGCAGCACGAAGACCTGGCCTTCATGACAATCACCAACTATGGCGAGGACGATGTGCTGGTGGGTCTGACTTGCGCGGTCGCGGACTCGGTCGAACTGCGTGCAGCGGTCCCGGCCGAGGTCGGTACCAAAACGCGCTCGCTCGGCTCGATCCCGATCCCGGCCAACAGCACGCTCGAGTTCAAGCCGCAGGGCTATCACGTGGCTTTTGTCGGACTGAACTACAGTTTCGCGCTCGGCGAGCGTATCGCGACGACGCTGAAATTCGCCAGCGGCGTCGAGTTGCCTGTTGAATTCCAGGTCGTGGCGCCCGGAGAGGTCGCGGGGAAATGAAGCGCCGCCGGCGACCGGGAAGCGCCGCAGCGGCTAGATGGGCGTGGGGCGGCTCAGCTTTGCCAGAACCTTCGGCACGTAGTCGCGTGTTTCCTTGATCGGCGGAATCCGGTACCCGGCACGCACCACTTCGTTTTCGCCGGCGTTGTAGCCGGCCAGCGCCAGCCGCAGATCACCGTCGAAACGGTCGAGCAGCCATTTCAGATAAAGCGCTCCACCCCGTACGTTCTCCATCGGATCGAACACGTTTCGCACGCCGAAGCGCTGAGCGGTCCCGGGCGTCAGCTGCATCAGCCCCCGGGCACCCTTGCGCGACACGGCCTTCGCGTCATAGCCGGACTCGACCGCGATCACCGCGTGCAGCAGCTGCGGCGATACTGATGTCTCCTGCGCAACCCGTTGGATCATCGGCTTGAACTGCGCCGCGCGCAGTGCATCGGGCCCCGCAACAGCGGGCAGCGCAGCGATCGGCGGCGCGGCAGCTACGGCGGCCAACGGCGGGACCGGAGCGAGCGGCGCAGCAATGACCAGCTGCGGCGTTTCGCTGGTCTGAAAGTTCGACAGCATCACGGCCCCGCTGCCGCTGGTGCCGGCATAAATCTGTGCGCCGGCGGGCACGGCGACGCCGGCGGCGGCGCCGGTCACCAGTACCATCAACAGTCGATCGCGAAGCTTCAAAATTGACCCCAACAAACGGCCTGACTCGAAGGCCGGTCATCCGTATTGGATGCCTAACCACGCGTTTCGGGTAGTAGGAGGCCTCCCCGTTTCGGGCGGCGTCAAACCCGGTCGACGTTACCGCCAATTATGGAGCGATCCAATGGGTCTGGGCAACCACGGCCGGGCGCGGGGAATCGGTCAGACGGACCATGTATCCGCCTTTCGAGGCGAAGCGCTGTCCGGGCGCCAGGCCCAGTTTCGTGTAGTAGCCGTTGATCAGACGAAAGCTGACCGAGTTCTCGACTTGCTCGAGCACGTAATCCCGCACGAACTCGCCGTACGCGTGGCCAATGGCCTCGCTCATTATCTGGCATGCGATGTAGGCGTCGACTTGCGCGCGCTCATCGACCACCGCAATTTTTTGGATGCGAAACCACCCGAGCGGGTAGTTCAGCAGCACCGCGCGCTTTTCCGGCAACTCGAATGGGTATGCCATCAGCGCGACGCTGCGCCAGGCCGACGGCAGCGGCGCACGCTCCAGCCCGCCCATCAATCCCGACACCATGACCTGCGTGACGCCGGTGGGCGGGGCTTCAGGCAGCGCGCGCAGGTCTTCGGGGCGCAGCCACAGCACCACCACGTCGCCTGGGCGGATCACGGCCAAAGCGGCCTTGACGTCCGCCTCCTTGCCCTGCTCGGTGACCGGGGATTCGGCCCAGCTGCGGACTGACGACTTGGCCGATGCGGACTGCGCGAGCGCCTGCGCGGCCTGCTCGCCGATGTCGCCCTGCCGGTAGATCTGAACCACGCGGCCGGCGGACGCGGCGGGATCGCCGAGCTTGTGTGCGATCAGGTCGGCCTCGAGCAAGACGCCCCGGTTGTAGTAGACCGAGTAGAAATCCTTCTCGTCCACGACCGGCAGTTCAACGTTCGGAAACAGGCACGGCAACTGCTCTCGCTCACAAAACCGATGCACGGGCCCCCATTCGCGGCCGCCGCCGCCGGATATCGTCGCGAAAACCGGCTCCCGGCGAAGATGCTGCTGCAGCTGCTGATCCCAGGTCTCGGGGCCGCCTTGGAGGTCCCATACGTGCAGCCGCCACTTGCGCGTGACCCGATAGTGGATCCGCCGCTTGGCCACCAGCGGGGGATCATGCAGCCGCTCGAAGTCGTTCTTGTTCGAAAAGAAATGGCTCAGTACATCGATCGTCCCCTGGCGGGCGGCCGGATCCGTCTCCGGGGTGAAGATGGTCGCGAACTCCAGGAACTCGTCGCCAACGCCCGCCACGCGCCCGCTGGAGAGCGATTTCAGGTAGGCAATCAGCGCCGCCATGTCCGCATCGCCGAGCGCGAAGCGGGGCATCAGAAAGCTCAGAGGGCGGCCGTCGGCGTCGATCCCTTGTCGGATCGCGCGGGCCAGTGTCTCGTCCGTGTATCGCTCGTGCCGCAGACTGGGCTGACTGCCGGCCTGCATGGCGTCCTCCGGCATCGGGCGCTCGCCGGGATGAAACAGGTACTTGGCGGTGATCGGCGGAATCGTGATCCGCCCCTCGTTCGTGCCCAGCCCGCTTCGGCGATGGCAGTTCACGCAGGCCGCGGCCGCGCCTTCCATCTTCAGGCCGTGCTCGCGCACCCCCTTCAACGGCTTGCCCGACTGCAGCATGCCCTCGCGGTAAATCGCGTAACCGCCCGGGCTGTCTGGCGGCGGCGCGCCCGTCTGCGCCTGCGGCCGAGCCTCGGCACCCACCGAGACGATCAGCGCGAGAAGCAGGAACGACAGCCGCATATGAAAATCTTACCCGCGCTTGCCCGGACTCGCGGACGAAGCGTGCGAGGTCAAGACCCTGCCGCTCGAGACCGGGTCGCAGCCGGAGGAAGGCCCGGTAGCGATGCGGTCCCGGGCTTGCCGAACTGCGCGTCGTCGATCGGCGGATTCAGCAGAACCCGGTCGAGCACCAGCCGTTCGAGGCCGCTGCCGGACCCGGTACCCGTCTCGATCGCCATCGGGATTTTCAGGCCTTCGACGGTCTTGTAGACCTCCACGCCCCCCCGTGCGGCCGCGTTTTCTTCGACGATCCGATCCACGGTCGACCCCGGAGCAACGCCGGTTCCGGCAGCCATCGTGGCGGTCCACACCCCCGAGGCGAGCACTAGGGCTGCGATTCGACGCATCGTTATCAAACGAAAGCGCGGCGGCGCGGAGCTGACCGGCTATCCGCCGCGCGTAGCGCTCGGGGCTATTTCGATTTCGTCTTCCCGGACGCGGCCGCACCCGGCGCGACCGCCGGCGGCTTCAGCGCGGCGGCAGGCCCAATGGCAACCGCGACCGGCGCCGGCTTGGCAAACAGAGCGTCAGAAAGTGCAAGATTCAGCGCGACGTTTTCGACCGTCATCTTGTGCGACTTGGATACCCCCTGCACCCTGGTCTCGGAAACGTAGGCAATCATCAAGCCCTCGACCGCGCGGTAGTCGCGCAGATAGGTCTCCACGGGGCGCATCCTGCCGTCAAACCGGCGCGGATGGTCCTCGATCTTGGCCTCGAGGAACGTGGTGCCATCGATCCAGATATGGCTCGAATGGCCTTGCTTGTTGGTCAGCTTCAGACGGTAGGTCGCCTTATCTTCAACTGTCTCGGTGCCTTCTAGCTCGATCTTGCTGCCCTTGGCCGCGTAGTCCACCAGCAAGCCGTCGATGCCCGGCGCGTCCGCGGTCTTGCTGACTTCCTCGGCGGAGAACGGCTCGGGATCGGGGCGGTTCAGAAACGGGCGCAGCTTCCAGCCATCCTTGCCGTCGAACACCTGCACCGCGGTTTGGCCCGCGAACTCGATCGTCAGGCGCTGCTTGTTGGGCCGCTTCATCTGCAAGGTGAACGGAAGCTCGTTGTTCGCCTTGCCACCGACCTCCATCCGGCCGGTCATCTTGATCGACTGCACGGCCCGCCATGCCGTCAGGCCGCCACGGGCCGCCACGTTCTTGTCCGCAATCTGCGCCGCGGTCAACTTTGGCAGGTCGGGCGCCGGAGCCACGGCCTGCGGCTCGCCTTTCTTCTGAGGTGGTACCGGGTTGGCCGAAACCGTCGGGTCGCGCTCGACCTTGACGGCGGCCGCCTCGGGTGCGTACCAGCCAACAGCCAGGCTCAGTGCAAGGAAACTCGCCAGCGATAGCTTCGACATCTTGGATCTCTCTTCATCGTGGTTAAAAGCGTCCCGGGTCGCGCCGCCAGAAGCGGCCGCCGCAGGCTGGATTACTCGACCGTCAGCCCTTCGGCTCGGAAAGAACCGACCACCACATCGACCTTCTGCCCGGGCTTTACCAGCTTGCCCGGATTGGAGAACACCATCCAGTATTCGCGCCCGACCTCCGGGGTCGACATCTGGCGCAGCGTGCCGATCTTTTCCATGGTCGGGACCTGCAGCCTGTTGCCGGTCTGCCAGTCGAGCATGTAGGGCGTGGCGCGCTTGTCGTTCAGCAGCTTTGCCTTCTCCGCATCCAGCACCCGGTAGCGAAACTGCAGCGAGTTGCCGGACGCCGTGGACCGGACCTGCATGTGATCGACGCCGAAACGCCGCGCATAGAACATCTCCGCGCGCTGGCTGCGCGGAACCACCACGGCGCGAGCAGCCGTTGCGGCAGTGGGTGTCTGTCCCGACGCCCCGCTTTGGGGGTCGGCATCCGCGCGCGGAGCGCACACGACGATCCCGGCGAACAGTCCCGCGAGCAGCGTGAGCTTCCGATACCGGCAGGCATTGCTTTGGGTCGTATGAGCAGACAACACTGCACGACTCCTAAGTTCGACTAATTGCCACAAAAACCCTCGCCACGCTGATTCTCTGTGGCTGCCACAGGAGATGTCAGCCTGACCGCGCGGCCGGCCCCACGTTATCGAACCGTTCCCACCTTCTGGTCCGCTCCGTCGCGATTTGGCTTGCTGGCCGCGGCGCCCGCCGGCTTCGCAGTCGTCGGCTTCTTTACGACGGTCGTGCTGCTTTTTACCTTACTCTTGTCCGGATCGGAAGTCGGCTTCGGCGAGGACTTCGGAGCGGCCTTGACCCCCGTGCCCGTCAACGGTACCGACAGCATGGGAGAGGGCTTCTTGCCCGGGCGAGATTCCTCGCCTGACGTAGGTTTTACCGAGCGTCCGTCGTCACCGACGTCGTCTGGCTCCCGAGCCAACTGCGCGGAGACGTGCCCCGCGACCAGCACCAGCGCCAACGCGGCGCAGCGCCAAAGGCTCATCGTAGATCGGAATGCTTGCGGTCTCATGATCTTCCTCAGGATAAGGAGAGTTCTGCTCGCGGGCCCCCCCGCGAGCAGTACAGCACTCCCCACACCCCAGGATAAATATCACGCTTGCGCGAGAGCAATCGCTCGGATTGCCCTCGCGGGGCGCGCTTTTCTTGTTGTTCGACCCTTGTTCCATTTTAGCCACGATGGCTACTTCGCCGCTGATCCGAGAATGATGTCCAGCGTCGCAGCCTGCGGTCCCTGCTGCGTCGGATGGAACGTCACGTTGGCGTTGCACGACGCGCCCGGCGCCAGACCCGTACCGCCGATCGGGCAATTGCCGTTGGTCACCGTGAACTGGTTCGCGTTGACCCCCGGCGTACCGATGGCAAACCCTCGGATCACCATCGGGGCCGCACCGTTGTTGGACACCGTCACGGTCTGGGCGTTGCCGGTGCCGAGGACCTGGCTGCCGAAGGCAAGCGCACCGGGCCTGACCAGCGCGGCGATCCCGACATGGGAGGAGCCATTGACCAGAACCGCGCCCACATCCGTCGCACCGCTCGGCCTTATGTTGCTGAAGAAGTCGAATGGCGGATGCGTGGTACTGCCCGCACCGGACACGGGACCCGCGTTCGGGACGTAATTACCAAGCAGTGCCCCGTAGCCCGCCCCGCCCTTCGCGATCGATGCATTCACCACCGACAGCGGACCATAGAACATGTTGATCCAGTTGTTGCCTTCATCCACGGTTGCCGCCGGTGTCAGCGTGAAGTTCTCGTAGAACGGGTTGTTGTCCGGAATTCCCGGCGGCACAGTGATCCCCAGCGCTCCCGGGCGGGTGCATCCGGGTGCGTTGGCATTGCCATTGGGAGTGGCCGCAGCGCCCGTGCACACGGTTGACACGATTTCCGGAGGCACCCGCGAACCATTGCAGTACGGATGCACGAAGTTCGGGTTCGCGGCCTGGTTGCCGTTGCCGGAGTACCCAGCGGTAAGGATCGAGTTCGTCGGCGCGAGCTGGTATCCGCCCGGATTGCTTCCCGGTGTCGGGCTCGAATCGCCGTAGACGCCGATGTCCCAGTAGTTGGCGCCACCGGGGCACGCACCCGTCGTACCCGCCTGATTCAACGGCGGCGTCAGCGTGATCACCGCAGGATTGCCCGCCGTCGTGATGTGGAACGAGCGGTTGCCCCAGATGATGTCGTTGGCCAGCACCGGGATAGACACGTGCGTGCAGTTC
>Ga0179592_10001192_pt1 | contig 10515 bp, 9 predicted proteins | sample CZODoug2_1_08_16_FD_148623 | JGI IMG/M metagenome (GOLD analysis project Ga0179592, IMG submission 148623) | Vadose zone soil fungal communities from Angelo Coast Range Reserve, California, USA - CZODoug2_1_08_16fungal (Illumina Assembly) | ecosystem: Environmental > Terrestrial > Soil > Vadose... | reverse complement strand
CTCGGGAACCAGTATTTTCCCTCGACGTTTTCGCGATAGGTCTCGAACATACTGAAGGGCAGATTCGCCATCGCATGGACGTCACCCTGATCGGTAACCCATCTCCCATACGTTTTCACTATTTCCAGATACTTCGCATCCACCCACACGATGCCGTCGAAATACGCTTTGACACGCTCGACCCCTCGAGGTTTGGCCTGAAAGATGTAGCAATCGACCTCGTCCACCTGCTCCTTGCCCAGGTACTTCAAGTCATATTTCGCAAGCTGGCTTGAAGTTAGCGGAAACGCGGGGATACGCTGAATCCCTTCAAGATCCTCTGACCGGAGAAAAAGATGGTGGAGAGTGGAGCGAGGTCTTTCGACAACCTTTTCGAATACCTTCCCATCCACGTCCCTGCCCGGCTGAGTTACCAGCACGAATTCGCCCGATGGCTGCCCGTCTGCCCCGAACTCCTGGATTCGAATTGTCTTCCGGTAGGTGTAGTGGGTGCGCTCGAGGATGTACTCGTCTTCTCTTACGGAGAAACGCTTGATGATTTCGGCTTCGGGGAGCGATGGAGGCGCCGCCGGCTCCGATACATTTCCGATGCGCGTGACGTGATGCTCCGGTGGCGGAACCACCGGCCCTTGCGGAGCATCCTGCGCGCGCAGCGGCGAACCGTGAATGGCAGCCAAAATTAATAAGACCACGCTAGGTAACGCGAGTGAGATGCGTTCGTACCGCTGCAAATGTCCAGCCTGTCTCATAGTAAATTGGATGCACGCAATTCGTCTTTGGGCAGCCTGACGCGCCTTTCCGAAGCAAGAGTTTAGCGCACTCCCAGCATGCGCCCCTAGCAAAGCGGACCTGCTTGAGCAGCCGAGGAAGAAACCCTGGCTCTCTGCTACAATTCTGGCGATTTGTGAGCGACGCCAAAATAGCCAAACGGTATTTCGTATCGGGAATGGTCCAGGGCGTGGGCTTTCGTTATTTTACCCAAGCCGCCGCGGAAAGATTGCGCATTCATGGTTTCGTCAGAAATCTTCGTGACGGCCGTGTGGAAGTATTTGCCATGGGTGCGCCACAGCAGCACGCGGAATTTCGCGCCATGCTGGAGCGTGGACCGCGTTTCTCTAGCATCAGCGGAGTTCAGGAAGAGACCGCCGCACTGGACCCGCGGTATGCGGGCGAATTCGTCATCAATCCGAGTACTTGAACGACATGACTTAGCAGGCTGTTGCAACCGCCCCAAAATTGTCATCCCGAGCGAAGCGAGGGATCTGCTTTTTTTCGAAATGCGCGAAGCTCGCAACTTGCATGTAATGGCACAGATGCCAGTTTTTCAGAAACCTGCTAGACGGAACATGGTAAAAGGAGAGACGTTCGAATGAACGATTTGAAAAAGTTGATCCGCGAAGTGCCGGATTATCCGAAGCCGGGAATTCTCTTTTACGACCTGACCACCCTGCTGAAAGACAAACAGGGTTTTCACACGCTGATTGATCGCCTGTGCGACCACTACAAGGGCCACACCATTGACATCGTAGCGGGGATCGAAGCGCGCGGCTTCATTTTTGCTCCCACTCTGGCCTACCGCCTCAATGCGGGTTTCGTCCCCGTTCGAAAGCCCAAGAAGCTCCCCTCCAAAACCGCCAGGGTCTCCTATTCCCTGGAATACGGCACGGACACTCTCGAAATCCACGAGGACGCCGTCAAGCCCGGCCAGCGCGTAATCATTTGCGACGACCTGCTCGCCACTGGTGGCACCGCCGCCGCCACCGCCAAACTTATCCAGCAACTCGGGGGTGCAGTCGAAGGCGCCGCCTTTGCCGTCGAGCTCACTTTCCTCAACGGCCGCAAGAAGCTGAGCGGCCTCGACATCTTCTCCCTGATCCAATACGACAAATAGGAAAGAACGATTAGCTACTTGCTGTCAGCGCGGAAAAAAAACCTACTTCGCTCGTGAGCGCGTGTTTCGTTGGCGAATGGCTTCGAACAACACTACACCGGCGGCCACCGAAACGTTGAGCGACTTTACCGGGCCTGTCGTTGGCAGGGAAACAACGAAATCGCACCGCTTGCGCGTCAACTCGTGCAATCCCTGGCCTTCGCTGCCAAGGACGATCCCCACCGGCGAAGTGTAATCCACTTCCGTGTAATTCTTGTCCGCCTGCTCATCCAGGCCCACAAGCCAGTAGCCCGCTTCCTTCAATTCCTCCATCGTACGCACCAGATTCGTCACTTTCGCCACCGGCAGATGCGCCAACGCTCCCGCGGAAGCCCGCGCGACGGTGTCGGTCAATCCTGCTGCGCGGCGTTCAGGAATCACCACGCCGTGCGCGCCTGCAGCCAGCGCTGTTCGAATGATCGCGCCCAGATTGTGCGGATCTTCGACTCCATCCAGCAGCACGATCAGTCCCAATTGCCCGTTCCCGCCACTAGCGTTGGCATTTGCCAGAATGTCTGCCACACTCGCCGCCGCGCGCGCCGCCGCCAGCGCCACCACTCCTTGGTGGTCTTTCGAATTGGCCAGCCTGTCAATCTGCCCGCGGTCCTCGAACCGCACCGGAACGCCCTGCTTCCGGGCCAGTTGCACAATCTCTTCGACCCGCGTGTCCTGCCGCCCCTTCGCAATCGCAATGCGATCGATGGGCCGCCGCGCCTCGAGCGCCTCCTTGACAGCATGTATGCCCGTCAGCTTGTCCATGAAGTAGAGAGTCTACCGTCGCCAGCCCATACTTAAAAGCCAGGCAATCATCTATAGGTTGCCGTCGTCTGCGTTAAGCTGTCGTTGTAGTGGCGCAGCATGCTGCGCCCTTTCCCAGGAGCACGATTAATCCAACGCCGAACAAAACTCGACAATCCTCTCGCGCGCCGATTTTACCGTCACTGCAAACGAAAGCGCCGCCGCCTCATCAAGCAGCAGAATCACCCGGTCGAGTTCCCCTTCTCCCGCCCGCCCGGCCAGCGCCAGTCGGATCGGATGAAACAGCTCGCGCCCCCTCAATTCCATTCCGTCCTTCAGCTCCGTAACAATCTCCTTAAATCTCTCAGACGTCAGCGCCGCTCCATCCAGTAGCAGTAACGCAACTTGCCGAATCACACCCCGCGCCGCATACCGCGAGAGCACCACGTGGCTTTCCATCTTGGAAATGATTTCACGGGCGTCGTAGTGAAAAACGAGCCCGAGCAAACCCGCTAATGCAGCGCGGTCGGCGGCGTGCCCTCCAAGCATTGCGGCGGCGCGCCCACACCAGGCATGTTGCTCCCGCGAAGGCTCCGCCGCCAGCCAGCCACGCTCACGAAGAATAGCGCGAACATCATCTGCAACGAATGGATTCGCCGCAACAATCGGCCCGTCAGAATGATCAGCAGGAAGCATCACGGGAATTGTAGCTTAGGGGTGCCGAAAAGTTCCTAGGTTGTCATCCCGAGAGGAGCGAGGGATCTGCTTTTGTGCCGATCTTTAACGCAAAAGTGTGTTTCCGGCGCTCCGGCAACTCACCGCGAAGTCAATGTCGCCACCACATGCGCCGCAATCGCTTCCCCGCGCCCGATCGCGTCCACGCCCTCGTTCGTCTTTGCTTTGAGATGAATTTTTTCGGCACTCACGCTCAGCGCTTTTGCCAACGCCTCGCGCATCTTCGGAAAATGCGGCCCCAGCTTGGGCTTCTCCGTAATCACCACCGCATCGACATGCTCAATCGCAAATTGCTTTTCATCGATCAGTTTCCTAACATGTTCGAGAAATAGCATGCTGTTCGCGCCCTTCCACTTCGGATCCGTATCCGGAAAATGCGTCCCGATGTCGCCAGCGCCTGCAGCTCCGAGAATCGCATCGCACATCGCATGCGCCAGCACGTCCCCATCCGAATGTCCCACCGGCCCCTTATCAAACGGCAGCTCGATCCCTCCAACTACGAGTGGCCGCCCATATTCCAGCCTGTGCAAATCGTAACCAATGCCGGTTCGCGCCGTTGCCGCTCGCAACACTAGAGCCCGTTTCGCGTTGCCTCGCATCTGCCGCATTAAGAAAAGACAAAATCCAACTAGAAGAATCAGGGGCGCGGCATTTAATAAAACCAGTGTCCTGTCCCCGCTACGAATTTCCTTCACATTGATCAATACGCTCTTTTCACGGAGTTGTCCCAACAAGGCGGGGGCCATTTCCTTGGGTATCGCCAAGTGAAACCATCGGTTCGCCGGCCGTTTATATTCTCCGGATACCTCGTAGCTGTTCGACGAGAGGCAGAGAGTCACTTGGTTTACGTTGTCAGCATCCACCTTAGCCATGAAGTCGCTGTAGCTGAGCTCGTCTTGTGATGTTGAGGTTCCATTTGTAGAAACCAGCTTCCACAGCATGATCCCGAGAAATACGATGGAAATCCAAAACAGGATCGTCCTTGCGGTTGAGCTTGGGTTCATGCTCACGCCTTTTGCCGCTCGCGTTCCACATAGAACCGCGCCAATTCCATATCCGCCGGCTTCGTGATCTTCATATTTCTCTCGGAACCCAGCACGACGTGCACATCATGCCCCATGCGCTCCACGAGTCCCGCCTCGTCCGAGGCATTCACCCCATCCGCCTCCGCGCGAGCAAATGCTTCCTTCAAGAGTTTCGTCGCAAACGCTTGCGGCGTCTGCGCCAGCACCACGCGTTCGCGCGGCACCGTCCCCGTAATCAACGCCACATCCTCCGGCAAACTGGCGCGCTTCACTTCCTTAACCGTGTCCATCGCCGGAATGCCCAGGATCGCCGCCGCGCACCGCCTCGCCTCTTCAAGCACTCGCGCAATCTGCTCCGGCGTCACGAACGGCCGCACCGCATCATGCACCAACACAATCTCTGTATCGTTCGACACCTCGCGCAGCGCCGCGGCCACCGAATCCTGCCGCGAATCGCCGCCTTTCACTACCCTCACTGCCTGCTTGAATTTTTCCTTTTTAATCAGTCCCTCGAGCCGCGCCACTTCATCCGCGCGCGTCGCCACAATGATGTCTGTAACTTGCGAGCACGCCGCGATCCGCCGCAGGCTCAGAATCACTATCGGCGTCCCCTCCAGCTCAAGAAACTGCTTGGGCGTTTCCGCGCCCATGCGCGTTCCCATACCGGCTGCGGGAAGAATGGCAGCAATTCGGCTCATGTTTGGAGCGATTCCGCCCGGACGCTTCAAGGCGAGGGCTCGCAAACTTCAGAGTGTACCTCAAGCAGGGTTATGGGGTGAAATACCAGGATGTCGCCCGCGCTCGTCTAACCGGCGTCAGGTTCAGGAAATACCGGACGGCCTTGACGCTCCAGCGTGCTTTGTTCCGGAAGACGCGCCGACGTTTCCACTTTGCTCGTGGCGTCGGAACGCATGCCGCCATTTCCGTCTCCCCGGCCCGCCGCGGCAGCTTGCCGCAGCGCAGGAGCAGCCTGTTCCGCTCGTTCTTCCAGCCGACCAAAAATCATCTTCCCTGCCGTGGTCTGATGAACGGACGTCACAATAATGTCGACACTCTTGTTGATCATTCGCCGCGCGCCATCCACCACCACCATCGTGCCATCATCCAGATACGCCACGCCCTGGTTCGCTTCTTTGCCTTCGCGGAGAATCAGTACGCGCATCGGCTCGCCCGGAAGCACGACCGGCTTCAGCGCATGCGCCAGCAGATTCACGTTCAGCACTGAGCAGCCCTGCACCGTGGCCACTTTGTTCAAATTGAAATCGTTGGTCACAATTTTGGCCCCAGTGCGCCGCGCCAGCTCCACCAGTTTGTGATCCACGTCCCCAGCTTGCGGGAAATCCTCCTCCAGAATCCTAACTTCCACTTGGGGCATTTTCTGAATCCTTTGTAGTACCTCCAGCCCGCGCCGCCCGCGCTGCCGTTTCAGCGCTTCCGAAGAATCCGCAACCATCTGCAGCTCGTGCAACACGAATTGCGGCACGCCAAGTACTCCTTCCAGAAACTGCGCTTCGCAAATATCCGCGATGCGGCCGTCGATCAATACGCTTGTGTCCAAAAGCTTCATGGATTCGGGGGCAGCGGCCTTCTTTCCGAAGAACCCGTCCAAAGCATCGACATGCACTTCCCCGCCCTGCCGTGAGCCAAGTACCAGCCCGAGATAGCCAAAAGCGAACAATGCCGAGAATTCGAGGAACGACTTGGTGGGTTCTGGCTCGTCCGTGCGGGAAATCACCAGGGTGACCAGCAGCGCCGCGAATACTCCAAGCACCGCGCCAAACGCTCCGCCCAGCAACCCGCCCAGTGCCGCCCGCCGCAGCCGCAACTCCGCCAGCAAAACCACCAACGCAATCAGCAATCCCACGCTGGCAGCCGCCAATCCGTGAAGGCCAAACGGCCCCAGCGTAAAACTTACAGCCCCGGTGCAAACGATCAGAAACGTGCGCACTACCCAGAAATCCCAGCCCGCGTGCCATGCCCAGCCGGTACGCGGAGGGATCGCGTGAACTTCGCCTGGGTGTGCAAGCCTAGATTCCGAGGGATAGGAACGCCGTTGTGCTTCTGGCATGATCCGGCTCATACGACCTCACAGTATTGAACTTGCACTGCAAAATCAGTACAGCCAGCCCGCAGGAGCGGAGAGGTTGGGAGAGAGCCGCTGCGGGATGTGGAACGCCCGCCGTTTATATACTCTTGCAATACTATGGCGTCAAGCAGGTATTAACTCGCAAGCCGAAAAAATCCTGATGCAGAGGATAGAAATTCCCATTTTGGGAAACGGAACGGAGGAGATGTCGATACGGTAGGTAAAAATTCCCATTATGGAACGTACAGCCGCGGCACGCGTTGGCTCACCGCGCAGAGCAGGTCCGAAGTGACCGTCCCGATGCTGCGCGCCACGCGGTTCGCCGGCAGCGCGTGCTTGCCGTCTGTCCCATGAATCGTGGCCACGTCGCCGATCTTCGCATCTTCGATGTCCGTAACATCTATCATGGTCACGTCCATGGAGATAATACCCACGATCGGTGCCAGCTTTCCGCGCAGTAGCACATTCCCGCGATTTCCCAGCGAGCGGTGGATTCCATCTCCATACCCGGCGGCCAGCACACCGATCCGCGTGGGCCTCTGGGCGACAAACGTCGCGTCGTATCCCACTCCCGCGCCTTGGGCTACGTCGCGCAAGCTGATAATCCTCGAACGCAAGCTCATCACCGGTTTCAGCGGCAGCCGTGCTTCTGCTTCTTCCCTTTTTTCAATTGGATCGTAGCCTGGATGGTAGCCATACAGAATCGCCCCGGGCCGCACCATGTCCGCCCAGGTTTCCGGCCGCGTTACGATCGCGGCGCTGTTCGCCAGGTGCACAATCCCCGGATCGACTCCCAGCGCACGCAGGCGCTCGAGTGCCTCGTAAAAACGCTCCTCTTGCTCCCCTGTCTGCTGCCCAACGTAGCTCTCCGTGAAAACTCCCGAGGAAGCAAAGTGCGAAAAGATGCCCGTGAGCTGGACGTTCTTGCACTTTCCTAGTTGCCGCGCAAAACATTCCACGTCGCCTGAAGCGATGCCCAGCCGGTTCATGCCCGTATCGATCTTCAAATGAAACCCTACGCGCTTCTTTCCGCCGCGGCGCGCCGCCGCGCGATCGAGCAGCGCCAACTGGTCGCAGCGATGGATCACCGCCGTGAGGTCGTGCTCCACCAGCCGGGATTCCTCTCCCGGCACGAAACTTGTGAGAATCAGGATTGGCTTGCGCACGCCGTTCTTGCGCACCGCAATGCCCTCGTCCGTGCACGTGACGCCAAACCAGTCCGACCCGGCTTTCTCCAGCGCCTTCGCCACTTCCGGACCGCCGTGGCCGTAACCATTGCCCTTAACAATGGAGAGAATCTTGCGCGGCATTTTGCGTTTTTCCTGCGGCGGGTTTACGTACTTGCGAATCGCTTCCAGATTGTATGCCAGCGCCCCAAGCGAAACTTCCGCCCAGACCGGACGTCGCGCTGCGTTGCGGGAACTCCTCTGTATCCCTGCCATGTTCCTTCCGAAAAATTTAGTTTACGCCATTCACCCGGTCTCGGCCCGCCGCCACCCACTTCGCCTGCCGCCTGAATGACAACACCCCTTGCTCAGCAAACGGGTGACCTTTCGCACTCGCCTCTCACGGACTAAGCTCAGACGTTTTCGACAGGAACTCTTTTTCCTATTGACTTTCCTCTATGATCTGTTATACTTGACCCTGTAGAAAACTTCGCCTGGAGTCTGGGAGCTTGTTTACTCTGAGCGGAGCCGAAGGGCTCCCGCTTTTCTTTCTTCCAGAGCCGTTTCCCCAGCGCAACCCGTTTTGCTCAGCAAAACATATCTCTTTAAAATCAACCACTTACGAAATGCAAATTTGTAAGTCCTTTGCTCTTACTATTCATGCAAAATGCCGGGGTGGGGGGATAGCACAGCCGTTTCAGCAATCCATTGCGTCGCTGCCAGAATCCTAAGCACGTGGCACAAAGTGTGTGGGAACTGCCGCGCTGTGGTCCGCCTACCGCAGCCTGCTCGCCGAAGGCAGGGCAGGCTCCAATTACATCTCGTCCGGGGCAAACTGCGAGAAGGCGTCCGGCGCCGCCTCTTCAAATCGCGTGAACCGGCTGCGAAACACAAACTTCACCATGTCGGTCGGGCCATTCCTCTGCTTGGCGATGCGAAGCTCTGTTTCTTCTCTCTCCTCGGGCGTTGCCCCGGCTTTGAAGAAATGCGGACGGTAGATGAACATCACCACGTCGGCGTCCTGTTCGATGGCGCCCGACTCGCGCAAATCCGAGAGTTGCGGCCCGCGCTCGTCGCGCTCCGGCGCGCGTGTAAGCTGACTGAGCACCAGCACCGGAATCTGCAATTCCTTCGCCAGCCCCTTCAAGCTGCGCGAGATGCTGGCCACTTCTTCTTGCCGGTTCCCAAACCGCCCGCGCGCGGTGATCAACTGCAGGTAGTCCACCACCAGCATGGACAATCCTTTGTCGCGTTTCAGCCGCCGCGCCTTGGCTCCGATTTCCAGCACGCTGATCGACCCCGCGTCGTCGATCCATAGCGGCGCCGATGAAATCGTTCCCAGCGATTCCGTCATCCGCCGCCAGTCTTCCCTGCTCAAATGGCCGGTGCGGAATTTGTGCGCGTCAATCTGCGCCACCGAAGCCACCAGGCGCTGCAGCAGCGATTCCTTGGACATTTCCAAGCTGAACATCGCCACCGGGTGTCCGCCGCGAATCGCGATGTTTTCCATCAGGTTCAGAGCCAGAGCTGTTTTGCCCTGCGAAGGCCGCGCCGCGAGAATCAACAATTCGGATGGCTGCAAGCCGGAAGTGAGTTTATCCAGCTCCACATACCCCGTGGGAATTCCGGTGATGCTCTTCCCTTCCTTGAAAATTCTTTCCAGGCGCTCGAAATTGTCGCGGACGATGTCTTTGATCGGAAGCAGCCCGGCACGTACGCGGTCTTCCGCCAGCGCAAAAATCGAAGATTCCGCGCCATCGAGAATCGCGTCCGCCCCGTCTTCGCCCTCGAACGCGCGCTGCTGAATATTGTGCGTGGTGTGAATCAGGTTGCGCAGGATCGCCTTTTCCTTGACGATGCGCGCGTAGTGCTCGATGTTGGAGACTTTCGGCATGCCGTCGGCCAGCGATGCCAGGTACGGCGCGCCTCCGGAGGCTTCCAGGTCGCCCTTGCGGTTCAACTCCTCGGTCAGCGTCACCAGGTCGATGGCCTGCTGCACCTCGCCCAGCGCGATCATCTGCGTGAACACCCGCCGGTGCTGGTCGAGAAAAAAATCTTCCGGCCGCAGATGCTCGATCGCCGGATTTAGCGCGTTGTTATCCAGCAAGATCGCGCCCAGAACGGAGCGTTCGGCGTCCAGGTTATTCGGCAGTGGCTTTTCGAGTGTCGCGTCAACCGGCATTGAAGTGCTTTCTACGATTCGCTTTTTCTTCGCCTACAATAACACGAAGTTCTCTCGCCGCGCAAGACTGGCTTGCGCACGGAAACGCGGCAGGCAAAAACTTTCAGGTGGCGAGGATAATTATGATGGACTCGACCAATTCCTGTTTGCTGCTTTGTGATCGTTGGCGGATTGTGCGTGGAAGCACGTCGCGCGTCAATTGGAGTGCCTGTGCATCGCTTCGGAAATCTCTGCAAAACTTTTTTGACGGTACGCTCCGCAAACTTTTCCTTCGCCTGGCCGGCTGCAAGGCTGAAAATGTGTCGGTTTGCACGAGCCGTGCATCAAACGTGCCGGCGTAAGTTCAGGGATAAAAAAACGGAGAGTTTCAATGGCAAAAATGAAAGTGGCGCTGGTACCAAAAGCTGGGGCGGATTTTGAAATCGTCGAGCGCGAGATTCCCAGTCCGGGGGCCGGGCAGGTGCGCATTCGCGTGCAGGCTTGCGGCATCTGTCACAGCGACAGCCTGGTGAAAGAAGGATACTGGCCGGGCATTCAATATCCCCGCGCCCCCGGACACGAAGTCGCCGGCGTGATTGACGACCTTGGTTCCGGCGTCACCGGCTGGAAAAAAGGCCAGCGTGTCGGCGTCGGCTGGCACGGCGGCCAGGACG
>Ga0179592_10001188_pt1 | contig 10530 bp, 8 predicted proteins | sample CZODoug2_1_08_16_FD_148623 | JGI IMG/M metagenome (GOLD analysis project Ga0179592, IMG submission 148623) | Vadose zone soil fungal communities from Angelo Coast Range Reserve, California, USA - CZODoug2_1_08_16fungal (Illumina Assembly) | ecosystem: Environmental > Terrestrial > Soil > Vadose... | reverse complement strand
CGTCCAGGGGCGGGCCGCGCCCGGCGTGTCCGCCAATGTCTCCGCGACTTACCAGGTGTCACAGTCCTGGCAAATACTCGCGACCTATTATGACAGCCGATCCGGATCCTGGACTCCGCTCACCGTGATTTCGCCGCTGACTCCGCCGATCGCGACCCTGGTCCCTGCGATACAAGAGCGAGGCGCATTTCTGACGGTTCGGTACAAGCGGGCTTCCGGTTTGCACTTCGCGCCGCTGGGCGGTCCACCCGGCGGTGGGTCCGGCGAACTCGCGGGCATCGTTTATCTCGACGCCAACGACAACGGGAACTGCGATGCCGGCGAGCTGGGCGCACCCAATGTCACGGTAGTGCTGGATGGACGATTTTCGATTCAGACCGACCTCCGCGGGCGATTCGATTTTCCGGCCGTGGCTACCGGCCACCATGTCATTTCGGTGGTCTCCGACAATTTGCCGCTGCCCTGGCTGCTCGTCGGAGAGGGCCGGGTGGAAGTCGTGGTCACGACACGGGATCGCACCGACCTAGCGATTGCCGCTCGTCGACCGCGCTGATCTGCGCGAAAGCGGCTTCATTTTCGTCGGGGTGTTAGACTCCTGGCGGAGGGAGTTCAAATGACACGTAAGTCTGCCATCGGCTGCGCAGCAGCTCTCGCGGCACTGCTCTTGGGCGCCGGCAGGGTAGCCGACGCGTTCAACTCTCCGGAGCTGAAGACCCCGGACCCATCGGCAGTTCCCGACGCCGCGGACGCGCTCGCTGAGATCTTGGTCGAAGCCCGCGAGCCGCGATACGTCGCCCCCACGCGGCGCGACCAGATCGGACGCATTTGGGCGCCCGTATTCATCAATGGCCGCGGACCCTTCCGTCTGGTGCTCGACACCGGCGCTTCGCATTCGGCCATCACGGCCATGGTGGCCTTGGCACTCGGCATCCCCACCGATCGATCACCGCCGGTCACCCTGCGCGGCGTGACCGGGTCGGCGACGGTGCCGACCATCCGGGTCGATACCTTGAGCGTCGGCGATGTTGCGGTCGATTCGCCCGTGCTGCCCATCGTGCCCGATGCGATGGGAGGCGCCGAGGGGATTCTGGGTTCCGAGGGACTGACCAACAAGCGCATTTTCATTGATTTTAAACACGATCGAATTACCATCGCTTATTCACGCGGCGAAAGGGCGGGCTTCGATTTTGTACGGATTCCGTTCCACTCGCTGCGCGGCCAGCTCATCGTCGTCGACGCGAAGGTGGGCAATGTGCGTGTGAAGGCCATCATCGATACCGGCGGCCAAACGACGGTCGCCAATCTCGCCCTGCGCAACGCCTTGGGGCACCGCGCGGGAAGGGGAAGGCCCGACCAGATCATCGGTGCGACGATGGTGGCCGAGGACGGCGAGATCATCGCCACTCCGGCCATCGAATTGGGGACGATCAAGATGCTCGACCCGGGTGTCACGTTTGCGGACCTGTATATTTTCAAGCAGTGGAAACTCACCGATGAGCCCGCGATCTTGATCGGCATGGATGCGTTGGGAGTGCTTGACGCTCTGGTCATCGACTATCGTCAGCACGAATTGCATATGCGCACACAGACGAGGGGCTGAAGGCTTTAGCACATGGCGTACGACGATTTCGACAGACCAAGCATTAACAAGCCGCTGATCGGGGCCGCGATCGCGGTCGCGGCGGCCGGGTTGGGCGGTTGGCTTTACTGGCGCAGCCATCACGCGGCGTTGCCGACGGTGCCGGTCGGCGCGGAGCCCGAGGCCGCGGCGCCGGAGCCTCCGGCCCGGATCGAGCATCCCGTACCCGCCTCACCGGACGAAGCCGCGAATGCGGCCCTGCCCGAGCTCAACGACAGCGACAAGGCCATCATCGATGCGCTCGGCAACGCGGCCGCAGGTGTGACCCTGGCGCAGTACCTGGTTCCTGAGAGCGTCATCCGCCACATCGTCGTGACCGTCGATAACCTGCCGCGCCAAAAAATAGCGGTCGACAAGCGGCCGGTCACGCCTGCCGCGGGAGCGTTCATTGCCGACGGCGACGAACTGCATGCGACCCTCGACAAGCGGAATTTCCGGCGCTATGAGCCGATGATGGACGTGATTCGTAAGGCCGACATGCAGCGATTCGCCGCCGTGTACCTGCGCTTCTATCCGCTCTTTCAAAAAGCCTATCAAGATCTCGGGTATCCCACGGGCTACTTCAACGACCGCCTGGTCAACGTCATCGACATGCTGCTGGCGACTCCGCAGATCACGGGTCCCATAGAATTGGTCAGACCGAACGTCATGTACGTATTCGCCGATCCGAAATTGGAAGCGCTGCCGGCCGGCCAAAAACTGTTGATTCGAATGGGGGCCGACGACGCGACGGCGGTGAAGGCAAAACTCATGGAGCTTCGTGCGATCATAACCGCGGCGGCACCGAAGCGTTGAACTGGAAGCGTTGAACTGGAAGCGTTGAACCAGAAGCGTTGAACCAGAAGCATTGAACCAGAAGCGTTGAACCAGAAGCATTGAACCAAAGGGGATCGTGGACATGAGCGTATCGACGACGGCGTTGCCGGACGGTGTCAAAGCGACGAGCAACGAATGGCTGGTGATCGGCGCATCGTCGCTCGGTACCGTGTTCGAGTGGTATGACTTTTATCTCTATGGGTTGCTGGCCAGCGTACTCAGCGCACAGTTCTTCTCCGGCGTAAATGAAACCACAGGTTTCATTTTCGCCTTGGCCGCCTTTGCCGCCGGCTTCGCGGTGCGGCCGTTCGGCGCGCTCGTGTTCGGCCGGCTCGGCGATCTCGTCGGCCGGAAACACACCTTCCTCATCACCATGAGCATCATGGGCGGCGCCACATTCTTGGTGGGTACTCTGCCCAGCTATGCCTCGATCGGCGTCGCCGCACCCGTCGCGTTGGTCGCGCTGCGCCTGCTGCAAGGCTTGGCCTTGGGCGGCGAGTATGGCGGTGCCGCGACCTACGTGGCCGAACATGCTCCGGCCGGGAAGCGCGGCCTGTATACCAGCTGGATCCAGACCACGGCGACCTTGGGGTTGTTCGCCGCGTTGCTCGTGGTCATCGGCACGCGAACGTGGGTCGGTGAGGATGCGTTCAAAGTGTGGGGATGGCGCATTCCCTTCATCGTATCCGTCGTGCTCCTTGCGGTGTCGCTATGGATCCGCATGCAGCTCGCCGAAAGTCCGGTGTTCGTGAAGATGAAGAATCAGGGCACCACGTCGAAGGCGCCGCTCAAGGAAGCGTTCGGGCAATGGAGCAACCTCAAGATCGTCTTGGTGTGCCTTACCGGTGCGGTGATGGGGCAGGCCGTGGTGTGGTACTGCGGACAGTTCTACGCACTGTTCTTTCTGGAACGAACCCTGCGCGTCGACGGTGCGACGACGAATATTCTCACCGCGACCGCGCTGGCTCTCGCCACCCCGGGTTTCGTGTTCTTCGGTTGGCTGTCGGACAGAATCGGCAGAAAACCCATCATCCTGACGGGTTGCCTGTTGGCCATGCTGACCTATTTTCCCCTGTTCCAGGCCTTGACGCGATACGCGAATCCCGCGCTGTACGCGGCTCAGGCCGCTGCACCCGTGACGGTGGTCGCCGACCCGGCCGAGTGTTCCTTCCAGTTCGATCCCATCGGAAAGAACAAATTCGATTCCACGTCCTGCGATATCGCCAAGAGCTATCTAGCCAAGGCGGGAGTTTCCTACAAGCGCGAGGACGCCCCGGCTGGGACTCTGGCGCAAATCCGCAGCGGCGCGACCACGTTGACTGCGCCCGACCCGAAGGTGGTGAGCGGTGCGGAACGAAAGGCGGCGATCACGGCGTTTCAGGGCAAAGCGAAGGCGGCGCTGACGGCGGTAGGTTATCCGGAAAAGGCGGCCCCGGCGACCATCAACAAGCCCGTGGTGGTGTTGATTCTATGGGTGCTGGTGATCTACGTCACCATGGTCTACGGCCCGATCGCTGCGCTCTTGGTGGAATTGTTTCCGGCCCGGATTCGCTACAGCGCCATGTCGCTGCCGTATCACATCGGTAACGGCTGGTTCGGCGGCTTTCTGCCGACCACCGCATTCGCCATGGTGGCCGCCACTGGCGACATATATTATGGGCTTTGGTACCCAATTGTAGTCGCGGGCGCCACGGTCGTGATCGGCCTGTTTCTTCTGCCGGAGACGTTCAAGCGGCAAACGGACGCTTGAGGAGGCGAACGGACGATTGCGGAGGAGCTGGGTTACATTCCCGTCACGATGGTAGTCGTAATGTGAATTGTGACGTTATAGGTTTATCGATGGCATAGGGTTACCTATTCTATGTCGCAAACCTAGTAACGGCGGGCCATTATGATGAAGAACATCCAGAAGTCCTTTCCGCATTACGGAGTGGTTGTGGTGCTGGGCGCCGCCGCCTGTTTGAGTGCGTGCGTGGTCCAGGAGCGTGTCTACAGCCCGCCTCCGCCCCCTCCGCGGACGTATTCGCCGCCACCTCCGCCTCCGGCCGCTTACGATGAGCCGTCGGGCGGCGAAGTCGAAGTGCGTGCCAGCCAGCCTCCGCCCCCGTTACCCGATTACGAGCAGCCGCCCTGTCCGGAGGATGGATACCTCTGGACGCCTGGATACTGGCATTGGAACGGCAGCGATTATTACTGGGTCCCCGGGACGTGGGTTCAGCCGCCCAGGGTGGGTGTGCTGTGGACTCCCGGCTATTGGGGGTTCATCGGCGGAGGGTACGGTTGGCACGCCGGTTACTGGGGTCCGCACGTCGGATTCTACGGCGGCGTCAATTACGGTTTCGGCTACGTCGGCGTGGGTTACGTCGGCGGCCGTTGGGACGGCGACCGGTATCACTACAACACGTCGGTCAACAATGTGAACACCACCATCGTTCACAACACGTACAACCAGACCGTCGTGAACAACGTCACCGTCAACAATGTCACGGTCAATAAGGTGAGTTACAACGGCGGCTCGGGCGGCGTGGCCGCAGCGCCGACCGCGCAAGAGCGGGTAGTGGCGAAAGAGCCGCATGTGGCGCCCACGCCGTTACAACGGCAACACGTTCAGGAAGCGACCAGGAACCCGGCGCTGGCCGCTCAGGCCAACGGTGGACATCCCGCGATCGCCGCCACCCCGCGGCCCGCCGCGTTCAACGCGCCCGGCGTGGTGGGCGCGCGAGGCGCGGCTGCTCTGCCGCCGCGATCGCCGACGGCCGGTCAGCCCAACGGAGCGCCGAATGGCGCGCATCTGCCGCCCGCTGCCGGTCAGGCGAACGCGGCGCGTGTTCCTCCCGCCACTGTGGCCGGTCAGCCATATGGTAGCGGCCGTGGCGCGGGCTACGGCAGACCGCCGGGCCAACCGGGGGCGCCACCGCCCGCGGCACAGGCGAGACCGCAGGGACAGCCCGCGGCACAGGCGAGAGCGCAAGGACAGCCCGCGGCACAGGCGAGACCGCAGGGACAGCCCGCCGCGGCACAGGCGAGACCGCAGGGACAGCCCGCCGCGGCACAGGCGAGACCGCAGGGACAGCCTGCGCAACAGCCTCAGCAGCGCAGGGCGCCGCCCGAGAGCAAGAAGGGCGAACACGAACGGGATCGCTAAAACTACAAGCCTTCCACCACCGGAAGGTCGACGAAGCTCGATGCCGGGCCACCATCGAATATCTTGATGGTGGCCTTCTTGTAGTCGCCGGGTTTTGCAAAAAAGATGTTATCCACATAGGTCTGCGGGTTGCGGTCGTAGAGCGGGAACCAGGTCGACTGCACCTGAACCATGATGCGATGCCCGGGCAGGAACACGTGATTGGCCGTGGGTAGCGCAAAGCGGAAGACCTGGCTCTTGCCGGCGGGAATGGGTTTTGGATCGCTGAACGATTCCCGGTAGCGGCCGCGCAGGATGTCGGCGGCAACCATGAGCTGATAACCGCCCATCTTCGGATTTCTGCCGACCTCATCCGGATAGACGTCGATCAGTTTGACGACGAAGTCGCCATCGGTGCCGCTGGTCGAGGCGACGAGATTGGCGATGGGTTCGCCGCTTATCTTGACCGGCTGATCGAGAACGGGCGTGTTGAAACTCAACACATCGGTGCGTGCCGCCGCATCCCGCTGATCGCTGACCAACCACGTTTGCCAACTCGATTCGCCGGCCTCGCCTTCGATGTGAATGGGGCGTGGCAAGTAGGGCACCGGCTTCGCCGGATCGGAGACGTAGGACTCGAATCCGGCGCTTCCGGGCGGAGCGAAACTTAAGGCGCCATTGGGCCCAAGGTAAATTTTCTTATGCAAGGTGGTGCACCCCGCGGCGCATCCCGAAGGCCAACCGGGCAGCGACTGCCAGCGGTTGCTGCCGGTTTCAAATGCCGTTACGGGAGCCAGATCGAGCGGAGGCGCGTCGTCCTTGAGGAAATGGTCCAGGAAGGGCCGCAGCACATGCAGCCGAAAGTACGCCGACGTATCGCTGCCGAATTCAATGGCGCCCAAGCGGCTGCCGTCCAAGCGCTGCTGATGATGGAACCAGGGACCCATCACCAGGAATAGCGGCGAATGATCGGCGTGTTGCGCTTGCAGCGCCTTGTAGAGTGCGATATTGCCGTAGATGTCCTCTTGGTCCCAAAGACTGTGCACCAGCATCACCGGAACTGTGACTCCTTGCCTGGCCAGAATCTTGTCCAGCGCCTGGGCCTGCCAGAAATCATCATAGGCGGGATGCTGCATTAGTTTCGTCGCGAACCCTACTTGTTCCAGCCCGTGCTTCCGCGCGGTGTCGGCAGCGGAACCGGCCGACAGCCAAGAGTCGTAGTCATCGAAGTAATCGGACCACCAAGCAACGTCGCTGCCGCGCGTGGCTTCTTGGTCATGAGCATAGATGAGGCTGGCCTGACGGAATGCGCCATGGTGAAACCAGTCATCCCCCATCCATCCGTCGACCATGGCATTGATGGGCACGGCGGCCTTGAGGGCGGGGTGCGGGTGCACCAGCGCCATCAGCGCGGTGAATCCGTCATAGGAGATTCCCAGGATCGCGACCTTGCCGTTGGACTCGGGAACGTTCTTCACCAGCCAGTCGATGGTGTCGTAGGTGTCCGTCGAATGATCGACCAAGGTGGGATTCAGCGGTCCTTGCAAGGGCCGAGTCATCACGTAGTCGCCCTCCGAGCCATGCTTGCCGCGGACGTCCTGGGACACGCGGATATAGCCGCCGTTCACGACCGCGTCGTCCGCCACGTCGGTGCTGTCGATCAAGGCCGATAAGTGCGCGCTGTTATTGGTGGAAGTCCGATTGGTGGCCCCATAGGGAGTACGGGTCAGCAGCATGGGTGCGCGCGCGGCGCCGCGCGGAATCAAAACGAGCGTATGCAGCTTCACGCCGTCGCGCATTGGAATCATGACTTCGCGCTTCACATAATCGAACGAGTCGACCCGCGGGTTGAAGTTCGCCGGGGTCTCGCTCAGGTTGTCGGCGGTGTCCGCCGCCGCGCCCACCGCCGCTCCCGGTACGGCGAGCCAGCAGGACAATGTGAGCCAGCAGGCGCTGACGAACATTCTTACAGCAAGGCGCCTTACCTTCGTCGGCATTGTTTCACCCAAAGGAGATTGCGGGGAATTTCGCGGTCGCAGTGTGCTGTATCGAAAGGCGACGCGCAACGTCGGTTAGGAGCAACGCCGACGATCACGGCGAAGGGTCCCATGAGGCCAAACAGCAACAAGCGGACCGCCATGGCGGACGAGATGGCGGCAGTCGACCAGCCGAATTCGCGTTGCAGGGGCCGGAGCAGCACCCCGGGAGCGCCCACGGCGCCGGCGGGCAGGCGGTGGACACATGTGTTCCTTGCAGCAATGGGCGCCTAAGTGCATGATCGTAACGTGGGTCGAGACTCGAGACTAGGGGGGCAGACGCATGACTAATTCACTATCGTTTACGGTCACCGACGGAGTGGCCACTCTCTCGATACAGCGGGCGTCGGTCAGCAACGCCATCGATATCACGATCATCCGGGCGATGCACCTGGCGCTCGATCAAATTCAAAAAGGCGACAGCGGTGCGCGCGCGGTGGTGCTTACCGGCAGCAACGATGTCTTCTGCAGCGGCCTCGACCTCCACTCGATCGATCTGAAAACCGTAGAGGCACGGCAACGCGCGCACTTCGAGATGCGGCGCTTCATGGATCCGTTGATCCTGCGGTTGAGCGGATTTCGTTTTCCGATCGTTGCCGCGGTAAACGGCGCGGCCGTCGGGGCGGGCATGAGCCTGGCGTTGGCCAGCGACATCATCATTGCCGGAGAGAATGCCTATTTCCTGCCGTCGTTCGCCCGCTTAGGGCTGGTACCCGACGCCGGTATCACGTTTCATCTGGCGCGGCGTATCGGTGGAGGGCGCTCGCTGTCTTCGCTGATGCTGGCCGAAAAAATCGACGCCAAGACAGCGCTCGCTTGGGGTCTGGCTTATGCCGTGGTGCCGGATGCCGAGGTGGTGTCGCGTGCGCAGTCGGTGGCGCAGCGGCTTGCCACAGGGCCGTGCGCGGTTCTTGGGCAGATCCGCTCCCTGCATGCCTCGACCTTCGACAATTCATTGCAGGAACAGCTTCGGGCGGAGCGCAGCGCCCAGGAGATGACCCTCGAAACCCATGATTGCGTCGAGGGAGTACGCGCATTTTTTGAGAAGCGCGAGCCGAACTTTTCCGAGCACTCCTAGGATTCTGAGCGGCTAGTCCGCGTCAAGGGTTGAGGTGTTGGACACCGTACGTCGCGTAAATCGCCTTGATGTCCTGCGGGGTGGTGCGGCAGCAGCCGCCCAGGACGCGTGCGCCGGCGTCGTACCAGGAGCGAGACTGATCGGCGAATGCCCGCAGATGCGGGTTGCCCCGCCAAACCTTCGCCGTCGCATCGTAGTTCTCGCCGGAATTCGGGTAAGCCAGCAGCGGTTTGCCGGTGTGCTCGCGCATCCGCCGCAGCAGCGATTCGACGAATTCGGGGCGGGTGCAGTTCACGCCGATGGCGGCGATCTGTGAATAGGATTGCAGCGCTGTTGCGCACGCACCGATATCCTCGCCCTCGCAATTGCGGCTTCCATCCTGACAGGAAAAGCTGAGCCAGGCGGACATCGAGGGAAATTCCTCGAGCAACCGCGCCAGGATGAGCGCCTCGCGCAAACAGGGTATGGTCTCGAATGCCAGCAGATCCGCGCCCGACCCGGCCAGCACTTCGAACCTGGGTCGATGGAAGTCTCGCAGTTGGTCATCGCTCAGCGCGTAATGGCCTCGATATTCGGAGCCGTCGGCCAGCATGGCACCGAAGGGCCCGATCGAGGCCGCGACCAGAGGACGCAGGCGTCCTTCGCGGTTGGCGGGCACGGCCCAAAATTCCTCTCTGGCCTCCATCGCCAGCCTGACGGCGCCCCGCATCAACTGCGCAGCCGCGTCGCGATCCATCCCGCGGCGTTGAAACCCCTCGAACGTGGCTTGATAGGTCGCCGTCGTGGCCACATCGGCGCCGGCTTGGAAATAGTCCAAATGCACGGCGCGGATCAGCCCGGGCTGTTCGATGAGGGTTTTCGCAGACCAAAGAGGGTCGAACAAATCTGCGCCGCGACGCGTAAGTTCGGTGGCCAGCGCGCCGTCCAGGATGACGACGGGCCGTGCCGCCAGCAGGGCCTCAAGCGGACGTTGCACGACGGGCGCCGCCGCCGGCAGAACCTCAAGCGGGCTTTGCACGACGGGCGCCGCCGCCGGCAGAACCTCAAGCGGGCTTTGCACGACGGGCGCCGCCGCCGGCAGAACCTCAAGCGGGCTTTGCATTGAGCCGCCTCGATCCGCTGAGATAGGCGCTGCCGGCGACGAAATAGCGCAGGCGCGCTTCGACGCCCTTCGTAATGCCGATTCGCGTGCTCTCGCCGATGGCATCGACCGTGGTGCCGTCGCTGCCGATCCACAAAGGGCCCTCGGCAAACAGATCAATCCCGTCATGCCGCAGATCGACCTGCATGGCCGACGTCAATCTTCCGGGTCCGCGCGCGAGATCGAGCAGCCGGCCGTCCTTGGGCGCGCCGCGCACGAGCTTCCGCGCGCGGCGCATATGGTCGATTCCGGCCACGGGTTCGAGTGCGCGCAGCAGCACGCCGGCGCCGGTTCCGCGCCTTTCGCTCGATACGTTGAGCAAGTACGACGTGCCGTAGCACAGATACACATAGGCGTGGCCGGCCTCCTTGAACAGCGAACGATTGCGCGGCGTCATGCCGCGAAACGCGTGGCAGGCCGGGTCGCCGTCGAGGTAGGCCTCGGTCTCGACGATGCGGCCCAGCGCGAAGGCACCGTCCAGATCGCGTACCAGCAGCTTTCCGAGGAGAAAGCGCGCGAGCGCAACCGTACTCTCAGGCACCGCGGCACGCGGCAGCGGCACGACCTCGTTGTGCGCCGCATCGGGTACCCTGGCGTCTGCTAATCTCAAGGGATTACCAACATACCGGGATTATTGTGACGCGCAGCCCGCCGTTCAAGTCTTATTCGGTTGTATTGCCGATCGTTCTGCTGGTC
>Ga0179592_10001186_pt1 | contig 10552 bp, 8 predicted proteins | sample CZODoug2_1_08_16_FD_148623 | JGI IMG/M metagenome (GOLD analysis project Ga0179592, IMG submission 148623) | Vadose zone soil fungal communities from Angelo Coast Range Reserve, California, USA - CZODoug2_1_08_16fungal (Illumina Assembly) | ecosystem: Environmental > Terrestrial > Soil > Vadose... | reverse complement strand
GGAACTTGGCCGCCAGACATAGTGTCTACTGGTCACAGGAACATTACCGCGTGTTTGGCTTCGATCCGGAAGAGGGTATACCGTCAGACGAAGCATTTCACCAGCGCATTCATCCGGAGGATCGAGAGAGGGTGCGGAGAGCAGTTTTTGCTGGAAGGGAAGACGAAGGCTCCGTCTTCGATGTGGATTACCGTATCGTTCTTCCTGGCGGTGCAATTAAGTACATCCGCTCGACTGGTCATCCGGTTCTTAACGCATCCGGCGACATCATCGAATACTTCGGTGCAGCGAGGGACATGACCGAGCAGCACGAAGCGAGAGCGGCTCTGGAGACTGCGTTTGAACAAATAAAGGCGTTAAAGGACCAGCTCTACAATGAGAACATCGCGTTGCGCGAAGAGATCGACCGCTCTTCGATGTTTGAGGAGATTGTGGGTGCTTCTCCCGCGCTGCGAGCAGTGCTTTCTCGCGTATCCAAGGTAGCGCCCACGGATTCCACTGTTCTACTCACCGGTGAAACGGGCACAGGCAAAGAGTTGATCGCCCGCGCGATCCACAAAAGATCTCAGCGGTCCTCGCGCGCTTTCGTCAGCGTGAGTTGCGCCGCGATTCCCTCTTCGTTGATTGCATCGGAGTTGTTCGGTCATGAGAAGGGCGCCTTTACGGGGGCAACGCAGCGGCGGTTGGGTCGGTTCGAGCTTGCAGAAGAAGGCACCCTCTTCCTTGATGAAGTCGGTGAGCTGCCCGCGGAAACTCAAATTGCGCTGTTGCGTGTTCTGCAGGAGCGGGAGTTTGAGCGTGTGGGTGGCAATCAGCCGATCCGCGCTAATGTGCGGGTCGTAGCCGCCACCAATCGCGACCTGGAGGCTGCCATCGCTGTGGGTGCATTTCGTAGCGATCTGTTTTACCGCCTCAATGTTTTTCCGATTGAGATTCCTCCTCTGCGGGAAAGAAGAGAAGACATTCCCCTGCTGGTCGAATACTTCATCGATCATTTCGCAAGAAAGGCAGGAAAGAGCTTCCGCGGGATTAATAAAAAAACTCTGGAGCTTCTTCTATCGTATCCTTGGCCAGGCAATGTTCGCGAATTACAGAACGTCGTCGAGCGTTCGGTTATTGTATGCGAAAGTGAGAATTTCTCGGTGGATGAGAGTTGGCTTTCGCCTCAGCCTCTTGCAAGCGAGCCGAAGAGCCAGTTGGAACTATCTCAAAAACTTGCCGCGCAGGAAAAAGAGATGATTGAGGCTGCCCTGCGCGAAAGCGGAGGGCGAGTGTCCGGACCATCCGGAGCGGCTGCAAAGCTGGGGATTCATCGATCAACCTTGGAATCGAAAATTACCTCGTTGAAGATCGATAAGTATCGCTTTAAGAGTGCAAGCGCCTCGAAAAATAGTTAACGCACCGATGCCTACTCGAAGAGAACCCTCCTAAAAACTCTTGTAGGAAATTTCGGCATTTACTGAAATCTCGGACATTTCGCTAGCAGCTAACTCATCCATCTTAAGCACCTTGCGGTTGGAACGGTGACTGCGATCACACACGAGTCTATGACCGCCTCATGTGGATTGGTACTGCGGATCCCATACCCGCCGACAACGACCTGAATTGACGGTCCTGAGGAGTTGAGAGCGCTGACACCCTGGGCATTTTGAGAGTGACCAATTGAATCTTATCTGGAGCAAACAGTGGGGCGATCTATCTGGGTCGAAATCGCTCCACATTAATAAGCTAAGAATCGCCTGCTACACTTAGCTCAGGATGCGCGATTTAAGCCTGTCGTCCATCCGCGGATACCACGATGGTGTATGCGGCTTGAAGTGCAGATCACCAGGGACCGTGGTAGGTTAGCTGCTACCAATTGGACAGAAGGTACCGCACCGCTGAGGTCTAAATGGCCGGCTTCGCTCCGTGGCGCCAGCGACTTTGCTGTCGTCCCTTGAATCGATGTGACCTGGAGTCCCAGGCATCCGCAGTCCCAAACAGGTCTGCTCGACTAAGTGTTCTTTTCTTCTTCTGCTTCTTCCTTCTTGACGGCTGTCAACACGGCACATCAGAGCCTTCTGTCAAGTTCACCAAGATTCCAGTGTCGGCCGTAGGCGGTCTGGACAACATGGACACCATCGAGGGAAGGGTGATCGGTGTTCGCCCAGAACAACGGATCGTCTTGTATGCCAAAAGCGGAGGCCGCTGGTGGATACAGCCGTTCGCTCGAGACCCGTTATTCACCAAAATCCAAGGGGATTCCAAATGGAAGAATGTGACCCATTTGGGCGAGGAATATGCCGCTTTGATGGTTGATCCCAGCTACTCTCCGCCACAAATTACGGAAGTGCTGCCCGCCACAGGCGGCGCAGTCGCGGCAGTCGCGGTCGTCAAAGGCCAAACTCCCGATCCTTCTTCGCCGCCTAAAATGCTCCATTTTAGCGGTTACGATTGGTTAGTACGCGATTTATTAAGCTATCGCGGTGGCTCAATGACCTCGTTTGATCCGGCCAACGCCTGGACCGATGCAAATGGGGCTCTGCATCTCCGCGCAACGAAGAACCAGGACGGATGGAGTTGCGCGGAGGTCCGACTTACGCGCAGTCTAGGATACGGGACGTACCTGTTCGTGGTGCGCGACATTTCGCACCTGGAACCTTCTGCTGTTCTCTCTCTCTTTACCTGGGATGACATGATCGGCACGGACGAGAATCGCCAGGAACTGGATATTGAAATGAGCCGGTGGGGGGTCCCGAACAACGAGAATGCGCAATACGTGGTGCAGCCCTATTACATCCCAACGAATATCGTTCGATTTAATTTGCCAGCCGGCGTGCTCACTCACGCGTTCCGGTGGGAGCCTGGGCAGGTGACCTTTACGACTTACGCCGGAGCACAGGTTACCGGACGAGCTCATCCCCTGAACCAGCATATTTTTACCGCGCATGTGCCGGCGGCAGGTGGCGAGGTGGCGCGCATAAATCTGTACGTCTTCGGAGGGGGGAAAGCGCAGCTGCAACGCGAAAACGAAATTGTGGTTGAAAAGTTTAAATACTATCCGTGATCCGCATGCCAAGTTCGTCTCGATGGCTCGCCACCGGACTAGCACTCATCTGCTTGGCCGGTGAAGCGCGCGCGCTGGGTCCTAGTCACACCTTCTCGCAGTACTTGCGTGAACAATGGACTACCGATAACAACTTTCCGGGCGGCGCCATCGACGCCATCACGCAGACGGTCGATGGCTATCTATGGATGGGAACGGAAAAGGGCTTGGTGCGTTTCGACGGGGTTAACTTTCGTCTGACCTCATCGTTTTCTGAATTTTCAGGCGATCCCGTTTCGGGTTTAACCACCGATGGCGAGGGCCGGCTCTGCGCAATCTTCTGGGGTGCGGGTGTGCTGTGCTATCGCGATGGAAAATTTGTGAACCTAGCGTCTATTCTTCGAAGAACGACCCTCGAAGTGGCAAGCAGCTGGCGAGAAGAAGACGGGGCCTCGCTGCTCACAGATCTAATAGATGGAATCCTCCGGGTTCGAGGAGAAAATGTCCAAGTGGTGGCTTCCCCCGCCGTCCTTCCACCGTCTCTGGTCCTAGTGATGGCGGAGACGCGCGACGGCAAAATCTGGCTAGGGACGGTAGCGGGTCTCTTCTATTTCGCAGATGGGCGGACTACACGCGTTACAGGTCTTTCGGATGAAAAAATCGATTGTTTGTTACCCGTGGGTGACAGGGAATTGTGGGTCGGTACCAGCAAAGGATTATACCGATGGAATGGCACTCTACTCAGCAGAGTTAAGTTGCCGCAAGCCCTGGCCGGCGTCCAGGTTCTCACTCTTTTGCGGGACCATGATGGCAACGTCTGGGCCGGGACAACGCGAGGTCTTTTGCGAATCAACGCCACTGGCGTTTCGTTCTCCGATGAGGGCGACTTCGGAAGCGGGGGTATCAACGCTCTCTTTGAGGATCGCGAAGGGAATCTCTGGGCTGGAGGTGGACGCGGCCTGGAGCGCATCCGAGACGGCACATTTGTGACCTACACGTTGGCCGCTGGAAACCCGCACTCGAAGAACGGTGGGCTAATCTATGCAGACGGAGAGAATCGGATTTGGTCTGCTCCCGCCGGAGGCGGGTTGTACTTGTTAAAAGACGGCCAGGCTCAAGCACTCAATGTTCCCCTGCTTCAGAAGGAAGTGATCTACTCCATCACCGGTGGCAGGAACGCGATTTGGATCGGCACACAATACAGCGGTATTAAGCGTCTCGGATTCAGGGCTGGATTCATGGTCGGCAAGACTTACACGCAAGCAAATGGTCTCGCCGAAAACAGCGTGATTGCTGTGTATCAGGATAAGAACGGGGCAGTGTGGGCAGGAACGTTGACGAGCGGCATCAGTAAGTTTAAGGACGGAAAATTTGTAACATACACGACGGCTGACGGTCTCGCGTCGAATACGGTCTCGGCAATCCTGGAGACGCGTGACGGAACGATGTGGTTTGCCACACCGAACGGCCTGAGCGCATTCTCGCGGGGGAGTTGGACGACCTACGCAACGCAAGACGGGCTGCCCTCTAACATTGTGAACTGCCTTTTTGAAGACTCCACCGGGGTTCTCTGGATCACAACCTCGCGGGGTTTGGCTTTCTTCAAATCGGGGAGCTTGCAAGTTCCGCGCGTTGTTCCTGACTCGCTGCACGAGCAGATCTTCGGAATCTCTGAAGACAAAGAAGGATGGCTTTGGATCGCGACTGCAAGTCACGTGTTGCGCGTACCGAACCAAAAGTTATCGAGTGGAGCCTTAAGGTCGGTCGACGTAAACGAATACGGGGTTGCCGACGGCCTGGCAAACGTCAAGGCGGTGAATGGAGGCAGATCAGTGGTTGCGGATTCGCGGGGAAGGATTTGGTTTTCGACGAGCCATGGCCTGTCGGTTGTAGACCCGTCTCATATCATGAACAATTCTGCTCCAGCTCTGCCCCACGTCGAGGCCATTATGGCGGATAACAATCCCATTACTGTTGGCGAGTTGTCTCGGATTCCTTCTTCTCGTAAGCGGATCACGTTTATGTATTCAGGCTTGAGCCTTGCCGTGCCGGAGCGAATTCGCTTTCGATATTTTCTTGACGGTTTCGACCGTGGTTGGAGTGAGCCAACCGCTGCCCGGGAAGCTGTCTACACAAATCTGAGCCCAGGCTCGTACCGGTTCCGTGTGATCGCAAGCAACAGCTATGGGCAGTGGAATGATTCCGAGGCTGCGATTTCGCTCGAAGTCGATCCGCCGTTTTGGCAGACATGGTGGTTCCGCGTCTCGTGCGTGGCGGCTTTTCTGGCATTCCTCTGGGCTCTTTATCAACTCCGGCTCCGTCAGGTGGCGCGGCAGTTCAATATCCGTCTGGAAGAGCGCGTCAGTGAGAGGACACGCATCGCGCGGGAGTTGCACGATACCCTGCTGCAAAGTTTCCACGGACTGTTACTGCGCTTTCAGGCAGCGACTAATTTGCTGCCGGAGCGTCCGGCCGAAGCCAGGAAAACACTCGAGAGCGCTATCGATCAGGCCGCTCAAGCGATCACGGAGGGCCGGGATGCTGTACAGGGGTTGCGCTCATCCGCGGTCGTGGCCAACGATCTTGCGTTGACGATAAACACTTTGGGTGAAGAACTCGCGTCCGGTGAAACGAACCCAAGTGCTGCCGAGTTTCACGTGGAGGTTGAAGGAACCCCGCACAATCTCCATCCGATCCTCCGTGACGAAGTCTACCGGATCGCCGGGGAGGCACTGCGCAATGCTTTCAAGCACGCACAGGCGCATCGGATCGAAGTGGAAATCCGGTATGCCGGACGGCAGCTTCGGTTGCGGGTCCGGGATGACGGAAAGGGCATTGACGCGAAGCATCTGGATGGAGACGGGTACGCTGGACACTACGGTTTGCGTGGTATGCGCGAACGCGCCAAGCTGATGGGAGGTAAGCTGGCTGTCTGGAGTGAGCTCGATTCCGGTACCGAACTTGAGCTGAGCGTTCCCGCCTCTCACGCTTATGAGCCATCTTCCACCCGCCGCCGTTCCTGGTTGACTGAAAAATTATCGGGGAAGTTGTCTGGAAGAGACACCGAGATGAAGTCATGACTGCCGATTCCAGCTCGATTCGGATTCTGGCGGTGGACGACCATGCCCTCCTCCGCGAAGGGATCACTGCGCTCGTCGCTGGTCAATCGGACATGACTTTAGTCGCGCAAGCCTCGAATGGGCGCGAAGCGATTCACCAGTTCCGTACGCACCGCCCGGACATCACCCTAATGGACTTGCAGATGCCGGAAATGAACGGCCTCGATGCCATGATCGCGATTCGCGGCGAATTCCCTGAGGCGCGAATCATCGTACTGACCACATACACTGGGGATGTGCAAGTTCTGCGCGCGCTCAAAGCTGGCGCGCGGGCTTATCTGCTAAAAAATCTGTTACACAAGGAACTGTTGGAAACGATTCGGGCAGTGCATGCCGGGAAAAAGACGGTTTCCCCTGAGGTGTCGTTTCAACTTGCGGAGCATGCCACCGATGACGCGCTGACCCCCGCGGAAATCCGCGTCCTGCGTCTGATTGCCGAAGGGAATGCCAACAAGGAGATTGCTGCGCAGCTCTCTATCAGCGAAGAAACCGTCAAGGGCCAAGTCCGGAACATCCTCTCGAAATTGGGTGCCAACGACCGAACTCACGCCGCCATGATCGGCGTGAAGCGCGGAATTATTGAGTTTTAGTTCACTCAAAAGAGTGGTTTGCGCGGGCCTTTTGAGGCTTCCAGGTCGCGTTGGGAATCTCGTAACCTAGAACGTATTGCATAACCCACCTAAGTCATTGATTCCATTGGCCCGGAATGGGGTTCTGCAACAGCTTCTAGAAATGAATTGAGACGCCTTTTTTCGACATTCGCCCACGGTTCGCCTGGCGCCGGCCTTCTGTTGATGAGGCTCGTTGCGGGTATTGCATTGGTTGTTCACGGGGTTACGACAGTCCGGGGCGAGACCGCGATCGGACCGGCCATACCTCAGGTGCTCGCGGCCGGTGCAGGAATACTGCTCCTCGCAGGCTTGTGGACGCCTATCGCGGGAGCACTTGTGGCGGTCATCGAACTGTGGAGCACCCTCTCGCAGGCCGGAGATCCGTGGATTCATATCCTGTTGGGAACGCTCGGTGCCGGCCTGGCACTGCTTGGACCTGGGGCCTGGTCGGTCGATGCTCGCCTTTTTGGATGGAAGCGAATCGACATTCGAGACCGGCAGACTTAGCTCTCGTACACCTTTATCTCACCCACCCTCCAAATGGGATTCCTTGGTCCAAAGGAGTGGCCGGAGTGCTCCAAAAGAGTGCTTACTTCGTTCCAAACTAGTTGATAGGGCGTCCCGATATGGTGTGCGCGGCGACTCCATCTGGGGTTGTCCGCAGTCGGGGCTGCCTCCACACTACGCACAGTGAACAAAGGGGCCAACATGCGTGCAACGCTTCTAGATTAGGGGACGACCCGTGGCTAGCGCCGCAGTATTCATCGGAGATCCAAAGCAGTCTGAACAGAGACTCAAACACGAGAACGCCGCTCTGCGCCAAGAAGACAATAAAGCATCAATGCACGACGAGATCATCGGGGCTTCTGCCGCCCTGCGAAGGGTACTCTATCTTGTATCAAAGGTCGCCCCGACGGAAGCCACCGTGCTGGTCACTGGCGAAACCGGAACGGGCAAGGAACTGGTTGCGCGCGCGATCCATAGGCGGTCCCGGCGCTCCTCACGCGCTTTTGTGACTATGAACTGCGCTGCCATCCCGCGCGACTTGATCGCCTCGGAACTGTTTGGTCATGAGAAAGGCGCTTTTACGGGGGCAACGCAGCGACGTTTGGGCCGGTTTGAATTGGCTGAAGGAGGCACGATCTTCCTCGATGAAGTCGGGGAGCTTCCTACCGAAACGCAGATCGCTCTGTTGCGTGTTTTGCAGGAACACGAATTTGAGCGTGTTGGCGGAACTCGATCGATGAAAACCAATGTTCGGGTGATTGCTGCCACGAACCGCGACTTCCGAACGGCCATCACTGCGGGTATCTTTCGTAGCGATCTGTTTTACCGCCTCAGCGTTTTTCCGATTGAGATTCCCTCTCTGCGGGAACGACGGGAAGACATCCCCGTGCTGGTCGAGTACTTCATCGATCGTTACGCGAGGAAACTAGGAAAGAACATACGCGGGGTAAACGGCAGGACCCTGGAGCTGCTTCAGTCGTATCTTTGGCCCGGTAATATTCGCGAATTACAGAACGTCGTCGAGCGTTCCATTATTGTATGCGATACAGAGAATTTTTCGGTAGATGAGAGTTGGCTTTCGCGGCACCCCCTTGCAAGCGAGCCGAAAAGTCAGTTGGAACTATCTCAAAAGCTTGCTGCTCAGGAAAAAGAGATGATCGAGGCTGCCTTGAGCGAAAGTGGAGGTCAGGTGTTCGGACCGTCCGGAGCGGCTGCCAAGCTGGGGATTCATCGATCAACCTTAGAATCGAAGATTGCCTCCTTGAAGATCAACAAGTATCGCTTTAGAACTACAAGCGCTTTGAAAAATAGCTAGCGCATTTACACCTACTCGAAGAAAACGCTCCTGAACGTGCTGTAGGGGAGCAGCGCGATGTCGACATCCTCTTCGCCGTAGGTTCCCGCGTGCGTCTTTCTCGGGCGGTCGGCGCAAATACATTCGGACTGGCACTAAGCGTTGTCATCATGTTCTTCCTTTACTGCTACTGCTGTGTGAGTTCTTCGATGACCCTGGATGAGCGGGCTTATGGCCCACTTCCTGTTTGGTTTTCCTTCATTCCGCGATTAACCGAGCTGCCGCTGCAAAGTCAGGTTGTCCTCGATGTGCCAATTCTCAACGATGCGCCCGTCGCGCACGCAGATAAACGTGGCCAAATCCAGTCGCGTGTGTTGTAGGAACTTTCGGCAATTGCTGAATTCTCGGCATTTCTCTAGCGGCTAACTCGTCCATCTTAAGCATCTTGCGGTTGGAACTGTGATTGCCATCACAGGAGCATATGACTGTCTCTCCCCACAGCAGAAGTCGGAATTTGTGAGAGAGGGAAGATGCTCAAGATCACGAGGGCAACGAACGGAGATGTGGTCTTTACGGTGAGCGGTCGAATGGACGCAGAAAACCTGGCCGAGTTGAAAACGCTGTTCAGCTCAGAAGCTAGCGGTCGCCGCATTACCTTGGACTTAAGAGAGCTAACCCTAGTGGACCAAGACGCTGTCCGTTTTCTTGAGCGCTGCGAAGCCAACAAAATCCAGCTCAAGAATTGCCCTGCGTATATCCGCGAGTGGATCACCAGAGAACGAGGCCAAAGTTAGCGGCTCCTTTGGCTAGCAGAACAGGAGCACGTCATTGGTCCGTCTTGCGGCATTGAAATTGACTGTTGTGTGCCATGGGATTGCTGGGAACGACGGGAAAGGAAACATCATGGCGGCAGCGACGCAATTGGCCCTAATACAGGGATGGGACACGGAGAAGCGGAGTGGTGCATCACGCCAATTTTCGGATGCGCAGCAACAGAACATCGCTTGCCAGGACGAAGAAGCGACGCTCGTCCTGGCCGCCAAAAGTGGAGATGGACAAGCATTTGAAATTCTCATCGAGCGTTACCGGCGAAGGATTCTGGCCGTTGCGCGACGCTTCACCCGTATCCGAGAAGATGCAGAAGACATTGTCCAGCAGAGTTTCCAAAAAGCTTTCGTCCACTTGCACAAATTCAAAGGGAAATCTTCCTTCTCCACATGGTTAACGCGGATCGCCATCAACGAAGCCCTTATGTTGCTGCGCAGAGGCCGCGTCCTGCGCGAGGTATCGATCGACGATTTAAGCGGGAATGAGGAAACCGCACTCGGGATGGAGATGCCCGATTCACGCGCAGGCCCCGAAAGTGCCTTTTTACAGGGCGAGCGGAACCGAATTCTATCCGACGCCATGGATAAGTTGACGCCAGGAATACGAAAAGCAATCGAGCTGCGAGAACTTGGTGAATTATCCATAGAAGAAGCAGCTCGGGTCATGGGGCTCTCGGTCGCAGCGGTGAAAGGCCGTCTGTTCCATGGGCGGAGGAAATTGCACCAGGTATTGAAGCGCGAGTCCGCCTGGATGTCCGGAAAACAGATCTTGCAGGCGAACCGTAAGCCAAACGGCCTCTCGCGCCATCAACTCGTTTGCAGTTCCTGTGATTAGAGGGGCGCCAACGGAGACTCGGGAGTCCCAAAACACCTCAGATGGGAGAATCCATGAACAACGTCAACCTGTCCAACCTCTCACGCCGCCGCTTTATAGCCGCAGCCGGTCTTGGCGCCGCCACTGCGGTATTTGCTCCGCGCCTCCTCTTTGCGCAAGAGACCGGCATCGTTCTGACGATGATCAATGAGGCAGCACGAGCCAAGATTGAAGTTCACCCGCTTCGTCGCAACATCAGTGTTCTCGAGGGCTCAGGTGGGAATATTGCGGTCCTCCCGGGTAAGGGCGGCAAGCTCTTGATCGACTCAGGATTCACAGTATCGAGAGCGCGAAT
>Ga0179592_10001185_pt1 | contig 10560 bp, 9 predicted proteins | sample CZODoug2_1_08_16_FD_148623 | JGI IMG/M metagenome (GOLD analysis project Ga0179592, IMG submission 148623) | Vadose zone soil fungal communities from Angelo Coast Range Reserve, California, USA - CZODoug2_1_08_16fungal (Illumina Assembly) | ecosystem: Environmental > Terrestrial > Soil > Vadose... | reverse complement strand
GAGCTTCACGGGGACGTCCATTTTCTTGCCACCGCGATAAAGCGTAACCGTCACGGTATCGCCCGGCCGTTTCCGGTTGAGGATCACGTTCACGTCGAATTGTCCTGCAATTTTCTGAGAATCAATAGCAACAATGACGTCGCCGCCGATGTAGATCCTGCGCATCCCAGCCTGTGCCACGCGATCGCCGCCGCGAATTCCCGCGGCGGCTGCCGGCCCGCCTTTCGTGGCCCTTTCCACAAGCAAGCCTTCTTTCACGGGAAGATCCAGCGCCTCACTGAGCCAGCCATTCACCGGCAGCGTTTCCACGCCGAGAAAAGCGCGATGAACGCGGCCATCGGTGATGAGATCATTTGCAATATTTTTCGCCGTGCTGATGGGAATGGCGAAGCCGATACCTGCGGTGGTACCGGTGGGCGTGTAAATCGCGGAGTTGATGCCGATGACTTCGCCGTGCGTATTGATGAGCGGACCGCCCGAATTCCCGCGGTTGATCGCCGCGTCCGTTTGAATGGCCTCGTCAATGAAAGTCGTCTGGCTGGTCTGCACCGTGCGTCCGAGCGCGCTGACAACGCCGGTGGTGAGCGTGGACTGGAAACCGAAGGGATTGCCGATCGCAAGGACTTTTTGGCCCACCTGGAGCGCTCCCGAATCTCCCAGCGACAGCGCAGCGAGGTGTTTTCCTTTGGGATCGATTTTCACCAGGGCGACATCATTGCGCTGGTCCGCGCCGATAAACTTTGCGGGGTAGCGGGATTGATCGCCAAGCACTACTTCGATGGACTGCGCCCCTTCGACGACGTGAAAGTTGGTGAGGATGTAGCCGCGAGCATCAATCACGAAACCGGAGCCGGCGCCTTCGACGGGTACAGGGTCCATAAAAAAATCGTATTCGGTAGCTTTGGTGAGGATATTCGCCACCGCCGGAGAAGCCTGGCGGTAAATGCGCACGTTGATGGATTCGTCGTCGGTCAGCGCACGGTCGCGTTGCGCAATGGACTTCGCATCGCTTGAGCCGCCGAGAGGCAAGGCTTCGACGCTGGTGGGTTGGCGAGGGGCGAATCGCGCGCCCGCCCAAAAGGCGCCGAGAATCAGCACCAGCGCGGCAAGAATGATGCGAGCCCGGTTGGATGTGCTTGCTGGGGTCATGGGTGTTGTCCCTTCTGATCCACTCGATGTCAATAGTATAGGAAAAATCTCGAGACAGGTCACCGCGCCGTCTGGCTGCACCGGAGCCTGATGGCGAGAGCTTCCACCTGGCGCCGGGTTTCTTCGAGACTCCCGGAACAGTCGATTTTTTCCGTGGCCAGACGCAACTTTTCTTCCACGGGAAGCTGCACAGCCATGCGGCGGCGGGCTTCGGTTTCGCTGAGGCCCCGCGCGAGGAGGCGCTCGAGTTGCTGCTCGGGCGTGCACCAGGCGACCACCAGGCCATCGAGTTTCTTGTGAATGCCGGATTCGATGAGAAGCGCGGCTTCGACGAAAGCCGCGTCGCGTACGCCGCTACGCCGCCACGCCTCAAATTGACTGAACACGACTTCGGCGACGCGCGGGTGGACGATGGCGTTCAAGCGATCGAGCTTCGCCTGATCCGCAAAAACAATCGCGCCGAGCTTTGTGCGGTCCACGCGCCCAGACGGATCGACGATCGAATTCCCGAATTCCTTTACAACTTCGTCGTAGGCGGGCTGGCCTGGCTCGATGAGTTTGTGAGCCAGCCCGTCCGCGTCGAGAACTGCGAAGCCCATTTCGCGGAGCATGGCGGCGACAGCGCTTTTGCCGCTGGCGATGCCGCCGGTGAGGCCGAGTCGGAGCATTTTTTTCGATCACCGCGCCGAGGCGGTCGATTGCGTGGCGGAAAATCTTGGCGAGGCCCGCCGCAGCCGCGCGGCTTTAACCGTGTTGCTCATGAGCATGGCGATGGTCATGGGGCCGACGCCGCCGGGAACGGGAGTGAGCACTCCGGCGGTGTGGATCGCGCCGGGATGGACGTCGCCGACGAGGGCGCTGCCTTTGGCGCGAAATTTTTCGAGGCGGTCCGGAAAATCGCGGAAGAGGCGTTCCGCTTCCTTGACGTCGGTGACGCGGTTGGTCCCCACATCGATAACGGCTGCGCCAGGTTTGATCCAGTCCGGCTGGACGAAGCCGGCCTTGCCCATGGCGGCGACGACGACGTGGGCGCGGCGAACGACATCCGGCAGATCGCGCGTTTTGGAATGGCAGATCGTGACGGTGGCGTTGGCGTGCATCAGCAGAAGCGCCATGGGTTTGCCGACGATGTCGCTGCGGCCGAGCACGACGGCGTTAGCGCCTTCGATCTGGATTTCGTTGCGGCGCAGAATTTCCATGCAGCCGGCGGGAGTGCAGGCGACCAAGCCGGGGCGTCCGCTGACCAGGCGGCCCAGATTGACGGGATGGAAGCCGTCCACGTCTTTGGCGGGATCGACGGCTTCAAGAATACGCTTGGTATCAACCTGCGCGGGAAGCGGCAGTTGAATCAGGATGCCGTCGACGTCGTTGTCGCGATTGAGGTCTTCGACGACGGCGAGAAGTTCGAGCGTACTGACTGTGGCTGGTGGCGAAAGCAGCGCACTGGCGAGGCCGAGCTGTTCGCAGGCGGCGATTTTGCTTTTCACGTAAAGCTGGGACGCGGGATTTTCGCCGACCAGGACGGCGGCGAGGCCCGGGCGAACGCCTGCGGAGGTGAGCAGGCGGACTTCGTCGCTCAGCTCAGCGAAAATCTGATCGCGGATTTTGGCGCCGTCGAGGATTCGCGCGGTCATTTCTGGCTCGCTTTCTTCGCCGAAGGAGAGGCAGCAAAAGCTGATGATAGCACACGCGCGCGAACAGGCTTGTCCTCCCCACCGCCTGCCATTTGTAAGGCGCCGTCTCGATTGACTACCAAATCGCAAAAGGGTAGGCCACCCGGGAGGTTATGCAGAACCACCTACTAAAGCCAATCAGTCTTCGCGCAGGAGGATTGCAGGATCGATCGACAGCGCGCGTTGGGCGGGAATCCAGGTAGCCACCAGCCCGAGCAAGGCCATAGCCAGGACAACAGCGGCTAATACCAGCGGATCGCGGGGAGTTGCCTGGTACACGATGAAAGCCAGAACGCGGCTCGCCAGGATTCCGAGCAGCAATCCAGCCGCGGAACCAAACGCGAGCAATTTGAAGGCGCGTCCCAAGGCTGCCTGCAACACTTCCTTACGCTGCGCGCCGAGCGCCATACGAATGCCCAATTCCTTCAGGCGCTTGCTGACGGAATGTGCAGCGATTCCAAAGATGCCTGTGATCGACAGCATGGCGCCCATCACGCCCATGACGCCCAGGGCCATCGCCGCCATGCGCGCACCAAACAGGCTGGTGTCCAGTTCTTTGCTCCACGGTCCCATGTACAAAGGCAGACCTGCATCAAGGTTCCGCACTGCACTTCGGATGGCAGCCGACAGCTGCGCCGGATCGCGGTCCGAACGCACCGCCAGATATGTCTGGCTCGATGGTGATTGCAGGATGGGAAGAAACAGCGCGGGCTCCGGATCTTCGGTGAGGCTGCTGTATTTTCCGTCTTCCACGATGCCCACGACTTGGATGCGCGCTCCATCTTTTCTCTTGAAGTATCTGCCCATGGCGTTTGCCGCGGACCCAAAGACCTTGCGCGCAAACTCCTGGTTGACCACGGCCACGGGCGGCACTTTTTTGTCGTCATGCCAAGTGAAGGTTCTTCCCGACAGCAAGGCGGTGCTTGCGGCGTGAAAGTATTCGGGAGAGATGCTGAACGTGTAGGAGTGAGCAGCGGCATTCGATGGTCTTAGGTCAGTAGTTTCATCGGTAAAAGCGTACGAGCCGACTGCGCCTCCACTGACCAGCGGCGCCCAGTCAATTAATCCCACGGACTCTACGCCAGGAATGGTCTCCACAGCATGGATCATGCGCTTTTGCATTTCCGGCATGCTATCGCCGCGGTAACCGCCCATGCTCAGATCGGTATCGGCCAGTATGGCGTTGTAGGGATCAAAACCGAAACTGCTGTGCAGCGAGCGCACCAGTCCGCGCACGGCTACCATCGAAGAAGTGACCAGCAGGGCGCAGATAGCAATTTGCACGACAAGGGCCAAGTCTCGGATGGTGATGCGACGCCCGACGCTTGCGAGCGATCCCGCCTTGACGATTTCATAGGGATCGGTGTGAAGCACCTGCCTTACGGGGACGGCGCCAAAGAGGAATCCGCTGGCCAAAGTCAGGAGCAGGGCCACGCCATAAACGTTGGCGTCCGGGTTCACAGGAACATGGATGGGCCACCTAGAAAATGGCTGCCACGTGCTCAGGCCGCTCAATAGCACAACGCTGCCCCATAGTCCGACAGCGCCGCCCATCAGGGAAAGCAGCACGGCTTCGGTAAATAGTTGCCGCAAAATGCGCGAGCGGCTTGCTCCAAGAGCGAGGCGCAGAGCCACTTCGCGAGAACGGTCAGCGGCGCGCGCGGCAAAGAGGCTGCCGAGATTGGCGCAAGCGGCCAGCAAAATTAAGCCGGCGAGGAGCATCAATCCGGTCATGAAAGCGCGAACGGGCTTGCCGAGATAGTCGCCATAGAGGCTGGGACGAGCCAAGGCAAAAGTTCTTTTGTCGTCGTCCTTGGGATAGGTTTTTTCCAGATAGGAGCCAATGGAGTTCAGATCAGCAATGGCCTGCGCCGGAGTGACTCCTGTTTTCAGATGTCCCATGGTCATAAAAACCCAGCGCTTCCCACGCGCGTCCAGGTCATTCACGCCCTCGACCTGCTCCTGGTTCACGATGGGTACAAAGAAACCCGGATTGAAAAACACTAGAGTGCCGTTGAAGCCGGGCGGCGCTACACCGATGATGGTAAAGGGATGCTTGTTCACCTGAACAACGCGGCCTATCACGCTGCGATCATCCTGAAAATGCGCGTGCCAATAGTCGTAGGTGAGAACGATGTAGGGAGCGCTGTTCGGGCCATGCTCATCGGAGGCGCGGAAGAAACGGCCAAGATGCGGCTGAAGGCGTAATACGTCGAAGTAGTTCCCGCTTGCTAGACAGATCCAGACGCGGGTTGTATTTTCGCCGGTGTCCAGCCCTACTTGACCGGCGTCATACGCTGCCAGTCCATCGAAGCTGCGGTTACGATCGCGCAGATCGAGATAGTCGGGGTAGGACTGAGACGAGGAAGCCTCGTTGCCATGCTGGATTCCGTAGAGGCTTTCGGCGTCCGGCACGTGCAGCGGGTGGATGATCAGCGCGTTCAAGACGCTAAACACAACGGCGTTTGCGCCGATGCCCAATGCGAGCGTCAGCACCGCGACGGCGGTGAATCCGCGGTTCTTCTTGAGCATGCGGATTGCGTAGCGCAGGTCTTGCCAAAGTGTTTGCATGGCCACATCCCCTGAAATCCGGTGAACTTAGCATGAGATAAGGGCACATGGTCTTCCGTGCTTGCAGTGTCTTAACTCCTTTTGCTGTCAATACTTAGTGGCTTATCGACGGAGGGGATAAACGAAAACTGTCCGGTTGCGGGAAGAATCGTCGCGGAACCGGACAGCTAAATGCGGTCAAAGAGCAGTTTTTGAGCGATTCAGAAAACGAGTGAGCCGGCCGACACTGAGGGGAATTGTTTGTGGGCCGCGCATGCCTCTGATAGCATGGCGCACAATCCATCGAGGAGGTGATGCATGGCGACCCTAAAGCGAATCGACCCGGGATCGGCTTTCCGAGTGGGGGGAATTCTGTACGCGCTCATGGGGCTACTTATGGGGATCATTTTTGCATTGGTCTCGATGCTGGGTGGGGCTATGGTGCCAGCCTCCGAAGCGTGGGTGTTCCGAACGTTCTTTGGCGCAGGAGCGGTCTTTTTTTTGCCGATCTTCTACGGAATTATTGGCGGCATCTGCGCCGCGATCAGCGCCGCGGTCTATAATCTCGTGGCGGGATGGGTGGGTGGACTAGAGGTCGATATCAGCTAGTCTTCTCTGTCCTTGGGTCTCTGGCCCTGCACTCGGTCGCTCCGAATCGTCCCCTCCTTTGAGGCATCGAAAACAGTGATGGATTTTGATGCGCATTGGTATGTTTTTGGACTCCAGTCATGGGGGGACCTAGCAAAGATGGCATTGTTTGGGGATTTGGGCGACCGAAGACAGTTGGAGAAAAGGGCCAAGGCGGAGGGACGATTGCCGCCAGGGCAGTCGCTGACGCTGAAATGGCCGGTGCTGCATTACGGCAGCGCGCCGCATTTTGATGCAGCGAAGTGGGACTTCAAGATTTCGGGGCTAGTGGAAAAGCCGGCGCAGCTGACGTGGGAAGAATTTCGCGCGCTGCCACAGACGGAGGTGACTTCCGATTTTCACTGCGTGACGCGCTGGAGCCGGCTGGACAATCGCTGGAAGGGCGTGCTGTTCACCGACGTAATGAAGCTGGTGAAAGTGAAAGCGGAGGCACAGTTTGCCCTGGTGCTGGCAGAAGAAGGTTATACGGCAAATGTGCCGCTTGTCGATTTGCTCAGAGCGAATGTCCTGTTTGCGTTCGAGCACGATGGCGAGCCGCTGACCGCGGAGCACGGAGGCCCGCTACGGCTGATCGTTCCACATTTGTATGCGTGGAAGAGCGTGAAGTGGGTGCGCGGGTTCATGCTGCTCGATCGCGATCAGCTCGGTTTCTGGGAGCGGAATGGTTATCACGCGCACGGCGATCCCTGGAAAGAGCAGCGGTATTCCGGAAAATAGCTATTCCAAAATACAGCCGAGCCGAGTCTTTTGCGGCGCACGGGAAATAGAGTTCGGACCATACTTTCCGTGGCGTTGCAAACTTTAACGGGTATTCAACACCGCCGACACGAGGATGTAATCCCCAAAGGCTATCTACCTTGGAGCCCGCCCACGTCACTCCAAGGAGAAAACATGTTTCAAAGCAATCCGCAGACCAGGAAACTACGACTGAGAAGATCATTATGCGCAACAGCATTGGCATTTTCGATGCTAGCTTATGTTCCGGCTGGCTACAGCAACGACGGGTCCGACGGCGAGGTTCGTCATATTAAGACAGCCAGCCCGATTAAACACGTCATCATCATCGTTGGTGAAAACCGCAGCTTTGATCATGTATACGCCACGTACGTGCCAAGAAACCGAGGGGAAAGCATTCGCAATCTTCTCTCGGAAGGGATTATCAACGCGGACGGCACACCCGGCAAAAACTTCGCCACGGCGCATCAATTCCAGGTCACGGTGCCTCCGAACAATGGGAAGTACTTCATTAGCACCCCCGACGCTGACAAGGTTCTTTACAACACTCTGCCGCCACCGGACCTTGCTGGTACGCCGTCAGTCTCCGCGCTCTCTTTCATTCTGCAGATCCCTGGTGGCGATCCGGGCTTACCGCCGGACGATCAGTTCCTTTTCGGAACGGGGGGCACCGGACTGAATGTTCCATCGTCTTTTGTGGGACCGGACACGCGGATCACAAACGTCAACGATCTTCCGGCGGGACCGTTCCAGATGACGGGACCGCGGATGCCTTATGACGCGTTTACAGGGGACACGATCCATCAGCTCTTTCAAATGTATCAGCAGGTGGATTGCGATGGGAATCGCGCGACGCGGCAGAATCCTACAGGGTGCTTGCACGACCTTCAGTCGTTCACCACGACAACCTATTCTACGAAGCCAGGCGGCACGCCGCATGACACCGGCCAGACCATGGCCTTTTTCAACGTGCAGCAGGGCGACGCTCCATTCCTAAAGCAAATGGCGGATGAGTTCTCCATGAGCGACAACTATCATCAGCCGGTAATGGGCGGCACCGGTCCGGACAGCTTCTTGATCGGTTTTGGCCAGTATCCTTTCTTCACCGATGCCAATGGCAATGCCGCTACCCCTCCCGCGAGCGATATTTACAATCCCGATCCGCAGAGCGGCACTCTGAATCTCTACACCAAGCGAGCCACATACTTCAATTGCTCGGATCCGGCAGCCCCTGGTTCGCAGGCGATTCTGAGCTATTTGAATTCCTTGCCATACACCGTCTCATCCAGTTGCGAACAAGGCCACTTTTATCCGGCGGTCAATCATGGGCAGGGATTCAATCCGGATGGCACACCGACCGATCCAACCAGGAACATTGCGCCCCTCAAGTTGCGGAGCATCGGCGATGCGCTAAATGACAGCGGTATTCCCTGGATTTACTATGGCGGCGGTTACAACCTTGCCGTGGCGCATAACCCGATTAATGGTTACTGCACGATTTGCAATCCGTTCGAGTATGAGTCGAATTTTCCGGCGCAGCGCGCGGATCATATGAGAGACGTTACGGACCTGTTCAACGACCTCAAAAACGGCACGCTTCCGGCCGTATCGTTCGTCAAGCCGGACGGCGCTATGGATGGGCACCCGAACTCGTCAAAGCTGGGCTTGTTCGAGGCGTTTTCGAAGAACATCGTTGAACTGGCCCAAAGCAACAAACAGCAATGGGCCGAGACGGCCATTTTCATCACCGTGGATGAAGGCGGCGGTTATTACGACAGCGGGTTCATTCAGGCGCTGGACTTTTTCGGTGACGGACCGCGCATTCCGCTAATCGCCATCTCGAACTTCTCGAGGGGCGGGCACATCAGCCATTCTTACAGCGACCACGTTTCGCTGATGAAGTTCATCGAGCGTAACTGGCAACTTGCTGCGGTTTCCGATCGGAGCCGAGATACTTTGCCCAATCCGCAGGTTGACCGAGATAATCCCTATGTTCCATCGAACATGCCCGCTATCGGAGACTTGTTCGACATGTTTAACTTTGGCTCGGGACAGGGACAACCGTAGACCAAAATGCGGCGAAGGCGGTTTTGTCGATCGCTAAAGCGCGCGCGGCGAAACCGCCTTCGAGATTCTAGGAACGTAAGGGGTATCACGGGTACGGCGACCGTGGGAAGAGCAACGGCATTCAGGAAGCTGGAGAACGAAGTTTGAAGAAAGACGCCCGCGCCAATCCCACACATGGGCGTCTTTCACCCACTAGTCGGCGGCGGCCTGAGTCTTGGTCGGGTCGATTTCGATGCGGCCCTTGAAGTGGGCGCCGTCCTCGATGCTGATACGCGCGGACGAAATATCCCCGACGATCGAGCCGTCTTTCTTGATGTCGACGCGGCCGCGCGCGTGGAGATTCCCGACAACTTTGCCGTAAACGACCACGTCGCCCGCCTGAATCTCGGAATTGAGCTGAGCGGTGGGGCCAACGGTCAGTTCGTGGCCGCGGAGTGAGACCGGGCCGTCTACCTTGCCGTCGATGCGCAGGTCTTCGGTGCCGGTGATATGTCCCTTGACTGCCAGGCTAGCACCCAGACGGGCAGTTTCGCGTACGCTGGCGTTGCCGAGGCGCGTGGCCGAAGGGGCGTTGAACGGAACAACCGGTGATGTTGCGGCTTGAACTGGCGGAGCGGCGGGCGCGTCCGTTGCGACTTGCTGCTTAGTCCACATACTTCCTCCCTTAATTGGTACAGAAATGTAGTTTAGCTCCGGGTGGGAGGGAGCCGTGTGGAATCACTTTAGTGGCGTTGGGGAGACGAGGCAACCCCGAAAAACTGCGGCTTGCGCAAATCAAACACTGGCCGTCGGTACAGGTCAAGCGGCATGCTTCAGGCGATCCCTTGAACTCGATTGAGGAAGCCGACGAGGTATTTCCAGGCCAAATAATAGGCGATCAGCCCGACAGGTGCCAGGATTGGGAAGGCGTGCGCAACGAAGTTGGGAATCGGGAAGTTCAGAAGACTCGCGACAACGATGCCAAGCGGGGCCAGCAAAATCGGCAAGAGCGCGCCATGGAGACCGATGGAGAGTTGCAAACGAGTACGGAGCGCAACGAAGAGAACATTCCAAAGACCCCAGGCGTTGGGCACCACGGCCATGGGAAACACGATCACACGCTCCACGGGGAGGGGAATGTTGTAAACGTAACGGGCCATGGTAAAAACGGTGGCGACGACGAGGAGAAAAACCGTGGGCACAACGATGCCTGCCATATACGCACGGAGATAAATGTGCTGATTCATAAGGCCTCCAGCTTCACAGGTGATACAGCAGCGCCGGAATGGAACCGGGGAAAAAGACAAGGGCGGCACTCAAAATCAAGGCGAGTGCCCAATCGAACCAGGGAACACGGAGCGCAGGAACGGGCGCTTCCTCTAGTTTGCGGAGCATTTGCGGCCAGAGGTCGCGGCGGAGCTCGGCGTCCGGTGCAGGCGCGATCGCTTGCTTGAGGAGATCTTTCATCTTTTTGTTGTTCCCCTCACTGGTCATTTCGCATCGACCTCCACGTCAAAAGAGTTGAGTTTCTTGCGCAGCATTCGAACCGCCCGGAACACGCGGACCTTGACGAGCGCAACGGATATGCCCGCGGCGTCGGCAATGTTGTTGTACGGCTCTTCTTCGATCAGAGCCAGCGTTGCCACGAGGCGGTATTTTGCAGGCAGCTCCTGGAAAGCCATTCTGATGCGCTCGCGGGCCTCCCGGCGAACGGCGGGATCGGCGCCTGTTGTACATGGAAGATCTCCGGGCAAGCCGG
>Ga0179592_10001180_pt1 | contig 10574 bp, 10 predicted proteins | sample CZODoug2_1_08_16_FD_148623 | JGI IMG/M metagenome (GOLD analysis project Ga0179592, IMG submission 148623) | Vadose zone soil fungal communities from Angelo Coast Range Reserve, California, USA - CZODoug2_1_08_16fungal (Illumina Assembly) | ecosystem: Environmental > Terrestrial > Soil > Vadose... | reverse complement strand
GAGCACACACATACTTACTTGTGAGGGATCAGGGGGATCCTGACGGGCCCGAGTATGGTACTGAAACGGCCCAGGCCCGGCCCAGAAAGTCGCTACGGGCACGAGGCGGCCCCGGCCCGAATGGCCTGCAGCCGCAGCCGGGCGCGGATCGATCCGATCACGGCCCCCGCCACCGACATGGCGGCCACAAAAGCGGCCAGCCAGGCCGGCGCAGGCCACCGAAGCCTGAACGCCGCCGCATACAGCTGCCCGACCGATCCGAGCTCGCGGTCCAGCCACAGCCAGCCGATGCGCGCCGCGACCAGCGCGACGGCGGCCACCGCCACCGCGGTCAAGGCGGCTGCGGCCACCGGCGCGCGCCGCACGCCGCGATCGTCCGCCCCCAGCAACCACAGCAGCTGCGCGCGCCGGGCATCGATCGGCGCGCTCACCGTCACGGCGACCGCCAGCCAGCCAGCCGCATGCACGACCAGCGCGGCGATCGCGGCCAGGGAGACGGCCACACCGACCCGCGCCAGTGCCCAGAACTTGCGATACCAGCCCAGGTCGAGTTCGACCGCGTCCACGTGAGCCATTTTCCTGATGGCGCCGGCCGTGGACTCGATCGCATCGGGCGCGCTGTTAGACCTGAACGTCAGCACGATGACGTCCGGCAACGGATTGGCAGCCAGCTGGCCGATCGCATCCCGGTCGGCCGGCGTGCGCGAGGCAATCTGGGCGAGCGCCGCATCGTGCGACACGAACTTCGTCGCGGCAACGGTCGGCAGCAACGACAGCGAGCTGCGCAGCGCATCGACCTCCGCAGGGTTGGCGCCGCCCGCCACGATCACCGTGGCCTGAGGCGCGATCGGGCCCTGCTCGACCAGCGGGCGCAGACTCCAGCACGCGATCGCAACCAGCAGCACGGCCCCGAGCGCCAGGCCGGCCACCACGGCCGCAACCGCCCAGGCAACCGGCCGACGGCCGATCGCGCCAAGGGCCTGGCGCCAGCGATTTCCGGTCGGGCATTCGCTCATCGGGGAGGGGGGAGCCTGAGAGTGCCGCGGGGCAGGCTCATGACTGCAGTCGCCCTTCGAGCAGGGTGATGCGGCGCGCCGCGGGTTCGGATGGAAGGGCCTGCGGCGCCCGCGTGGCCACGACGGCGGCGACCCCCGCGCTGCAGAACTGCTCCAGAGTCTCGAAAAGCGCGGCGGCATCGGTGCCCGGATCGGCGCCGACGCCGCCCGGCTCGTCGATCAGCAGCAGCGCCGGACGATTGGCCAGCGCGCGCGCCAGCACGACCCGGCGGCGCTCGCCCGCGGCCAGCCGGTCGCAACGCAGCGCGCCAAACCGGGCCGCGTCCAGGCCGACGCGCTGCAGCGCGACCCGGGCCCGATCGATCGCCTCGGCCTTGCGCTCGCCGGCGATCAGGGCCGGTGCACTGACGTTGTCGAGCACGCTGCGGTCCTCGAACAGCAACGGCTCCTGAGGCACGATGCCGATCCGTCGGCGCAGGTGCGCGCGGGCGCGGCGCGTCAATCGCGCGGTGTCCTGGCCGGCAATCGTGATCCGCCCGGAGCTGGGCAGCTCGATGGCCGCCATCAGCCGCAGCAGCGTGCTCTTGCCGGCGCCAGAAGGGCCGACCACGAGCACCAGTTCGCCACGGGCGACGCTCAGGCTCAGGTCCGAAAGAACGAGTCTGAAGGTGCCGCGCCGGACTTCGACATGGTCCAGTTTCAGCAGCGTCTGGGATTCACCGGGCTCGGACACGTCAGTTCGACCCTCGCCGCCTACAATGCGCCAGCGGTGCGGCCGGCGACAGGCAAGGCCGCGGATTGTACGTCCCACCGATCCGGGGCAGTTCATGGAACGGACAGAAAGCAACTCCCTTGCGACGAGCCGTCGCACCCACAGAAACGGGGCCGAGCGCGCGGTCGACGCGCAGCTTGCGCCGATCGCGCGCTTGCTGGATCGCGAACTGTCGCACCTGGCGTTCAACGAACGCGTGCTGGCGCTGACGCAGCGCACCTCGGTACCGCTGGCCGAACGCCTGCGCTACGTGTGCATCGTGTCGTCGAACCTGGACGAATTCTTCGAGATCCGCATTTCCGAACTGATGGGCGAGATGCGGGAGACCGGCGGCATCAATCAGGCATCGCCGCTGTGGGAGTCGTTCGCGCACATCGCAGAGCGGGCGCACGGGCTGGTGGACCGGCAATACCAGATCTATAACGAGCAGATCATTCCGGCGCTGGCGCGCGAGCGCATCGTCGTGCTGAGCCACTCCAAACGCACGCCGGCACAGCGGGCCTGGGTCAAAGAGTACTTCGAGGGCGAGGTACGCCCGCTGCTGTCGCCGATCGGACTGGATCCTGCGCACCCGTTTCCGCAGGTGATGAACAAGACGCTGAACTTCATCGTCCAGCTCAACGGCAAGGACGCGTTCGGCCGACCGGGCACGATCGCGATCGTCAAGGTGCCGCGCGCGCTGCCTCGCGTGATTCCCTTGCCATCGCGACTCATCCCCAACCGGCAAGCCTTCGTATTGCTCTCGTCGGTGATCCGTGCTCACCTGGCGGACCTGTTTCCTCGCCGCGGCGTGGCCGGTTTCTCCCAGTTCCGGGTCACGCGCGACTCGGAGCTGTGGGTCGACGAACGGGAGGTGTCGGATCTGCGGCACGCGCTGCAGGTTGAGCTGACCCAGCGGCACTTCGGCAACGCGGTGCGGCTGGAGGTACTGCGAACCTGCCCGGAGGCGCTGGAACTGATGCTGCGCGAGCAGTTCGAACTGCCGCCGCATGCCGTGTACCGGGTGGCGGGGCCGGTCAACCTGGTGCGGCTGAACCAGCTGGTCGACCATTTGAATCGCCCCGAACATCGCTTCCCGCCTCTGGTGCCGGCCTGGCCCCGGCAGCTCGCTCAGGGCTCGGATCTGTTCGAAGCGATACGGCAGGGGGACATCCTGCTGCACCATCCGTTCGAAAGCTTCGAACCGGTCGTCGATTTCCTGCGCCAGGCGGTGGCCGACCCGAAGGTGGTCGCGATCCGGATGACGCTGTACCGCACCGGCACCGGCTCGATCCTGGTCGATCTGCTGGAGGAGGCGGCGCGGCTGGGCAAGGAGGTCACGGTGGTGGTCGAGCTGAAGGCGCGCTTCGACGAGGAGGCCAACATCAACGTGGCCGAGCGTCTGGAAGCGGTCGGCGCGCAGATCGTGTATGGGCTGGTGGGGCTGAAGACGCACGCCAAGCTGCTGCTGGTGCTGCGCCGCGAATCGGCGCGCGGACGGGAGCGGCTGGTGCGCTACGCCCATCTGGGCACCGGCAATTACCACCCGACCACGACCAAGCTGTACACGGACTTCGGGTTGCTGACCGCGCATTCCGGAATCTGCACCGACGTCGAAAAGGTGTTCATGCATCTGACCAGCCTGACGCGGGTCGAACGCCTCAGGCATTTGTGGCTGGCACCGTTCACGCTGCACCAGCGCAATCTGGCCGCGATCGCGAACGAAGCGCGCCTGGCCCGCGCCGGCAAGCCGGCCCGCGTGATCGCCAAGGTCAACGCGCTGGTGGACGAGGCGACCATCAACGCGCTGTACGAGGCCTCGGGCGCAGGCGTGCGGATCGACCTGATCGTGCGCGGCGCATGCTCGCTGCGCCCCGGCGTCAAGGGACTTTCCGAGAACATCCAGGTGCGGTCGGTAGTCGGTCGCTTTCTGGAGCACCACCGCATCTATTACTACGGCGCCGGCGGCAGCGAGCTGGTCTACCTGGCCAGCGCCGACTGGATGGGGCGGAACCTGTTCCGGCGTATCGAGGTCGCGTTCCCGGTGCTGGATCCGAAGCTGAAGCGGCGCGTGATCGAAGAGGGCCTGCGCCCGTACCTGGAGGACACGGCCGAGGCCTGGACGCTGCTGCCGGCCGGCGAGTACGCGCCGCCGCGTCAGCTCGCGCACGGTCAATGCGCCCAGCGCAAGCTGCTGGCGCTGCTCACCCGCCCGGACGAAGAGCCCTGAGCCATGGAACTGATCCTGTGGCGACATGCCGAGGCCGAACCGGGGGAGCCGGACCTGGGTCGACAACTGAGCGCCAAGGGCGAGAAACAGGCACGGCGAATGGCCGAATGGCTGCACAGCCGGCTGCCGGATTCGGCCCGCATCCTGGCGAGCCCTGCCACCCGTGCTCAGCAGACGGCGCGAGCGCTGGCGGACATGTCGCGCCGGAAGTTCAAGACGCTCGAGCAGATTGCGCCCGGGGCGACCGCCCAAGAGCTGCTGGCCGCGGTCGGCTGGCCCGGGTCGCGCTCGCCGGTGGTGGCGGTCGGTCACCAGCCTACGCTGGGCCTCGCGGCCAGCCGGCTGCTGGCCGGCGCCGAGCGCCCCTGGTCGGTGAAGAAAGCCGCGGTGTGGTGGCTCAGCTCCAGCGACGGCGATGGGCTCGAGCAGGCGGTGCTGCGCGCCGTGATCAACCCGGACCTGGCCTGACTCTTTTCGCCAACCGGGCTTCGAAGACTGGTGCCCCCGGGCGCCGGGCCGGCTTCCGGCGCGCGGTTCATTCCCCGGAATTGCTCGCGATTCGCTCCGTTTCTCCAATGCAGCGGCCCGCGGCTTAGCGGCTAACGTTGCCCGCGCGTCTGGTGCTCGCCGGACTCGCAAGGAGCGCCGCATGCGTTTTAGAGACTGGCCGATCGCGATACGCATCTGGAGCGCGATCGGGGCCACGATGGCCTCGTTTACGGCCGCGGCCGTATTCGGCCTCTGGACGGGCGCCACCGTCTGGGCCATGCTCGGCGTGCTCAGCGGGGCGGCGCTGGTCAGCGGCCTGGCCGGTTGGCTCGTTGCGGCCAGCGTCGTGAAGCCGTTTCAGAAGGCCGTGGACGTCGCGATGGCGATCGCTCAGGGCCGTCTCGACAATCCGATAAAGTCCGAAACGCGCGACGAGCTGGGCTGGCTGCTGCACGAACTGAGGCAGATGCAGAAGAGCCTGGTCAAGTCGGTGACCGGGATCCGCACCGCGGCCGATGCGATCAACTCCGCCGCCGGTGAAATCGTCAGCGCCAGCGCGAATTTATCCTCGCGCACCGAAACCCAGGCCGCGTCGCTGCAGCAGGCATCGGGGTCGATGGAAGAGCTCACCTCGACCGTGAAGCGCAACGCCGAGCAGGCACGCTCGGTCAACCAGCTGGTCAGCTCGGCAGCCGAGGTGGCGACGCGCGGCGGCAACGTCGTTTCCGAGGTGGTCCGGATGATGAGCCAGATCAACGAGAGCGCCGGCCGCATCGTCGACATCATCGGCGTGATCGACGGTATCGCTTTCCAGACCAACATCCTGGCGCTGAACGCCGCCGTCGAGGCGGCGCGCGCCGGCGAACAGGGCCGCGGCTTTGCCGTGGTGGCGGCCGAGGTCCGCAGCCTGGCACAGCGCAGCGCGATGGCCGCCAAGGAAATCAAGGCGTTGATCAGCGACTCGGTCGAGAAGATCGGAGCCGGTGCCCGCCTGGTCGACTCGGCTGGAGAGACGATGGGCGAGATCGTCCACAGCGTGACGGAGGTGAGCCGGATCATGGGGGAACTGGCCGACGCCGGCATCTCGCAAAGCGGCGGCATCGAGCGCATCGGCGCCACGGTGACCCAGATGGACCAGACGACCCAGCAAAATGCAGCGATGGCCGAGCAGGCCGCTGCCGCGGCGCAATCGATGAAGGAACAGGCGGCGAATCTAAGTCAGATCATCAGCCAGTTTCGGCTGGCTGCCTGAGCCTCAGCGCAACCCCGGGGGCCTAACTCAGCTCGCGGACCGTAAAGCGCACTCCGACCCTTTGCCATTGCTCGGCCTCCTCTTCGAGCAGGTGGCGCGTTAGCGGGTGCTGGTCGAGCCAGGCCCGTTCCAGTGCGAAGTCGATCGCGCGGGCGAAGCGCAACGTCCACCGCTCGCACACCACGTCACGGCGCGCGTGGTGCAGGATCACGGCCAGCCTCAGCGCCAGCAGCGCCGCCGCCCGCTCGGGTTCCTCGAGCAGGGCCGACACCTTCTTCAGATTGCCGCGCTGGCCGAGCACCAGTTCGCCGATGTTCTTCTGGTCGGAGGTCGAAAAGCCCGGTAGATCGCCGTGCTCGATCAGGTAGGCCGAATGCTTGTGGTAGTCGCCGTGCGACACGGCCGTGCCGACCTCATGCAGCTGCGCGGCAATCAGGATGCGCTTGAGCGACTCCTCGTCGGCGGACGGCGCGACCGCCCGGAACAGGCCCAGTGCGGTCTGAGCGACGCGCTCGGACTGCGCGCCGTCCACGCCGAAGCGCAGCTGCCACCGGTCCACCGTAGCGTCGCGGATGTCGTGGCTTTCCCGCCGTCCCAGCAGATCGTACAGAACACCGAGCCGCAGGCCGCCCTTGGCCGTGCGCAGCTCGTGCAGCCCGAACGCTTCGAAGATCGCCATCAGCACCGCGAGCCCCCCGGCCAGCACCGCGGCCCGTTCCTGCTTGATGCCATCGAATCGGACCCGCCGCACGTCGCCGGCAGCCAGCAGTGCCTGGCGCAATCGCCCCAGCCCGGACGCCGTGATGGTCCCGTCGGTCCAGCCTTGATCGCGCAACACCAGCGATACGGCGCCGATCGTTCCGCTGGTTCCATACGCCTCGTCCCACCGTCCCTGACCGAAGAACGACTCGGCCTCTTCGAACTCGGCCTGGCACGCGACCTGCGCGCGCCGCAGCGACGCCCGGTCGATCACGCCGTCCGGAAAGAATTTCAGCGTGACATTCAGGCAGCCGATCTTGAACGATTCGGCCTTGTTGGCCTCGAAGCTGTGCCCGACGATCACCTCGCTCGAGGCGCCCCCGATATCGACCACCAGGCGCCGCTTCGGGCTCGGGGCGAGCGAGTGCATGCAACCCTCGAACACGAGGCGGGCCTCCTCTCGACCCGAGATGATCTCGATCGGGAAGCCCAGCGCGTGCTGCGCCTCGAGCAGAAACTCGTCCGCATTCAGTGCCTGGCGCAGCGTCTGCGTCCCGACCGCGCGCACGTGCGAGGCGGGCATGCCCCGCAGTCGCTCGTTGATGCGCGCCAGGCATTCGGAGGCCGTCTCGATGGCTTTCCTGGACAGGCGGCCGCTCTCGTCCAGGCCGGCTGCGAGTCTCACGATCTCCTTCCAGTAGCCGCGCCGCTCGATATGCGATCCATCGGCGCGCCCGATCTCGAGGCGGAAGCTGTTGGAGCCGACGTCGACTGCGGCGAGCAGCATGCTGGGGCGATCAGTGGCCTCAGTGGCGCGTGACGGGCCACTAGGCTCCGACCAGCGCCTCGGCGAACTGCCGGGCCGAAAACGGTTGCAGGTCCTGCGGCTGTTCGCCGACACCCAGGAACAGGATCGGCAGCGGCCGCTCGCGCGGCTCGCGCGCGAGAGCCGCCATCACGCCGCCCTTGGCCGTGCCGTCCAGCTTGGTGACGATCAGCCCGGTCAGCCCGATCGCCTGGTCGAACGCGCGCACCTGCGCCAGCACATTCTGCCCATTCGTGCCATCGACGACCAGAAGCACCTCGTGGGGAGCGCCCGGCTGGCCCTTGGCGATGGCCCGCTTGATCCGCTTCAGCTCCTCCATCAGGTGCATCTGGGTCGGCAGCCGGCCGGCCGTGTCGGCGATCAGAACGTCGACCGAGCGGGCGCGAGCCGCCGCAACCGCATCGAAGACCACGGCTGCCGGATCGCCGCTCGCCTGAGAGATCACCTCGACGCCGTTGCGCTCGCCCCAGATCTGCAACTGTTCGCGGGCCGCGGCGCGGAACGTGTCGCCGGCCGCCAGCAGTACCTTGTCGCCGTTGGCGGCGAACCAGTGCGCGAGCTTGCCGATCGTCGTGGTCTTGCCGCTGCCGTTGACGCCCGCAATCATCAGCACGCACGGCCGCTGCTGCGGCAGCTCCAGCGCGCGTTCGCACGGCGCCAACAGCGCTGTCAACTCCTCGCGCAGCGCGGTCCGGACCGATTCCGCGGCCGGCGCCTCGCGCCCGTCGAGCCGTGCCCGTACCCGCTGCAGCAGCAGCTGGGCCGCCGGCACGCCGGTGTCGGCGCTGACCAGGGCCGCTTCGAGCTGCTCGAACAGGGCTTCGTCGACGCAGGGAGCCGAAAACAGCCCGACGATGCCGGCTCGCGTCTTGGCCAGCCCCTGCTTCAGGCGCGCCAGCCAGCTTCGATCCCCTTCGCTCATTTTCTGCAATCATCCGGCTGCGGCCGCGCCTGGCAGTGTAGTGGATCAACCAGCGCGATCGAACCAACGGGCGCGAAGCTCTGGCAAATATCAAGTCGACTGCGATCCGCCGGGCCGACGCACCAAACCGGGTCAGGATCATCGGTGGCCGTTATCGCCGCACGCCGATCCCCGTAGCGGATCGCGCACAGTTGCGCCCGACCCCGGATCGGGTGCGCGAGACGCTGTTCAACTGGCTGTCGTACCTTTACGGAGATCTGGAATCGGTCCAGGGGCTCGACCTGTTCGCAGGCAGCGGCGCACTCGGCTTCGAACTGGCCTCGCGTGGAGCGCATCGGGTGGTGCTGGTCGAACGCGACCTGGTGCTGGTCGAGCGGCTGATCGCGCTGCGCGACCGCCTGGGCGCGCGCGAGGTCGAGGTGATCCGCAGCGATGCGATCGAGGCGGCCAGGCAGCTGGCGCCGGGCTCGTTCGACCTGATTTTCATCGACCCGCCGTACCGCGAACCCCTGCTGCAACCGGCGTTGACCTTGGCCTGCCGCCTGCTGGCGCCGGGCGGAGCGATCTACGCCGAGGCTCAGGCGGCGCTGGCGGACGCGGACCTTCAGCCGCTCGGTCTGCGGATAGCACGGGCCGGACGAGCCGGGCGCGTTCATTTCCATTTGCTGGTCATGCAACAGTCCTGAAATAATGGCGTGACCCTCCTTTTATCGCAGGAATCGGAGCCGATCGCATGTCCATCGTGATCGCCGTATATCCCGGAACGTTCGATCCTCTGACCCGCGGCCACGAGGACCTGGTGCGCCGTGCGGCCGGGCTGTTCGCCAAACTGATCGTCGGGGTCGCCGACAGCTCGGCCAAGCGACCGGTGTTCACGCTGGACGAGCGCATCGAAATCGCGCGCGAGGTGCTGGGTCACTACCCGAACGTCGAGGTCATCGGCTTTCGCGGTCTGCTGAAGGACTTCGCGCGCGAGCAGAGCGCGCGGGTGATACTGCGGGGGCTGCGCGCCGTGTCCGATTTCGAATACGAATTTCAGATGGCTGGAATGAACCGCTACCTGCTGCCCGAGGTCGAGACGATGTTTCTGACGCCCGCGGACCAGTACCAGTTCATCTCCGGCTCGATCGTTCGTGAAATCGCGATGCTCGGCGGCGACGTCAGCAAGTTCGTGTTCCCGTCGGTCGAGCGCTGGCTGAAGAACAAGGTCTCGCAGCTCGGCGGCACCCCGTCGGCCTGACAGGCGGGCAGGACCGCGCCGCGGGCATCACTCCGATCCGGGCTGCGGGGCAACCTCGACCTTGATCCACAGGCCCGCGCGGGGCGCGCCGGATTCCGCGGAATAGGCCGAATCCGGCCCGGTTCCGGAATCCTGCAGCGCGATCCATTGTCCGAGCCGCCCGTACACGGTGACCGCCTCGGGGTTCGAGTCCGGAGCGCCCTCGATGCGCTCCGCAGCACTCGGCCGCAGATCGATCGCGACCGTCTCGCCCGCCAGCCAGATGCGCGCCGTCACGCGGGTGGCCGCGTCGAAATGCACCAGGCCGGCCGCATCTGCCGACGGGTTCAGGGCCGTGCTGGCCGAAGTTGCCGTCCGCGGCCCGCCGCGCCTGCCGATCACGCCGACCCATAGGGACTGCGACGTCGGCATCGAAATCGCCAGCGGGTCTCCCTCGACGACCCCGGCCGGACGTTCGGTGGGTCGGGTCGACAGCAGCTGGCCATTGCCGTGCGGATCGGCCGGCAACGGGTGCCCGGTCGACAGAGCGATCGACCCAGCCTGGCCCGGCCGTTCCGGCTCGCCCGCCGGAGCGCCCCGCGTGGCGGGCTCGCCGGCCGGAGCGCCCGGCGCGAAGGCGGGCGGCGGATCATCGCGCAGCGTGACCAGCAGGGGTTGTGGCGGCCGGTCCGACTGCTCGATCAGTCGAACCACGCGCGGCAGGTCGGAGGGCGAGGCGCGCACTTGCAGCCGCGCGCCGGCGCCGGCCAGCGTGGCCGGCCCGATCAGCGGCCGTAACACGGTGATCAGCGACTCGGCGCTGCGATGATGCAGCTCGACCGTGACCGGCTGCTGCGGCCAGGCGGCCGCCGCGGCCAAGGCCAGCGGCACCGCGAACAGCACGTGCAGCCGCGCGATCACTTTCCCAACAGGTTCTTCAGCGCTTCGCCCAGGTTCGGCGCGGGTGACTGACCGCCTTGCTTGAGCTTGTCTCCAAGCAGGTTCCTGAGCTTCTCGGCGGCCTTGCTCTTGGCGGTCTGCCGGGCCAGCGACCCCCAGTCGAGCTGATAAGACAGGGCCGTAAAGGGGCCGGACAGGCGCACCGGAATCGTCACGCCATTCAAGTTCGCCAGCTCGCTGCCGCCTTGTCCGGCCAGCGTTCCGACCACG
>Ga0179592_10001177_pt1 | contig 10597 bp, 10 predicted proteins | sample CZODoug2_1_08_16_FD_148623 | JGI IMG/M metagenome (GOLD analysis project Ga0179592, IMG submission 148623) | Vadose zone soil fungal communities from Angelo Coast Range Reserve, California, USA - CZODoug2_1_08_16fungal (Illumina Assembly) | ecosystem: Environmental > Terrestrial > Soil > Vadose... | reverse complement strand
CCGGCTCCGCCGTTGGCATCGCCGAAATGCGCTGCGGCGGTATTGACGCCGAAAATGTTGTCGTGAATGTGCGTGAAGTTACCGTTGTACTCGAGGCTCGAGCGGCTCGTGTTCGTGATGTAGTTGTATGCGACTTCCACGTCAACCTGTCCCGCCGAGGTGCCATCGTTGCGGTGCTTGAAATAGATCCCTATTGGCGCGTTGGAGAGCACGTTGTTCAGGATCTTCAGGTGATTGACCGCATTGACGTAGATCGTACCCGTATTGAGGTGAACGTTCTGGCCGGGGCCAGTGATCGTGCAGTTGCGGATCGTCGTGTAGTCGGCGCGGCCCGACCAGAGATGAATTGGCGCCGCATTGTCGCCGCCCTGGGTGGCGGCGATGGTGAGCTTTTCGAATGTGTTGTAGCTCGTCTGATAATTCTCGGCGAGCACGAATACCATGAGTGCATTGACGAACGTGAGTCCACGGAAGGTCCAGTAGGACTTGTTGTCCAGATTGATATAGACGCCGCTTCCGCTCGTGATCCCGGACAGATCGACGGTCACCTGCTCCCCCTGGTAGCTCTGGATCACCACGGGACTGGCGGCCGTGCCGGACTCTGAATTCAACACCTCGTTCGGGTCCCCGCCCTTGGTCTGGCGGTCGTAGTCGGTGGCGAGCCACACGGGGTAGCGCGGCACGTAGGTACCGGCCCTGATGTAGAGAGTATCGCCGGCCTTCAGGTTATACAGGCCGTGATCGATGGTCTTCCAGGGCGTACTGATCGAATTGGCGGCGTACGTCGTCTTGTCGTCGCCGGCTGGCGACACGTAAAGACTCTTTGCCGATGCGCCGCCCGAGGCGAGCGAGCAGGCGAGCAGGCCGCACGTCAGAAATGCCTTCAGAACCCGGCCGCCCACCTCAATATGTCTGCAAATGGACACTATACGATCTCCCTTTTGGGGTAACACAGCGTCGTGGAGTAAAACACCGATCGCCCGTGCTTTTAAAGAGGCTCCGTGGTTGGAATTGGCGACAAAGCCGTATTTCGTTACATCACATTGTTATTCTGTGACGGCGCTCCGGTAGATCTGCTCGTAGCTCGCCTGCATGGCTTGCAGGGAGAACCGTGCGGCGGCGCGAGCGTACGCTGCGGCGCCCAATGTCCGGCGCAGGCCGGCATCGGCGACCAGTCGATGCATAGCCGCCGCAAGCTGGCCCGGGTCCCGCGGCGGCACCAGAATTCCAGTGACACCGCTCTCGATGAGCTCGCCGAGCCCACCCACTCTCGTTGCGACAACCGGACGCGCGCAGGCCATGCTCTCCATGACAGCGAGCGGCATGCCTTCCGATTGCGATGCGAGCACGGTGAAATCCGCGGCCGCCAGGAGCGCATGCACGTCCGTACGCCACCGAAGAAAGCTGATCACGTGTTTGAGACCGAGCTGTGCGGTTTGCGCTTCGAGCTCATCGCGCAGATACCCCTCGCCTACGATCCACAGTTTAGCCGACGACTCTCGGCGGTGAACCTCCGCCATAGCATCGATCAGCAGCTCATGCCCTTTGACGGGCTCCAGAGCACCAACGCAGACGATGACGGCGTCATCCGCCGCCGCTGACAGACTTGCGCGAATCGCTGCACTCTGTTCGCTGCTCGGCGTGAATCTCGAGAGATCGATGCCGTTCGGTACGACACGCACCGCATTCGAGGAAAGCGCCAGCACATCGACGATATGGCGTTTCAGATCCTCGGAAACAGCGACGAAGGCATGACTCGCGCGCGCGGCCCAGCGCAGAGCGCGCCGGCGATACGCTCTTTCCGGCCAGTAGTTCTTGCCGTGCATGGTGCTGACGAGCGGAACCGAAGCGAGGGCGCAGCCCAGCGCCGCGTAACAGGTGGTCGTGAACTCGTGGCAATGAACGATATCGATCGAGTGGCGCCGCACCAAGCCTGCAAAGCGCATTGGCCACGACAGATCGAACGATCTTTTCAACGGCAGAACGTGAGTATCGATACCGGCGTTTCTCAGCTCGTCCGCCGTCCAGCCTTCCACGAGAGTCATGCCGACGGAGCAGAAATCCCGCGACAGCGATCTCGCCACATCGACGAGGACTCTCTCCGCGCCTCCGGTACCGGGCGTTTCGATCGCGTGCAGAACTTTGATCATCCTTGTGCCCCCCGCTCGACAGCGAGTTCCTTCATCAATCGCGCGGCGGCTGCTCTCCATTCTGTTGCGTACGCGTCACGCCGTGCGGCGCACCTGGCGGCCCATTCCCGTTCGTTCTGCCATGCCTGGATGATTGCGCGAGCAATTGCATCGGGTTCGTTCGCGGTGAACAACGCTCCATCCTGCAAGAGTTCGCGCAGCGCGCGGGAGTCGGATACAACCAGAGGACGCCCCAGGGCGAGCGCCTCATAGGCGCCACAAACCAGGCAGTCTTGGCGCGTCGTCAGATCCACGACTATCCCGGCCGTCGCCAGCAGCACGAGATAGTCTTGATCGCTCACAAAACCCGAGAGCCGCACCCTGGTGCTGCGACCTGCGGCTTGCGCGAATTTCCCACGCGGGCGTCCGGTGATCGTGAGAAACAGCGGTTGCGGCAGGAGCTCGGCGGCCTGAAGAATCGCCTCGAGCGGCTCGTCCTCAGCCCAGGTACTGACGACCACGACGCGATTGGCCTCGGTTCCCGCCGCAATGTTGGGCTCGAACTGCGGAACGGGGTCCGGGAGAATGCCCGGAGTCCCCCCTAACTTGCGCACACGCTCGGCCAACGCCGAATTCGTAACGATGACAGCGTCGGCACGTCTTACCACGAATCGATACAGTGATCGAAGCGGCGCGGGCGCGTTCTCCGCGCCCTCGATCACCGCGTTGTGGGCGTCCACGATGACACGGAACCTGAGAATCGCGGAGAGGACGATCACGAGGTGCGCAAGGACCACGGACGGCGCTTGAACGAAAACCGTGCGCCAGGGACTCCGAATCAACGCCGCCAATGTCGCGATGGAGTTTCTGGCGTAGCGAAGCGTGCGATGGCCCGGCCGGGACAATTCAATGAGGGGGATCTCGAGCTGGGCCGACAGGGAGCGGCTACGTTGATGCCGCTCCCAGGTGATCCAGCAGGCCGTCGCGGCCCCTGCTTGTTCTGCTGCACAATTCATGGATGTAGCATATCCCGAAGCATTTTGCGAAGCGCCCTGCTTGGTTCACGATTCAAAGGCCCCCTGTCTGCAATCCGCTTGCGGGGTGCGACGACTGATTTTTTCCGCCATCGTCACGCGGCCAGGTGACGCAACATCGTCCGCAGGTCGTTTTCCTCACCCGACCCAAGCCTCCCGTGTGTCGGCAAAGTGATCAGGCGCTCCGCGATCCACACGGCATTGGGCCAGTGTTCGGCGGCCTCTTCGGCGGGCATTCCCACGATCTGCGGAAGCGATTTGCCGTAGAGCCGTGACACGCCAAGGTGCGCTCCCTCGGCGGCGAGCATCTTCGCGGCTTCCGGGGTCGGGCACACCACCGGCACGCGCCACAGCGGTGAGCGGCTTTCCGCGAGTGCCGCGCTTCTCGGCACCCGGGCACCGGACTCCTGTGCAAGTCGAAGCATTGCCGCCGTTTGCGCGCAGAACGTTCCCAGGGACTGGCGCACACTGGTCACCGCCGCAGTGACGGTCCTCCGCCACGATTCGGGCAAACGCTCGACGTCAGTCAGTGGAGCGAATCTCGTCTGTCCGATTCCAAGCGCCGGAATGCGCGCCAGCAAGCCGAACACACCGGGATTTAAGGACAATGCATAAAGGGCGGCGCGCAATGCCAACTGCCAGTGCGGCACTGCTGTTTGATGCGGGCCCTGGCCTGCGAATGACGGGGTCGGCTCGGTATCGATTGCGGCGAGCAGGACTCCCCCAAAGGTGAGCGACAGAGGTTTGGCGCGGCCCAGGCTCAACACGCTGTAGGGCGCGCGTGGCCGCCATTGCGACGAGTATGGAGCAAAGCTCTGGGCAAGATCATTCACGAGGCGGCTCGATGTCGCGCCATCCAGGTTCGCAGGGCAGGTGTCGGCCCCAAATGCATCGACGTGCAGGACGACGTTCTCGCCTGTGTCGAGCAACGCCTTGACGGTTTCGGTCTCGGGAGCCAGTGTGTCTGGCGACAGATCATAGTAAGCCGGCGTGCCACCCGCCCAGAGCGCGGCGGCCACCAGGTTGGGGCAGCCATAAGCAGGCACCGCGATGCGCCGCTGTGGGCCAGCGGGCAGCGTATCGAGCGCAAGGCGAAGCGCCATCGCGAGCGCCGCGGTCCCCGAATGAAACAGTTGTGTCGTAAGGTCAGGCCAGATCGGCGGGAACCGGGAGGGGTCGCGCGCCACCAGCGCCGCGAGTGGCATAGGACGGCCGGCAGGCGCGTGCCGCGCCAGTCTCATGCCGATCTCACGGCTCGTCTCGGGCATAATCCGCAACCTATCTTTCAGCAAGTTACGACCCCATGGGCAGCTTCACGGGCCGCATTATCCACCTTGCTTCCGGTGATCTCTGGGGAGGGGCCGAGGCATTGATCTTCGCACTCGCTCGGGAGCAGCATCGCGTTCGGCCCGGCAGTGTCAGCTGCATTGTAATGAATCCGGGCGAGCTCGCCACGAGACTGGGGCACACGGGCGTACCCACCATCGCTCTTGATGAAACTCGCCACGGATTTCTCGCGCTGCTGCGTGCCGTCAGAAACCACGTGAAGAGCTTCGCGCCGCGGATACTCCACGCGCATCGGCAGAAGGAGAATCTCCTCGCCTTGCTCGCTTGCCTGCGCAGTCCTTCGGCCGGTCCTGCTCCGCGACGGGTCACCACGGTGCACGGCATGCCGGAGGCCGCGCGTACACGCAATCCTCTGCGCCGGTGCCTCACGAATCTGGTCAACACCTCCACTCTGCGGTTTGGCTTCGATGCGATCGTTGGCGTGTCTCAGGACATGGCGACTTCGTTGCGCGCGAGATATCCGGCCTCCCGGGTGTCGTTCGTCCACAACGGCGTAACCATCCATAGCGGCGCGACGATCCGCGCGGGTGTTGAGGCCGGTTCGGGCCCACGGCCGCGATGCTTGCGCCTGCTTGCTCTAGGACGCCTGGTTCCCATCAAGCGCTTCGAGCGGCTCCGCGAACTCTCTGACGCCCTGGCGATCGCGACCGTGTCACGGCCAGCAATCACGCTGGCCGGTGATGGTCCTCTGGATTCGGAGCTGCGCCAGTGGCTTGCACCGGATGATCCGCAACGGCTGATCGCCATGCCCGGCTTCGTTGCGGACACGGCCGCCCTGCTGCAACGGGCCGACGCGTTGGTGGTGACCTCTGACCACGAAGGCATTCCGATGGGGGTCCTGGAGGCTCTGGCGAGCGGTATACCGGTCTTTGGCTTCAATGTGGGGGGATTGCCGGAGATCGCCGCGCCTGGCCTGCCGCTGCGCCTCGTGCCAGCAGGCAATGTGCAAGCGCTTGCGAATGAAATCGTGACTTACTTCACACAACATGAGCCAGGATCCCGGCTGCCCCCTCCAGCGGATTGGTCGTTCGACATTCGAGAGTGCGCGCAGGCCTACGACCGGCTATACAGCCGCCTCGCACTTGCGGAGAACGACACTTGACGCTGTGGCACCTGCTGGAAGCCGCCTTCTGGTTCTGCGCAATCGGAAGTGGATTCAGCTACTTTTTCTATCCGGCCATCTTGCTGCTCGCCCCCCGGGTGTCGGTGAATCTCGCCGTGCCGCAGCAGCTGCCGCGGATCAGTGTCATCATCGCCGCGCGCAATGAGCAGAAGCGCATCGAGCACAAGCTGCGCAGCACCCTTGCGCTGGATTACCCGCGCGAGCTGCTGGAGATCATCGTCGCATCGGATGCGTCCGATGATCGCACGGATGAGATCGTCCGGTCCTTCGGCGCGTCTGGGGTCCGACTGTCGCGTTGCGGACAGCGCGGGGGCAAGGAGGCCGCTCAGGCTCACGCCATCGGAGAATCGACTGGGGAGGTCATCGTCTTCACGGACAGCGCTACCCGACTCGAGCCGGACGCGTTGCAAAGGATCGCGCGGAATTTTTCGGATCCGACGGTGGGCGCCCTCTCGAGTGAGGATCGTCTCGAGCCGCCGAGCATGGGCGGATCGTCGTCGGGCGAAGGCGCCTACGTTCGATACGAAATGTGGTTGCGACGCCTCGAGAGCGACCGGGCGGGGCTGGTTGGACTAAGCGGCTCGCTGTTTGCAGTGCGCCGTCTCGTCGCGGAACGCTGGCCGATTCATGTACCCAGCGACATCAGCGCTGCGCTACGCGCTGCGAGCCTTGGGTTACGCGCGATCGCCGATCCGGATCTCTATGGGTACTACAGCGATCTGCACGACACGAGCAAGGAGTACGAGCGTAAGGTGCGCACCGTTGTTCGTGGCATGGCGGCCGTTGCGAATATGCGCGAGTTGCTGAACCCCTTTCGGCATGGGTGGTATTCGTTCCAGCTGTGGGGTCACAAGATCTTGCGCTGGATGACTCCGGTGTTCCTCATCGTGCTGTGGTCGGTCTCCGGGCTGCTTGCGGCGCACGGCACGTTCTACCTTGCGGTGTTCGCGTTGCAGAGCTTCGTCTACGGCGTTGCGGCACTTGCCTGGCTGATTCCGCAGCTGCAGCGTATCGGCCCGCTGCGTCTTGCCTGCTACCTGGTGCAGGTGCATGTCGCCCAGCTGGACGCGGGCCTGCGCTATGCGCGCGGAGAGCGGATCGTCGTCTGGAGCCCGTCCGTTCGGTGAGGCTTTTAGAGCCAGCCGGTGATCCGCGCGAGAAAGGAGTCGGGGCGGCTGCTAATGTCCTCGTGAACGCCGATGCGGCGAATTCGGAACGGATCGCGGTGCGCGCCGTGCCAGCCCTTGCTGGTCGTCACGGCGCCACGGTAGTGTTGGCGCACGAGATTCTCCGCGGACGCGGTCATGTCGCCGTTGGGATAGCAGAAAACGTTGACGGGCTGGCCGCAGCTCGCAGCGATCTCCGCGCGCGATTCGACAATCTCGCGATGGAGGACCTCCGGGGCGATCTCGCCCCGAAGGCGGTAATGAGTCCGGGTGTGGGAGCCGAAACGCACCAGGCCGGAGTCGGCCATCGCGCGAATCTCTTCCTGATCGAGAACGTCGCGTACGTTGCCGAGCTCGCTGCCTCGACCGCCGGTGCGCGCAATGAGGTCGCGAATCTGGCTCTCTTCCAGTTGTTTGGCGACTGCGATGGCGCAGTCCACTGCCTCGCTGCCGATCGCGCCAAGCCGGCGTGCGCCCTGCAGCACGGGCTCGATCAAACGGCGCAGCGGCTCGGGAAATTCGACGGACCCCGGCTGCGAGACCTCGGCCAACAGCAATCGCCCGAGGCGGTTGGGCCAGAACTCCCGCGCGGTCCCCGTGTAACCTGAAACGAGGAAGATCGTGGCCGGCACGTGATACTTGCGCAGCACCGGCAGCGCGTGTTCGAAGTTGTCACGCCAACCGTCATCGAAAGTGATGGCGCAGGCTATTCGAGGCAGCTCCTCCCGCTGTCCCGCGCGACGCAGCCAGTCATCGAGATGTACGAATTCGAAGTAGCGCTTCAGCAGTGAGAAGTGCAGATCGAGCGTCACCGGCGAGACGTACATTCCTGGCTGTTCTATCCGGCGTTCGGAAGCCTCCGGGGGCAAAACCCGGTGATACATGAGGACCAGCAGTCCGCCTGCGGGTCGGAAGCGCCAGACAGCCGGCACCGTGCCCGCCACCAGAGTCTCCGCCACAACTTTCAAAGCACGCTTCCACGACGACACTCGCTCGCGCGTGTACTTACGCGTGTTCACGTGCGGACGCTCACCACGGCAGCCCGGGACTTACGAGCGGCCCCACCGCGTTGGCTATCCTCAGCGGCAGCCGCTGCCACATAGCCGTGGCGTAACGCATGATCCGACCGTCGGCCGCCGGCGCTGCATGACCCCTCTTTGCCGGCCGCCGCTCCCAGCGATGCCAGTACAACGGAACCGGCTTAGCGCCCCACTGCTTTTTGAAGTTGTAAGTGCCGGCGCCAAGCGTCGAGCGGCCGAAATCGAACAGTCTGCAGCCGCGCTCGGACACCAGCGACAGCACTTCCCAATACAGCTTCATATTGCCGCCCCAGGGCCTCGCCTCGGCACTGCAAGCCGCCCAGGGTATCTCCGCGCGCCCGCCGGCGATGATGAGGAACGCGGCAGCAGCCGGCGCACCGTGCCAGTCGAGGACAAGCAGCTGGCACAATTCGGGAAATCTCTCCACGAGGGCGCGGAAAAACTTCCGGGGATACACGGGCGTGCCGAGATCGCGCATGTTCCGGGCGAAGACGTTGTAAAAGTCCTCCACCAATTCTCTGCCGCCAGTGCGCACCGTGGGATTTTCCCGCTCGGCGCGCTTTACCTGCGAGCGCAGTTTGGAGCCGAGCTGCTGGGACAATGCGGTCAAGCTCTCGGGCAACTCAAGGAGCATACCGACCTTGTCGGTGCGCACGATCCATTCCCCCGGCCATTGCACGGTGTCGCGGAACTCCAGATACGAGCAGCCGAGACCCTCTGCAAGCTCTCGCGCGCGCTCCATCATGAGCTGCGCGAGGGATACGTTCTCACACAATGCGCCGCCGTAATTGAAGAACGGCAGTGACGTAGCGAAGTTTCCGAGCAGCAGGCTTTTCTGTTGGACTACGGGAAGCACGCCACATAACGTACCGGCCGCGTCTCGCCCTTCTACGAAGAACACGCGGTGCCCGAATACTTCCCGCGCGAGCAGCGCCCAACCGCTCATCAGATAAATGCTCGCCTCCGGGCGCATTGCGACGAAGGCGTCCCAATCAGCGCTGGGCAGCGGACGAATGGAAACGCTCCAGGGCGACTCGGCGGGAGTCACGGACGCCGGCATCTACGGCTCCGGGCCGACAGGCAGCCGGGTAGCGGACTCTGGAAGGCCTGCTGGCGCGGCGCCATACGTGAGCTGCAGCCAGGCGCGGTTCTCCGTGTAGTCGGTCGCGCTCGTGTCGGCATGGCGCTCGAAGCGCTCACTCTGAAGACTGACGGCCAGCTTGCGGCCGGCGCGCCACGAGAGCTGCACCAGGCCGCTCGTCTCGCGGAAATTTCCGCCGTTGGCGCCGAGCTCGTCCCTGTCAATTGATCCCGCCACCTGCAGCCGCAGCCTACCAGTCAAGTCGCGATAGACTCGTGTCTTCGGCGACGGCGAAGTCGAGGCCGGCTCTGCTGATCGTGTCACTCTGCGCGTTCACCGCGGTCCGCGCGATGTTGTTGGAATACCCGACGCCGACGTCGATCAGCACGACGAGCCATCCGAGCACGCACACACCCCGGGCCGCGGCAAGCGCGTGCCAGCGGAAGCGCCATACCCCCCGGACTTCCTCGAGTATCTGCTTGATGATGTCCTGCACAGGTCAGAACCGCGATTGGGGCACGAGGAGCACATCACCGGGCAGCAGAGCCACGTTCTGCTTCATGTCGCCATTGACGAGGTCGGCGAGCCGCACTCGGATCTCGCGCGACCCGGTCTTCTCCGTCCGGATGATCTTCGCTCGATTGCCGGCCGCGAACTGCCCAAGGCCGCCCGCCTGCACCAGGGCATCGAGCACCGTCATGCCTTGCCGAAAGGCGAAGGACTGGGGCTGCTTCACCTCACCGATCACCTTCACTTGGCTGGAACTGCTCATCGGTTGCGTGAGAATGATGTTCACCTTCGGTGACCGGACGTACTCGGCGAGCACCTTCTCCATGTCGCGCGCAAGCTGCTCGGGGGTCTTGCCGACCGCCACAAGGTCTTCAACCAGAGGAGTGGATACCTTGCCGTCAGGGCGCACGGGCACCGTCACGGACAGCTCAGGGTTACGCCAGACGAATACCTGGATGACGTCACCGGGACCGATGATGTAGTTGGCGTCGGGCGTGGACTTCGGTGATGCGCTCGGTGTCTCTCCGGCCGCCACGCAGCTCACCGCCGCGGCCATGAACGCCAGCGTCAACGAGAAGGATCGCGCACCCATCTACCAATACCCCTGTGACAGCCATACTGTGAGGCTGGCTCCAATTATTACACGCATCTCATCCCGCCGCCCGCGAGCGGGCTCGAACGCCAAACGGCCTGTCGTCTCCTTGCGGACTTCTACCTTTGGGCTCTCGCCGACCGCCCCAGGGCCGAACGTATTTGCGGGTCCATGAGTTCCACAAACCGCGAAAGATCGCGTCGCGCCCCATCGCAGCCCGGCCGGCACTCGGCCCGGAACGCCCGCAGCGACGCACGCCGCGGTCCGGTCAGCGAGCGAATCCCATACCAGAGTTGGGATTTAAGGGGATTCACGAACGCTCGCCCGTCGATGTCATACACCCACCAGATGACTGCGCGCCAGCCGTTGCGTTCGGACAAGACGGTCTGACGGAAACTGGCACCGCCAACCGAGATGACCCGTTCGTCCTCGATGGCGACGCCCTCTTCGCCCGCGACGGCATTGGCATAGCTGACGAGCTTGGCACTCTGGCGTTGCGCCTCATATATTACCGCAAAGACTTCCACGCTCCGCCCGGCGGAGTCTGCATAGACTGCGCGCGGACGTTCGCTGGC
>Ga0179592_10001175_pt1 | contig 10607 bp, 9 predicted proteins | sample CZODoug2_1_08_16_FD_148623 | JGI IMG/M metagenome (GOLD analysis project Ga0179592, IMG submission 148623) | Vadose zone soil fungal communities from Angelo Coast Range Reserve, California, USA - CZODoug2_1_08_16fungal (Illumina Assembly) | ecosystem: Environmental > Terrestrial > Soil > Vadose... | reverse complement strand
CTGGGTGATTTTCGCTTTCGCTTTCTTCCAGTTATTCGAAAACTTTTGCTTGCGTGCCAACCGCCGCTGCCACGTCTTGAGCTTGGGCAAGAAATTCTTGAGTGGGGACAACCGGTCTACGGGTCGGCCTTCCGACGGCGTGATGAACTGAGCTACCCCCCCGGTCGATCCCCACCACTGCTGTTGCGGCGTGTCGTTATAGTCGTGGCTTACCCCGGCCTGAAGTCCGGGGCTTGTGCCACTCGCGGTGTCACCGGAGAAATAAAGCTAGGTATTTGAATTGTTGGCTTACTTCCCTGTTCGCCGCAGCAACTTAGGTGTGGCAAGCCACACGAGTTCGCCAATCGGCGGAGCAATACGCCTGAGCTCCACGAAAGCCACCCCCGCTTTTTTCATTGCCGTCAGAGGCTTTCTAGAGCCGAGCGCCGTGGCGATGACCTCATCGAGTTGCGGAGCATGGCCAAAGAGAAAGACCATGGACGCTTGCTTGTCCTTCGCCAGTTCGCGAAATAGAAGGGACGGCTCTGCTCCCGGCAACAGCAAGTCCGTCCGTCGAATCCTCTGTTTGGCGTACGCGAGCGCACTGGCAAAAATTTGCGCGGTCTGCGTAGCGCGCAGGTACGGACTTGAAAGGAACAGATCACCCGTCACACCGAGCGCCGCCACTCCTTTAGCCACCTGTTTGGTCTTCTCGATGCCCGCCTCGGTCAGATACCGTTCCGGGTCGAGAGGGCATTTGGGGTCCTCACGGTCAATGGCGATCCCATGGCGAACAATGTAAAGCTGCATCCTTTTCTCCTTCGAATCAACGCGGCCTCGACGAACCGCACTTGTGCTGGCCCAGCACTTCACTCTGCCGACGACTGGCGGAAATAGAGCCTCACGTGGAATTCCTTCTCAAACAACTCCGCGCTGCGATGAGCGTCTCGCAGGTCTTCCGTGGCATCGCCGCTAGCGTGCACCTGCAATCCCACCGCGCCGCGCTGAAAGGAAGCGCGGATCTTCAACACGCGCTGCCGGTGGGAATGATCCAGAGCCTCGGCGATCCGCAGGATCGCCGCAAGTCTCCGTGTGACGCGTTGGTCCGCGTTGTTCAGCAAGGAATAAGCGGTGTGATGCCCAGCAGGCTCCGACTTTCGATTGTGATAGCGCACCAGTGCCGCCGCCACGGCTCGGTCGCGGCCTTCTAGACCCGCGATATCGCCATTCAGGGCCAGGTACTCCCCATGCTTGTGATGCCCGCGGTGGCTGATCATGTGCCCGGTATCGTGCAGGAGTGCCCCGGCCTCCAGCAGCACCCGCGCATGCGCCGGCAAGTGATGCACCGCCTGCAACTGATCAAATAGCTGGATACTCAGTTCCCGGACGTGTTCCGCATGTTGTTGCTCGAATCCAATCCGCCGCGCAAAACTGCGCGTGCCCACGAGCAACTGGCGTGCCGCGGCGTTGTAGCGGTGGGGTTCCTTGCGCGAGAAGGCTTCCCGGGCAATCTCCTGTAACAGCCCTTCTCGCACGCCGACGCCGGGGAGCGCAAATGTCCGCAAGTTCAGGTAACGCCCCAGAGTAAGAAAGGTGATGGCAGCGACGCCCATCACGTCGGCGCGGTCACGCCGCACCGCATAGGCTTTCATGCGTTCCCGCACGTCTCGCCTGAGAATGTCCGGCAAGCGCACCCGCAAGAGCGACAATTCCATCGTTGGCAGGCCGTGTTGACGCGGTCCCGGTGCGACATTCGCCAGCGTTTCCGCGTTCCCACCCAGCGCCACCGCGATGCTCTCCCCCAAATTCGGGCGCGGCACTAGTTTCGACTCCAGCAGCGCGCGTACGTACCGCCGCACCTGCTCCGCATCCGCCAGACGCATCACTCCGGGGAGTTCCAGAGTGGTCATCAGCCGCACCGTGCCCACCGGCAATTGCGCGCCTTGCTCCACGGTGCGATCCCGCAGGATGCTGATCTCCAGGCTTCCGCCACCTAAATCCACGATGCAGCGGGGTGGCGTCTCCGGTCCCAGTGCGGCCAATACTGCTTCCCGGCCGAGACGCGACTCCTCAGCCGCATTGATCACTTCCAGCGTGATTCCCGATTTCTGTTTGATGCGGCGCACAAACACCTTGCGGTTTCGCGCTTCACGCGTGGCGCTCGTCGCTACCGCGCGATATCGCGTCACCCCGAATTCATCCATCAATTCGCGGAAATGCCTGAAGGCCTTCGCGGCTTTCTTGAATATCTCTTCGCTAAAGCGGGGACGCACGAAAACGCTTTCTCCAAGACGTAGCGGGTAGCGTTCTACGTGGACGGGTTCGATATCCAGCGCGGAATAGGCGCGCGCCACGGACAGGCGCACGGCATTCGAACCGGCATCGATGGCGGCGATATGAACCGGCTCGGACATTCCAGGAGCTACCGCCAGAGGTGGGCTAGCGCGGCGGAAGGAGTGTACTTCGTGGCGCGAATTCCCAATTGCTCGCCGATGCGCTGGCGCAGCTGCTTGTTCACAGCGGGAACGCTGGCCTCACCGTCCAGCTCGAGGAAACTATGTTTCTTGGCCATGACTTCGAACTCGCGCTTGATCATCGTCTGATAGCGGATGAAAGACCAGTAGAGATCGTGGGAAAGCGACATGTCCCGTCCCGCTTCCCAATAACTGATGGCCTGCGCTTTCTTGAATTCCCGCCCGAAGGCCGTCTCCGGCCGCACGTTCAGCCAGAAAGTCAGGTGCGGCCGCAAGGCCATGGCGTAGAGCCCGCTCATGTAATCGCGATTGATGCCCCGCACCACGCCCCGCGCGATGAGCGTGAAGATGAAACGATCGGCCAGCACAATGGTGCCGGATCGCAGCGCCGGCAGAATACGGTGCTCCACCTGATCGAAGAAATCCGTTGCGTACATCAGCGCCAGCGTCAGCCGCGTCGCGGCGTTCTTGGCGAGAAGTTCATCGATGTCGCGTCCCACCAGATTCGAACGGCGCAGCCCGCTCGTCTGCACCGCAAACCCCTCCGATTCCAGCCACTCCTGCAATAGGGCAATCTGCGTTGACCGTCCCGACCCGTCCATGCCTTCAATTACGACCAGGCTGCCGGTTATTTCGCTGGGATCGAATCCGACCAGCGGCTCGCCAAAAAAATATTGGGACGACGCTTCTTCGGCTACCGCAACCGCTTTGGCCCCAGCCACCGGAGGCGTTGCCAGGGGCGTTTCCGCTGCTGGAACCGCCGCTGGCGTTTTCTCTTTTTCCTGGTCCGGCATGGTCACTCCGACTCCTGAAGGTGTGGAGCGAAGCGCTTGAGATCGATTTTTGACGCCACGATGTCGCGCATCTGTTTTTGCAGCTTATTCACGGGAAGCGTGCCGTCCAGTACGACGAAATTGTCGGTGTCCACCATCTTGTCGTACTCCTCCAGAATGCGCGCCTGAAACAATCGGAAACTCTCCGCGCGGTCGTACGACATCCCCAAATCCATACCCGCTTCGTAGTATTTCAGTCTCGGACGCCCGCTCAGGATGCGATGCACGGCCACGTCCAGCGGCGCGCGGAAATAAAACGTAATGTCCGGAATCGGCGCAAAGCGGTACAAATTTCGCAGCCATCTCGCCGGGCAGCCCCGCGCCGCATCCCTCGCAAACGCCGTGTAAATGTAGCGATCGGCAAGGACCAGATAGTCGCCCTGAAGCAACGGCATGATCTGTCGCTCACAACGGTCCGCAAAATCCGCCGCGTGCAGCAGCGAAAATGTCGTCGGCGTCAGCAACCGCCGCTGTTTTCCGCGCCGCGTGGCGGATTTCACCAGCGGCGATGAATTCCATTCCGTGAAATGTAAACGGAATCCGCCAATTTCCAGCCAGCGCTTGAGCAAATACAGTTGCGTGCTCTTGCCCGATCCGTCCGTTCCTTCAACCACAATCAAGGCGCCCGGATACGCGCGGCTGGGAATCGGCCGGCCCGGTTGCGGAAGGGTGGATTTCGCCGGCTCGGTTCGCGGCGCTTTCTGCGTTACATCCAGATTTTCCATGATTCTCGTTAGCAGAAGCTGTTCAATTCACAAAGACTAATCCCGCATTGTTACAGGGGCATTACAACACACCGGGCCACTTCCGGCAAAGCGCACCAGGTTGGCGGAGTCTAAAGAACGCAGGACACTGAGAACGGCGCTTAGAAAGATTTTTCCGGGCCTAGTCAGAAAAGAGTGATCTTAATGTGCAAGAATTTCTTCGGATTCTGCCGGAAATCTCCAATCAACAGCCGCATATCCCCGGTCAATCCCGCCAGGTTGTCGTACAACTTGGGGTCGGAGAAGAGTTTCCCTGCCGTCGTCGTGTTGTCATTCAACTTCGCCGACGCGGTTGCCAGGTTCGAACTCGTGTCGCGCAATTTGTTGTAAAGAGTGTCGTCCGTAGCCAGTTTCCCCAACGTGCCTTTTCCGGAGCGCACGTCTTCGATCATCGCATTGCCGTTGGTGATCGCTTGCTTGGCCTGGTCGTAGAGCGTCGGGTCATACATCAGTTTTCCAATCGTCCCCTTCTGCGCCCGCACGTCCGCCAGAATCACATTCACATTGTCCAAACCCTGGTCCACTTTCGTGTACATCTCGTCCGACGCCACCAGTTTCCCCAGCGTGCCTTGGCCCGCCTGAATATTCGTCAGCATCACGTCGCCTTTGGCGAGAATGCTGTTCAAGTGGTGGTAGGCTTGCTCGTCGGTCAATAATTTCCCCAGGGAGCCTTTCCCTTCCTTCACGCCCTGGATCAGTTGACGCACGTCGTCCGAGAGCGCATTGAGGTTTCCCAGTACCTCCGCGCTCCTCTCCACCACCTCTTTCATGGCCTTCTCTTCCGCCCCGGTGATCTCCCCGTCTTCTTTCAATGGCGCTCCAGTGAAACCTCGTGTGATGTTTACGTAGCGATTGCCCAGCAGCCCTTCCGTCACCAGGCTGGCGGCGGAGTCCGTCAAAATGTCATCCTGATATCGCTTGTCCACGCGCATTACCACTTCGATGTTCTTGTTTTTCTGTGGCCCTTTGCCTGGTGTCCGCGGCAACAGCCGGATCGATTCCACGTTTCCGACTTCCACCCCGTCCACGCGCACCGGCGCCCCATCCGACAAGCCCGCTACTTCCGGCAGATAGGTCTTCAGCCGGTACTTCGGGCTCAGGAATCCCCCTCCGCCCGTCACATAAAAAATACCCGCCGCCAGCACGAAGAGACCCACCAGCACGAAGAGGCCAACTCGCAATTCCGTCCACGTGAGTTGTTTTCGATTCGCCATCGCTGCTTCCCTCCCTCGCTACCGTGAAACAGACTACTCCAAAATCAGACCAGAAAACGCTTGAGATAGGGGTCTTCGGAGTTTGCGATCTCTCCGGGTTCGCCTTCGAAGTAAATACCCTCATCCCGGTAGACCAAGAACCGCGTTCTGGCCGAGTTCGCGGCCGCCGCGGTGCCATTATGCGCGTTTGGAACGACCCGCTTGGCTTGCGGATCGAAATGAAAATTCGCCAGCGCAAAACCGTCCTGCAAACGATGCGTGGCGAGTAGCGCCGTTACTCCGTACACATCACGAAGGCGCAGAATCAGCGTAATGATGGTCTGTGACGTTATCGGGTCCAGTCCCGCCGTCGGCGAATCGTACAGCACGATGGGCGGGTGGTTGATCAGCGCCCTGGCAATCGAAACGCGCCGTCTCATGCCCCCGGACAATTCCGATGGGAACTGCTCAAGCGTGTGCTCCAGCTCTACGAATTGCAGCACTTCGCGTACACGCTGGTCGATTTCTTCCTGGGGAACGCGGTTTTCGCGAAGCCGGTAGGCTACATTGTCTGCCACCGACATCGAATCAAAAAGCGCTCCTTCCTGAAACACAAATCCAATCTTATGGCGAAACGCCAGCAACTCTCTCTCTTTCATCTCGGAGACTTCATTCCCGAGTACGATGACGCTCCCCCCATTCGGAGTCAGCAGCCCTGCGGCCATCTTCAATGTCAGGGTTTTTCCCGTTCCCGTTTCACCCAAGAGAATTAACGTTTCCCGCTGCTGCACCTGGAACGTCACTCCGCGCAAGACAGGGCCCTCGTCGAAGCCTATCGACACGTCCTCGAACGTTATGGCCGGTTCGAACGCTGACCCCTCTCTTACCGATGTGCTCATAGAACTAGTTCGTGATTATAGCGGCAAATCCGCTGCTTGTCGGAAAGGAAACGTGCCCGGAGATTCGAACGGCCGGGCTTTGGGCTCAGAAGATTTTGTTGGAGAGATACAGTGAAAGTTTCGTCAAAAACGCGTCCGCCACGATGATCAGCACTGAGCCCACGACTGCCGCCGACGTGGTGGCGCGCCCCACGCCCTGCGTGCCTCCGCGCACCGTAAGTCCTTTGTAACACCCGATCGTGGCTATAATGAAACCGAATACCACCGGCTTCGTAAATCCTTGCATCAAGTCCGCGAAATCCAAGGCATTAATCGCGCGCCGCCAGAATTCCACCGCGCTCAGACGCAATGAAAAAACGGACGCGGCGCATCCTCCCAGCAGACCGATGAAATCCATTAGCGCCGTCAATAACGGCAGCATGAGCAGTGCGGCCAGCAAGCGCGGCGCGACTAGCTTGCGGCCCGGATCCGTCCCCATCGCGCGCATGGCGTCCACCTGCTCCGTCACCAGCATCGACCCCAACTCCGATGCAATCCCGGTCGCGCAGCGGCCGGTTACGAGCAAACCCGTAAAAGCCGGCCCTAGCTCGCGCACCAGGGCGATCGCGACGACGTCTCCGGTCAGCGATGTCTGCCCGAAGCGGATAAATTGCGATCCGGTTTGCAGCACCATGACCGCGCCGATAAAGAACCCCGACAATAGGATGATGGGCAGCGAACCGGCGCCGATAAAATCCATCTGTTCGAGAGTGTCTTGAACGTAGTGCGGACTGGTGAAGATGTTGGCCAGTGCTTGCCCGGAGAGCAACGCGTAGTCCTGGACGGCGGCCACCGCTCGTTTGGCCGCATCCCCCAATACCTCAGCCACGGAGGCGGCTTCTTCCTGTTTTGCCTGTCGGCCGGTGACCTGAAGAGGAGTGTCTGCCACGAGTACCTGTTCGTGTCGGCTTTCCGCGACGGACTTCTCGGCACAACTACAACAACGAAAGCCTAACCGTGCGGCACGGACACGTCAAGTCAGCGATCGGCCTTCTCAGCAACTCCACATCGGCGTCGAGCCGCCACGGGGAAAGACCATCCTGCCTTCGTTTCGAGTGATTTCAACGAGTTGCGGCAAGCTTTGATCGCAAGCAGGGAATCCCATGACACCTCTGGAGCTGGCAACCGCCGCTTTTTCCCGGGCCACCGCCTCACAGGACGTTTTGACGACGGCCCACCACTGTCCGCTTCCGCCACAGTATTGTCCCGGAATCGCGCATTCATTTTCGTCGCAACGCCCGCAAAATACAAGTAACTCATATGATTTCAGTAAGATATCGAACCCCGACGGACCGGAGACTTCTTTGCACCTGAGCATTGCGGGGCTGCTAAACCAGAGCTGCTAAACCAGATTTGTCATGCTCAGCGCATTGAACTAAAGGATGCCCGCAAGCTCAACTGTCCCAGTCACCACAACGTTCAGGATGCTTCTTAGGGAGGTCAACGGATGGCAAGTTTCTGGCAAGATCTGCGCTATGCGTTTCGCGGGTTTGGCAAGTCGCCCTGGTTCGCCTCCCTCGCTGTCGTTACTCTTGCGCTCGGCATCGCCGTAAACACATCCATCTTCAGCATCATTAACGGCTTCCTCATGCGACCGATTGCAGTGCCTCATCCGGAGCAGCTCACCGTCCTCAGTTTGCAACAAGCCGGCGACAAATCACTGCAAAGCTTTTCTTACCCCGATTATTTGGATCTTCGTGACCAATCCACTTCCTTCAGCGACATCATTGCATACCGCCTCACGCTGGCCGGCCTCACCGCAGATAATCGGGGCGACCATTGCATCGCCACTCGCGTTACCGGTAACTATTTTTCGATGCTCGGCGTCCAGCCGGCGCTCGGCCGCCTGATCCTCCCCACGGAAGGACAAACTCCCCGAGCCGATCCCATCCTGGTCCTCGGCTATTCGTATTGGCAGAAGAGATTCGCGGGCAACAAAAACGTAATTGGGAAACAGGTTGAAGCCAACGGCCATCCGCTGACCATCGTCGGCGTGGCTCCCAAGGAATTTCACGGCACGTATTCCATCGTGGATTCCGACCTATACGTCCCGCTCAGCGCAAGCATTGGCACGAAAGACGAAAAGCAAGTCGAGAACACCTGGACGCACCGCTCCGAACGCTCGCTCTCGCTCATGGCCAGGCTCAAGCCTGGAACGAACTTGAAGAATGCTCAGACTTCCCTCAATGTTGTCGTCCAGCGCCTCGCCGAGCAGCATCCTGATACCGATAAAGGTATCGCCATCCGTGCCTTTCCCGAACAACTTGCTCGTCCCGAACCCGATCCCGACAATACGCTCCCTTCCGTCGCGGTCGCCTTTATGGCTCTGGCCGCTCTCGTTCTCCTCGTCGCTTGCTTCAACGTCACCAACGTTTTGCTGGTGCGCGCCACCGCGCGCCAGCGCGAGATGGCCATTCGCGCCGCCCTCGGTGCGGGCCGGGTGCGCCTCGCTCGCCAATATTTGACGGAAAGTTTGCTGCTTGCTTTTCTCGGCGCAGGTGGCGGCATGCTACTCGGCTATTGGGCCATGCGCTTCCTCAGCTCCATTCCCCTGGGCACGGACTTGCCCCTTCAGTTGAAGTTCCTGCCCGACGTGCGGGTCTATTTCTTTGCGCTCGGGGCGGCGCTTATCGCTGGGGCGATCGTCGGTGTTTTCCCTGCGCTGCGCGTCGCGCGCCATGACGTCAGTTCGGTGCTGCACGATGGTGGCCGTGGCTCTTCCGGCGGACGTCGCCGCCAATTCCTTCGCGGCTCGCTGGTAGTTGCCCAGGTAGCAGGCTCGCTGGTGCTGCTCATTGTCGCCGGCCTTTTCATTCGAAGCCTCGGCAAGGCGCAAAATATTTATCTAGGTTTCGAATCAAGCCACGTTCTCGATTTTTCCCTCGACGTTCAACAAATCGGTTATCAGGAATCTCAAGGCCGGGCCTTTTATCGCGAACTGGAGTCACGTCTCCGTGCTCTCCCGGGCGTCGTCTCCGTCGCCCAGGCCTTCTCCGTTCCTATGGGTGTCATGAGTAGCTTCGACTCCTTAAACATCGAACGTCATCCTGTTGAACCGGGTCAGCAACCTCCCAGCGTGCAGTGCAACATGGTTACGGCCGGATATTTTGATACCCTGCACATTCCCGTGCGTCACGGGCGAGCGTTTACCGAGAGCGACGAGGAGAAGACGCTCGCTGTCGCGGTCATCAACCAAACCATGGCCAAGAAATTCTGGCCCGATGAGGAACCCCTCGGCAAACGCTTCAGCACCAAAGGCCCTTCCGGACCCTTCATCGAAGTCGTCGGCGTTGTTCAGGACGGCAAGTACAAAGGGGTCGTCGAAGTTCCGCAGCCGCACTTCTATCTACCTCTAAGTCAGGCTTACATACCGCTCCGCACTTTCCACATCCGCACTTCGGTTCCCCCGGAAAGCCTCTCGACGCAGGTGCAGTCGCAAGTCCGCGAACTCGCTCCCAGTTTGGCCATCTCTGAAATGCAAACTCTGGATCAAGCGCTCCAAGGATTAAATGGATTCTTGTTCTTCCGCCTCGGCGCGCAATTAACCGGCACGATGGGCCTGCTGGGTCTCATCCTCGCGGTCGTGGGGGTCTACAGCGTCGCTTCTTATGCCGCGGTGCAGCGCACTCGTGAGATTGGCATTCGCATGGCCATCGGAGCCACGCCGGGCGACATTCTAAAAATGGTCCTGCGCCAGGGTCTCGGTACCGTCGGCATCGGCTTGCTCGCCGGCTTGGCTGCCGCGTTCGCGGGGACACGCCTTCTGGCGGATCTGTTCTACGGCGTCACCCCAAACGACCCGGTGACCTACGCGGCTGTCGCCGCGCTTCTGCTCGCGGTGGTCTTGCTGGCCTGCTGGATACCGGCCAGGCGCGCCACGCGCGTCAGCCCGGTCATCGCGCTGCGCTTTGAATAGCCACCCGGTCGCGCACTTTTATTCCTCAGGACATAGGCGCAACCCTTTCCTTCAATGATTTCGTTGCGGCTATTTTCGTGGTTGGCTGGTGATTTGAGACAGCCATCATTCCTAAACCCTTAGCTTCAGCAACCCTCTGACATTTCTTTCATGGTTCGTGCGGGTTCGAAGAACCATGATTTATTCGTACCGAAGCGCGACGATAGGATCTACACGCATCGCGCGGCGCGCCGGAAGATAACAAGCAAACAGAGCCACACCCGAAAGCAAAATGGCCACGCTTAGGAATGTGATTGGATCGGTTGTCCGCACTCCATAAATCAGTGTGGTGATGAGCCGCGTCAATCCAAAGGCAGCAGCAAGTCCGATGGCCACACCCATCAGCGTAATTTCTAATCCTTGTCCCAACACCATTCGCAAGACGTCGCGGTTGGACGCGCCGAGCGCCACACGAACTCCAATCTCGTGGGTGCGCTGGCCGGTCAGATAGGCGACCACACCATAAATGCC
>Ga0179592_10001174_pt1 | contig 10608 bp, 11 predicted proteins | sample CZODoug2_1_08_16_FD_148623 | JGI IMG/M metagenome (GOLD analysis project Ga0179592, IMG submission 148623) | Vadose zone soil fungal communities from Angelo Coast Range Reserve, California, USA - CZODoug2_1_08_16fungal (Illumina Assembly) | ecosystem: Environmental > Terrestrial > Soil > Vadose... | reverse complement strand
GTCTGCGGCGTTGCACGGCTTGCCCGTGGTAACCACCACGGGCGGCGCCGCGCGCCTTGCATCCGCTCCCTCTCCTTGCCAACGCGGCTCACGCGAAATACTCAGACAGGCTCCTGGGCTCGTGACAAGGCGATTCGCCGGGCTTAAGCTCGACGCCCATCGGAAAAAAGGAGCGGAGCATGGCGGCGATACCTCCTGGTGCTGTCAGCAAGACTGCCAGCACCAAGATGCCGGCTTCGGTACTGCGTCTGGCGGCTGAAGCCGACAAGGCTGCGGCGCGCGCCGAACTCGCGAAGCAACAGGTGCGTGCGGCGAAGGCCGACTTGAAAAAAGCCCGCAAGTCATCGAAGGCTGCGAAGAAAGCCGCGAAGCAGGCGAGGAAGAAGGTGCTGGCCGCGAAAGTCCTCGCCGCCGCGGCGCGCGCCAAAGCCGCCGGCCGCGCGAAACCTGCAGTCGGCGTCAAACCGGCGGGCAGTATCAAGCCAGCGAACCGTGTCAAACCGTCGAGTCGTGTCAAACCGGCGAGCGTCGACAAGCCGGCGGCCCGCACCAAGCCAGCGGCTCGCACCAAGCCCGCGGCGCGGACACCGTCGGCGGCAGACGTCGCGCGATCGGTGATCAAGCGGCTCGGGGTGTCGAAGCGTGCGGGCGGTACGCCCGGAGGAAATCAGCCTGCGTCGAGCGAGGCCAACCGAGCCGGCGTCGGCGCGCCCGCGGGTACGCCCGCCACGGGGAAGCCCGCTGAACCTCCGTCCGCCGAAGCTGCGCCGACGGCCGTCAAGTAAGGCCCGGATTCAAGTTGTCGCGGCGCCCGGAAACAGCGTGGCGATCAGAATCATCAGGAATAGCATCGCCAGGGTCGCGATCACCTGGCCCAGGACCCACAAACCAAAGGCCTTCAGCGTGGCGATGCCCTGGATTTCGCTGAGGCCCATGATCTGAATGACCACGCTCCACAGCCAGAGCAGGATGTAGGCGATCAATTGTATGCGCAGCAGCAGCGCCACAAACGCTTCGACTTCCGGATGCGGCACCAGCTCGAACGCGACTTCGCCGATGAGCAGCGCCGCGAACACCCAGATGATGAGCGACGCGGCGAGCGGCACGCCGCCGTAAGCCACGACGTGGAACACCTGATTGCGGCCGACAGTCCTGCCCGCGCGGGCTCCGAGCCGCGCGTAGATGCTGCAAAAGAGAAAAAGACTGACGATCCCCGCCGGCGTCCCGATCAGGAGGGCCCTCAAGAATATTTCCGCGACGCTGCTGCTTGCGCCGGCATTCTGCGCCCAGCTGAGCGCCATCGAACCGGCGATCCCCTGTGCCGCGCCGAGAAGGTAGTCGACGGCGCCGATGGGCCGCGTGGCCAATTCGCGAAACACCCGCCTTGGCCGGAGCCAGACATCATGCAGCGGACGAATCGGTTCTTCTGGTAGCACGAGCGGAGCGTACGCAATCCATGCAACCGACTCCAGCGTCACGCGCAGATGACAGCAGACTTTTTCGGAGATACTCTCACAGCGCGTAGCCGTAAGACCGCGAGGAGAAAATTGATCATGGCCAAGAAGAAGAGTAAAGCGAAAAAGCGTCCGATGGGAAAGTCAAAGCGCCCGGTCGCGAAGAAGAAAGCAGTGAAAAAGAAGGCGAAATCGTCGAGCAAGGCAAAGACCATTGCGAAGAAGGCGACCAAGCCCGCTCGCAAGAAGGTGAAAGCCAAAGCGGCGCCCGTTGCCAAGAAGGCGGCGAAGAAGGTCGCCAAGAGGAAAGTCGCCAAGCCCAAGACCGTTGCACCGGTTGCTGCTCCCGTATCCGATACGGCGCCGACGACCGAACAAAAGCCAATGTTCGAGCCGAGCGCGCCGTTCAACGTGGAAACGTCGGCGTCGTGATCTAGGGGCACGCGGTCACGTCAGGCGCGTATCAGCCCGTGTAGGGGCGGCGCGCCCTGACTATTGGGGAGCACCCCGGCCGCCAGGGCCAGGGGCTCGATGCGGATATGATCCGCGAGTACGGCTTTGAAGACGCTGCGCAAATCCAACCTGGGTTGACGTCGCCAGTTCCCTAGGCCGGCGGCGGTTGCGCCGGGATGCTGGGAAGTTCGGCGTCGATACAGGCCCAGCTGGGCGCTTGAGAGCGCCAGATCGTCATTGCCGGCCTTGCGATTTCCGGATCGTCGAGAGTCCCTGCGCGGATAAAGATGAGATGAGGACGCGACTGCGCCTCGCTGAAGAGGTGCGTGCCGCACACCGGGCAGAAGCGCCGATGCATCACGTTACCGCTGTCGGCCACGCTCCGGTAGTCGCGGGGACTCCCTTCGATGGTGACGGCGGTTCGGGTGAAACAGACATTCACGGTGCCGTTGCCCGCGGCGAAGTACTGGCACACCCGGCACCAGCAGACGCGAGTCACGATGGGCGGTGCGGTGCTCCGATAGCGTGTCGCACGACAAAGACAGCCGCCGAGAATCTCCATCGTCCTCTCCTCATTTTGCACGTCGGGATTATGTCCGATCCCATTCTGTGGCACCGCAACATGCAACATGGTCAATGTTTGGCGGAGCCCCCTGGGGATGCTCTTTGCGCGGTGCGGCGCTATTCTTGTGCCCGTCCAGTCCTAGGTTGCAATGTCAACCAGGCGAGTCTGGAGACGTTCTGTACTCGTCGTTACGCTCAAATAATAAGTTGGTTGCCGACATGGGCTCTCACATTCTCCGTTTGGCATTCTGTCTTTCACTGGCCGCGGCGCTTGCCGGATGCGTCATCGTGCCGGATCAGCGGCATTACGCCGGGGGCGTCGTGATGGTCGCACCGCCGCCGCCGCGCGAGGAGGTCATCGGCGTAGCTCCCGTTTCCGGTTACGTCTGGATGGGAGGTTACTGGGGTTGGGTCGGCGATCGACATGAGTGGGTGCCGGGTCATTGGGCGCCACCGCGGGCGGGACGGCATTGGGTCGGCCATCAGTGGGTGCGGCAGGGCGACGGCTGGCACCTGAGACCCGGGCGCTGGGAGCGCGGTCCTTAAGACTTCGCGCCGCCGCCGCGCGATGCCGGCCAGGACGTGTCTCCGAGGATCTGGCGCAACGGCCGTTCGCCGGCGGCATCGAACCAATGTTCGATGAGACTGAACGATATCGACTGATTGGGAGGCAAGAGCGGCACGCCGGCGGCCACTTCAGAGCGGGTGAACCATCGGGCATCTTCCAATTCGTCGTCGCGCAGTTCGACCGTTTGCGTCAGCGCGTGCGCGGTGAATCCCAACATGAGCGATGCGGGAAAGGGCCAGGGCTGCGACGAGTGATATTCGATGGCGTCGACTCTAATCCCCGTCTCCTCGAATACTTCGCGCGCCACCGCGTCCTCCAGCGATTCCCCGGGCTCCACGAAGCCCGCGATGGTGGAATAGCGGCCGATCGGCCAGGACGCCTGCCGCCCCAGCAGCGCGCGCTCGCCGTCGCTCACGAGGACGATGATGGCGGGGTCCAGCCGCGGGAACTGTTCATGGCGGCATCCGGCATTGGTGCACACGAGAACATGCCCGCCCTTGGCAGGGATCGTCTTGGTTCCGCAGCTCCCGCAGAAGCGATGGCGACGCCGCCACGAGATCATCGCGCGAGCGTAGCCCAGCAAACCGGCTTCGTCGGGCGGCAGGAGCGATGCGACGAGGCGGAGATCTTCAAAGCGTGCGCCGCCGGCCAATTGCGGCGGATCGATGCCTTCGATCTCGTAGGCGAAAAAGTTCGTCTGCTCGACGCGGCCCAATAGAACGAGCGCATCCGTATCCGGCCGCAAATCCGCGATCTCGCCGAGTGTCGGAAACGCGGCGCGCGGCGTTTCGCCCTGGGCGATGAGGCTGCGCGAATTCCACACGGGTACCACGCGGCTTCCCGCATCGGCGAGAGCGCTCGCGAACCACGCCGCATCCTGGCGCAGGTGAGCGGCTCGATCGACGTAGGGACCCGCGAACACGTTCCTTCTCTTCATGCATGGATTCTAGCAGGGCGCGGCGCATTCGATGGCCGCCCCCACGGCCGCGTTGAAGTCCGGCGATTCGCAAGTGCCGCAGGCCAGCCGACGTTTCGCAAGCAGGTCGCGCAAACGCACGCCCCCGCACGCATTGCAGCGGGCCACGCCGAGTTCGTCGCGGCGGGAAAGCGCCGTCAGCAAAAACCATGCGTGTTCGAAGGAAATGCTCGCGGGCGCGTGAAACTCCAGGTACGCCTCGTATGCCTGACAGAGCAGCGTTCCGGACTCGAGAGACCCGACCCGGTAAAGGGACTCGAGTTCCAGGTCCGAACCGCGCAGCAGGCCGCAAACGACGAACAGGCTCGCCAACTGAGAGGCCTGAAAATTCAATTCGGCGTTCTTGAAGAAGAAAGCGCACTGTCGCGGAGACTTGCCGCGGTGCCTGGCGACCCGCCGGGCGGCCTGATCCATGCAATAGCTGCGGTACAGCTTGCGGATTCGATCATCGCTGAGCCCGGTCCATTGGCGAATGGTAAAGGTGCGCGCCTCGTGGTGTATCAATCGCAGCGCGAGATCCAGGCGCTCGCGGTCCCGCGTGTATCGATCGTCGGATACTCTCATGGTCGGCTCCCTCCATTGTGCAATTCGCGTGATTCAGCTCAAAAAAGAATTTGACAGAAATTAATCACAAAGTTAGCGTATTGCCAAGAGGCTTGAAGCTCGTGCGCCGCTGCGTTTGCACAGGAATGCGAGAAGTCTCCGGAATCTTCGGTGTCGGCTCTTCGGTTAGCGAGGCGTTTATGCAGGATGCACACGTCGGAACTTGGCTGCGGAATGCTCATGTGTCGGCCGAAATTCAAGCTTCGGTGCGCGACTTGAACCATCGCTTTCTGGACCTCGTCGTCGGGCGGCCGGGCGGCTGGAGCATGCCGGGGCGAGGGTTGTCCGGGGCGGTGTCCGCCCGGATTGCTCCCTTGTCCGCGGCCCAGAAGTCCGCGGCGGCGAATTGTCCGTACGCCCTGTTCGACCTGCGCTTTCACGACGACGGCTATTGGCGGACGCGGCTGCGAGCCGCGGCTCTCGGGGGCGTCGCCGAGGGGACGCCCCCCGACGCGAAGACGCTGGAGTTCGCCCGGCTGGCGCTGTTCTTCGCATGGCATGTCGCCTCCACGACCAAGCTCGCCGCGCAACTGCTGCTCGGCATGCACGAGGTCACGGCGGCGGCTTTCCGGGAGGCAACCATCGACTGTCTCCCCTCCCTGGCCGAAACGGAAGCCGGCCACCTGACCGCAAGATGGAACAACTGCACGGCTTATTGGAGCGCCTTGACCGGAGCCGCCTCGCGCGAGAATCCGGCGAGCCTGCGCAGGATTCAGCTGTATGGGCTGCAGCTTGCCGCGGCGGCGCGCCTTGAGCCCGGCAGGCTCGGGTGACGATCCGAACGCCCGCGAGTTGCGGGGGGTGCCTCGCGAGGTTTAGTCTACGCGGCTCCTATGCAAGCCCTCGCCCTGCGCCAGCTCACCAAAGTCTACAAGAACGGCATCAAAGCGCTCAAAGGCATCGATCTCGAAGTGGCCGAAGGCGATTTCTTCGCGCTGCTCGGTCCAAACGGCGCCGGCAAGACCACCGCCATCGCCATCGTCACGTCGCTGGTCAACAAGACCAGCGGTGCCGTGGAGGTCTTTGGGCACGACATGGACCGCGAGCTCGAGACGGCGAAGTCCTGCATCGGCGTGGTGCCGCAGGAGGTGAATTTCAACATGTTCGAGTCGGTATTCACCATCGTCGTGAATCAGGCCGGCTTCTACGGAATTCCGCGCGCCCTGGCCAAACAACGTGCCGAGAAATATCTGAAGCAGCTGCAATTGTGGGAGCGCCGAAACTCGATAGCGCGATCTCTATCCGGGGGCATGAAGCGCCGCCTCATGATCGCGCGCGCGCTGATGCACGAGCCGCGGTTGCTGATTCTGGACGAACCGACCGCCGGGGTGGATATCGAGATTCGCCGCTCGATGTGGGAGTTCCTGCGGGATCTGAACGAGCAGGGAACGACCATCATCCTGACCACCCATTATTTGGAGGAAGCCGAAAATCTGTGCCGCAACATCGCGATCATCGAGGGCGGCCGCATCATCGAGCGCGATTCCATGGTCAACGTGCTGCGAAAATTGCAGACTGAGATTTTCGTCCTCAACCTGAACAAGTCGCTGGCCCATCCGCCGGAGCTGGCGGGATTTCGCGCGACGCTTGCCGACGATCACACCCTCGAGATCGAGGTGTCAAAGGGCCAGAGTTTGAACGATATATTCGCGCGCCTTTCGGCGCAGGGCATCGAAGTCAACAGCATGCGGAACAAGGTGAACCGGCTCGAGGAACTCTTCATTCGCCTGGTCGACGTCAGCGCCCGCGCCGCCGTCGCGGGAGCCTGAGCGATGGCGGCCGCTTCGCGCGCACGCGCCGAGTGGGTGGGATTCTCGACCATCATCATTCGTGAATTCAACCGCATCGTGCGCATCTGGGGCCAGACCATCGTGCCGCCGACGGTCACGGCGACGCTCTATTTCGTGATCTTCGGCAGCCTCATCGGCAGGCGGGTGGGCCAGGTCGGCGGATATGACTACATGCAGTTCATCGCTCCCGGCCTCATCATGATGACCGTCATCACCAACTCCTACGCCAACGTCGTATCGTCCTTTTTCGGCGCCAAGTTCGGCAAGCACCTCGAAGAACTCTTGGTGTCGCCGCTGCCGAATTGGTTGATATTGACGGGATACGTCGCCGGCGGCATGTTGCGCGGTTTGCTGGTCGGGTCCGCCGTCACCTTGGTCGCATTCTTTTTCACCCGGCTCGCCGTGGCGCACGTGTTCGCGATAGTTTCCGCTGTTCTCCTCACCAGCGTGGTGTTCTCCCTCGGGGGATTCATCAACGCCTTGTTCGCCAAGAACTTCGATCAAATATCCTGGTTCCCCACCTTCGTGCTGGCTCCGCTCACCTATCTCGGCGGCGTGTTCTATTCGGTCAATATGCTCCCCGATTGGGCCCAGGTTGCAGCGCACGCCAATCCCATCCTGTACATGGTGAGCGCCTTTCGCTACGGCTTTTTGGGTACGACGGATGTCGACCTGAGGCTGGCGTACGGGATCATGATCGGAGCCGTCACCACGATGTTCGCATTGGCCGTGACTCTCTTGAACCGGGGCACCGGCATACGCGATTGAGGAGTTGAGCATGCTGGACGCGCCCATGCGCCGATGCGGCGCCCTGCTGACCGGAGCGCTTGCGACGCTGATCGCCGCCGCGGAGCCCGCCGGCGGTGCGGACGCTTTGCAGGGTTTTTCGGCCCGGACCGCGGCCGAGCAAAGGAGGCTTGAAGAACGCTTCGACGCGGATCTGGACCCCGCGGAACTTCGCTCGTGGATGGAGCGGCTGACTAGCGCTCCCAACCATGTCGGCAGCGTTCACGACAAGGCGAACGCGGAATTCCTACTGGAGAAATTTCGCGAATGGGGGTGGGATGCCTCCATCGAGGAATTCACCGTTCTATATCCGACGCCGCGACAGGAAGCGGTGGAATTGGTGGCGCCCACGCATTTCGCCGCCAAGCTGCGCGAGCCGCAGGTTTTGGGGGATGGGACCTCGGAGAAAACCCGGGATGAACTGCCACCCTACAACGTGTACGGAGCGGACGGCGATGTCACCGCCGAACTGGTCTACGTCAATCAGGGAATGCCCGACGACTACAAGGAACTAGAACGGCGCAATTTGAGCGTCAAAGGCCGCATCGTCATCGCTCGCTACGGCGGCGGATGGCGCGGACTCAAACCGAAGCTCGCGCACGAACACGGCGCCGTCGGCTGTTTGATTTATTCGGACCCCCGGGATGACGGTTATGGGGCGGGCGACACGTATCCGCGAGGCGGCTATCGTCCGCGTGACGGCGTGCAGCGCGGCTCGGTCCAGGATTTGACCTTGTACAGCGGCGACCCGCTCACGCCGGGCGCCGGCTCGACGCCGGGGGCCAAGCGTCTCGCCGTGAACGACGCCAGGACGATCTTGAAAATCCCGGTGCTGCCGATTTCCTACGCGGACGCCGAACCGCTGCTCGCCGCGCTCGGCGGGGCGGTGGCGCCGGCCGCGTGGCGCGGTGCCTTGCCGCTCACCTACCACCTCGGACCGGGGCCCGCGAAGGTCCATCTCAAGGTGCTTTCCGATTGGCATCAGAAGCCGGTCTACGACGTCATCGCAAGAATTCGCGGTGCCGAAGAACCGGATCATTGGATCATCCGCGGCAATCATCATGATGCCTGGGTGTTCGGTGCCGCCGACCCATTCTCGGGACACGTGGCGATGATGGCCGAAGCAAAGGCGATCGGCAGGCTCTTCAAGGAAGGTTGGAAGCCGAGGCGTACCTTGATCTATGCGAGTTGGGACGGAGAAGAGCCGGGACTGCTCGGTTCGACCGAATGGGTCGAGGCCCACGCCGCGGAACTCAAGGCGAAGGCGGCGCTGTATATCAACACCGATATGAACAGCCGCGGCACGATGGATGTGGAAGGCAGCCACGCTTTGCAGCATTTCGTCAATGAGGCGGCGCGCGATGTGAAAGACCCGGAAACCGGCGCCTCCGTGCAGGCGCGGGCGCTCGCGGTTCGACGCGTTGCGGGATATGAAGCCGGCCACGGCCTCGATGCGGGCGCCGAATTGCCGCTGGGCGCGCTGGGGTCCGGCTCGGACTACACGCCCTTCCTTCAGCATCTTGGCGTAAATTCCCTGAACGTGGAGTTCCACGGCGAAGCGGACTACGGCGTGTACCACTCTGCCTACGACTCGTTCGATCATTTTCGGCGGTTCGTCGATCCGACGTTCCAGTACGGGGTTGCGCTGGCACAGGTCGCGGGCCGGATCGTGCTGCGCGCGGCGCAGGCGGATATTCTCCCCGCGCTCGAGAGCGATTTCGCGACTTCCGTCGCCGGTTACGACGAGGAGTTGCACAAGCTGCTCGACGGCATGCGCTTGAGGTCCGGCGAACTTTCCAAGTTGCTGGACGACGGGGAATTTCAACTCGCCATGGATCCGCGGTTGCCGCGCTCCGCGCCGCCGCGCGTGGGCGAAGTTCCGTACTTGAGCTTTGCCGATCTCGACAATGCCGTCGAACGACTCCGGGCTAGCGCCGGCGCCTTCGACGCAAGGTACAAACGCCTCGCGGCCGACGAGGACGCAGCGAATCAGGGGCGGCTCAACGCGGCGCTGGCCGGTCTCGAGCAAGCGCTGACCGACCCCCACGGATTACCCGGCCGCGAGTGGTACCAGCATATGATCTACGCACCGGGAATGCATACGGGCTACGGCGTGAAGACGCTCCCGGGAATTCGCGAAGCCATCGAGGAGCGGCGCTGGGACGAGGCCAACCAATACATTGGGGTGGTCGCGCACGCACTGAACGCCTACAGTGCGCGTCTGGATCGCGCAGTATCGGGGCCGTAGTCGGCGCACCCTTGGGTTCCTCATACCGGCCGTAGTCGTGTATCGTGCCGGGCGAGGGTTGGATTATTTGAAGGAGATCACTGATGACCGAAGAAAAGCAGCAGAAATTTACGGCCAAAGTGCGTCGCGGTCTCGTGTGGGTACACACGGTCGCGAGCGCGGAACTGGCCAAGAAAAAGGCCGAAGCTACGGGTGTGAGAATCGAAGGTTTCACCGCCAGCGAACTTGCCGACGTGGAATCTGCGCTGACATGGATTTCCCAGAACAAGGAAGCGCCGGGTTCGGAGCCTGCCTGATGTCGGATACGGTCTGTACAGACATGGTCTGTACGGACCTCAGTCTTTAGGACTTGGGACCGTACGGACGACGATAAAATAGTCTCATGGCGCGCAAACGTGCATTAGTCGTTGACGATTCGAAATCGGCCCGCGTGATCTTGAGCCGCATGCTCGAGAAGTACGACATCGAAGTCGACATGGCCGAGTCTGCCGAACAGGCCATCGAGTACCTCAACAGCAACCGGCCCGACGCAATCTTCATGGACCATCTCATGCCCGGCATGGATGGATTGCAAGCCGTGAAGGCGATCAAGAGCAACGCGCTGACGGCGACCATTCCGATCATGATGTACACCTCGCAAGAAGGGGAGTTGTACGTGGGTCAGGCGCGGGCGCTGGGCGCGATGGGCGTGCTTCCGAAACAAGTGCGTCCCGTCGACGTGTCGAAAGTGTTGTACGAATTGCATTTGCTCCCGGATCGCCGGGATACGGCCGAACCCGCGCTGGTGCCCGTCGAAATCGATGGGGCAGCCCTTCGCGGCGGCGGGGCCGCGGAGCGCCCACTGCCCGTGAACGGAATCGGCGACGCGCGCGCGCCCTCGGTGGATTGGGGACGCCGCATGGAAGCCGCCGTCAAGGAACAGTCGGCCGACATTCGACGGTTCATCGTGGCCAGCCTCGACAGCTTTGCGTCGAGAGTCGTCAGCGATGTGCGCGAAATCGTTTCCACGCCGGCGCAGGATCCCCTGCCTCCGGTGGCCGCGCCGAAGCGCCCAGTCTGGCCCTGGGCCGCCGCGCTCCTTGCAGTCTCGGCGATTGCGGCCACGTGCGCGGTGTTGTGGACCTTGAGCCGCGAGGAATTGGCAAAATCCCGCGCTGAAAATGCGG
>Ga0179592_10001171_pt1 | contig 10612 bp, 10 predicted proteins | sample CZODoug2_1_08_16_FD_148623 | JGI IMG/M metagenome (GOLD analysis project Ga0179592, IMG submission 148623) | Vadose zone soil fungal communities from Angelo Coast Range Reserve, California, USA - CZODoug2_1_08_16fungal (Illumina Assembly) | ecosystem: Environmental > Terrestrial > Soil > Vadose... | reverse complement strand
GCGCAAGCTGGTTTCGTTCACGCAGATGAATCTTGCTTCGGCGGTGTACGTCGGGCGCATGGACCTGATTTTTTGCATGAACGTGATGATTTACTTCTCGGAAGAGCGCCGGCGTTCGCTGGTGCAGAGATTCTACGACACGCTGGAACCGGGCGGATACCTGTTCCTCGGGCATTCGGAGTCGATCTCCAAAATGCCGGTGAAGTTCCAGGCCATCGTGTTGAACGATTGCATTCTCTACCGGAAGCCGGAAGCGGAGGAATTGCTGAAGGCGGAACTGGTGACGGAGGGCCGCGCGTGAGCACGCTGGACCGCGAAGGCGTGGAGATCTTCCTCCAGGAAGCCTCGGAGCACCTGCAGTATTTGCGGGAGTACGTGAGCGTGCTTCAGGACGTCGAGCCGCGCCGCGAAGACCTGGAACGGCTGTACATTGCGGCACACACGCTAGGCGGGACTTCAGCGAGTTATGGATTTCCGCGGTTCTCAGAAATTGCGGCGAAACTCGCGCACGTTTTTCAATATGCGCTGAACGCGCCGCTGGGCGAGGATCTGCACGGGCCGCTGACGGAATTTCTTTCGGATGGAATCTCGCTGCTCGAAACGGACCTCCTGGAAATCAGCGACACTGGCAAGGAAAGCGTCGATGATATCGCCGTTTTCAAGGAGCGGTATCGCTTTGCGTTTCCGGCGGAGCGGCCGCCGCTGAACCTTTCGCAAGCGGAACCACGGGACCGATTCGCCGCTGAGGAGCTTCATGAGCCTATCGTCGCGGCGTCGACGGGTTCATATTTTGACGCGCTGCCGACGGACGACGAAGTGCCGGACGAAATTCTGGAATTCTTCCAACCGGAAGCGGAAGAGCACCTTCAAGTCGTCAGCGATTGCCTGATTTCGCTGGAAGGCAACAACAATCCGGAAGAGATCAACAAACTGTTTCGCGCCATTCACACCGTCAAGGGTTCGGCGGCGCAAGTCGGGCTGAAGAGACTGGGAGCGATTGCTCACCGCGTCGAGGATTTGATCGGGCGTATGCGCGAGGGAGAGCTGGAAGCCTCGCCGGCGGTGGTGGATTTGTGCCTGGAGTCGGTGGACGTTCTGAAGAAGACGCTCCACCGGCAATGGACCGACGAAGTGGACATGCGGACTGGGGTCGATTCCCTGCTGGGACGCATCGCGGAGTTTGCTCCACTTGAACCGGAAGATGCGGAAGCCGCGGGCGATTCTGCCGTTGCAGGCGAACTCGGGAATGCGAAGGAAATTGAGGCCGGATCGCAAATCGCGTCAGCCGCCAAGAAAGCTGCGAAACAATCCGCCAGGGGCAGTTCGACGGTTAAGTCCGTCCGCATCGCGCTGGCGCGGCTCGACCGAATGATGAATACGGTCGGCGAGTTGGTGATCAATCGCACGCGGATGGTGGGGCGCGTGGCGGAACTCGAAAAGCTGGTCGATACCCTGAGCTTCTCGAAAGAACGGCTGCAGGGGAAAGTTGCCGAATTCCAGGAAAAATACGAATTCAACCGCATCAGTAACGCTCGCACCGCCCAGGGCCCGTGGAAGGCGGAGCCAACGCCGCAAATGTTGACGAGCGCGGCGGCGGGCGATACGTCGTTCTGGTCTGAATTCAGCGAACTGGAAATGGACCGCTACGACGATTTCAACATTTTGTCGCGGTCGATGGCGGAAATTTCGGCGGACGTCAACGAGGTGCTTTCGCAACTGGAAGGATTCATTGGCCGGGTCGAAGGGGACATCGACGAATTCACGAAGCTGGCGCATCACCTGCAAGACGAGATTACGGCCGCGAGAATGGTTCCGATCGGCACGCTGTATTCGCGATTGTCGCGGGCCGTTCGAGATGCGGCGAACTCGACCGGCAAGCGGGTCGACATGGATCTTTCCGGAAGTGAAACCGAGCTCGACAACAATATTATTCAGCAGATTTCCGATCCACTCGTACACCTGGTGCGCAACTCCGTGGCGCACGGCATCGAGCAAAGCGCTGACCGCGTCGCCGCCGGCAAGCCGCCCGCTGGGAATATCCAGTTGCGCGCCTATCACCGCGGCAATCACATTTACATCGAGGTGGAAGACGACGGCGGTGGAATCAATTACGAGCGCGTAAAACAAAGCGCGATCGAGCGCGGGCTGGTTTCCGGCGAGACCGCGGACCGGCTAACGGAGCGCGATCTTCGGGAGATGCTCTTTCATCCGGGGTTTTCAACCGCTCCCGTTAAAACGGAGCTGGCTGGACGCGGCGTTGGGCTGGACGTAGTGCGGGCGAACCTGAACGCGCTCAACGGCGAAATCGAAATTGAGAGCGCCAGCGGCAAGGGCACGAAGTTTACGCTCAAGGTGCCCCTCACGCTGATCATTTCTCCGGCTCTGTTTGTGCGCTGCGGCACGACGAACTTCGCGCTGCCACTGGCGGTCGTCGAGGAAATCCGCCGCCTCCGCGCCGATGAAATCGAAGACGTCGGCGGAAAATTGCTCACCAAGGTGCGCGACGTTGTTACCGAAGTCGTTCGTCTGGATAACTATCTGGGCTTGCCGCCGCTGGAGCCAATCAATGGGTATTTCCGGATGGTGGTGGCAAACGCCGGAAACCGGAAGATCGGCCTCGTGGTGGAAGAAGTTCTCGGCAAGGACGAAATCGTTATCAAGAACCTGGGCGAATATTTGCGCCGGGTGAAACTCTTCCCGGGAACAACCATCGCTCCCGATGGAAGCCTCATTCTACTAATCGATTTGAACCGCATGGTGGCTACGGAACCGAGCGAGCGCCGGCCGCTACAGGCCAGCGCGAGCGCCGCACGCATCTTCGCGCCGGGTTCGATGGCGATTGCGCGCGGAAGCATTCCATCCGAAGCCATCGACCGCGTCGAGCAAGAACGCGTGATCGTGGTGGCGGACGACTCCATCAGCGTGCGCAAATTCGTCGGCAGGATGCTGGAGAAGAACGGCTACCGCGTGAAGCTTGCGGCGGATGGCCTGGAGGCCGCCGAACTGGTGACGCAGCACGGCTGCCATCTGGTCATTACCGACCTGGAAATGCCGCGCATGACGGGGTACGAATTGATGGTGCAATTGCGCCAAAACCCCTCGACCCGGCGAATTCCCGTCATGGTGGTAACGTCGCGCGCGGGGGCCAAACATCGCGATCGCGCGATGAAGGAAGGCGCCACGGCATTCCTGACCAAGCCGGTGCAGGAGGATCAACTGATTGCGGCAGTCGAACAACTGATAGGAACTGAGGCGCCGCGTCCCGCGCCGGTGGCGTAAACGAACAATGGCGACCACCATCAAAAAGTTTCGCGTGCTCGTCGTGGAGGATTCCGCATTCATGCGGAAGGTTCTTGAGGGAATCTTCAACGCGGACGAACAACTTCAGGTTGTCGGCAACGCCAAGGACGGCCGCGAGGCCGTTGCGATGGCGGAATCATTGAAGCCCGATGTCATCACCATGGACATCAATATGCCCCATGTGGACGGACTCCAGGCTACGGCGGAAATCATGACCACGAACCCGCGGCCAATTGTCATCGTCAGTTCTGAATCCCGCGAGGGAGCAGCCAGCACTCTGCGGGCGCTGGAGCTCGGCGCGATTGAATTTGTGGCCAAGCCATCAAGCGCCATCGACCTCGATATGCAGAGCGTGAAAGAAGAGCTGTTGCGCAAGGTACGGATGGCAGCAAAAGTGCGCGTGGTGCGCACGGCCTCACGCCTGGCGTCGACGATTCAGAATGCGAACGGACCCAAGACTCCGAAGCCCGTGCCAGTAAGCGTCCGCCCCGCGCCTTCTTCCGGGCTCGATCAACGTTTCCCGGTGGTCGTGCTGGCCGCGTCGACAGGCGGGCCGGCTACCGTCATGCGCATCGCCCCAGGATTCACTGGAGACTTCCCTGCCGCGGTGATCCTCGTACAGCACATGCCGGCGACATTCACGACCCAATACGCGGCGCAGCTTGCTGATTTCACGGGAATCCGGGTAAAGGAAGCGGAAGCAAATGAGTCGCTTCAGCCGGGGACGTTGTACATCTGTCCCGGCGGCCAGCATCTTCGCGTTACGCGGACGGGCCGAATTCAGCTGGATGGAACCAGTGGCCGCATCAACGGCTATCTGCCCAATATTGATGCCACCATGGAATCCGTAGCAGCTTTCGCCGGCCCGCTGAGCATTGCGGGTGTGCTAACCGGCATGGGCAACGATGGAGCCGTTGGAGCAAAGGCCATCAAGGATGCGGGCGGCCTGGTGCTGGCACAGGATGAAGCGACGTGCGTGATTTTTGGCATGCCGGCCGAGGCCATTAAGGCCGGCGCCGTCGATCAGGTGCTGGGAATCGACGATATTTATGCCGCCATCGAAAAGCGCGTCCTGGAAATCAGCCGCACAGCCCCCGCGGGAGTTCGTTGATGCGCCTGGCGGCCCCAGTGAAACCGAGTCCGGCGAAGACCGAACAGATCATCCTCTTTCGCGTAAGCGGACAATTGTTCGCCGTCTCTTCCGCTTCGGTTCAGGAAGTCCGCAGTGCCGACAGCATGTCAGGCGCTGCAATCGAAATCAACGCGCCCGGGCTTCGAAAAGTGCGGCACGTCGTGCGGCGCGGGGATCGATCCCTATTCATCGTCAACGGCGCCATGCATTTTGGATTGCATGCCGTGGAGGGAGCGCTGCTCTTCGTGTTGCGCAAGACGCGCACCGCCCTGCTGATCGACGGCATCGAGAAGATGGCCACCATGACGCGGCTGCAGGCGCTTCCCCTCTCTTTCTGTCACGAAGAGCGCCAATGGTACCGAGGGCTGACGGCGCTGGACCAGTCGGTCGTTCCGGTGGTCCATCCGGAAGGGTTTTTGTCACCGGAAGAGCTGGCTTTGCTCGATGCGGCCCTTCTGGAAGCCGACAATTCCGCCGCCGCAGGTCTCGAGGAGACAGAATCCGCGCAATGACGGTATCGGCCGAACTCGAATTGAGATCCTTCGTCCTGCTGAGGCTTGGCGAGAGGCGGTTTGCGGTTTCAGCGAACCAGATTGCCGAGCTCGTTGCCCCGAGCCGGATTTTTCGCTTTCCGCACCGAACTCCGAAACTGGAAGGCGTGATTCTCCGGCGCGGGCGGATTGTCCCGGTATGCGACGTTTCGGAAATCTTGTTGGGGAAGCGTCTCACTTCGCGCCGCTTTTATTTGATCGCCATGCGGAACTACGCAACACAGAGAGAATGGATAGCAATACCGGTCACGGGTGAATGCGAGTTGATCAACACGGACATGATGGCGGCGGCAGAATCCGACGCCCCTCACGTCGCGGGGTGGCTGTCGCATGACGGCGACGTAATCGAAGTCTTGAATCTGGACACGCTCACACCAGGCCCGGAGCAAGCGCTTGCGGAAGCCACGGCGGCACAAAGAGCGGAGGCGCTGCCGTGATCCCTGCCGGACGTCCCGCCAAGATTCTCCTCATTGACAGCAATGTCTATTTTGCAAAGCGCCTCGGCGATGCGCTGAAGCGCGAAGGCTTTGAGGTCGTGTCCAGTACCCAAGCGGCTTTCGCGCTCACGACGCTCGAATACGACGCCCCATCCGCCATTCTTTGCGCCACAAACATGCGGGAGATGGGCGCCCTGGAGATTGCGAGAATCATTCACGCGGACTCAAAAAACGCCCTTCTGCCTATTATCGCGCTTGGCAATGGAAGCCAGCGGGCGTTGATGGAAGCGTTTCAGGCCGGGTGTGACGATTACATCGACCGCAACGGGCAACCCGCCGTTATTGCCGCCCATGTGAAGCAGATCATCGTCAGCAAAGCGGAGGGATTTCAACCGACGCAGATGCTGGACAAGTCCGACACCAGCCTCAGCGGCAACCTGACGCACCACGACCTTACGGGAGTCATGCAGATGCTGGGGCACGCGCACCAAACGGGCGCGCTGCACATCAACGCCGGCGAGACGGACGGAGTGCTGTTTTATGACGCAGGAGAGATCACCCATGCGGAGTGCGGCAATTTGTTTGGCGATGAAGCCGTGATCCACATTTTGAAAAGCCTGGGAAACAGCAACGAAGGCATCTACAAATTTACCTACGGGACGACGTCGTCGCAGCGCACCGTGCTGCGCTCCGCCACTGATCTTATGCTGGATGCCATGCGCGAATTCGACGAAGGAACACGCGACATGGCGGACAAGGAGGCGCAATGAGTGAAGCGATGACCATGCCGCCGCTGGGCGAAGCGCCGGCCAAGCGGGTGCCGACCGTCTACTTCATCGATGACAGCGCCACGATGCGTGAAGTCATCAAGATCGCGTTTCGCCGCGAGAATATAAACGTGATTACCTGCGCCGACGCGGCCTCGGCGCTGGCGCAGTTCGAGCAAAACCGCCCGGACGTGGTGATCACCGACGTGATCATGCCCGACCAGGACGGCTACACCGTTTGCAGCCGGATCAAAGAGCATCCCGAATTCGGCCAAACCCCTGTAGTGCTGATGTCCGGCGTTGTGAATAAGAGCGTCGCCGACAAAGCGGTTGCAGTGAAAGCCGATGAACTGATTCGGAAGCCGTTTCAGCCGCAGGAATTGATTGCGCGCGTGAAAAGCTTGCTGGAGCCCAAGAGTGCTAAGCCTGCGCCGGTGGCTGAGCGCTCAACGCCCTCGAATGCTTTGAGCAGTCTTTTTTCTCCGCCTCCAGTTCCTGTAGTCCCCCGCCAAGCCGCGCCTCCACCGCCGGCTCCTGCGACGCCCGAATCTGCCTGGCCACGGGCGCTCGCCGAAGCGTTCGTCCCCCGGCAACCTCTGCAGACACAAGGCGATCCCCAACAATCGATGGCCGCTCCGGTGCGGCCTGCCCCAACGGCTGCGGACGTCCAGAAGCTTCGCGTCGAAATTGCGCATCTGGATCTGCTGGTGAAGAAGTTACAAACGGAACTTCAGATCGAGCGGCAATACAATCAAGCTCTGGAAACGCAGATTCGGACGCTGACAGAAGTGAGCTAGCTGCGCAAAGCAATGCTCCCGGCCTGTTCTGTCAGGGATGTGCCCGGTCGGTACCGAGTGTGTATGCCTCCAGCATGCAGTTGACGCTCGAAGGCGGATTCAGTAGCCTCACTTTACGCCCTACATACATTGTTTTGGGTTCTTGACCTGTTCAAAGGGGGCTCTCGATGGGCAACCAGAAGGAATCGGCGATTTCCAGGCGCGAATTTGCGCGACGCGCGGCCTTGGTGTCCGCGGCGGCATCGCTGGCGCCTGCCGACCTTCTTCGTGCTGAGTCTTCCGCGGCGCCAGTTCCGGCGCAACAGCCCGCGAGTACGCCCAAGCTATCGCCAGAAAGCCAAGCCGAAGTTGAATCGCGAATGCAGTCGATTTTCGCGCAGTACGGCAAGCGGCTCTCTGACGCTCAGAAAACGGATATCCGGCGACTGGCCACCGAAGCCCAGCCGCCGCTCGACCGCCTTCGCGCGTTTGCGGCCGAGAACGGAGACGGGCCGGGGCTTTACTTAAAGCCATTGATGGAGCGGGAAAAGAAACATTCGCCGATGCCGGAGAAACCAAAACCGGCAAGCGCGCCGAAGAATTCCTGAGGAGCCTTCCGGATGCCAGGCGAAGAGATTTTCTATCTTTCGGTAAGCGAACTCGCGAAACACATCGAATCGAAGAAGCTCTCGCCCGTCGATCTGACGCAGACCTATCTGGACCGCAGTCAAAAGTTTGGACCGCGCTTTAATGCCTACGCCCGCTTGACGCCGGAGATTGCCCTCGAACAAGCCAAAGCAGCGGAAAAGGAGATCCACCGCGGCCATTATCGGGGTCCCTTGCATGGGATTCCTTACGCCGCGAAAGACTTGTTGGCGGTGAAAGGAATTCCGACCACGTGGGGCGCAAAGCCTTACGCAAACCAAGTATTCGATTACAACGCAACGGTGATCGAACATCTGAACAGCGTGGGCGCGGTGATGCTTGGCAAAGCGTCCATGATCGAGCTGGCGGGCGGGATGGGCTACCGTTTTGCCTCGGCCTCGCTGCAGGGCGAAGCAAAGAATCCCTGGGATACGACCTGCTGGACTTGCGGCTCATCTTCGGGCTCGGGTGCCATCGTGGCCGCCGGGCTGGCGGCGTTTGCCATCGGCACGGAAACATGGGGCTCCATCATTTGCCCTTCGGCCTTCTGCGGTGTGAGCGGCCTGCGACCGACCTATGGCCGCGTCAGCCGTTACGGCGCGATGGCGCTGGCGCCTTCGATGGACAAGATTGGCCCGATGGCGCGGAGCGCGGAGGACTGCGCGCGTATCTTCGCCGCCATCGCCGGCCACGACCCAAGAGATCGCGGAACCGTACCCATCGATAAAGGCGCGTTCACGTATTCCCCGTCCATGGAATTGCATTCGCGGCCGCTGAAAATCGGCTGGCTGACCAACGCATGGAAATCCCTTGAACCAGGAGTTGCGAAACCCATCGAGGCCGCCACCAAAACCCTCAGGAAATATTTTTCGAGCGTGAAGGATGTCGCCTTGCCCGTTGGTCCCTGGGAGGATGCCGGCAACATCATCGTTGCCGGGGAGTGCGCCGCTTCTTTCCGGAGCTTGATTCGCTCTGGCCGAGTGAGCGAGTTGGCCGATCCCCTGGGGCAAATCGCGGGCTATGTGAACGAACAGTTTTCTGCTGCTGACTATCTGCAGGCGCTCAAGGTTCGAGAAATCGTCCAGAAGAAAATGGACTCTTTGTTTGACACCTTTGACGTCATTGCGGCGGCAGCGCAGCCAGTTCCGGCGACACCTTTAACTTTGAATCTCGAGACCGATCTCGCTTTTCCCGATCCTCTTGGCGCCATTGGCAATATTTGCGGGCTCCCGGCAATGTCGGTCCCTTGCGGATTCACGGAAAAGAATTTACCGGTTGGGCTGCAATTTGTGGGAAGAGCCGGTGACGATTTTGGAGTGATCCAGGCGGGGCGGACCTTCCAATCGCACACGGACTGGCACAAGAGGCATCCGAAAATTCATTAGCCCGCTTCTACCGCGATTGCGCGCGTGTTACGCTCCACTCGTTCTGTGGTTACGAGGACGACCTACCTTTTTCAGAATCGGTGAGGGCACCCGGAGGAGGCGACGCTGCTATGCACGATATTTGGAAAGATATGTTCGTCATCGGAGTTCCCCTGGCAGAAAAGATCCTTCGGCCGATCATCGTTTATGCCTTCCTGGTAGTCAGCCTGAGGCTCTCCGGGAAGCGCGAACTCGTGCAACTCAATCCGTTTGACCTAGTCGTCTTGCTAACGCTTTCGAACACGGTGCAGAACGCTATCATCGGTGAGGACAACAGCGTCCTTGGTGGAATTATCGGCGCTACTTCCCTGCTCGCAACCAACTATGTCGTCGTTCGCTTCCTCTATGATCACCGGAAACTCGACCAAATCGTGGAGGGCAGGGCGGACGTTTTGGTCGAGGACGGCAAGGTACGCGCGCAGCACTTGAAGAAAGAGCTCATTACAGTGGCGCAGCTTGAAGCGGCGGCGCGCAAACAAGGCTTCGGGTCGCTCTCCGAAGTCCAACAATGCGTGCTCGAGCCCGGGGGGACGCTTACTTTCTTAGGGAAGAGGCCATCCGGCGAAGACGTGCGGCATCAGGAATTGGTTGGAAAACTGGAGCGTCTGGCGCAGGAAATCGCGTTGCTGAGAGGTTCGCAACCGCCGGCGCGCGCATAGTTTAGTGAAGGAAAAAACCCGTCGCCGCCAGGGCGATGCCCAAGCCACCAACGAACACGCCGCCGAGCCAGAATCCCTTTCGTTTGGTCAGAAGCGTGATCGAGCAGATGACCAGCCCGATTTCCAGCAGCGCCTCGCCACCATCAAAACGGTCAGCTTGACGAACCGTCAAATCGCGCTGGTCTTCCAGATTCTTTGCCTCTTTGCTGACATCTCCTTTGTCACTTTCGTAGTGCTCGACTTCCTTCGCGTACTTCTCTTTCAGCTCTTCGCCCATCTCCTTGTTCAGCGGCGCAACGAGTTTAACAACGTCGGAGAAACCTTGGGTTTCGTGGAGGCGGACGCTCTTTGCCTGGTACTGCGCCCAGCGGCTGGCGGCCTGAGTTTCAAACCGCAACCCTTCCGTATGCGCCCGGTGGCCGAGCAAGGACGCACCGGCCACAAAGACCGCCATGATGGAGATCGTAATCGAAACGGGGAGTACCAGCGGATGATCCTCGTGATGGCTCTCAGGAAGTTCGATTCCCTCGCCCATTCTTCTACTCTCCTTCTCTAGGATTGGACCGCAGGTTCAGATGAAATCATTTGGAGCGACTCGTGCGCCGCCGCCAGTGTACTGTCAATATCCTGGGACGTGTGCGCCGCGGAGACAAAAACAGCCTCAAACTGCGACGGCGCCAAAAATATTCCCCGATCGAGCATCTCGCGGAAAAATCTTGCGTATATCTTGGTGTCGGAGCGCTTGGCATCGGTGTAATTTCTCACCGGCTCCGGCGTGAAGAACACCGTCGCGAGCGAGCCGATGGCATTGATCTGCGCCGGAATTCCGGCGTCTGCCAGCTCCGCGCGCAAGCCAAAAACAAGCCGCCGCGCCAGTTGGGTCATCTCATCGTACAACCCGGGCTTTGTGAGTTGCTTCAG
>Ga0179592_10001168_pt1 | contig 10643 bp, 7 predicted proteins | sample CZODoug2_1_08_16_FD_148623 | JGI IMG/M metagenome (GOLD analysis project Ga0179592, IMG submission 148623) | Vadose zone soil fungal communities from Angelo Coast Range Reserve, California, USA - CZODoug2_1_08_16fungal (Illumina Assembly) | ecosystem: Environmental > Terrestrial > Soil > Vadose... | reverse complement strand
GCGTTTTCTCCAGGATTAGGTATATGACTAGCTCCAAACAATGCGGAGATCACCAGTGCTGCCCGCCAGAAGCGCATACGCCTGGAGAAAGTGAACAGCCAGTAGCCGCGAAAACCAAATTCTTCGCTCACGGAGACGGCAAGAAATGTGGCGGCCCAGGCAAGTGCGTAACGAAAAGCCGCGCTTCCGGTGAGAGAAACGGAGTCAATTTGAAAGTGGCCCGACACGCGCAGGACCAGCAGGATAGCGGAAAGCATGGCGAAACCCCAGACAGAGCCTTCCCAAAACCTTATTCCGAGTACCTGGTGGAGAGGAATGCCGTAATCGCCGAGCGGGCGTTTCTCCATGCGGGACACGATCCAAGTCGCCAGTGAGACAAAAAACACCGTGATGGCTTTGGCTGGTGATTCCCTCTGCACCGTGGAAAGGGAACCGCCCTGGCCGAACCCGAAATGCAATGCGAGCAAAAAAGGGGCTGGAAGAAGGAACGCAATTCCAACCCAGATGAGCAGTCGGTTGCGATCGGTGCGGCCCCAGGCCGGAGGTTGCCCTACGGGCGTCGTGTTCGGCCGATTCGCGCTATCGATGGGTGTCATTTGGCCTGGCAGTTCCTTGGTTAGGCTGGGATCGGATTCGTCCGGCAAGGATGCGCCTCCTGTTGCTAGAGATCAGATTGTGGCAGTGCCAGCCTGCAGCGCGCCAGCAGGATTCCGCGCGTCTGCTCATGAGCTTCGAGGGCTGCTTGAGTTTTTCCGGAAGCTGTCCAGAAACGTCAGTGCTTTATCGGAGGCGCGTTTTTATGAATAGGAGAAGGCAGGCACGGTGCTCGCCGCGCGTTCGATAAAGCCGTTTGAACAAACGGCGTTCGCGGAGATGAGAGCGCGAGCCACTTTCGGCCGAAATTCACCTCCTCGATGGGGACTTCTGGACAACTTCGCTCGGTCCATGTTCAAGAGCGGCGAGTTGTAGGTGAAGTGGGCTACGCTAATCACGCGATATTTGGCTCGCTTAGCGACTGCTCGACTGGAACCGCGAAAGGTGGAGGATGAGACTTACAAACATAGAGGCGCGCCAACGCAGAGTTCTCTTAATTGGCCTTACGGTGGCGCGTAGGGAGCACCGCATCAATCCCTTCGGATATCTCAACCGTATCGCCTCGACGCGCTTGTCAAGCTCAACGGCTTCGTCTTCCCGGCCGATTTTGTGCAACACATTTGCCAGCGCCTCAAGCGAATCTGCCAAGAATGACGAGTACCGCTCACCCCAGGCGCGTTCCTTGAGTTCAAGCGAACGTCGCCGGAGCGGCTCCGCCTCAGCATACTTCTGTTGCTCCTCGCAAACCACGGCGAGGCGGTCGAGTGCGCTACTGATTGGAATCTGATTCAGCCTGATCTTAGCATCAAGCTCTTTCCTATTTTGCCAGGATTGCCAACCTTTCGACCATCGGGCGGGCTGGGATCTTACGTGTTCTTCTACAATGGCCAGACTTCTCCGGCAAAGCTCTTCTGCCTCCGCGTCGCGACCTCTCGCCCGGCAGAATTCCGCTAAATCATCAAGGGCTCGCGCGGCAAATAGACTCTTGTTGCCGCGCGACTGCCCGCAAACCTCCACAGCACATCGGTATAGCGCCTCCGCCGCTTCGTATTTCCCCCATGCCTCGTAGAGTTTCGCGAACTCTTGAATATGGTGAGGAAGGTAGAAGGTCGAACCTCGATCTTCTTCGTGGATTTCCAACGCCCTTTGAAAAAGTGGTTCAGCCTCGCCGTACCGCTGCCGAGCAATGTAAAATTTCGCCAGCCACATGGAGGTTGAACACCAGAATCCACGCCCTGGAAACAATTCAGTTCTCTCCGTTTCTGTCAGAGCCGCTTTGTAATGCGTATCCGCTTCCACGAATTTACACCTTGTCGTACAGAGCGTAGAAGCGAAATTTGGGCGATCCCTTCGCTTTGTCGTGCAACGCCGTCTGCAACTTCTGAACACTTGGTGGAGTTGTTAGGCTCATCGCCAATCCCTCGGTCCGTTGTCGCTTCTTGCGTTTCCTTTCAACTGAGGCCCCTTCCCTCCGCTGGAGTTACCCAGCTTCATCGGTACTACGAGCCTCTCCGCCATCCCACACGGCCCGGCCTGTCTCTCGCGAGTTGCCAGTTGATCCACACCGCGATCACCGCTGGGACTTCCCGTGTTGCGCATGGTCCACTTTGCCACTTTGCCTACATGCCGTCGCCAATACCCCGGCAGGTCAGATGGAAGTTTGTCCGCTCCTACATTCCATCCACTTCGGCCTTCCCCGAAACCGGGGCGGGTCGGCTCCTGCATCACTATTTTCGGGGCCTGCTTAGCGTTCACTTACGTTACGGCCTGCATGCTCGCCAGGTCGCCTTCGCGACCCTCTGCACCAGAGGCTTCAGCGGTCTCGTTGCCTCCACCGCTGCTCTGATTGCTACCGGGTGGAGCGAACCAGTTCCCGGGCGGGTATACCCCCGCTGTGGACCAGCGCCTTCACGGCGCACCCGGTTGGCCCGTCACCCGGGCGGATCAAGAAAGACCTCGGGAACTCCTAGCAGGTCGTGATTGAGTAACGTTATTCTTTGGGGAAATCGATCATGACGACATGCGAGTTCTCACGCAAGCGGTCGAACACGATTTGTTTCCCGTCGCTGGTGATGTCGAAGGTCCGCATAGTGGCCCGGTTTTCAAGCCGGGTGAGTGGGCGCGATTTCATGGAAGCGAGATCGAGTAGCCAAAAGTCCTGTGACGCGAGCAGGCCTTGCATGTAGATCAAACTCTTGCCATCAGGCAAGAAGCGGACGCGTTCGCCCAATCGCCGCACGCTGATCTTGGGCAATTCGACGCTGGTTCCGTCCGGGTGCACGGCAAGGAGCGGAGCGAAGGTGCGCACATTCGTTCCCGCATATACGATCAGACTCCCATCTGGCGACCAAACTGGATTGAGTGCCGGTCCGGCAACCACGCGAACCGCCGGTCCGCCATCCAGTGGAATCTTGAAAAGACCGGGACCGTTGGCACCGCTCCCGCCAGTGACGATCCATTTGCCGTCTGGCGACCAGCAACTCGTACCCTGGACGTCAATTCCTTCCGCAATCGGCTGGAGCTGGGCGCCGTCTGCAGAGAGGACATGCAGTTGCCGTTTCCCGCTCCGCCGCAGCACAATGGCCACGCGACCTCCATCGCGCGAAACAGCGGGCGTCTCCAGCAACGCACTATCGGCACCCTTCCAGACCTCAGTCACCTGGCCGTCCCGAAGGTGCCACAGTCCGTCGCCCGTCCCCAGGGAAGATAGATAAAACAGGGACGCGCCGCCAAAACGGGGTGCCAGCGCCCGCACGGTCGGCACTGTAAACGGCTTCACGTCCTGTTCTTCGGCGAGTCGATTGAGAATCGGAACACTCCAAAGACCCGCGACGGGGTTGCTGATGGTGGCCACCAGCTTACGGCCGTCCGCGCTGGCTTCCACGGAGGTATACTCCTCCAGACCGAAGCTTGCGCGCCGTGAATCCTTCCGTTTGAGATCAAACGCCCACAGCCACGGCCCCGAACCGTCGCCGTCCCGCGCCACGTAGAACACTGTTCGGTTGCCGACAGGCGTGGGATAAGCAACGTCTGTATTGCGTTGCGTGAGGCGCTCCGGGTTCCTGCCGGACGGGTCGATGCGCCATAAATCCATCTCCTTCGTCGCCGGCGTGCCATGAACGAAATAGATCCAACGGCCGTCAGGCGACCAAGTTGGAAAATGGTTGTGAACTCCCGGCTGGTCCCCGAATATGCGTCGTGCATTGGCGCCATCGCGGTCCGCCACGAATATGGGGTCGCCACTGCCGAAGGTATGATAGACAACCCGCTCGCCGTCCGGTGACCAAGCCAGGTTGACGGCTTCCTCGCCCAGGAAATTACGTAGCGTACCTCCCGTCAGGGGCATCAATCGCAGCCGCATACCCACATCACCACCGCCGAGCCAAATTTCCGAGCCGTTCCCCGAAAAACCCACGCTTCGCAAGGGCCCAGGTAACGGGCCCGCCTTCCCTTGTGTCAGATTAGTCGGGCGTCCGGTACCCACCTGGGTGAGCCATACATCGAAGGGGCCGTCATGATCGGAGACAAAAGCCACGAACCTGCCGTCCGGCGAAACCGCGGCTTCGACACTCTCGAAGTCGGTCACGCGCGCGAAATGCGCTTTTTCGAGCGGGTTGGCCGGCGCAGCTGCCGGCCGAACCATTTCCCAGACTGCAGTTCCTACCAGCAGTGCGGCGGCTATGGCCCACGGCAGCCACGCTCGCCTTGACTTCGGCTGCGGCGCACTCTTCGAGGTCGACGTTCCGCTCAGCGATTCAATAGCAAACGCCAGATCACTGGCCGACTGGAATCGCCGCTCGACATTCTTTTCCAGGCATCGCACAAGAATCCGTTGCAGTGCCAGCGGACCTTGCCAGCCGGTGTCGTTCAGCTCCGGTGGCTCTTCGCGCAAAATCGCGGTCATCGTTTCTGCGGACGTCTTGCGTTTGAAGGCGCGTCTGCCGGTGAGCATCTCGTAGAACACTGCACCGAAACTGAAAATGTCCGCTCGCGCATCGCACGGTTCGCCCCGCACCTGCTCCGGCGACATGTAGCCGACGGTACCCATCACCATACCCGGCAAAGTCGCCGGACTCGTTAGCGTCACTACAGCTTCGTGGCTTTCCTCCGGCCTCACCAGCTTCGCCAGCCCGAAATCCAGCACCTTAACCCTTCCGTCGCGAGTGACAAACACGTTCTCCGGTTTCAGATCCCGGTGCACGATTCCTTTCTCGTGTGCCGCCGCGAGTCCCTGCGCGATACCGAGCGCGTATTCGATCGCGCGCCGCACCGGCAGCGGCCCTGATTCGAGCTTCTCCCGCAGTGTTTGTCCTTCAAGAAATTCGCTGACCAGAAACGGCGCACCATCGTGCGTACCAATGTCATGGATTCCCAGGATGTTTGGATGGTTCAGTGCCGCGATCGTGCGCGCTTCCTGTTCGAAACGCCGCAGTCGATCGGCGTCATCAGCTAGCGCCTCTGGCAGCACTTTGATCGCGACATCCCGCTCGAGCCGCGTGTCGCGTGCGCGGTACACCTCGCCCATGCCGCCTGCACCCAGCGGCGATTGGATGTCGTAAGGACCTAGTTTTGTACCGGATCTGAGTGCCATGCGTGCGCGTGATTATAGCCCACGCAGCAAGTTCCACGCGGATGCAAGGATTCTGGATGGTTGGTCGGCACACGGAAGTTATCCCGAAACGGTGTTCGAGGTTGGGGGAATGGTGAACGGCGTGTGCTTTTGCCGTAGCTTCGACTGTCATAAAAATGTAGTACTAATTGCGATGAATCGAGAGAAAATGCGAACGAAAGGTGAACTAAGAAGGAAAAAGTGATTCATCGGGTTTAGTCGCAACTTGCTGATTTCCTTCGATTAGTGCCAACTCCGGCAAGTTCTGATGAAGTTGGTCTCTCGGCTGTTAACTGAAGGGTTTGTCTGGGTAAGAACATATGATGATCTCCACCAAGACGCCGAAGGGCAGTTGTCAAAACTTGTCCATCTTCGAGCGAGCTAAAGACCAATAAGTGACGCCAGGACAGCGACTTATGAGATTTTATCCCATGGTTCGGGATCAGGAGGTCGAAGGTTCAAATCCTTTCGCCTCGACCATTTCTTTTAGAACCAGTAATTTACAGACAGACTTATAGCCTCTGACCTCCTGGTGTCGGGCCAGGAGGTCTGCGGTTGAAATCAAATCGCCAAGCCCACGGTATTCCTCGTTCTCTCATAGGCTTACATTCCAATTGCGAGGTACTCTGCAACACTTGGAACTTGTCCAACTTGTCTAACCGCTTGTCCAACGATTTGACCAACGGGTCATGGAATCCGTTTATTTTATTCGGAGCTCGGGTGTCGACGTGAATTCGCGTCCGACTGGCAGACCGTTCGGTTTTTACCCGAAAGGTTTAGTAGCGTTCAACCGAGACGACTGAGTTTAGCGAAGCCACGGAGAACATTATCGGCGCGTGTCAGCAGTCTTCAATCACGCGCACCTTGTGCCCGGAAACATTCAGTTTGTTCTCGAGCACGCCCGGCCAGCGCTCGTCAAAAGGCGACCGATTCCGCGTATTGGGAATGATGCCCCATGTCAAGGAATCGGAGTAAACGAGAATCTGTTGTCGAATTCCTGGCCAGAAGCAATAACCACTTGTAATGACAGCGTTATAACCACTATTTTGTAATTTGGCTTGTGACAGGTAGGCTTATGCGAACTCTTAAAATTATGGTCGGTGATGTTGTGATTGCGCGGTTTCCGCTTCTGAATGGCGACCGCAATGATGCTGTGAAGCTACACGGCGTCGCACGCAGCGGACGTTGGGTTGAGAGCCAGGATTTTACGAACCGACTGATGGAGCGGTTTCAGTTCAATAGCTCTGTTACGACGCCGCTCGTTTTTCTTCCTTCCGATAAACTGGATTTTATTGTCGCCTCGACTGGACTGCTCGCGTTATGGGAGTCGGTGTTTGGGCCGTCCTTGCCGGTACGGGATGCTGCGCTCGAACTTTTTCTGTTCGGCAGACGCTGTGGCGTTCATGCGATTGATATCGGGCAGGCTCCACACTAGAGCACCGCCTTTCGCACAAGCTTCGCAGCAATCACGCGAATGTGAATACAACGCTCGTTTGCGAGAACACTGCGCTCGCACGAGCATCGGAATACGCGACCGACCTTGACCACGTTATGCACGACGCGATCAGGTCTGGATGTGCTTAAGACGCGTGCATAAACGAGCACGCTGTTGACGGGATTTTTCGCTCGACGTAAGGAAAGAATTCGAGGTATTTTCAACGAGCGCCTCACTTTCGAAGCGCCCGTCTTGCGGCTTGGTGTCGCACCGTGGCGAGACTTAGAATGGACTGCATTTCTCACAAGCGGTTACCTCGGTTGTGCGGATCAGGGAGTCGTCGGGGCGCGGCGAGCAACGTTATTTCAGCCACGAACACGAATTGGCGAGGCCGTTTTCCAGGTCAAAAAGCGTATTTCGGATTAGAGGAGACTCATGACAGGCATTGGCGTCATTGTTCTTGCCGGTTCCGTCTGCGGCGTTCTTGACCTGATCAGCGCGTCGGCGCTTTTCAGATTGAAGGGCGGCACCTTCGAAAGACTGCTTCAGTTTATTGCGAGTGGAGCGTTCGGCGAGTCTGCATTCAAGGGCGGGAAAAGAAGCGCGGGGGTGGGCTTCCTGTTTCATTTCTTTATCGCCTTTACGGCAGCGGCTGTTTACTACGCGACAAGCCGCAGTATGACGTTTCTTGTGAGCCACGCTTTCGCCTGCGGCATTGTGTACGGCGTCCTGATTCATCTATTCATGAGTTTCATAGTGATCCCACTCTCGCGGGCTCCCAAACGTAAATTCTCGGCCAGCTCTTTCCTCAGTCAGCTCGCCGTCCACATGTTTATTGTTGGTCTGTCCATCTCCCTCATTGTGCGTCATTTTTCCTGATTGCCACGATTTCGAAATTTCAGTTGACGATTTTTCGCGATTCATACGTCTTGACCCACGACCGCGAATCCTTTCGCAGCTCTTACGCCGGCAGCCCGCCATGGGACATCGGCAAGCCCCAGCCTGCGTTCCAGGCCGCCGCGATCTTAAATGCAGCCTTCCCTGACCGGGATAATGGAAGGGTTGCCCGTAACTCGGCCACGGCAGGCGAGGTGAGTGGAAATGGGTTCGCCGGCTCGTAATTTCCGGTTCTACTTGTGTCCCCGTTCTTGCCTGCCTCGAAAGTATGTCTGTGGTGTGGTTCCCAGCATGGTCCGGAACATTTCAATGAAGGCACTTACACTGTCGTAACCGACTGCGATAGCGACCTCCGTGACAGATTTCCTTTGTGCGAGCATCTCAAGGGCAGCAAACAACCGCGCCTGCTGTCGCCAACGGCCAAATGACATGCCTACGTGAGCGGAAAACGCACGCATGAAAGTACGGCGGGCCATTCCGGCAAGATGCGCCCAAGCGTCCAGCGTGCGGTCATCCCCAACATCTCCCAGCAGAGCATCAGCAACTCTGGCCAGTCTTTCTTCTCTTGGTATGGTCAAACGCAAGGGCTGCTGGTCAGGCTGTCGAATCTCATCACGAAGCGCAGCGATTAAGTGCTTCTTCGCCGGGTTGAGCGGCTGCCGGACGTCCCACGCGAGAATACGATTAACCATGGCGAACAATAGCTCCGATGAGTTGAACATGCAGGGCAGCTTGGGTAGTCCGCGGCACATCTCCGCAGACAAATGAACCATCGAGCCGGCGACGCCCCCCACAGAACGCGCCGCGTGCCTACAATTTGGTGGAATCCATGCGCAACGCTGGGAGGGAAACATCCATCGTTCGCTTCCTGCTTCCACGATGAGCAACCCCTGGGTCAATGCGAAGAGTTGCCCACGCGCGTGGCTGTGCTCTGGCGCCCAATCCTCGGCCGCACGCCTCTTGAAGGCAAATGCCAGTACTGGCGTATCGCTCTCGTAGAGACGGCGCAGCTCTTCCGCATTCTTCGGGACCAAGACCATGAATTTATGAGATTGACCCTTTTCCGATAAATATTGCCACCTTCCCGTTAGCAGGCCAACGAGAACATATCTAGAGTACGGGGGCAGAACAACGAAAGCCAACAAAGGGAAATGATCAGGCAATACGAAGAAAGTATGAATCGAAAAATGTCAGTCATCGTGAAAGGAGACCAGTTATGAATGCCGCTGTGCTACACGCCTTTAATGAGTCACCCCGCTTCGAGCAGTTCTCCGAGCCCATCCCAGAAGAAGACGAGGTGATTGTGCACGTCCGTGCTGCCGCGCTCAAGCCCATCGACAAGCAGATCGCCAGCGGCTCGCACTACGCCGCGTTCCGCGAACTGCCCGTCATATGCGGCATGGATGGAGTTGGGTGTCTTGACGACGGCACACGTGTGTTCTTCGCTATACCACGGTTCCCCTACGGGAGTATGGCTCAACGCACGATCGTGTCTCCATCCCACAGTTTTCCGATCCCCGATAGCATTGACGACGATATCGCCGCAGCCGTCGTAAACCCCGGTCTGTCGGCCTGGGGGGCACTTGCTTGGCGTGCTCAACTCACTGCGGGTGAGACTGTGCTCATCCTTGGTGCAACCGGAGTCACCGGAAAGCTGGCCGTACAAACAGCCAAGCTCCTCGGCGCTGGACGGGTGATCGCCGCCGGAAGGAACGAACAGGTACTGAGCACTCTTCACGACCTCGGAGCCGACTCGACCATCCGCCTCGACAAACCCGGACAGGATTTGACCGAAGCCTTTGCTCGCGAAGCTGGTGATGCTGGCTTCGACGTCATCATCGATTACCTCTGGGGCCCTCCCACTGAAGCGCTTCTGTCTGCCATCGCGCGAAAGGATTTGAAGCCGACGTCATCCAGAATCCGCCTTATCGAAGTGGGCGAGAGCGCGGGGCCCACGATTTCGCTGGCCGCCGCTGCACTACGAAGTTCGAGGCTGGAAATCCTCGGAGCCGGATCTGGTAACGCGCCAGCCTCGCCTGAGATGTGGCTAGAAGCCGTCCGCCAACTTCTGTCTAATGTCGCCAGCGGTAAGCTGCGTATCGACACCGAGCGAGTTCCGCTACGCGAAGTCGAGGACGCTTGGCAAAGGGACCAACACGGTTTGAGAACGGTCATCATCCCGTAGTCGCGTGCTCGCAACAGGTAAATTCCATATGTAACAATTCGGATTCCGCCGGTGCGCAGCGGTTCCGGCGATTGTGGGTGAGTGGTCAACACGGAAGTTATCCTAAGTCCCTGGTGAGATACAGGACGCCCATTCATTGCGTCCAGCCATTCTTTGCATTCAAGTGCATCGTTGTGATTTGGTCGGTCGCTTTGAAAGGCCTTCTATTGAAAGATCGCGTAATGTGCATACTTCTTGCGAATCTCCATTAGTTCCTGTTCCGTCATCGGGACGACTGGTTGCCCAACCGGAACTGAAACAGCCCGCATGTACTCCTCGTGCCCTGATGCTGACCAAATGTCGGTATGGGTCAAGTGGTCCGTCCCAATATTTTCCATACTTATCCAGGTATCTCTCGGAATAAATACAATGGCACCTGCATGCGCAACCTGTACTTTATCTCCCAGCATCACTTTTCCAGTTCCACTCTGAATAAGAATCAACTCGTCGGCATGCGGGTGACGATGGGTTGGAATTTTGTCGCCTGGAGCCATATCTTCCGTCACCACCGCCATCGTCTCAGAGCCGCCGTTTTTGGGACCAATTTTTAGAGTGAATGTCACTCCCGGCCTTGCTCGGAACTCACGTTTTTTACCTTCGCCTGATGCCAAGATCATCGGTGTCGGTTTGTTAGCACTCTCAGACTGTTTAGGTGGAATTGGGCGCGCAGCGAGAAACCCACAAAATGCAATCGTTGTAATTCCAATCGCCAAGAGGACATGTCGCACAAACACCTCACAATGGTCTCGTCCTGAAATCCACGTATGTAGTATCCAGGTGTAGGCTAGGCCTAGAGCGGCCCGCTTAGGTCCCTGAGTTCTGCTGGAGCATACTCCAATGTCGGAACCGAAATACTTAATAGTGTTTCCAGATTGCTTGGTAAC
>Ga0179592_10001167_pt1 | contig 10649 bp, 6 predicted proteins | sample CZODoug2_1_08_16_FD_148623 | JGI IMG/M metagenome (GOLD analysis project Ga0179592, IMG submission 148623) | Vadose zone soil fungal communities from Angelo Coast Range Reserve, California, USA - CZODoug2_1_08_16fungal (Illumina Assembly) | ecosystem: Environmental > Terrestrial > Soil > Vadose... | reverse complement strand
CACCGCCTCGCCGAGTAACTCACGAGAATGATGAAATACCAGGTTAATGGAAGGGATCTCTATCTTCACATCGCCAAAACCAAGCAGAAGGCTGTTCTCTTCCGGTACGCAATCAAAGCACCATGCGTAATTCTCAGCCTCCCGCGGCAAGTCGCAAACTTCTCGCATCCATTGACCACCCCACGGTCCGGGGTCGAAGAAGGGTACAACGCGAAACGGCCTCTGAGCCGCATTCTTCAACCCTTGCAAATGCTGCTTGCCACTAATCATCTTTGGGAGATCGCGCTGATTTGTGTCCAGAAGAAAATCGATTCGCGGAATCAGATTCTTCTTCAAGCGGTCGGCGGCGCGCCAGTCGACAAAGTAGGCCCGTTTATACTTTGCCTGCGCGCGTTCCGTGAAATTCTGCAAACCGAGGTTCGCCACTTCACCGGCGCGTTGGCGCAACTGAATCTCCCACCTCGCCATGTCGCAATAGACGAGCATGTCCCACTGCTCGGCAAGAAGGCTTGCGCCCGTACCAATGACAAGCACAGTGCCCGATGCCTGCTGCAAGCGGCTTCTTTGTTTCGGGAGTTCGCGGTCATCCAGGAATTCCGAGAGTTCGTATTTGCCCATGAAGGCAAACACCGGATCATCGCCCAAATCGCGCGCGCAGAGGGACCGGACGGCGCTCCCGGGCAAGTAAACCTCTTCAGAGCGCAGTACGACCTGAGGTTTGAGCGCGCTCACCAGTTGCTGTTCAATTTCCTTTTCAAAGCAGCCCGGATAACACTCCACGCAAATCACGACACGCCCGGGCCGGACGGTCGCTTTCAGACGCTGGCCGATAGCATCCCACCCCGTTTCGCAGCCATCGCGCGAGTCCGACACGCGCACAAATGGGTACTTATCGTAAGTCGAGATGTAAGGCTTCGGCATTCATCCTCGAAGGCGGACTCAATTTGAAGAGATGGCAGCGACGATTCATTGTCGCTGCCGTGGTAAGCAGGGTTGAGTGATTAGAAGGTGAACCTGAGTGAGAATTGGGCTTGACGTGCAGTGCCGCCCCCGATCTGGGTTCCGTCCGCGGAGGCGATGGTTTGGCCAATGACACCGAAAGTGCTGTTAACCATCGTGCAACTTGCCGGAGTAGTTGGCGTGGCGGACTGCACAGCGTTGCATATGCCGCCGTTCGGATTTTCGAAATTCGGATGATTAAAGATGTTGAAAATGTCCGCCCGGAGCTGCATCGTCACCTTTTCAGTAATGGCGAAGTTCTTCATTCCAGAGAGGTCGAGCTGGAAATATCCCGGGCCTCGCAAAGAGTTGCGACCGACAGTTCCGATTGTTGCACCCGGGGTCCCGTCGTAAGTCGGTTCGACCGCAAAGGCGTTGACGTTATAGCTCGAACCTGGCCAACTGTGGCCCGGAACCCACAAGGGCTCGCCGGCTACGTAGTCTGGTCTCACAGCATTGCCAAAGAATCCTCCGACCAGCGAAACGTTCACCGGAAGTCCCGATCGTGTCTGGATAATACCGGACGTCTGCCACCCGCCCAGCACTGTCCGAACTAGCGAGTTCGAACCTTTCAGATCGGGCAAGCTATAGAGCGCGCTGGCGGTGAAGTTATTCCGAACGTCCCAGTCTCCGCTCGCGTGATCGTACTTGGGAGTGTATGGGCTCTCAAAGCCCGGGCTGAAAACGTTGAGCATATCGTCGATTTCGTGGGACCAAGTATAGTTCGCCTGCAAGTCCAGCTTTCCCACCTTGCGGAGCAACTTCACTTGCAGGGAGTTGTAGTTAGAGCCGAGGCCGTCGGAGAGGATGTTTTCGTTGGCAAATCCCGGAAACTGTCGAGCCTGGGTGAAGGCGTTCCCGGGGTTGGCGTTCAACGCAGCAAAGTCAACGCCAGCCTGCATGTGGTGTACGTTGTTGCCGACGTAGCTCAGAGTAAGAATGGTGTTGCGCGCCACTTCCTGCTGAACGTCGAACAGCCAGTTCGTAGCAACCGGGTCTTTGGGATGTTGCGGGAACGCGTTTACGTTTTGTATTCCCGCAATGAGCGGAGGATTGGGAGAAGGATAGTTGATCGAAAATGGAGGACTGGCGAAGATCGCCTGAAACACGTTTACGTTGTAGCTCGCGAGCGCGGGCACGTTGGTCGTTGTGGCAAAGTTGAAGTGCATCGGATTGTAGAAGAGCCCGATGTACCCGTGGACCACGGTTTTTCCCTCGCCTTTCGGGTCCCATGCGAAACCCACCCGGGGCGCCCAATCGCCTTTCGGCGCGTGGTATGCCGCTTGATCGAGAGGAAGCAGACTCTGGGAGGCGACATCGAAGTTTTGCCCCTGATTCGCTCCAGCCGTCCAAACCGTGTTGTAGTCGTACCGAAGGCCGAGGTTGAGAGTAAGTCTCCTGCTTACCTTCCAGTCGTCTTGGATATAGAAATCCCAATTGGAATTGCGGTTTCCAACAAATCCTGGGAAACCGTTTTTTTGCAGGACAAAAACATTATTGTTTAGGAGGTCGGAAATGCTGCCGTAGTCATACGTTTGCTGCGGCCGCAGCCACTCGTTATTCCGATTGATGCGAATTTGCGTACCGAACTTAAGTGTGTGTGGACCAATGGTCTTGCTTACGTTGTCAAAAATCTCAAGATCGGCGAACGGGGTTACCTGGTTGAAAGTATTCGGTCCCGGCAGCGATCCCAGGTCCGTAAAAAAGCCATTAAAACCAGCGAGCGGTTGAGGAGTGTTGGAATTCGTGTCGGAGTAGAAACGGTTGATGGCCACACTGAACTCATTGAGCAGTGTCGGGGTGAAGGTGTGGGTCTCGTCGATCTTGGCTAACTGCGTTCTCAATTTCTGAGGTGATACTTGGCCCACATTCGGGCCGTAGGTATCGTTGGTCAGTGAATCGTTGATGTTATATCGGAAGAAAATTCTGTCCCTCTCGGAAACGTTGTAATCGATTTTGACCGATCCTGTATCTTCGCGAACAATACTAGAAAGAGCTGTCGGGTCAAGAACCATATCCGACCCCAAGGCTGGATTCGCGTCCGGGAAACCTTGGTACACACACGATGCTGGAGCTGGTATCGCGGTACAACCAGCAGGCAACGGCGCGAACTGCGCCAACACAGGCTGCATGGACGCGACGAATTGCGATCGAGCCGCCGCGCTTAGAGTATGGTTCAGCGCGTTGATGAGTGTGACGTGGGTCCGATCGCCTTCATAGTTTACAAAAAAGAAGACTTTGTTCTTGATGATGGGTCCGCCTAAATTACCGCCATACTGGTTCAGTCTTAAAGGCGCAGGCCCAGTCGCAAAATAGTCCTTGGCGTCGAGTGCGTCGTTGCGGAAATACTCAAACAGACTTCCATGGAAATCGTTCGTGCCGGATTTCGTGATGATGTTCATCTGAGGACCAAGCGAGTGACCGGTTTCCGCCGTGTAGCCGCTATTTGAGTAGTCAATTTCCTGAATACTGTCCACGCTGGCTCGTGTGATACGCGCGGCTTCCTGGCCTTCCGTATCGAGGAACCCGTTAATATCGCCGCGCATCGCGCTCTGACCGTCGAGAGTAATATTCAGGCCGCTAAAGATATTTTCCATCCCGTTGACGCTGCCCTGGAAGAATCCCGTGGAGCCCACCGATCCGGGAGCGACTTCCAGGAATTCGCTGACATCGCGTCCGTTGATTGGCAGGTTGGCAACCTGATTCGTGTCCAACGTTGTGCCGGACATGCTCGACGAGGTGTCAACCGTCGTAGCCGTACCGTTGACTTGGACGGTCTCCTGCGACGCCGCCACTCCCAGTGTCAAATTCACTTGCACGGTCGCGCCGACGCTGAGATCGACAGGTTGACTCTTGCTATCTGCGAATCCGCTTGCTCGGGTCTCGACCACGTACGTTCCATAGGGCAATGAGGAAGCCACGAAATTGCCAGTCTGATCGGTGACGTAACTCTTCTGAATACCCGTGCCCCCATTCGTCACTGTGATCGCCGCATGTGCGACAACCGCTCCAGAGGGATCCGTCACCCTACCGGCGATTGTGCCCGTATCGAATTGAGCAAGCATCGGCAGCGTGCTGAAAACAACGACCGCCAGCAATGCGATCGCATACAAGGCCGCTCTGAACCTCGTCACTCCTGATAACTGCGCGTCTTGCGTCATGGCAATTCCCCCTCGGCGTCGGTTAAGTTCACTTGGACTTAACGCGTGTGCAAACTTAATCACTGCAAATCGTAATGCGGTTAACGTCCAATAGTCAATCAGTTTGTTTCTTTTTTGATCGAAACGGTCTAAACTTTGTTCGTTTTTGGTGATTAAGCCGCAATCGGATGTCGGGTACCCGCTTCCGTGATCATGGTGGTTGTCGCGATCGGGTCTGCTTAGCGATGTTCGGTTAGAAGCTGCCCCATAGGCGCTACACTGGTCGGATCGAAGCCGCTGCTGCAACGCAATTGGACCGATATGATGAAAGGCCTTTTGAAGCTTTCCTCTCGCGCAATGTTCAGGGGAGCGGCTTTGATTTTCTGGCCCTGGCTTGCTTTTGCCGCTTCCCCGAACGCCCCCACTCCAGGGCATTTCGTCGATGTCACGGAAAAACTTGGAATTCACTTCCGCCAGCAGGCGTCTCCGACCAGCAAGAAATACCTTCTGGAAGCGATGGGATCGGGAGTAGCTTTATTCGATTACGACAACGACGGCCGCCTGGACATCTTTTTCGCCAACGGCGCGCGGCTCGACGATCCAACCGCAAAAGGCTCGATACCGAAGAAGGACAACCCGAAAGACTGGAATCGGCTCTATCACCAGAAATCGGATGGAACCTTCGAAGATGTCACGGAGCACGCAGGTCTCAGTGGCCTCGGCTACTCCACCGGCGTCGCGGTCGGCGATTACGACAACGACGGATTCGAAGATATCTATGTGGCCGGATATGGCCGCAGCGCACTTTACCGCAACAATGGTGACGGCACATTCACGGACGTGACTGCCGCAGCGGGCGTTGCCGGTTCAGGTTGGATGACGAGCGCCGCATGGGTGGACTACGACAACGACGGCAGACTTGACCTCGTGGTTGCGCGCTATATGCAGTGGGACTTTGACGATGTGTTTTGCGGGCGTCCCGAAAAGGGAGGCTTCCGTTCTTATTGCCATCCCGATCTATTTAAGCCAGAATCCGTACTCTTGTTTCACAACGACGGCGGGGGAAAATTCACCGAGGTGGCGCACCAAGCTGGAATCGACAAGCCGGGAAAAGGTTTGGGTCTCGCGATCGCGGACTACGACCACGATGGGTTCGTGGACCTCCTGCTTGCCAATGATTCGATGCCGGGATACCTCTTTCACAACTTCGGCAACGGTACATTCGAAGAAGTTGGATTGGCGTCCGGAGCCGGGCTCGATAGCAACGGCAACACTTTTGCCGGCATGGGCGTTGATTTTGAAGACTACGACAATGATGGATGGCCCGACATCATCATCACCGATCTTGCGAATCAGCGATACGCGCTCTACACCAACCTGAAAGATGGCACTTTCGATTATTCAACGGGAGTGACGGGCCTCGGTGCAATTTCTCTCTTGCACTCCGGCTGGGGCGGGCGTTTTTTCGATTATGACAACGATGGCTGGAAGGATCTGCTGATTGTCCAGTCGCACGTGATCGACACCATCGAGATGTACGATCCGAAAGTGCGTTACCGCGAACCGCCTCTTTTGTTGCGAAATGAACGGGGCAAGAAGTTCGTGGATGTTTCAGCAGCCTCCGGCGATGTGTTCCATCAGGATTGGGCGGCGCGGGGGTTGGCGGTCGGGGACATTAACAATGACGGGAAACTGGATGCCGTCGTCACGTCCAACGATGGCCCCGCATGGGTGCTGCTGAATCAAACAGACACGCCCAACCACTGGATTAGCCTCAATCTGGTGGGGGTGAAAAGCAATCGCGATGCGATTGGAGCACAGGTTAGAGTCAGCACTACCGCCGATCAATTTGCCACTGTGACTACCAGCAGCAGCTACCAATCCTCCAGCGACAAGCGATTGCACTTCGGGTTGGGTAATGCTGATGCCATCCGAGAGATTGAAATCCGTTGGCCGAGCGGCATCCGCCAGATTTTGAAGGATCAGAAAGCGGATCGCATCATCACGATCATCGAGCCACTAAAATAGATCTCACTCAGATAGATCTCACTGAGATAGATCAGAGGCTGCATTTCAGATTGCAAAATAGAGTGCAAAACAAAGTGAGAAATAGCACACGGAACAAACTCCTCCGCGGCGGCGCTCTGCTGCTTTCGAGCCTGGTGGCGGTGGCTCAGGTTTCCACGAGTTCGACGATGTCCTTGCTGCAAGACGCCGCTCAGGCGATGACTGCGGGGAAACTTACTCGGGCTGAAACCGATTTGCAGACCGTTCTACGGACGGCCCCTGGCGATTATCGTGCCCTCGATTTGCTAGGGGTCGTCCGAGTCCTTCAACATCGCGATGTGGAGGCAGAAAACTTTTTCCTGCGTGCTGTGCAGAAAAAGGCCGACTTCGCCCCTGCCCATGCGCATCTTGGACTGCTCTATCTCCAGAAAGGCCGTGCGGACGACGCTATCCCTCAACTGCGCGAAGCGTTGCGCATAGATTCTGCACGCACAGATGCTTCGGACGCGCTGATCCGAATTTTACAGGACCAAAGTAAGACCGCCGCGGCAACCGGTGATTCGCTGAGGTCGCTGGCCTTGCTGCGAGAGGCCCGCAACTATGCGCCCGACAATGCCGATGTTCAACTCGAATTCGGAACGATGGCGCTGCAACTGTCGCTGTGGCAAGACGCGATTGCAGCTTTCCAACAGATATTGAAGCTGCGGCAGAACGATCCAGTGATTCTCTATAGCTTGGGACGGGCATTTCTTGGCAAATGGAGATTCGAGGACGCGCGCCAGCAGTTTGCCCGTTACGTCGAAGCGCGTCCCGACGATGCATCCGGTCATTGTGCTCTGGGCATGACCCTCGCAGCCCTAGAGAGTACGCGAGAGGCACGAGAACAATTTGAGCGATCGATCGCGCTGGCTCCAGAGCAGACGGAATCCTACTTCCGTCTCGGGCTTATCGAAATCAATATGAAGGATCTCGACGAGGCGGCTACCAATTTCCGCGTGGTTCTAACCCGTGACTCGAAACATGCCGGCTCTCTGTCCGGCCTGGGCAGAGTAGCTTTCGAACAGAAGCGGTACGCTGATGCAATCGATCTGCTGCAAAGCGCAATAGCCATTGAAGATTCACAGCGCGAAGCTCATTACTATCTCGGCCTGACGTTTGTTCGCGTGGGAAGAAAGGAAGAAGGGGACGCCCAACTGCAGATCGCAACCCGCTTGGAGCACGACGAAGCTCAGCAGCGAAGAATAGTGTTGCGAATTCAGGATGAGGAGAGCGGCAGTATCCAAAAATCAGAGCCAAAGAAGTGACGCTGCTACTCCTTGCACCGACCTTTGCTGTGCTTGAGCCCGATGCTCCTTGAACAGACGGAGCCGGGTGGAAGCGACTTGTCAAACGACCGATCGAGAACCCTTGAAATTTGAAGCAGAGATAGTGCTCGCCCCGGATATGGGGTTGAGTATGCGCTTACCCCCTTCGCATCGCAATTACTTCCGACCCACGCTCCCCCGCAACCAACTTCAAGTCGGTCCAGCCCGGACACATGGGTGTAACAGAATGTACCGGCTGCAGAGGGCCCTATGCTGTTGGCCAACTTCACAGACAGGACGCTAGAATTGACGCGAATGAAGCGAATTGTCCGCGCGTGTGTCGCTGGCCTCTGCCTCGTTACAGTCTCCTTGGCGATCACCGGTGCGCTCTACGAGACGATCGGCAGTCGGCATGATGCGCAACGTTTCCCTCGGCGTGGCCACCTTGTCCAGGTTGGGTCGATCCGCATGAACATCGACTGCAGCGGAAAGGGTTCGCCCACTGACTTACCGCGACCTTTCTTGGAGTGTATGCGGCGTGACTTCCATTCCCCCGCAGAGAAACGAAAATAACCGCCTCCTGACGACAAAAATCATCCGAGCTGGGAGAACTCAAGGAGTGGCAGCTCATCTGAGAGATGCCTGCAGACGGTGAGGAACCTGCTCTCTTCACAGACTGTCGATAAAGCGATTCTTGTCTTTCTTATAGGTCAAGCTCCTAGAAGCACCTACCGCCTACAAAAGTCCCTACAGTCGTCGCCAAGTCGCCACAGGCACGAAAGCGAATCGGAGCACAATCTCCCGAAGATTGGTTCCACCAAGAATCAATCGTTTAGACCAGTTTGTACGAATTGAGATTCGCCTGTAAGAATGAGGGTTTGAGCGTTCTACTCACACCTACTTCTAAGCACGTACAAACGGCCACAGGGCACAAAAGTGGGCACAATTGGATGGGTCCTCGACAGGGCTCATGTTCGTCATATCCTCTAGAGAGGCAGATCGTTCAACCCAATGTTCCACCGGCACGACCAATGATGGAAAATATCAAACTGCCAAAGTTTTCTTCCGTAGTGAAAGTGGGGGATGGTCGCGGGTTCGTCTTTGACCAGAAGGCTCGCCCTCCAGGTTGGGACCGTCCAGAACTCAAAAAATTGGGGCTGCGACCATTCGCACTGCGCCGTTGCATAATCACTGCAGCGCATTGCCTGCCACATTTCCCAGAACCGCACGCATGGGAGAGCTTCGATCGAGTTTATCCCGACCTGCTTGGCGCTCTCGGCGGGAAACCCAGCGTGTGGGCGCTGTTGCTTTTTGCCGACCCCGTCGCAGATATCGCCGTGCTCGGTTCTCCTGACACCCAGGAAATGTTTGTGGCAAGTCCAAGATTTTCCGCATGCTCGGTGGACGCGAAGTGGCTGACTGGCACCAGAGGCTTAGCTTCTGTGGAATCCCGAGGATTTCAACGCCGGACAGAAGCGAATGCCGCACAACCAGGTTCTTGCGGGTGGAGACCTAAAGTTATGGGATTGAACTGCCACCTCTCTCGTATCGCGAGCCATTACTATCTGACTGGGACGATGCTCGTCCGGCGTTATCTGCATGCGGGAGTTCCGCATTCGATGCTGGGTCCGCCGGTCAAGCTGGCCATCACAAAGGGCACAAGTTCAAGTTCAGTCTGGTGACTTCATCCAGTTGAGCGCGGTGGCGGTCGACGCATCGGGGAATCAAACTGGTACGGTGCTGGGACCATCACGTGGAACTCTTCCGATGCGACCATAGCCAAGGTCAGAGCAGATGGTCTAATGCTCTCGCTCGGGCCAGGCTCGGTGAGCCCCTCGACGTTCCGGCGCGGGCGAGGTTTCTATTGGGGAGGACTGCCGCGCCGGCGCTTATGGGATTACGGCGCCCGCACCTTCTGCCGCTGAGCTAACGTAAATTAGGGGCGCCAGTCCCGTCCTGGCCTGATACCGACAGACGATCTGTTCGCTGAACTCACAGACTGCTTCTGTTTGAACGAGATTCACCGTGCAGCCGCCAAAACCGCCGCCCGTCATGCGCGCGCCGAACACCCCGTTCAGTTTGCTTGCTACCTCGACCATGAGGTTCAGCTCCTCACAGCTCACTTCGTAATCTCGATCCAGGCTCTCGTGTGATAGGTACATCAACTCCCCAATGTGAATGAGGTCTAGATACTTCAGTGCCTCTGCCGCATCTTTAACACGAGCGTTTTCTGTGATGACGTGCCGACACCGTCGGAAGTCGACATCGGTAAGCACGCTACGATAGTCTTCGAGATCTTCAAGTGTGAGATCGCGCAACGCGCGGACGTCCGGACGAACTTTGCGGACAGCCTCAACAGCTCGTTCGCATGAGGCTCGTCGATTGTTGTATTCCCCTGCGGCGAGTTCGTGTCTCACCATTGTGTTGCAGATGACCAAACGAACACTTGGAGGCAGCAGCAGGTACGTCGGTTCTAGCGACCTGCAGTCCAGCATTATCGCGTGGCTGTCTCGTCCAAAACAGGAAACAAACTGATCCATAATGCCGCAGCGAGCGCCTGCGTAGTTGTTTTCGGCGCGTTGACACAGTCTGGCTACTTCGAGCAAAGGAATCGTGACTCCGCCCAGTGTCGTCAACGCTAGCGCGGTGGCAACCTCAACCGAGGCCGACGAACTGAGGCCGGATCCGACCGGTACTCGTCCGTCAATCAGGAGGTTGGCGCCTCTGAGCGGGTGGCCCTCATTTCTCAAGACTGCAGCGACTCCGCGGACATAGTCGCTCCAGTGTTTCCGTGGTGGAACCGCCACCTGAGAGAGATCGAACTCGACAGTCTCTCTGAACTGCTCGGAGTAGATCGACAACGTGCGATCGGCTCTCCCGGCTATGGCCGAATAAGCGTAGAAGTTAATGGCGGCAGGCATGACAAAGCCGTCGTTGTAGTCCGTATGCTCACCAATCAGGTTCACTCGCCCTGGAGCACGGAATATCGCGCGCGGACTTGTTCCGTAAATCAGCTGAAACCGTTCTGAGATTTCATGTGCGCTGCGCGAGATTGGCTCCGTCTCTACCATCGAAATTGTCATCGTCTCCGCGTCCCCATGGACTTCGAGTTGTCGTGTACGTTACCGACCTCAGCCTCAGTTTTGATTCGCCATAGTTGTTATGAGTGGCGTTTACTACCAGAGACCCTCGATTTGCT
>Ga0179592_10001164_pt1 | contig 10661 bp, 5 predicted proteins | sample CZODoug2_1_08_16_FD_148623 | JGI IMG/M metagenome (GOLD analysis project Ga0179592, IMG submission 148623) | Vadose zone soil fungal communities from Angelo Coast Range Reserve, California, USA - CZODoug2_1_08_16fungal (Illumina Assembly) | ecosystem: Environmental > Terrestrial > Soil > Vadose... | reverse complement strand
CGCGGCGATATGGTGAGGCTGCCGATAAAACAAGTTCTTCGCTGCGTCCTGGTAAAACTCCATCCCATCTTGCGTCAGGCTATTCGGATCGCGCGACCAGACGGAAGGCGCTCCTTCCGCGCTTCTTTTGGCTTCAATCTTCTCCAGCTCGATGGTGTCCATCGCGACCGGATCGGTCCCCACGAGCATGACGCCTGCCTGATGGATAAAGTCCTGGTTCTGCGTCAACGGCCCTCCGTGCCAGACCATGCGTGTTCCGTCCATAATATGAAGCACCGCCTTGGAGCGGAGGGGCTCCACCGAGCACATCACGCCAATCAGCGGGTCCGTGAAGGAAAACGGCGTCCGATGCGATCGGTGTACGTTGTTGAAAGTGCCGTATCCGAGATTTTTCAGACAGCCCGTCACGCCCGAAGCCGAATGATCTTTCATCGTGGGCACATTGATGATTTTCGTCACGCCAGCTGCGACAATACTTGCCATATACGAACGCGTTTCCCACTCACCAAAAAAATTAGCTTCGCAATAAATGTTTGGGTCGTAACCTGAGGCGTCCAACTTGTCCAGCTGAACGCCGACGACGCGCACTCCTGGTGGAACCAATACCTGGTAGCTGCCGATGTCCATTTCATACTCATAGCGGTCGTAAACAACGATGTTTCGCGCAGGAACTCCGACAGATTGCACCGCTGCAACGATTTCCCGCACAATCTCCGGCGAAGAACAACACGCTGGCGCGCCGGATGGATTGATTTTTATTCCGACGACGTCCTGCGGTTGAACGAATTTAGCCCAGGACTCGCGTACGGCCTTCTCGCCTGTCAGCTCCCGCATCGCTTGATCGAGCATCTGGCGAATCGTCGGCTGAGAGACACGGTTCCCGACAATCGAGCGTTCGTCCGCAATCTCGATCACGCGGCCCGGATATAGCCCGGGCATTCGAAGTGGAGAGATGGAAGTCGACTGGGGTTCATTGACGTGAATCGGCGGCGCCTGCGGAATCAAGTCTTCGCAATAGGATGGCGAAGTGCCAAAGTGATCCAGAAAGAGCGCCGCGCTCCCGAGGCAACTGCGCTTGACGAATGATCTCCGGTCCACTGTCTTATTCCCTTTGAAGGAGCGTTTACGTCCTTCAGGTCTTCCCTGGAAACCTATCGCAAGCCCGATTATAAGGGAAACTTCCCGCAGCCCGCAGGCAATCTACTGCGCTACGAAGTGCGCTACGATGAAAAACCTGGCTTGGCGGCGTTGGTACAAATGTCCTATCTTTTCTCGCTCAACTGACATGACAATCGTCATCCGGGCGGTTAGACTTGCCGCGGTCTGTGCAGCGTCGAGCAAATATTTCTTCTCGGCGGCGGAGTCTGCCCTGGCTCGATGCGCAAATATTCAGGACCGGAAAAGAAACAATCGTGGATACATTGTCGAAGTTCGCGTTGAAAATTTCACTGGCGTTGGCGGGAGTTCTCGGTCTGGCTTCGAGTGGCGCGGCGCAAGCACCGCGGTACGATCTCTTGCTAAAGGGCGGTCGGGTCATTGACCCTGCCAACGACTTAGATGCAGTTATGGACGTGGCGATCGCTGCTCAAAAAATCGCCGCCGTTGCCAAGGACATACCCGTTTCCGAAGCGAAGAAAGTTGTGGACGTCACCGGGCTCTACGTCACCCCCGGCTTGATCGACATTCACTATCACATCGGCCACGGCGGCGCTCCTTTGGACTGGTTTACACTCGAAGGGCGCGTGCACCTTGAACCGCTGGGTATTCCTGCGGATTGGGCTCTGACCTCCGGTGTAACCACGATTGTCGATGCTGGCACCGCCGGCGCCGACACATTCCTGCAGGAGAAAGTAGAAGTCATAGACCGCGCACAGGTTCGCGTTCTTGCGTTCCTCAATATTGTCGCGAACGGTATGGACGGAGGACTTGAACAGTCCGTCGACCAGATGGACGTCAAGCTCTGTACTGAAACGATCCAGAAGTATCCAGAGATTCTCATCGGAGTGAAAACCGCACACTACTGGACCTCAGGCCCGTGGGACGGCGAACACACTCCTTGGGCTGCCGTCGACCGAGCGATCGCCTGTGCAGGCGCCACAAAGACTCCGGTGATGTACGATTTCTGGCCTCGACCGGACCGCAGTTATTCCGATCTGATCCTGAAAAAGGCGCGTCCCGGCGACATCCACACCCATGTCTTTGCGCAACAGTTTCCGATTATTCTCAACGACGGCACAATCAATCCGATTCTGACGGAAGCCCGCCAGCGCGGTGTTTACTTCGATGTTGGTCACGGTGGCGGCAGCTTTTGGTTCCGCAATGCAGTTCCCGCCGTGAAGCAGGGCTTTACCCCGGACTCAATGTCCACGGACCTCCACACCGGCGACTACCGGACCGTCAGCATGACCAACGTACTGTCCAAATTCCGTGCCATGGGTGTTCCCTTGAACGACCTCATTCGCCGCTCCACAGTGAATCCAGCGCGGGAGATCCAGAGGCCTCAACTCGGCACTCTTTCGGTTGGCAAGGAAGCTGATGTGGCAGTGCTTGAGGAACTTCATGGGAAATTCGGCTACATCGACTGCGGCTACGCGAAGATGAACGCCGATGTCCAAATCGTCGCGCGGATCACGATTCGCGCCGGTCGCATTCTCTACGACCCCTCTGGCCTCACCATGACCGAGTGGGAGAAAGCGCGGCCACAATACTTCTCGAGTCCTGCGGAAGGTCGTTCCAATCCGGCAACCGCCGACGATTTTCCGCGTCACTGAGCGATTCAACGGCAAATGAGGAGCGTCCATGGCTGAGAAACTGAGTCGTCGCAAATTGTTGTGCAAGGGAACGCAAGCGCTCGTCGCTGGCGGGGTCAGCGCGTATGGCGCTTCGGCTACGAAGGAACTGGCAGCCGAGGCCGACCCGCCTTCCATGCCGAAAGGCGTCGACTACTACGAGAAACTTGGCGTCTCTACGTTTATTAACGCCGCCGGAACTTACACCGTACTCACGGCGTCCACGATGCCGCAGGAGGTGCAGGCTGCCGTCGCACTCGCTGCGAAAAAACCTGTTCATTTGATGGACCTTCACGAAGCAGCGGGAAACTATCTGGCTGGCAAGCTTCGGTGCGGCGGCGCTCTGGTCACATCGGGGGCGGCGGCAGCGCTCACGCTCGGAACAGCCGCCTGCATGACACTGGGCAACAAGGACGCGATCGTTAATATTCCCACCGATGTCGCGGGACTTAAGAACGAAGTTATCGTTCAAAAGTCGCACCGCTATGAATACGACCACGCGATGAGAAACTGCGGCGTCAAAGTCATCGAAGTCGAGACGATGGAGCAGTACGAGAACGCCTTCACGGAAAAAACCGTGATGACTAACTTCTTCAACGCTGTTGAAGCTCCCATCAGCCGCGAAGACTGGATTCGCATTGCTCATAAGCACGGCGTCCCGTGTTTCAACGACGCGGCCGCGGATGTTCCTCCCATTTCTAATCTGTGGAACTACACGGAGATGGGCTTCGACCTCGTGGCGTTTTCCGGCGGCAAAGGTATCCGCGGACCTCAGTGCGCCGGTCTGCTTCTCGGTCGGAAAGATCTAATCGAATCGGCGCGCTTGAACAATTCGCCAAATTCGAATGCGATTGGCCGTGGCCTCAAAGTTGCCAAGGAGGAAATCGTCGGTATGGTGGCCGCGGTCGATTGGTTTTTGACTCAGGACGACGCCGCTATGGAAACCGAATTCCGCAAACGGGCGGACCGCATCGCCGAGCAGCTAACGAGAATCCCGACCATCGAAACGAAAGTCTTCATTCCTCCGGTCGCCAATCACGTTCCGCACCTCTTGGTCACCTACGATGCTTCGCGTATCAAGACTACCGGTCGCGAAGTCATGCAAAAAATGCGCGAGGGCAGGCCTCGCATCGAAATCAATCCTGCCACAGGTGGCGGCCCTGCAAGCGCCGGCCTTCCCGGAGGGGAAAATACCATTGTCATCGGCGTGTGGATGTTGCAGCCCGGCGAAGATTTAATCGTTGGCAGGCGTCTCCGCGAAGTTCTGGAGAGTGCTGCCGTCTAGGTGGGCCGCGCGTCGAGAAGAAGTGCGTTCATTTCTGCTTTTCTTTAGTGACGGTTCAACTCCACAACCGGTCCCAGGATTTTTCGTTGTCCCATTGAGGCGTTGGTTCGAAATAGCCGGTCCCTGGCGCGAGGTGCTGGCGGACAACGTCTTCGTTAAGCGTCACGCCAAGCCCTGGGCGGTCCGGCACGTCAATAAATCCGCGCTGAACGATTGGGGCACTGGCGCCTTCCTGCACGAGAGAAGACCACCACGGCACATCGAGCGAGTGATGCTCCATCGCCAGAAAATTCCGGGTCGCCGCGGCGCAATGCACGTTCGCCATGCCACAAACAGGAGTTCCCGCAAAGTGCATTGCCATCGGCACGCCAAATTCCTCCGCCATGTCTCCGATCTTGTGCGTCTCGAGAATTCCGCCGGATGTTGCAAGGTCCGGATGGATCTTGCCAACGGCGTGGTTTTCACACAGCACGCGAAAAGGTTCCTTCAAATAAATATCCTCGCCAGTGAGAATTGGCGTGGGGCTCTGCTCCGAAATTTGTTTCAGCAGATCCGTGTAGGTCCACGGAATCACGTCCTCCATCCACGACAAATTATATTTTTCGTATGCCTTGCCGAGTCGAATGATGGACTTGACGCCAAGGTGGCCCAGATGATCCATGGATAACGGAATTTCCATACCGACCGCGTCGCGCACCGCAGCCACGTACTCTTCCAACATTGCAATTCCTTTGTCCGTCACTTCCATTGCCAGCAGCGGATGCGGCAGGGTATTTGCCTGCCATTGATTGATATCGGTTGGATTCGTGACCGTCCCTGGCGTATTTGCAACCATTTCGATGCCCAAATCCATCTTCAGCCAGGTCAGGCCCATGCGTTCTTTGCGCTCTTTCATTCGCTGCGCATAAATTTTGGGATCTTTCGATTCCTCGGTATCCGCATACAGCCTGATCTTGTCGCGGAACTTGCCCCCCAACATCTGATACACCGGCGCGTTGTACACTTTGCCTGCGATGTCCCAAAGCGCCATTTCCACCGCGCACACTCCTCCACCTTGCCGCGCGTGACCGCCAAACTGTTTGATCTTTCGAAACAAGCGGTCGATTTGAAGCGGGTTCTCGCCGAGCAACCTGCTCTTCAGAAAAAGGGCGTAGGTTGGGCTGGCGCCGTCGCGCACCTCGCCAAGGCCGCTCACGCCCTGATTCGTATCAATGCGAATCAGCGGACAGGGGCTCGGTCCGGGTTTTACGACGATCGTCACGCGCAGGTCGGTGATTTTCAAATCCGAGGGCTTCGAATTTGTATTGACGTTCCTGGGATAGGCTTCGAATTCGCTGCTATCGAACAACTGCGGGGTTGCCAAAAAAGCCGCAGAATACTTAAGGAATTCACGGCGGTCTCGAAGATGCGGGCGCAGGCGTGTCACTTCGCCTCCACAAAATTCCACTTTAGGCTGACACGATACCGGGATTACCTTCCATAAACAAGTTTTTGCTTTGACAAACATCGCCGCTTTTGAGAATTTCTGGGGCGCCAAGGAGGAGTTCCATGATTCCAATGATTTTCCGAAGAATTGGTCGCGCGAGTGCTGTGCTGGTGTTCTGCTGGTTTGGCAGCGCGCTTATATTTCCCTGTGCCATGCGCGCGCAGCTCATCACATTTTCCAAGCAAGACCTAGTTGATTACACGGCGAAGGAGCCATTCGAACGCTTCCCCGACGGCCGCCCCAAAGTTCCGAACGAGCTCCTGGAGCGCGCGCGCGAGCTGAACTCAGAGGAGATTTGGGCGACGCTTCACGAAAAGGGCTACAACAATCAATTCGCGGATGGGTTCACAATCTTACACCCGGGGAAACCGCTGGTCGGGCGCGCGTTCACACTGCAATTCATGCCGTTGCGGCAGGACGTGGAGCAAGTAGCCCAACAAAAGGCAAAGGAACACGGACTTGCGCGGCTGATGAATCAGACCGCGATAGATATGTTGCAGCCGGGCGACGTCCTCGTCGTGGATATTTTTGGGAAGAAAGTGGATGGAACGATCGTTGGCGACAACCTCTTCTATTACGTGATGAAAGCCACGAATGGAGGCGGACTGGTCGTTGATGGCAGCATTCGCGATCTGAATGGGATATCCGAAATTGATATGCCCGCCTATTTCAAGTCTGCCGATCCGACTCCCATCGGCAACGTAATGCTCACTGGGATCAATGTGCCGATCCGGATTGGCAATGTAACCGTTATGCCCGGCGATCTCGTGGTCGGCGATCGCGAAGGCGTATATTTCGTTCCGCCACAATTTGTAAGAGAAGTGCTCGACCGGGCCGACGAGATTCGCATCCACGATGAATGGACCAAGAAGAAATTCGATGAAGGAAAATACAAGTCGAGCGAAATCTACTCGACGCCCAAGGATGCCAAGCTGCGTGCGGAATATGAGCAATATCTGAAGAGACGCCTTGCAGAACTCAAAAAGCAACGCGGTGAGAATTAAACGTCGACAATGAACCGAGCGGAGCTGAGATAGTCAGCTGGGCTGCATGGCGCATAAAGAAAAGGGGCGGCTTTGCAGCCGCTCCTTTTGCTCGCTCCATGAGCTTGAAAGTTAGAAGCTGAACTTGATCATCATCTGAAGGATGCGGTGGCCAATGGTGTTTGTTGCGGTCCCGAAATTGGGGTTCGCGAGGGTCCCGTCACTCTTGAACGTGAGGTTCAAGTTTTGGTCGCCGTTCAGGAACGTGCGGTTCGGGTGGTTCAGGAAGTTATAGCCGGAGAAGCGGAACTGCAGCTTCCTGGTCTCCGACTTTCCAAACGTGAAATTCTTGAAGATAGACAGGTCCGTGTTAAAGAAGCCAGGGCCGGTCAGTGCCGGGAAAATATAGTTGCCCTGTTGGCCAGGAGTAACGAATGGCGAGAAGCAGGCGCCATTGATGTACTGGTTTGCCTTGAGGCCGCTTCGCGGGTCGCATGTCAGCGCGGGCATTAGCGTGATATCGGGCGACCCGAACGTGTTGCTATTGGTGGCTTGTATGGCGTTCGTGATCGTTCTGCCCATGAAGGTCGTACCTTCGGGAATAAAGCCGGTGTAGTTGAAATTGGAACTCACCGACGCCTGCAAATCCGCGCCGGTCTGGTATTGGCCGATGCCAGAGATCTGCCAGCCGTTCGCAACCTGTTTCACGAATCCGTTGGCATTGGCCAATTTGGGAAACTCGTAGACATAGGCCACGTTGAAGATGTGGGTGCGATTATTCGGAAGCGTTCCGTAGTTGTTCGCAAGAACAGTAGGATCGCCGCTCGCAGCGCCACCTTCACCGCGTATGCCCAGCGCTTTGCTAAACGTGTAGTTGGTCAAGAAAGTAAGCCGACCTGCTTGCCTATTCCAGGTGACCTGCAGGCTGTTGTAGTTCGAATACATCTTGTGGTCAATGATCTTTACGGTGCCGAGGCAATTCTTTGCGGCAACGCAAGGACCCGTTTGGAGCGGGCGTGCGTTTTGAATGGCGCCACTCGTGTACCCCGTGTCAGCGCCGGTCTGGGAACAGGCGCCGCCGTCGTTCGCTGGGTTCCCCGAAGGGTAGCAATCCGCCAGCCAGCCCTGTGAAGTGAACATCGAGCCCACGGAAAGGTCGTTGATCTGGTCGAAGTTGTTGTTCCAGTTGCTCAGGTAGTCGGATTTGCTGCCAACGTAGGCGACCTCCAACTGGCTCTTCCAAGGCAGCCGTTCAGCCAACGTGAAGCTGTAACTCTGGGTTCTTGGTTCCGCATTGTCCTTAGGATCCAAAACCGTGACTCCGCTCGGCGCGTTGATGGTGGCGAGGCTGGGGCCAAGTTGTGAAAGCTTTGGATTATTCAAAGTCGGGGACGAAAACGATCCCCGAACGATGCCATAGGCGCCGTTTTGCACGTTCTGCTCGTCATGGAAGCGATACATGCCGTATCCGCCGCGCAACACTGTTTTGCCGGTGCCAAAAAGATCCCAGGCAAAGCCTACGCGCGGATTATAGAAAAATAGCCGGCTACCCGAACCCGAGAGTGCCGTCGAAGAATTCACCTTATTCCACTCAATGCCAGGGAACGTAGCAGTATTAGCGCCAATCGCGACGCTGCCGCCCTTATCCGCGCTGTACAAGTCCGGATACCAAGCTGCAAATCCATACCCGGTTGTGTCGCTCCACGGTCCGAGGTGCGAGAATCGCATGCCATAATCCAAGGTTAATCGACGGGAAATCTTCCAGGAATCCGTCGCATAAAATTCCGCCGTGATGTACCGAAACGCTGGCACGACGTCGAAATTCGTTTCCGAATACTGCGCAGTCTGGCCGACAAGCATGTCGGAATACGCATTGCCCGTCGAGCCGCCGCCCCAGCTACTGAAGGCCATAGACCCATTAACGGCAGCATTGCCAGGCTGTTCGTTCCAAGTGCGCTCCCAGTAGAAACCGAACTTGGTGGTGTGCGTCTTCCAGACCTTGATAAGGTTGTCCGCAACGGACGGCAGGGTTTTCTTGGCGTAGACGCTACCGTTTAGCTCAAATCCGGTGTTGAGCATATTGGAGATGCCGCTGCCCCAGCCGGTCATCTGCGGGAAAATCATGTTGTCCTGATTCGGATGGCTAAAGAGCAAGCCGTAATTAAGTTTGAGCGCGCCACGCTCCACCTTGGAGCGATCCGAAAAACTATTGGGAAGATTGAGGTAGGTGTAACTAAAGACCACTTCGTTGGTAAGACTTGGACTGAAAACTTTAGTCAGATTCGCGGTAACGACGTCAGACGTAGTTGTTTCGTGAATAGGAGAAGGATAGGGAGTTGTAGGAGCGGCCCAACTGTTGCCGCCGGAACCCCAAAGCACATCGAGGCTGTTCAGCGCATTGTCGTGCTGGTGGTTATAGGAAACGTACAATTTCGTGGACTGAGTGATGTTGTAGTCGACGCGTCCGCGGAACTGCAACATGTTCGAGTAGCGCGTTTGCCCATTCGCGTAATTGAAACCGCCCGCCCCCGCTTTGCTTGGATCCTGGTTTGGCATTGGGTATAAATTCATCAAGCGCAGGCCGTTTGCATCGGTGATGTTCGCCTTCGGGACGCCGCTTGTATAGTACCTTGACGCGCAAGGGCCGCCGCCTGTGCCATCGGGCAGTTTATTGCAGTCGGTGCTAGTGTCGCCCGGCGTTGGAAGGTTAATCGACTGGAACAGGGAGTTTGCGGCGTCGGTTGCAGTTCCACCCATCACGCCGGGAATACTGTTTAATGCATATCCGTTAAGACTACTAATGTAACAATTTACGTTATTCTGCGAGTAACTCTTAATCAGGCCGGTCTTCTGATCTGTGATTGGGTTGAAGAGGCCGCCGCAACCAAGGCCATTAGCCGGATTCGAGGACAAACCGGTGAATATTGCATTCCGCATGTCGGCCGTCGGTACCACCGCATGATAAACGCCATTGTCGACGTCCTGCTTGTAATATTCGGTTCCGAAGAAAAAGAACATCTTGTCGCGGTTGCGATTGAAGTCCGAGTGCGGCAGGATGACTGGGCCGCCGATTTGGAATCCCGGATACATATACTTTGTTTCGGGGCGCGCAATATTTGAGTTCTTGTTCTGCGGATCGTTTGCATTTAGCGAGTAGTAGCGGGTGTACAAATATCCTTCGCCGTGGAATTGCTGGCCTCCGGACTTACCGATGGCGCTGATCGTGACGGGGCCCTTGGACTCATCCGCGCCGAAATTGGAAGTCATCACTTTGAGTTCCGCAGTCATATCGGCGTTCGTATTCATCGCCTGGCCGCAGTTGCAACCTGGGTCGATAATGTGAGCACCATCAGACGTGATGTCCAGGGCGGCGGTGCGAGTGCCGTTCGCGGAGAAGCTGCCAACCGGACCCGAGCCAGTGCGCTCATCCGAAGCAGCATAGGAGCTTTGGTTGACGACACCGCCGGTAAACGCCATACCGGGCATGATCTTGACGAACTCGGCGGCATTCTGCCCGATGATGGCGACGTTCTGCATAATCTTTTGGTTGATGATGGTCGATTTTTCGCCAGAATCTTCCGGAGTGATCTGTGTATCGGCCGCCTCGACAACTACGGTTTCCGTTCTCGCGCCGGGTTTAAGACTAATTCCCGAAATGTTGCGCTTGTCGGCGGAGTTGAGAACGACGGATTTTGCTTCCCATGTGCTGAATCCATCTTTCGTCACGCTGAGCGAGTAGGTTCCGGGGGGCACGGCAGCGAAGGTGAAATATCCATCGCCATTGCTTGCGGTGCTTCGGAGGTCACCGCTGGCGTTGTTCTTCAATGTGACCATCGCATCGCCAACGACTGCGCCCGACACGTCGAGCACAGTTCCCGTTAGAGTTGCACTGGTTTGCTGCGCCAACGTTGGCTGGGCAAGGGCGAACAGCGCAGCCACGAATAAAAGAATGACTAAGCTTTTTTTGAGAAAATCGATATTGCAAAATGAGTTGATTAGACGGAGAGCCATCGCAGTAACACCCCCAAAGTGTGAACGCTAAGGACCACCACTGGTTCCTTGTTGACGTATAAAGGTCCACAGGCGCGGAAACCTTTAACGTTACCGTTCACGATTGA
>Ga0179592_10001161_pt1 | contig 10677 bp, 13 predicted proteins | sample CZODoug2_1_08_16_FD_148623 | JGI IMG/M metagenome (GOLD analysis project Ga0179592, IMG submission 148623) | Vadose zone soil fungal communities from Angelo Coast Range Reserve, California, USA - CZODoug2_1_08_16fungal (Illumina Assembly) | ecosystem: Environmental > Terrestrial > Soil > Vadose... | reverse complement strand
ATGGACCGAGGAGATTCGGCGTCTCGGCATGCATGTGCTCAAGAATGAACATGTCGTCCTGAAGCATGACGGCGCATCGTTGGTGCTCGCCGGCGTGACGGACTACAGCGCCCATCACTTCGACCCCGCGCAGCGCAGCGACCCTGCGGCTGCGTTGAGTGGCGCACCCGCCGATGCCGGGGCAAAAATATTGCTTGCCCACCAACCCAGCTCGGCGACCGCCGCTGCCAATGCAGGCTTCGATGTGCAGATCTCAGGTCACACACATGGCGGACAGTTCTGGCCTTGGAATCTATTCGTGCATTTTTTTCAGCCCTTCACCGGCGGCCTGCATCGATTGAAAAACTTATGGATCTACGTAAGCCGCGGCACCGGTTATTGGGGGCCACCGAATCGTTTCGGGGTTCCTTCGGAGATTACGCGCATTCGCTTGGTGCCCGCGGCTCCATAATCCAGCCCGTCCCAGCATGGCTGAGGAACTGAGCGAATCGCGGCCTCGATCCCGGCGGTTGGAAAATCCAAGACCTAACGATCACAACGTCCCCGTTGTCGTTGCCGCCGGTCTGTGCAATCCTCGCAGCATGGTGGACTTTGACGTCTGGGAGGGTTGCCTTGAGCGGGCGTGAGTCAGTCTCGCAAGGTACTGAACCTTTCGCTGGGTTGCCTCTATTGCCAAAGGACGAGGAAGGACCGGTATTTGCCGAGCCTTGGCAGGCCCAGGTATTCGCGCTCGCGGTTGAGCTTTCCGCTCAGGGTCATTTCACGTGGGCGGAGTGGGCCGCGACCCTTACGAAGGAAATCCAGGCCGCTTCCGATAGCGGCGAGCCCGATGACGGCTCGAATTACTATAGCTACTGGCTTGCAGCGCTGGAGCGTCTCGTGACGACAAAAGGTCTATCCGACCGCAAGGAGTTGGATGTACGCACGGAGGCGTGGGCTGATGCCTACCGGCACACGCCGCATGGGAAGCCGATTGAACTAATTACAAATTGCGACCCTTCGGAACACTCTTAGTCGTAGATAACGAACCGGGGTTGTCTCTCATTCCGCACAGCTCAATTTGAGCGGTGCGTCACACCGAATGATTCGAGCCTGTGAAATTCTGGCTTGCGTGAGATAATTACTCTCACATACGGCAGCGCTTGCGTTCGACCTTCGCGCCGCTTTCGATCCGGAAGCGCAGGTCGTCACCGTGCGGCCTGCACCTCGGAGCCTCGCTGGAGTTGGTTTCGAGTTCCATATCAACGAAGGTGGAATAACTTCCTTCGAGACATTAAGCACGAGGATACAAGCATGGCTTCGCAAACTCGCCAACTCGGTTTTCTTGCATTGCTCGCGGCAACCGCACTCGGTCTTGCTGCCTGCGGCGGCGGCGGCACGGCTGACATGGGTCAGATGAAATTGGCGGTGGCCGACGCCCCTGTCGATGGCGCCCAAGCGGTAGTGGTTAAATTTACCGGTGTCGAACTTACCGGCAATGGCGGCAACCCGGTCACGATTACTTTCCCTCAACCCAAGACCATCGACCTGCTCAACCAGAGCGGGACAGCATCGGCGGTGCTATTCGACCAGCCGATTCCTGCCGGTAAGTACGGCCAGATTCGCCTGATAACGGTAGCGGACGGCGATCCGAGCAATTCGTACATAACGCTCTCCGACGGAACGATGCACGGCTTGCAGGTGCCGGACACCAACGGCCTGAAGCTCGTTTCCGGCTTCACCGTCCCCAGCGGCGGCGTGGTGGACTACAGCATCGACTTCGACCTCCGCAAGGCCATCACGTGCCCGACGGGACAAGCCCCGGCATGCACTCTGAAGCCCGCGGAGAGACTGGTCGATAACACCACGGTGGGCAATATCCAGGGTGTAGTGGACAACTCACTGGTACCCAACGGATGCACGCCCGGCGTCTATCTGTACAACGGCACGGTGACTGCGCCCGAAGACATGAACAGCACGGCTGCGTCGAGCGATACGAATCAACCTCTAGCCTCCAAAGTGCCGGTCGCGACTTCCCAGCCGCCGTACTACTACCAATTCACGTTCCTACCGCCAGGAACCTATACCGTGGCACTCACATGCCAGGCCGCCCTCGACAATCCCGATCAGGCCGACAGTGCCGTGACGTTCAACCCGGTCAAATCCGGAATCACCGTCGCGGCCAAGCAGACAGTGACAGTGGATATCCCATGAATTTCCCCGTACATTTCCCCCTGAATTTGAATGCCTGTAGTAGATCCCGCCGAAGATTGCTAGGCGGGCCCTGGCGAGAGGAGTATTAAAGTATGAGAAAAATCCTGTGTGCGACTCTGCTCGGCGTCTGTGTGGCCCCGGCGCTTGCCGCCGATGTGGGTGTGTCGATCAGCATCGGCCAACCCGGCTTCTACGGGCAGATTGATATTGGCAACGTCCCGCAGCCACAATTGGTTTACCCGCGACCCGTTGTGATCCAGCGGTTGCCGGAGTTTGTTTCCGCCCCGCCGATCTACCTGCACGTGCCGCCGGGACACGAGAAACACTGGAGCAAGCACTGCGCGCAATACAACGCCTGCGGCCGGCCGGTCTACTTTGTGCGAGACGACTGGTACAACAACGAATACGTGCCGCGTTACCAGCACGGTGGCGGTGATCACGGCGGCGGTAATGGACATGGACGGGATCATGACAAGGGTCATGGCCATGACAAAGAGCACGGCCATCAGGACAAATGACTTGAGTAAATATGTATAGGCGACTCGCCCTACGGGTCATTTGCCGAGTGGGGTGTATTCTTCAACGAGGCCAGCACGATCTTGCCGTCTTTGACCGGTAACGAGCTACCCGGATCCTGGTCAGTGTGTAGGTGGTGCTGCTCGCCTTTGTATTCATAGACTACATCAAACCCCGCTGGCTCCTCTTTACGGTCATACACGGTGCTGCAGCGCTGTTCCGTAGTCGTATAAGTATCGCCCTGCTGGGTTTTCTGTTGGATCTTATTGCCCGCGTAGCCGCCGGCGGCCGCGCCGGCAACGGTTGCGAGAGTCTTGCCGTTGCCGCCGCCAACCTGGTGACCCAGCAGGCCGCCGACTACGGCGCCTACTCCGGTTCCTATCAGACGATTCTGATCCTGCACCGGTTTCGTATGCGTAACGGTTTCATCATGACAATCCTGCCGGGGAATCTTGACGGTTCGAGTCAATGCTTTGGCGCTGAGGACTTTGGCCGAATGAGCTGTCTCATACATGTGGTAGCCAGCGAGCGCACTGCCCGCGGTCACCACTACGGCGCCGGCAAGCGCGCCAGTCAAAAAGGATATTTTCATAGGCCCTCCTAAATCTGTCTTTGCAATATTTGCCGCAATCAACGCCAAAATTCTACGCGCGCCCCGGAAGAGTGCTGTCGGCACTGCATCACAATTCGGAAACGATGATGGTTGCGAACCCCGACTAGACGAGGCGACGACTCGGTGCCGAAGCGCTTGTCCAAAGGAATTTAGGTTAGCGCCTGCGTTCTGCGATACCACATTAATTATTCGACACTTTGCGTACACGAAGCCCCAACGCGGAGCTTTAGGCCCTGCAGCGCACGCAACAAGGACCTCAATTGTACTTTTTGCAACCGCGGCCACGAGAGGAGCTCCTTATTCGGATCCATAGCGATGCGATCGACTGACTCACTGACGTTTGCGGAGGGATCATTTTGCACGAGCCGCACCGCGCCTAGTTCTCCTGGCCGCACGAGCAATAAACTGGCAAGGCACTCCGACGCAGCATATGGCAACTAGAGGCCAGTCGCCTGCTGCAATGCAAAGAATCAAGATCAATTAATTCCTCGCAAGCGTTAAGCACACTTCACCCGTAAGCGCGTTCTCAAGTTGCGCGTTTTGTTATATGTGGGTCGTGTTTTCAACCAGCCCCTCGCGCCGGAGGGACGTAGATCTTAAGGAGTAACGAGCCATGTACGCCCAGTTTGTTCATCGCACCGTTCTCATCACGCTATTGGCACTCGCCTACCCGGCTGCATCTTTCGCAGGATTTTTTGGCGTCGGAGTCACCGTCGGATTCGCACCGCCTCCGCTACCGGTGTACGTGCAGCCGCCCTGTCCCGCATCGGGATACATTTGGACTCCCGGTTACTGGGCATATTCGGCCGACGATGAGGACTACTACTGGGTTCCGGGCTCGTGGGTATTGGCACCGTCGTTCGGCTTGCTGTGGACGCCTGGCTATTGGGGCCTGGTCGATGCGGCGTACGTTTGGCACGAAGGCTATTGGGGACCGCATGTCGGCTTCTATGGCGGCATCAGTTACGGCTTCGGGTACTTTGGCACAGGCTTTGTCGGCGGCTATTGGCGCGACCGTGATTTCTATTACAACCGGGCGGTTACAAATATCTCAAATGTAAACATCACCAACGTCTACAACCGCACGGTCATCAACAACAATTACTATGGTTCTCGTGCCAGCTTTAACGGCAGGAATGGCGTAGAGGCCCGGCCGTCGCACAGCGACCTGGTCGCAGCGCGCGAGCCGCACCGCGCCCTCACGGAGCCGCAGCGCGCTCAAACAGCAGCCGCACGCGCGCTTCCATCGTCGCTGGCGTCGGTCAATCACGGCCATCCGCAGACTGCAGCGACACCGCGGCCCGCCGTCCTCAACGGCCTGGGTGTCAGAGCGCCACGATCCGTAAACAGCGCATCGGCGCCATCGCCTCATCCCACGCTCGCCGATCGGAGCCAGGGCTTGAGATCGACTCGCAACGCGGCGCTTCGCTCGCCAATTCCGGACACTCATTCTCGATCACCTGTAACTCATCAAGACCGTCCGTCGTTGGTTCATACGCAGCAACACCTGACAGCGTCCGCCGCGCAGCGTGGTGGATTCGGTCCGGCCATGATGCGCAGTCCGGTCGCGCAATCGCGTACGCCAGTGACGCCTTGGTCGCCGCCGGCATCGCATCGACCAGCACAGCCGTATCGGGCCGGCCCATCCTACGTTGCGGCACCCAAGAGTCAGGCATTCTCCCAAGCGCCACACAATGCGCCGGCTTTTCATAGGGACCCCCAGCCGCCGCGCGTCGATCACGAGACAGCAGCGCGAAATCAGCGACACAGTTAGACTGTGTTCCCTACGAGCGCAGTGGTGGTGAATCGAACGTCACGCGCCTCTGTCCTGATGCTCGGGAGGCGGTGAGCGACAAGCTGGCTTTTCACGTTAAGCCATGCGAACCACATGGAACTTTAATTCTTACCCCGTCGTCCAGAGCGGCAGGTGCTTTGCGGCCGCGATAGCCGCAAGGCGCAAAATCGTGCTTGAAGTCTGCCAGGCGGGAACAATTACTTTATCTGGGGTATTTGTGGCCGAAGAATGAATTACTGAAGCTTGCGTGTCTGCGATGGCCGCTCGGACCGTGGTCACCTCGTCAACAAGGTGGAAGACCGATCCATATCTATCAAGCTTGCCTTCCCAGTTTGGCTCCTCGATCATCAGGTGTTTCTTGAATGGGAGCCACAGATTCGCTCCCAAAAGAAGGTGGGGAAAACGACCGCCGAAGCCACGACGATCTGCCTCGGCAAAGACCGCACCAAACTCCTGCGTAGATGGCTCAGCGGCGTCGATTAGTTTGCTGAGCTCGGATTGTCCGTGCCGGTCGAGTACCGCGGCGACGTAGTGGAACATCACGTCACCGCTGGTTGCCACATCCTCGGACACTTTGTACGTCGTGTCCTCGTCCCATGTCAGTTGTTCTTCTAACTGATCGCGGTATTTTGTTGCTACGCCCTGTCGCCACACAAGAATTTTTTCCACGGCCGGCGAATAAAGGCGGGGAGTCCCTACGCCAACGTTTGCGCCCGTGAGTTCTGCAACCTGATCTATTGGTGAATTGCTTCCTTTGACCGGCGGCCGCGAGGTTATTGGGGACACATCGAAGTGGATTATCCGGTGAAGCGGCGAAACACAGTACCCGACACCCATATGACCTTAGTCCTCGTTGCGATCATCCGGCGAGCGCCTTTGCCGAGCAGCAATCTTAGCGGATAGTAGTTCTCTGGACGACCGGTTTGTGGCACCGATCTTAGGGTGACGTACGTCGGGTCTTGGACCCGAAGCCGCCCAACAGCCGCCGCGCGATCAGGCTGTGGCATTCTTGCGTCGATGTTTACATTTCGAACCCGCAGACGACGGTGGTGGCTCGGAGCGATCGCCACGGCGCTGGTCGTAAGCCTGGCCGCGCTGTTGCTGAGGTCCATGCTCGAGCACGGGGTGCGAGCGCGGATCGAGTCCGCGGCCGTGCGCCATGGCGCGGTTGCCCGAATCGGTGTGGTACACGTCGGCGTCTGGCCGTTGCTGCGATTAGAGGGATTCGATCTCGACCTCGGTCATGGAGTGCAACTGCATGCCGACATGATCGCGGCCACGTGGCCCGGCCGTTTGCGACTCGCAGTTCGCGCCGCCACTCTCGCGGGGCCAGCAGGGGTCAGGGTCAGCTCGGCGGCCACTGCCTGGGACATGGCGGGCATTTTCGGCGAGGACCTGCGGCTCACACTGGTGGAACCACAGGCCGGCTTGTCAATCCGCAAGCTGGCGTATCCGGTGGACAGCGCATGGAACATCGAGGCACGTGGGCTCGACGTCGGACGTCTGCTCGACGTGCGGCGCGACGCCCACCCGCTGCTCGATGGTGGTATCGCGGACGGCCACGTGGACCTTCAGGCCAGCACCGATGCGCTCCGTTTCCACGTGGACATGGGCGCGCGCGGCGCGCGCTTTGGAGCGCTGGCGGATAACGCCGACGACGAGCCGCAGCTCGGCGATCCGACGGACGTCACCATACGATTCAATGGCGCTAGGCGCGGGATCGCGGGCACGATCGAGGTCCCCGAGGTCCACGCGACGGTGGCCGGTGCCGCCCTGTCGGGCTCGATCACACTGCGCGATCTCGACACCGATCCGGTAGTCGATCTCGCACTCGGCATGCAGCATCTGGACTTCGCGCAACTGCTGGGTGCATCCGGGCTCGCGGTGCCCGAAAGCTTGGGAATGGCGCCCGGCGCCGGCCGTGACCTTGGCTCGGCCACGATCGACGTGCGTGTACGCGGACGGACGGCGGACCCTGCCTCGCTCTCGGTGAGCCAGAAAATCGACTTCAGGCCGCCACGTCAGATGCCGCCGGCAGTCGCGCGCCTGCGCGGCGATTTCATCTTCAGATCCGAAGACGGCCCCGGGCCGCACCGCCCCATCGACGTCTCGCTCGCGTCCCCCGACTTCATCGCCCTGCGTGACGTTCCGCCGCTGTTCGTGCGCACTCTGCTGCTTGCCGAAGACACAGGCTTTTACGGGCATCGCGGCATCGACCTGCGCGAACTACCCGCCGCGCTGCTCGCCAACTGGTCTCGCGGCGGCGCCGCGCGCGGCGCTTCCACAATCACCCAGCAGCTGGCCAAGAACCTGTTCCTGTCGCGCGACAAGCAGCTCGGACGCAAGCTGCAGGAATTGGCGATCACGTTCCTGCTCGAGTCGGCGCTCGGCAAGGATCGTATCCTCGAGATCTACCTGAACATCATCGAATGGGGACCCGACCTGCGTGGCCTGCGGCCCGCGGCCCGCCGCTATTTCGGTCGCGAAGCCCGAGAGCTGACGCCGGCCGAAATGGCCTTCCTGGTCGCGATCATCCCCGGGCCGATCAAGTACCAGAGTTCATTCGCGCACGGTATGCCGGGGCCTGGGCTGCGTTCGCTGATCGACGAGCTGCTGGCGAAGCTGCGGTCCGTGGATGCGATCGGCGAGGAGGAATATCGGCGAGCGCTCGGCGAACCCATCGTCGTGGCCGGCGGCAGGCCGCCCGGATGATCCGTGGCGAATGGAAACGGGCGGGAGGAGATCGACAAAGTCCCCTTCTAGTTCGATTCAGGCTGTATCGCACTCCCGTTGGGGTCATATCGGACTCTGATTGTTTCGTTTAGTTGCGTTTTGGGGACGGTCAGCGATGCGTTGGTCCGTTCCTTCTTCGTTGGGAGGGTTTTTAGTTGAAGGACCGTTTCTGGGCCGATAGCCGAATGATGGCGACTGCCGGATGTCGACCCGTTCCGGTCCATCACCACCGGCTGCTATTTGGGAGCCGATTCCTCGTCGGGCTCCTTGGCCTCACGCGTCCAAGGATCGCTCGGTGAATCTCGCCACGCAGTCCAACCGCGTGGCATGTCCGCAAGGGCACCGATCGACGGGTTACGCTGGAAAGCACATCCAAGACAGACAACCATAGCGTCCTTCACATCTGTGGTAGTGCCACAGAGGACTTGCCAGTCGCCGTCAAAGTCGTGGCCTACGCGCAGTACGGGGTGACCCTCCCGCACAACCTGACGAGTTGAGATTGCGACTGCATTGGCAGGATCTGAAAACGGCCTGTCGTTCGCAGAAAATTGGTGTTCGTGTTCGTCCACTTGATCCACTTAGTTCTCCTAGAGCCCGCATTCGACCCATTCTTGTCACTCGTGACCGGCAGCTTTGAGGCCGTGAAGAACACGGACCCTTACCAGCGATGGGGAATCCTCGGCCTTGCGGGTATAGCATTTCGAGTCGCCACCGTCTTCTGCGAGAACACCGCCCAGAAGTTCGCCGGGGCCCGCTCCCCCATTTATGGTCTCGAAAGCCATCCGGCGGTTCGACTATAACAACTGAAACGCGACCCGGGACCGTTTGAAATAAGCCGGTGCAAGAGCCCGAGCAAAATCCTCACTGTACTGCGGCAAGATTGCCGTCAACCTGAAGGAGATTGCGAATGAGTTATTTGACTTCGATTCAGATGAACCCCCTGAGCCGCAGCCTGCCTATGGCCCTGGCCGTCGGGGCGCTCGCCCTCATGAGCGCTCGCGTGAATGCCGCGGATCCCGACTCGCTCAACCCGGTCCAGCTCGACCCGATCACGGTTTCGGCGCCAGCCGAGAAAATCGTCGGCCGCGAAGCGGTTGGCACGCCCATCGAGGAGGTGACGAGCACTGCGCGCGTTCAGGTCGATCCAAAGGCACTTACGACGGAATACGGCGTGCTAATGCTCAATTACAGCGTGCGCGACGCCGCGCGGCAGGCGTGCTTGGCGGACGGACTCCTCGCGGACGACGACGACACTACCTGTGTCAAAAAAGCCATCGAGGCTGCGAAACCTCAGGTCGAGGCAGCGATCGCACAGGCAAGAAGCAACCTCAAGAGTACTTAGTACCCCGCCATTTACGTGTCGGTATCGAGATTGCGGCGGCCCGGCAGGACCGCCGCAACTACTTGCCCAACCCAACCGGAACTTTGCCTGATCAAGGGGAGGCACAGTGCAGGAGCACTCCTCGCGTGGCCGGTCAAGTTCAGCTGGCAGGCGACAGGGACGACGCGGTCCCGGCGCGTAGCGGCGCGCTAGATTCGACATGCCGTACAGTGCCTTCCGTCCGGGACGGCCTAAGCGCACGAAGATATTGCGCGCGAGCTCGAGGCTGTGGGGACCCAACTTAGCCACTCTGCCCAGTAATCGCAGCGTTTCGCGCGAGGGGTTGAAGGTCCGATCGGACTCCAGCATCTCGAAGTGCCCGGGTTGGTATGGACTTAGATACCGCGAAAATTCACACGCCCATCACACTTGAGTCTCGGCGTGACGCGAAACCCCGTGTTTTCCTGGTTCGGAAGCGACGCCCGTGTGGGTTCGATTCCCATCGCCCGCTCCACTTTTCGTTGCCTGGCGTGTCCCTGCGTTGTCCTGGGACGCGGCGCAGCTTATCGCACAGTGCCCACAGTCTCGACGCCGCTAAAACTTCCTTTGATCGAATGCGTCGATCGGGCCCCTCGGTCGAATTCGCTTGATGGTCTCATTCGTCCGTCATCGACCCATAGCGGACTCACGAGCGGGCGAAAGAAACGGCGATGTATCCCCAAAAAAACACTAAGACCACACCGATAAGCACCGACGCCCAGTACCGAGTTGGCTCAGTGGATCTGCCGTAGCGTGCGACCCAGCTACGATCCAGCGCGAACCCAATTCTCAATTGGAGAATCAGTGGCACGCAACCCGCTGCTATCAAAAGGCTGGCCGCCGCCCACCGAAATGAAACTATCAATTGTGTTACCGCGAGGGTAGCGCAGAGTACGCCCGCCAGAAACAACATCAACGCCAATCCAAAATATCGTGCGTACGACCTTCCGCGCACGTCTATCGATTGTGATTGCACTGACATTGTCGAGAGTTTACCAGGCGGGCCAAGGGTCCGCTTTTGGCCGGCTGGCGACTGTGGCGCGTCCACCGACTGCCAATGAGTACTCTCGACCGAGCCTGTGTAAAAAGAAAATTGCACCTCTCTGTAAATCAATTCTGAGAAATTGGCATAACGAATTTTCGCAGCTCCGAACCACGTTGGGGTTTTTGGACCTTTTGGGCGATTTGGAAAAAGCGCCAGACGTTTTTACACAGCCTCGACCCGTTGCTGTCCCCGGTGCGGCTATCGGGGACTTCACCACCGCTCAAACCGGATCGCGTCTGAATATCACACTGATAGGGCAGCGACGAAGTGATGCGAGTTCGATACCCAACCGAGTAGCACTTCGACCGATAGAAGAGACGCTTCGTGATTGCTTCTCGGCAACCCGTGCCCTATCGGTTCGTCCATGCAGTCAGCAAGCACGACACTCAAATAATCTCTGAACATTGCATCCCGTACCGTTG
>Ga0179592_10001158_pt1 | contig 10690 bp, 11 predicted proteins | sample CZODoug2_1_08_16_FD_148623 | JGI IMG/M metagenome (GOLD analysis project Ga0179592, IMG submission 148623) | Vadose zone soil fungal communities from Angelo Coast Range Reserve, California, USA - CZODoug2_1_08_16fungal (Illumina Assembly) | ecosystem: Environmental > Terrestrial > Soil > Vadose... | reverse complement strand
TGTGTTTCTGTCACCATTCGTGACTCAGCACAAGCATTATGGGGAATAATTACAGAAAAGCTATGCCCGCCCGTCTCCTAATTGTTGATGACCACGAAGTGGTTCGCCTGGGTGTGCGAATGCTATTCGCCAAAGACGACTCCTATGAGGTGTGTGGCGAAGCCCAAAATGGAGTTGAAGCAATTCGCACGGTCTCAGAACTATTACCTGACCTTGTGATTCTTGGTCTGAGTATGCCGGGAATGAACGGATTTGAAATTGCTGCCAGAATACGTCTAATTGCACCGTCGACCAGAGTCGTATTCTTTAGTGCCCACGAGATACCTGCCACAGCCCGGTCGGTTGGCGCAGATGCATTCGTCTCGAAATCCTGTCCCCTGCAAGAACTCGCCCGCACGGTCAATCGTGTGATGCACCTTAGAACATGGGAGGAACACCACGCGACGCGCACATCCCGAGATACGCCGCTCTCGGAAATTGGCGTCGATTTTAGTTCGGCCCGAGCTTGTAGTAGTGATTCTATTTTGCCAACTGAATCCACAGAGCGACGCCGTGAACCACGAACTAATTTGTCACAGGTCGTGCGGATTCGTCCCTTCGACTCGAACTTGCTTCCAGAAGACTGCACAACCCTCAATGTTTCACAGGACGGGCTGTATTTTGCAACTTCGAGAGGTCATTACGCCCGGGGCGTGTACGTCTATGTGACAAGCGATTTCCAATCCGAGAATCCCATGGACCACGCTGTGGCAGGTGTTGTCGTGCGGGTCGAGAGACTGGAAGAGGACAAATGGGGCGTGGCAATCCGCACCTTTTCACCAAGGTTGTCGATGGTCCATTAAACCGACGACGAGGTATTTGATCTAAACTGCGAACCAATATCCAGGATATTAGATAAGCGAAAGTATATTAACGCTAGCAATAAATATTACTCTCGAAGTGGAGGCATCCATATGCTAGACGGCGGAGTCTCGAAAGGCAGATTGTTTCGTTTGTGGCGGAAGACTAGGGCCGCATCAGAATACGTAGAAAGTTCTTTTGCGTCGGAACTGAGAATCAATCGGCATGACGGCTGGGTGTCACTCGATCTGCTTCTAGTGAACGATGCCAGTATGACGGTCTGGGTCGAAGAAGCTACGGTAGTTCTGACTGATCTTGACGCGAATTGGCAGACCTCGATTCCAACCGGCCAAGCAAGGCGCGAAATTCGACAAAATGTTAGAGCCAACGAATCGTTAGGGTTGAGTCTCGCTGGGGCCATCTATGACGCTGCGGGAAGGCCACAGGGAAGATACTCATGCCTCGTCTATATCGAAGTTCACTATCGTTTTGACGACGAGTGGTTTAGTAAGGGTCTTGATACACATAGGGTCGAAATGGGTGCGCTTACGGTACATGGCCTTCACCGCTTGCGCTGGTACGAGAACAAGGCAAGACCCAATGACCATCCGGTCTGAAACATTAACGGGATTCACCCACTCCTATACGTTCAAGCGAGGCTTACGATGAGCCGTATGGACCACGATATACTTCTTATCGATGATGACCCGTGTCACGCCAAGGCATTTGAAGGAGCCTTGAGCGCCGCAAGTGACGGTCTATCGCATTTCGAATGGGTCAGAAACCTCTCCAGCGGCCTCGAAAGACTGGCCCACAAAGGAGTATGGGCAATCTTTCTCAATCTCTTCTTGCCCGACAGTCGAGGTCTCCACACTTTAGACAAGCTCCTGTCAGTCACTTCCACCGCTCCAATCGTTGTCCTCGGCGGCGTGGATGACGAAGACATTTGTAAAGCAGCCATGCTACACGGAGCGCAGGACTACCTTTTAGAGGGTCACGTAGACAGCTACTCGTTTGCACGAGCGATCCGCAACATTATTGAGCGCGAAATTACACGACAGGAATTATTCATAGAAAAGGAACGTGCTCAGGTCACGCTGAACTCCATTGGTGACGCCGTGCTGAGCACCGACATGTCGGGAAACGTGACCTACTTGAATGCAGTTGCGGAACACATGACTGGATGGCCCCAGAAGGAGGCCGTGGGTCATCCACTCAGTGACGTGTTCCAAATCATTGACGGCACCACGCATAAGCCCTCACCAGATCCCATGAAATTAGCAGTTCAACAAAACAGGACCGTGGGACTGAAGGCGAACTGTATCCTGGTTCGGCGAGACGGACATGAATGTGCAATCGAAGATTCCGCCGCTCCGATCCATGACCGGGATGGTCAGGTCACCGGGGCAGTGATCGTTTTTCATGACGTGAGCATGGCTCGGTCGGTTGTGCAGGAAATGTCTCATTTGGCCCAACATGACGTACTCACCGATTTGCCCAACCGCATGATGCTAAGCGACCGGCTCACCCAAGCGATTTCGCTTGCCCGTCGCAATCACCACCAACTTGCAGTGCTGTTTCTCGATTTAGATGGCTTCAAACACATCAACGATTCCCTCGGACACTCCGTTGGCGACCAACTCCTCCAATCCGTAGCAGAACGCTTATCGGCCTGTGTCCGCAAATCTGACACGGTGAGCCGCCAGGGTGGCGATGAATTTGTGATCCTGCTTCCCGAAGTCACACACTCAGCAGATGCCGCCATTAGTGCCGCAAAGATCATCACCGAGCTTAAGGAGGTGCATAACTTCGGCGAACACCGTCTGCGCATTACTGTGAGCATTGGCGTCAGCACCTACCCCGACAACGGTGAAGATGCGGACACGCTGATCAAGAATGCCGACACGGCGATGTATCACGCCAAGCAATCAGGGCGCGACAATTGCCAGTTCTTTAGACCAGATATGGGTCTCAACGCCGTCGAGCGTCAATCCCTGGAGGGCCAGCTTCGATATGCTCTCGAACGCCAGGAGTTATTGCTGCATTACCAGCCGAAGGTAAATCTCAAGACAGGAGCCCTTACGGGTGTCGAGGCGCTCCTACGCTGGCAACATCCTGAGCGAGGGCTGCTTCTCCCGGAACAATTCCTGACCATCGCCGAAGACACCGGCATGATCCTAGCAATCGGCCAATGGGTATTGCGCGACGCATGCAGACAAACACGGGAATGGCTTGATGCGGGCCTACCAGCCGTCCCTGTGGCAGTCAACATCTCGTCGCTGGAATTTCGGAGCGAGCACTTTTTGGAGGGCGTTCAAGTTGCCCTGAAGAACAGCAACCTGGATTCAAATTATCTTGAACTCGAATTAACCGAAACCGTTCTCATGCGGCATGCCGAGTCCACTGCCTACGCGCTTAGACAACTCAAAGCCATCGGTGTGCGACTGGCAGTGGATGACTTTGGTACCGGCTATTCCAGCTTGAGCTATCTGACACGGTTTCCCATTGACGCCCTGAAGCTCGACCAGTCATTCCTGCCCGATATTATTGCCGGTTCAGATGATGCTATTGTCGTGAGCGCGGTCGTTGCCATGGGCAAAAGTCTCAAGCACAGAGTCATCGCTGAGGGTGTCGAAACAATAGAGCAGTTGGCGTTTCTTCAGGCTCACGGCTGCGATGAGGGGCAGGGATACTATTTCAGTCGGCCTGTGGTTGCAAAGCAATTCGCAAAGTTACTTGAGACGGGCATATCAGCAACTGTTTGGTATTGATGGCGTGGTTCCTATTCACCAGGACTTGGCGAGGCTGCTGTTGTCCGCGAGAGCGGTCGCAAAGGTGGAAGGCAAAGGAAAACAGGAGTCCAATTCCATGAATGAGAGCAAGATATCTACCAGGAAGCGTACAGGGATATTGCTGTTCTTGTGTTTGGCGTTCGCAGTTTCTGCCTACGCCAACATATCCTCCAAACACTTCATAGGCGAAACCGTGGCACAGTTCGCGGCAAAAGTAGGCGTCGGTATGAACGCCTGCCACAAAAAACTGAAGTTGCATACGTGGACCTGCACAGCGCTAATTTCAGCGGAGCAGGGATACCGCGTAACGATTGAAAAAGAAGGTGAATGGTCAGCCGTACTAGATGGCGGCAAGCTTGTTTCCTACAACGATAATCTCAAACTGCCTTCCGCCTCGCCATCTTCTGTGCCATGAACAGCACCATTCCCAGGTCACCTTCTTCCATGCGGCTGAACAACCGGCAGAACTGGGTAAGCAGGCGAGCGTCCTTGCCCTTGCTGCCCCACAAGATGTCGTTGGCAGTCTTCCGCTTCGGGAGGTTCGGCAGTTTGGGCGGTTCTTCGCCGTCGTAGAAGAGTTGGTCCATCGGGACTTCGAGGGCGCGAGCAAATTTTTCAAGGGTCTCGACAGCTGGAACTGTGTGTCCGTGCTCGACCCGAGAGATGTAGCAGCGAAGCAATCCCGTTCGCTTCTCGACCTCGCCTTGCGAAAACTTCTTTTCCTCACGTAATGCACGCAAACGCTCTCCGATAATCATGGATTGATCCTCCATACAACGCGAATGATTCCAGTAGTTAATCGTGGTCGGATTAGTTATGAGATAATTTAACCTAACAGTTAATAAAGGGCCAGGCATTTTGTCCGTCGCGGGACATGCTGAGTTTGAATCGAACAGAGGTGGGCGATGCCTCGCAGTTTATCCGCGTCCATTGGAGCGCCGAGTCTCACTAAGTCGTCTTGATCTTGGCCGGACGGGCACATTTCGATAAGCGGACTTCTCAAGGCGTATGTAGTGCGAGCAACGATGCACCCGCTCGATACCCCTAGACATTTTGCAAGCAATACCCCGGCGTTCGCGGGAGATGGCTTGAAATCGCGACTAACATGTGATATCTAACATTAATGTTAATCTGCTACTCTGAGGAGAAAGTGTCCTAGGCCAGGGGAAACGAGCGGTGATCGGAGGTCAGTCAGAGAAGGAGACACACAATGAACGATGCAGAATTGAAATACCCGGGATGGCAAGCTCCTCTTCAGGACCTGATCCTCGAATTTGACCGTGAAAAGGTGCTTGAGAGGATACAAAAAGTGGAGAACCTGATTTTCGAGCGACTTCAGCAGCTACGCCAAGGAAGCGACGGTCACAGTGAGCGAGATGCCATAAATGATGCCCTGTTTATCATACGGAACCTTAAGCGCGATAAACTCGGTGTCCCTGATAAGCAGTGACCGACGGCCTTGAACCAGTTTTCCTACAGCTTTTACCCGATTGAAGAGGGGTGTCACTGAGTGCTATTTAAAAGTGCCGCCCTCTGGGGCCAGAGACCGATAGACTCCTCCCAAGAACAGCAAGGCAATGCGAAAGTTGCAAAGCAACTCGAAAATCTCTCCTAAAGCGGACTGGGCGACGAGTGTCTTCAAATTCCGTCAGCACCTAAATCTGAGTCAGAATGCTTTCGGACAACGGCTCCACTGCACGGCAATGGCTATATCGCGATGGGAGCGCGGCACTCAGGAACCGAGTGCAGGCGGCTACATTGGGCTTGGAAATCTCGCAGGTGCCCCTCTTTGTTGGTATTTTTGGGGCCGAGCCGGTCTGCGGGCCGAAGACTTGAGGCGCGCCATGCCGAAATTCGGCAGGCAACTCAGCCGGACCGGCACCCTCAACTTTCAAATTGCGAGCGCGGGGAGTGGTCTTAAGACCTCCAAGGCTCCGCAGTTGGTAGCGATTCCCTTACAGGAGGTTGTAGCGGCGTCCCATGGCGAAAGGGGGGACACCTCGGCGATACTTCACGACGCGCCAGTTGAATCCGTGATTGCAGCTCCTCAGGATTGGTGCCCGAACCCATCTGCGACAACCTGCTTGCGCGTGCGAGGAAAATCGATGATGCCATTGATCCACGACGGCTACATCCTCGTCGTGGACTCTTCGCAAACAGACCCCGCCAAACTCAACGGTAAAGTCGTAATTGCGTGGCATAGAGACATGGGATTGACGGTGTCCCGACTACAGCGCTACGACCATACGGAGGTGCTACAGCCGGAGAGCAGAGAGTGCGATTCGATTGTACTGGATAGCAAACACGAGTGGAAAATCATGGGCAAGGTTCTTTGGTGGATCGGGAATGCGCCCTAATTTGCTTCTTAAAATCTCTCCCTAAGACCCACCAGCCTCCCACCGCCCGAGATTGTCGGAATGTGGAAAATACCCCTAACACCCAGGGCAGCATTCCGATCAGACGACTTCCCGGAACTTGGCTGCGTTTAATGCTGGAAGGGAAGGCGCACGAACGAACGCGCGTCTGAGCACGTTTGAATTCTCCCAATCGCCCGCGACCGTTCCCGGATCAGAAGATCGCCAGCGGATTAAGCGGCGAACCCGTTCCCAGGGCGATCCGCAGCGGGGCAGCCGAGAACAGAAACTCATAGCGAGTCAACTGCCTCGCATGCTCAACGGCTCTTTCGAAATCCAGATTATCGAAAATGCTCACGCCCATCGCGACTAGCGCCAGGCGGTGTAGAGGGTTTGTGACCGTCGGGGGAAAGCCCGTGGGCAAGACGTCATTCGGACCGTCGCATCCGATGAAGGATACGCCGCGTTCTTTCAGGAAGTATGCGACGTCAGCGTGATAACCGGCGAAACCGGTATCCCTCCCCCACGGGCCTTTCTCGGCGCGCCGTTTCCAACGGCCAGTGTAGAGAAGGATCACGTCGCCGGGAGCCACTTTTACGTGCTCCAACTTTTCCAGGGTTTCGAGGTCTTCCCGATGGACAGGCGTTCCCGGTTCAAGCCATCCTTCGGGCGTGGCCTTCCCGGGCAGGAGCGTCGCGTCGAACAGGATGGCACGCGTCACCACTCCATCTTTCAGAGCATTGATATTCCCTTTCGGGCAGCCTGCCGCAGCTTTGATTTCTTCCATGGACCGGCCATTGTATCCTTTGCCGTCGACCATCATGTGACAGTCCACCGAATCCAGATGGCTGTGAACCACGCCATGATACGTGCCCGTATATTGGTAGCGATCCGTGGTGCCCGTCGCCGTGACGTCGTTCAGTGTCCTCTCCAGAATGAAGGGCGCATCCGCGGCCTTTTCCTGGGCGACGTCGTGCGCGAGTGAAATGGCCACGCCTTCCTTGGCCAAAGCGAGGGCCTGTTTCCGCTTCGCGGGTGAAATCAGATTGGCGGCGCCGAGTTCGTCGTCATCTCCCCATCGTCCCCAGTTGGAAAGTTCCTTCATCGCCCGATGGAAGTCCTCTTCGTTTGCGATCGTCGGGCGTGTATTGTTCTGGCTCTGTGCATAGGAGACGGAGACCGCCACACCCAACACGATCAAACCAATCACTAGGATCCTCATGTTCCCTCCTCTGAGCGAACCGGGGATAAAGACCGCGTCCGGTTCTAAAATTGCCGCGCATCCGATTGCTGCAGATAAATTCAGTCATTCAAGAAGCGGATAAGTCCTGGCGCGCCACGGAAGTTAACACGCATGACCATCTGACGGAAAGCAACTTTCGGAGTTGCCGACTATTCGGAATTTGAGCCGAACCTGCCAGGATTACACGTATTCAATGCGCGTTTCGTGGAACATTTGGATGCCCTCTTATCGCTTTCCGCACTGCAACTGAGACTGCAAGCCACATTCCGATAAGCAGGACTTATCAGGATGTGGCAACGAACCCCGGTTCTTATTCCGGCGGCCTATGTATTCTTCAGCCGCGGTATGAGTTTCGTTGCATTGTCGCGTTCGACCAACTTCAGTTCGGCATCGGTGAACATCTTCAATTCGCGGATAGCCTGGGCTTGTTCCAATATGTGGCCTCCGGGCGGAAAATCGGTCCCGAACAGAATCTTGTCCGGCGTCACGAGCTGGCGCAGGGAAGCAACTACGCCCGGATAGGCTGCGCCTGCCAGGTCGTAATACATCTTCTTCAACTCGGCCATCATGCCATTGGGCATCTGCTCCTTGTGGCTGGCCGAGCCACCCGAAATGCGCCCAGCGAGGAACGGCATGGAGCCGCCGCCGTGCGACCAGATCCAGCGAATATTGGCGAAGTGCGCGGCGTATCCGCTGAAACAGACATCCGTGATGGCCCGGGTCGTGTCGGTCCCGTATTCCATGCTCCCCGGAGCCACGCCGTAGTTGAGGTTCCGGCAGCAATCGGCTGCGGTCGGGTGGACAAAGACGACGGCGTTGCGCCGATTGAGTTCCTCAAACACAGGCTTGTAGGCGGCGTTACCCAGCCAGGTGTCGCCAAAGCTGGTCATGAAGCCGATCCCATCGGCGTGGATCTGATCGTAGGCGTACGCAATCTCCTTCAATGTGGCACCGACGTCGGGTAGCGGCATCGCGGCGAACAACCCGAATCGAGTCGGGTGGTCCTGCACCACTTTCGCGCCGAAGTCGTTGCACTCGCGGGCGAGGCGGATTGTCTGCTGCTGATCGCCGAGATATAGACCCGGATTGGTAATGGATATCAACGCGGCGGAGGCGCCGCCCCGGTCCATGTCTTCGAGAGACTTTTCAACTGTCCAGGTCGTATTCGCAACCTGCAGCAGCTTGTTGCCCTTCATCGCCTCGACCCATGTCGGCGGCGCAAAATGATGGTGTGCGTCGATGCGGAACTTCTTGGAAGTATCCTCCGTTTGCGGGCGGGCGGCCAAGAAGTCCGGGTGGCCGGCGGTCGCCGCTACTCCCAATGTAGCAATTGCGGTGGTCAAGAAACTTCGACGGTCAGATACGGTCATAAGTCACCTCCAAGGATTCTCAACCGGAATTTCGGATTTAGACTTCTCGCTTGTGCATCGTAATGCCTCTCCTGCCCTGGACACAATGAATTTGCCACCAGCGCGGGTCGCGAAGTCCAACTCCCGAGAAACGGGGCTTATCGGAATGTGGCCTGAAGTTAGCCGGGGCAAAAAGCCAGTTTCTGATAAGCGGACTTCACGGGACTTGGCCCCTCGCCAGCATGGGGTAGAATCCGTCTAGCAATGGCCCCTCGAATCATCGTCGGAATTGTTGCCGTGGCATGCGTTTCAATCTGTGGGCTTCTCTCCACCTTTGCACATTTCGACATGGTGGACCAAGTGAACGACAAATTGCCAGAAGCGGAGAAGTTCGATCACCTTGGCTGGTATTTTTCCAAGCGCCTCAGACTCAATCGCAAATACAGAATGCTCTATCCAGACGGCCGGCTTTTAATGAAGGTAAAGATACTTATGGTGCTCATGTTTGCTTGCCTAGTAGTCGCAGCGTGGAGCTTTAGAATTTTCTCAAAATGACTCTTGAGAGCGCAGATGGGGTCAAGTGGCCCAAAGCCAGTTTCCGGTAAGCGGACTTACCAGGACTTGGCAATAGGTGTTGGAATTATTTGATGAATCGGCTGGATGGCATGTATCTGCGAAACCGCTCGCGCATGAATGTACTGTCGGCCCACAAACCACCGAAAAGCAAGATACAAACCGGTATCGTGATGTCGATGATGAAGACTCCAAGATAATTCATCGAAAACCCTTTGTGGTGGTCTAAAACATAAACCCATTCGGACAGTTTAGACACACATGGCAGGAACACGGCCACGCAAGCCAACACGATGATGTAGTTCGCAACGGTGAGTTTACGAGATGCGCTCCGCCATACAAGTATTCCGTACGTTGCCACTATGGCCCCGATCACAATTTCGGCACGGAAGAATGCATCGTCCATATGCAACGGCTGGAGAGTAAAAATACCTCCCGGCGAGTCGAAGCCGAACCAGATGAGGCCCTGTGAGAAAAACAAAACACTAGTTCCGAATAGTTTTTTTCCTTGCGCAGCCTGATAGTCTGTTGTCATTTCGCCAAGTCCGCGATTTCTTCCGAATCAAACTGGAAGCCTCCTACAGTCCATCCAGGGGCGTGCTGGCAATTGTGACTCCGGAATTGAAGGATCAGCCATAGCGCGGACGTACTGCCATAGCGAAAGACACAACTCGTCCCAACAGACCTTACTCACCGCAAGGCTGCAAGGCCCTGGCGGCTAAGTCCTGTGAAACGGGATTATCGGAATGTGGCCGGGGCCACTACAGGAGGAGGCACTCGACCAAGTACCTTCCCTTTGGTGTTTATGCGAAACCACGTTCCCCCCGCAAAGAGATGATATTCGCCTTCGCGGTCCGCAGGCCTGCTCTCGCATCCATTGCACACTACTGCGTGTCCATTTTCGAAGTTCATAGCACCATCATAAATCGGAGGAATTACCACCTGCCCTTCGCGATTCGCGAAGCCGTATTTTCCATTCCTGATAATCCGAACAAGCCCATCGTGGAATGAGTCCGCCCAGTTGTCCATTACGGGAACGCCTTTTATCAGAACCTTACCAGTACGGCTGATGTACATCCAGCCTTCTCTGGCAGACCGAACAACGGCTAACCCATGTGAATCGAACCGCAACTCCTTCAAGAATTCAGGAACAATGAAAAGGTCTCCGTTCGCGCTTTCGCGTACACAATTTGGAATCTCTCCACGCTCGAAGTCGAATAGGCATGGGCTGCGAGTCGGGACAACGTCGGCGGATGTCTGTTGTTTCGTTAACTGCGCGGATGCCTCTTGTCCTGCGGCAATCCCAGCAAAGACCAGAATTAGAACGGTTGTGATCGGTGTGATTTTCACGAGGAACGCACCACATCCATTCTGGCCCTATTGGAACATCTGGCAGTTAATAGAAATCGTCCGGTGTGCGTCAAATGTAATTTGAATTCGTCCTGCCTTTGCTGTTCTCAAGTCCTGAGAAACGGGATTCTCGGTATCTGGGAATCCGGCCAATCCCACATGACGATAAGGGGACTTATCAGGATCTGG
>Ga0179592_10001155_pt1 | contig 10707 bp, 6 predicted proteins | sample CZODoug2_1_08_16_FD_148623 | JGI IMG/M metagenome (GOLD analysis project Ga0179592, IMG submission 148623) | Vadose zone soil fungal communities from Angelo Coast Range Reserve, California, USA - CZODoug2_1_08_16fungal (Illumina Assembly) | ecosystem: Environmental > Terrestrial > Soil > Vadose... | reverse complement strand
CACCACACCCCGCCATCTCCTGTCCCTCCGAAACAACGCGGCATCATCGTCCAGATCCTGGATCGCTTCGCCGAAGCGCGCGTCAAGAAGAGCCTGCGCAGGGAACGCCGCACCGCCGCGCGCGGCAAGGCCAAATCCGCTGACTAGTTCAGCGTTTTCATGGTTCGAATCATATCAAGCGGGCTCGGCAAGTTTGTAAGACCATGTATGGATGACTGGGTATTTGTTGACGTCCTCGATGCCGGCCATGATGCGTTCCTTGAGCTCCTGTTTCGAGCTCACGCGGATATGCCGCAGGACGGAGCGAGCGAATTTGGAGAAGAAGCCTTCGATCAGGTTGAGCCAGGAGCCATGGACCGGCGTGAAGGTGAACTCGAAACGACCAGCCGACTGGGTTGCAAGCCAGGCTTTGGTTTCTTTGGAAATGTGCGCGGAATGATTGTCGAGGATCAGTTTGATGGCCGTGTTCGCCGGGTAGGCGGCATCGAGAGCTTTGAGGAATTCGATGAATTCCCGGCTGCGGTGACGATCTTTGACCAGGGCATGGACCTTGCCATCGAGCAGATCGATGCCAGCCAACAGGCTGACCGTGCCATGGCGTTTGTACTCGTTGTCACGCGCGAAGGTCGCGAACACCCCGGGCTTGGGCGGCAAATCTGGCGAGGTCGTCGCGATGGCCTGGATGCCGGGCTTCTCGTCGTAAGAGACGATCGCGATCGGCTTACGCGATTTCTTCGCTTTGGCAGCAGACCTTTTCAGGACCTGAACCTCACGATAGACGCACAAAACCTCGGCCATCTTTCGCTCAAATTCAGCGTCGCGGCGCTCCAGATAGTAGCGCACCTTATGCGGCTTGATTTCCTCCTGGCCAAGTATCTTGCACACCGTACCCTGGACCAGGCGAGCGAGACAGTCATGGCCAGCGGCCGGCCCGTGCTCGCGCGCATGCCGCGCCAGCAACCGCGTCGTCCACAACTCGTGCGGATAGCCCACATCCTTGGCCTTGCCGCAGGCCAAGTTCACCAGCCATGCCTTGGCATCCGGCGTGATGATCGGCTCCTTGCCCGGTCGCGGTCGATCGTCGAGCGCCATCAACGGGCCGTAAGCCAGGGCTCGCTCGACACAGCGTTCAACCGTCTGATGGTGCGCACCAACGGCGTGCCCAACCGCGTAAAACGAAGGGTTCTCACGATAGGCGAGCAGCATCTTCGCCCGATCCACCCTGCTCCCTCGCTCCATTCGCGACCGGGAAATCAACATCAACTTGGCAATCTCGTCGTCATTCATCGCCAATTCAACCGACTGCCGCCATCTCGACATCCTTGCGTTCCTCGTTCAGCCAGCACTAGACAAGGAATCCGCCAACCAAATCATCGTTCCATGAGAGCTGGTTCCATGGAATCCGTCGTCTAGTCGCCTGCGGACGACTGTCGTCCCGTGAGCAGGATGAAATAGAGGTTGCGGATATAGACCACGAGGCCGAGCGCCTGGCCGGCGATGAAGACCGGGTCCTTGCGGTACAGCGCATAGACCAGCAGAAGCGCGCCGCCGCCGATCGAGAAGAACCAGAACGCCACCGGGACCACGCTGGCGCGCGCCCGTTCGGAGGCGATCCACTGCACCACGAAGCGCATGGTGAAAAACCCCTGCGCCACGAAGCCGAGGATCACCCAGGCATCGAACTTGATGACGAAGACGTCGTGGAGATAGTTCATCAGGTCAGTCATCAGACCTCACCTCGGTCGCAACAGGTGTCGGCTTCTTGCGGCGGATCAGCCACCACACGCCCGCGAGATCCATGATCCCGATCCATAATCGATCGAAGAACCCGTAGTTCGAGACGCCCGACCGCCGCGGCCGGTCAACCACGTCGACATAGGCGATGTCGTATCCCTCCCGGCGCATCAGCGCCGGCAGAAAACGATGCAGCCCGTCGAAATAGGGCATCATCAGGAATACCTCGCGGCGGAAGGCCTTCAGGCCGCAGCCGGTATCGCGGGTGCCGTCATGCAGGATCGCGTTGCGGATGGCGTTGGCGGCACGCGACTGGAATTTCTTGAACCCGGTATCCTTGCGCCCAACCCTCTGGCCGGCGGCAAGGCCTGTCCGTTCGCCGCCCTTCTCGATCGCCGCCACCAGATCCGGCAGGAACGCCGGATTGTTCTGCCCATCGCCGTCAAGCGTCGCCACGATGGCCCCGCGCGCGGCGCGCACGCCACTGCGCACCGCGGCCGACTGGCCCGACGAGGTGGTATGCCGGAGCTGGCGCAGATTCGTGCGCTGCTTCATGATCGCGGCGAGCCGCTCCGCGGTGGCATCGGTTGAGCCATCGTTGACATAGATGATTTCGTAGGCCCAGCGGCCATCGAGCGCCGCCGTGATTTCCTCGATCAAGGGCGCGATATTCTCCGCCTCGTTCCGCACGGGAACGACGATGGAGACCGCCACGGCCTGATCGGAAACGGCAGGATCGGAAGACGGCAAATCGGGACTCATCGTGCGAACAGGCTGGTGGGAGACGGCGCCGGTAGGCACCGAAGGCGTCCGCTTGTTACGGGGCCAAGGTTTCTTATGGGGCTAAGCCGCCGCGGGCAACCCTTTTGAGCTGTCCTAGCGAGAGACAATTTCGCCATGATCTTCAATGGCAAAGCCGATCTGCCGCGCGGCGAACCAGTAGCGCACGGCCGTCGCGCCGATCACGCCGAGCAACCCGCCCGCCACGACGTCGCTCGGATGATGGGCCAGCAGAACCAGGCGACTTGCCATGATCGCGAGCGCATAGACCACCATCACGATCCGCGTCCTCGGCCAGATCGTGGCGATCGCAAAGGCGAGCGCGCAAGCCGTGACCGCGTGGCCCGATGGCAAACTGAAATAGGCCTCGGTTCCGTTGAAGGGCGCGAAGTTGAACGGGGCAGCCTTGCCGCCCACGAACGGACGGCCGCGGCCCACCACCCATTTGATCACCTCGCCCGTCAGCACCGGGACCAGCACGGCCAAAAACAGATATTGAACATGCGTTCCGAACCGCTGCAGCCGCGTGCGCGACGGCCCCTGCAGGAGCGGCACAATGAGCCCGGTTGCGAGCAACGTTGCCGCGAGCAGCGACAGCACATAGGCGTCCTTGCCGAAATCGGTGAGGATACGGACCGGCCACAGGCTTGGCGTGCCCCGTGGCGGCATCAGCCCGATTTCGATGGCATCGAATGTCAGCATCAGCGCGACGATGACCACGGCGCCGCCGGCGGCGAGCACCAACGCATTTTGCCTCAACCGACGGGCCGCCTCCGCGCCCTGCGGCGCCTGCGGCGAACGCACCAGCCGGACCGCCGACAGCCGTGACAACGCCAGCACTTGCAAAAAATAGCTCTCGGATGGTGCGACACCTGACAAATCGTTCATCTCACTCCGTGCCTTCGGAGCGGAAGATCGCGATCGAAACTGCCCTTCCTTGCGAGATGTTATAGCCCTCGATGCGGGTAGCGACGTTGTATCGCAGGCCGATCGACTCGGCGCGCTGAACGAAGGCCCGCTCCGAGCGCTGCTCGATCAGCGCGAAGCGGCAACTGCCCTGGCTGAGGAAATCGGCCGCGCGCGAGCCATCCGTCAGCAGCGTCGAAGTATCGGTCATGAAGACGAGGCTCGGCTCCTGGAAGCCCGCAGCCGCGGCTTTCGGTCCGACGCAGACCACGTTGCGCAGCGCGTGCGCGATCTCCGCACTCGGGAACAGCGGCGCCAGCGCCGGCAATGCCGCGCCGTAGATCACGAAAGCCAGGAAGATCGCCGCGACAAACGCGTTCAGGAGCGAGCGTTCGGCGCGGCCGTCGTCATACAGCCACCAGGCGAACAGTCCGAAAATCAGCGCGCCCGCGACGAACGGCCAGGCAAGAAACACCGGTTGCCGCGTGATCTTGATCGCCACCACGATGATGATGAGCGATGCCAGCGCCGGAATGGCGAACCACCAGGCCGAGCCCCGCATCAGCCAGGAGCGCGACAGCACGCGCCGCTCCAGCGCGCCGACGGTCAGGATCGCGATCGCCGGATAGAGCGGCAGCACGTAATGCGGCAGCTTGGTCAACACCAGTTCGAACACGATCCAGGACGGGATCAGCCACGCCAGCAGGAATTGCGCGCCGGGCTCCCGCCTCGCGCGCCAGACCGCGGGCGCCGCCATCACCGCGAGCGGCGCACCCGGCCAGAACGTGATCCAGAACAACAGCAGATAGAGTCCGGGCGGCGCGCCGTGCGATTCCTGCGCGGCCAGTTTGCTCAGCATGTCGCCGCCGAGCGAATCCGAGAAAAATGCGTCGCCCGCGCGCCAATAGATCGCGATGAACCATGGCAGCACCAGCACCAGCATCCACATCGCGCCCCAGACCGGGCGCAGCCGCCACAGCCAGGATGCGTCGCGGTCGAGGATCGCCAGCATCGTGATCGTCAACGCGACGAACATCAGGATCAGCGGCCCCTTGAGCAGGATGCCGCCGGCGAGCGCCGTCCAGAAGATGATCGGGTGGCTCCAGGGCGGATGTGCCGGATCCTCGCCGCGCTGCCAGGACAGATAGACACGCGCCATCGCGCCCATCGCGGCGACCACCGTCAAAAGCAGCATCGCGTCAGTCTTGGCGAGCCGCGCTTCGACGCTGAGCAGCACCGAACTGCACATGATGAGCGCCGCCAGCACCGCGCCGCGCCGCGTCACGAAGGCAAGCGCCGTCCAATAGGTCAGAAGCACGGCTCCGATCGCACCGATCAGCGAGGGCACGCGGTAGACCCAGATGCGCAGTTGCGCCCGCGGCAGGCCAAGCGCGGAGGCCGTTTGCACCGCGGCGGCCTGCATCCAGTAGATGCCGACCGGCTTCTTGTAGCGCACCTCATCCTGGAAGCGGATATCGACGTAATCGCCGGTCTCGACCATCTGCTTGGTCGCCTGCGCGAACCGCGCCTCGTCGCGATCGATCGCCGGGATAGTGAAGAATCCGGGTAGGAACAGAAGCAGACCGCAGAGCAGCAGGAAAGCGACCGCGCGGGTATGATCGGCGGTGACAAAATCGATCACGCGCGCCAGCCGATTGCCTGGATTCACCAGGTTTTTCGGCTCTCGCGGTTCACCAAAACGGGGACGGGCATAGGTCTCGACCATTGGTTCCGCATACGCTGAAACCACCATCGCGACAACCGCTTAGGGCGGAACTATTGTATTCTCACAACAACTGTGTCCGCGGCGCCAGTGGCGTCGATCACGGTCAGGCGGGCAAAGCCCGGACCCGGCGGATCGATCAGGCGTTGCCGTCGGCCGTCGATTTCGCCTACCGCGATACCATTAACCAGCATCGTGATCGGCAGCGCCCCGCCGGCAATCTTGACCGGCATGGCGGAGGCCTCCCGGCCGCCGGCGCGGTCGACGTCGATCCGTGAACCGTTCAGCGGGAACTGGATATGCGGCGCCTGCTCAGCCCCGCTCCGCACCAGTTCGCCGATCGGGCGGAACCGGCGCAGCGGCAAGGGCAATTTGACATTGCTCGCGACCAACGCGCCCTTTGGCGGCCTCGGCAGCGCCACCGGCAATCTTCCGGTCCGGGCAAACGCATCGAACAGGATCGGCGCTGCAGCCGTGCGGCCGACCAGGCCGGGAACCGGCGCGCCATCGGGGCGCCCGACCCAGACCGCGATCGTGATGCGGCCGTCGAAGCCGACCGACCAAGCGTCTCTATAACCATAACTCGTGCCGGTCTTGAAGGCGATCCGGTTCCCGGTCGCGTTCTCCGGCGGCGGCGTGCCCAACAGCACATTGCCGACCTGCCAGGCCGCGACCTGATCCATCAGCCGCTGCGGCTCGCGGCGATCGTCGTCCGCGGTGATGATCTCGCGCAACGGATGGGTAGTGCCGAGCCGCGGCAGCCCGGCATAGAGCAGCGCCAGATCCTGCAAGGTGACGCCGACGCCGCCCAGGCCCATCGCCAGTCCCGGCGCCTCATCCTTCGGCAGCACAAGGTTCGCGCCAGCCTGTCGGAGCCGCGACGACAATCGACTTGAACCGACGCGGTCGAGCAGCGCGATTGCGGGAACGTTGAGCGAGAGTTGCAGCGCCCGGCGCACCGGCACCGTTCCCTGAAAGGTCTGGTCGAAATTTTCCGGCGCATAGGAGCCGAACCTGATCGGGCGGTCGTCGATCAGGCTTTCGGGGTGAACGAAGCCATCCTCGAAGGCGAGACCGTAGATAAAGGGTTTCAAAGTCGAGCCCGGCGAGCGCACAGCACGGGTCATGTCGACCTGCCCGGCCCGGCTGTCGTCGAAATAATCCGCAGAGCCGACCCGGGCCAGCACGTCGCTGCTGTCATTGTCGACGACGATGATCGCGACCGAAATGTTCGGCCCCAACGCGATGGCCCGGTCGCGCGCCAGCGGTTCGAGCACCTTCTGCAGGCCCTGATCGAGCGTCAGCTTGATGACCGGCGCATCCTTGACGGTCGCCATCGCGGCATCGGAGGAATGCGGCGCCAGGATCGGCATCGGCTTGCGCAGTTTCGGCACCGGCGTTGCCTTGGCCTGGGCAGCTTCGTCTGGCGAAAGGGTCTGTTCTTCCACCATGCGGTCGAGCACGCGGTCGCGGCCCTCGCGCGCGGCGAGCGGATAGCGGTCGAGCCTGCGATGTTCCGGCGATTGCGGCAGCGCGACCAATAGCGCCGCCTCGGCCAGCGACAGCCGTTTCGGCTCCTTGCCGAAATAGGCGATGGAGGCCGCGCGAATGCCTTCGAGATTGCCGCCATAGGGCGCCAGTGCCAGATAGAGATTGAGGATCTGGTCCTTGTTCAGCCGCCGCTCGATTTCGATCGCGCGCACGATCTGGCGCAGCTTGGCGGCGAACGAGCGCTCGCGACGCGGCTCCATCAACCGCGCCAATTGCATGGTGATGGTCGAGCCGCCGGACACGATATGGCCGCGTGTCACCAGTTGAAACGCAGCCCGCCCCAGCGCCAGCGGGTCAACGCCGCCGTGGGAATAGAAGCGCTGATCCTCATAGGCGAGCAGCAGCCTGAGATAGGTCGGGTCGATGTCCTTTCGGGCATCGACCGGCAACCGCCAGCGGCCGTCAGCCATCGCATAGGCACGCAACAGCTTTCCGTTGCGATCGATGATGGTGGTCGACACTTGCCGCGCTTGCTGAAGCGGTAAGGGTCCGAGCGAGACGGCCCAGACGGTGAACGCGATGCTGATGACGCAGAACGCGGCGACCGCAATTACGACGAAACGAATTCCACGCCGTCCGCCACCGGCGCCGTCATGCCCGGGCTTGTCCCGGCCATCCAAGTCCTGTTGCGTGGCAGGCAAAGGCATGGATGCCCGGGACAAGCCCGGGCATGACGACAGAAATTGCGGACCGTCCTCACTCATTTCGCCGAACGCACCTCGACCGATCCCGTGCCGGTCCGACCATAGCGCGAGGGATTGTACATGTCCTCGACATAGGCCTGCGGCAGCACGAATTTGCCCGGCGTCACCGCGCGCACCACATAGGCGACCGTGAACACCGCCTTGCTGTCGGTGGCGCGGTCGACGGCCGCCGTGAAGCGGTCGTCGCGGAACTCGGTATTGACCGGTTCCTGGCCGTCCTCGATCCAATCCAGCGTGCCGCTTTCGCCCGATGACACCAGATGTGGATTATCGATCTCGAGCCCGGCGGGGAGATAATCCGATACCATGATGTGCCCGTATTCCGGCTTGGCCTCGGTGATTTTCAAAACGACCGCGAACCGGTCGTTCTGTTTCGCCTTGGTGACATCCGCGGGCTTGCCATCGAGCGTGAAATAATTGCGCTCGATCTTGAAGCCGTTGGACGCCGCCGGCTCCGGTGTCACCGGCGAGCCCGACACCGAGACCACCGCCTGCACCGGCGCGTCGCCCGTGTTGGTGAGCTTGAGCGGTTTGATGCTGATGTCGGCCGCCCTGTAGTTGCGATACAGCACGGCCTTGACCGGCTGGCCGTCGAGATCGAGCAGCAGCGTTTCCTTCGCCAGCGCGCGCGCCGCCAGCACCATCCAGGCATTCTCCTGCGTGGAGGTGTAGGGCGACAGCCCCCGCGCCGCTTCGACGCGCAACACGGCCTGGGTCAGCGTCGCTCGTGGCGCGTTGCCTTCGCTCGCAAGCGAGACCAGCGCGGCGGCATCGCGCAATGCCGAGCCGTAATCGACGCGACCGAACTGCAGCGTTGGTTTCGGCACGAGACTGTCGAGCGCGGCGGCATAGACCCGTTCCGCCCGGTTGCGATCGCCGACCAGTGCCAGCGCCGCCGCAAGCTGCGACTTCGCAATCGGCGTCGCCAGGTTGCCAAGTTTGGTGTCGGCGAGATACCGCAGGTCGCCGATCGGTGCAGCGCCGTTGCGCGCGAGCACGTAGAGGCCGTAAGCGAGATTGCGCCCGCCATCCTTCTCCGGCTCGTTGGCGTTCACCACGGAGTTGCGCACCCGGTCGAGCGAGGCCTTGAACAGCACGTCCGGCACCACAAAACCTTTTTCGCGGGCACGGGTCAGGAAGTCCATCACATAGGCATCGAGCCAGGCGTCATCGCCGCCGGCCGACCACAGGCCGAACGAACCGTTCGACCCCTGCCGCGCCAGCAATCGCTCGATCGCATCCCTGATGCGCTGATCGACATCGCTATCGAGCGCGAGATGCGCGCCGGCCGCGAGCTCGTTGACATAGAGCAGCGGCATGGCGCGGCTCGTGATCTGCTCCGAACAGCCATATGGGTAGCGGTCAAGCGCCTGCAGGATCGCCGCCGCATCGAGCGCGGTGGACAAGCCTGCCGACAGCGACACAGTGCCGGTGCCCGGCACCAGATCGGCGAACATGTCCGGTGACAAGGTCAGGCTCTCACCCTTCGCCAATGTCCGGATCGAACGGCGCGCCAGCACCTGCGTCGCCGGCTTGACCTCGAGCGCGTAATGCCGCGCCAGCGTCAGGCCATTCGGCCCCTTGATCGCGATATCGAACTGCGCGGTGCCCGCGCCGCCGGCATCGAGCCCCAGCGTCGTCGAGCTGCGCTGCCTGGCGGCCAGCTTGAGCGTGGTGTCGGGATTGCCCGAGACCTTCACCGGCCCCGACGACCTGACACTGATCGTGTAGTCGCCGGCCTGCCCCTCGACATTGTCGAGATCCATGCTGATCGTGCCGTGATCGCCATTGAGCAGGAAGCGCGGCAAGGTCGCGGTCAGCACCACGGGATCGCGCACCGTGACATCGACCGTGGCGCGGCCGAGCTTGGAGGCGGTCCAGGCCACCGCCATGACCCGCGCGGTGCCGGCGAACTCCGGAATGTTGAAACTGACCTCAGCCGTGCCGTCGGCGGCAACGGTGACGATCCCTGAATAAAGCGCGAGCGGCTTCTGCGAGGGCGGGCTGCCCTGCAGTTCGGCCCCCGCATCGCCGCCGGACTTGAGCTGGCCGCGGGTGCCCTGCATGCCATCGATCAACTGCCCATAGAGATCACGGATTTCCGCGCTCAACTGGCGCTGGCCGAGATAATAGTCGTCGGGCGCCGGCGGCTTGTAGTTGGTCAGATTGAGAATGCCGACATCGACGGCGGCAACGACGATCTTGGCGTCCTCGCCGGGATTGATGCCGTCAAGCTTGACGGGAATCTTCAGCGTCGAATTCGGTCGCACCAAAGCGGACGGTGACAGCTTGACCGCCAGCGTCCGTGTCTTCTTGTCGATGCCGAACCATTTCAGCCCGATTGCCCGTCCCGGCATGCGCTGGGCCGCCGTGTCGAGCGGCCGGCGCAACGTCGCCATCACATAGGCGCCGGTGCCCCAATCCTTGCCGACGGCAAGCTTGACCTGTGCGGTGCCTTGCTTGACGTCGACGGTCTGCGTCGTCAGCAGGCGGTCGCCCAGCACGTTGACGGTGAGCTTGCCGGCGGTGCGCGCATTGACCGACACCACCATGGTGTCGCCGGACTGGTATTCCGGCTTGTCGATCGAGGTTTCCAACAAGTCCGGCGTATCGGCGCTACCATCGGAATACCAGCCGACGTCGAACTGCACCGAGGTAATGGGACCATCTGCCTCGGCCGACTTGACGTCGAGGCGGTAGCGGCCGGGCTGCGGCGACAGCGTGATCCGCGACGGCTTGTCGGCCGCGATCGTCAGATCGCCGTCCGAGATGCGCGTGGTCGATTTGACCGGCTCGTATTCCCAATAGGAATTCTGCCGGTACCATTGATAGCGGGATTCCAGTTTCAACAATTCGTAGCGCAGACCGGCGCGCGGCAGGCTCCTGCCGTCGGCGGCTGCGAACAGCACGTCGAATTCGGCCTTGTCGCCTTCGGCCACGCTCTTGTCGCCGAACAGCGGCTTGACGCCGATCTGAGCGGATTGCGGCGCGACCGGCAGCACCAGCTTGCGCTCGACCGCGCGGCCGCCGGTTTCCGCCATGCGGATGAATATCTGGGCTTCCTGCGGGCGTGTCGACGTCGGCGGCTTGGCGAGGCTTACCGGGAACGTCGCCACGCCATTGGCGTCGGACTCCGGGAGATTTTCGAGCGGCGTGCGCTCATTGCTGGTGGTTTCCTCGTCCGCGACGCCGAAGCGATATCCGGGGAAGCCCGGACGTTCCGTTGCGGGCGCGACCAGCATGTCGCCCTCGAGCTGCAGGCTGGAGGCCGGCGCGCCATAAAGGAAATGACCGTCGACTTTCAGTTCT
>Ga0179592_10001152_pt1 | contig 10719 bp, 11 predicted proteins | sample CZODoug2_1_08_16_FD_148623 | JGI IMG/M metagenome (GOLD analysis project Ga0179592, IMG submission 148623) | Vadose zone soil fungal communities from Angelo Coast Range Reserve, California, USA - CZODoug2_1_08_16fungal (Illumina Assembly) | ecosystem: Environmental > Terrestrial > Soil > Vadose... | reverse complement strand
TCGGGACCGGGCAGATTTCCCCTCATGCGGCGTTGTCGCCTCCTTATTGGGTACCTACCCAACTGCGTCGGCTCCGCCTTGCCTGAGGGGAAATCTGCCGCGGTCGCGGCCACGCGAAATACTCAGACAGGCTCCCGGGCCCAGACCGGCTCTCAGCTGTTTCGGGCGCTTATTTCGGGCGCTTTTGATAGGGACAGTTGGTCTTGTGGCAGTGGCCGTACAAGATGAGGGCGTGATCGCTGATTTCGAAGCCCAAGCGCTTCGCCACGGCGTGCTGCCGCTCCTCGATGCCGCCATCCATGAACTCTTCCACGCGGCCGCAGTCGACACACACGATATGATCGTGATGGGCGCCCTGGTTGAGCTCAAACACCGCCATGCCGCCCTCGAAATGATGGCGCGTGACCAGACCCGCGGCCTCGAACTGGGTCAGCACCCGATACACCGTGGCGAGGCCGACATCTTCATTCAATACCAGCAGCTTCTTGTAGATGTCCTCGGCGCTCATGTGGCGGGCGGAGCCGTCCGCGAGAATATCCAGGATTTTCAAGCGCGGCAGCGTGACCTTCAGGCCCGCATTGCGCAGATCGTTGCTCTCGCTGGAGGTGGATGGTTTGAGGCGCTGCGGCATGCGGTGCAACCCGGTATGATACGAGCCCGATTATCAATCATTTAACGGCAGCGCACCACATCGATGAAAATATTCCACCGTTTATTGCTGGCGTCGACATTGAGCTTGCTGGGCAGCGCTTGTGTGTACCGCATCAATATTCAACAAGGCAATTTCCTGGACCAGGCGGCGGTGGAACAAGTCAAGCCCGGGATGACCCGCAGCCAGGTCAGGTACCTCCTCGGCACGCCGATGGTCGCCGACAGTTTCAACAGGGAACGTTGGGATTACATCTATTACCTGCGCAAGGGCCGCACGCGCCACATCGATTCGCGCCGCGTCACGGTCTATTTCGACGGCGAGAAAGTGGCGAAGCTGGACAAGCCGACCGCCGAGGAGGCCGCGGCGCAGGACAAGTCAGCGGCGCAGATCAAGAACGGGCGCACTTATTAGCGCCTACGGCGCGAATCTACGGGGTCGAAGCGCATTGCGCTACGCAGTCCCTGCTCCGCGCAAGCCCGGGGTGACCATCCTTGGCCACCCGTTCGACGCATGCGTCGCACCCGTCCTTTAGCGCTCGCTGCGCGAGCGTCGGGGCAAGACAGCGCTGGCGCGCGAATTCAACGGGGTCGGGGCGAGCGGCGGGCTTCGCGGGCCCGCGCGCGGCGCGCAGCCTTGGGGTCCGCGGTGAGCGGCCGATAGATCTCGACGCGGTCGCCGTCGGCCAACGCCTGGCTTAGGGCAGAAACTCTCCCGAAAATGCCCGCCGCCGAACCTGCGAAGTCGACCCCGGCAAACTCGGGGTCGGCCGCCGCCAGGCGGAGCGCGTCGTCAATGGTCGCGGGGAGCGCCAGGCGGTAAGCTTTGACGATGGCGCGATGCGGTTCCGCATAGGTCACTTCGATGCCGATGTCCGCGGATGCCATGGCTGGATCGCTACGCGTAGATTTTTTTCGCCCGCAGTACGAAGGCGTCCACAATGGTGCTGCAAACCGCTTCGAACGCGGAGCCCAGCGCCGCCGCGGTCAGGCGGTTCTTGAATTCGAATTCCACGCGAAAACTGACGCGCGACCCGCGCTCGCCGATGGCATCGAACCGCCACTCGCCGATGAGGTCGCGGAAAGGTCCGTCGATCAGATGCATGAGGATTTGGGCATCCTTCCTCAGGGTGTTGCGGGTGGTGAATTCCGTGCGCAGGGGGCCGCGCGCCACTTTGACGGAGGCCACCCGCTCCGTGTCGGACCGATCCTCGACGCGGGCGCCCGTGCACCACGGCAGGAATTCGGGGTAGCGGCCGACGTCATTGACCAAATCGAACATCTGTTTGGCGGTGAAGGTCACCATGGCGCTGCGTTCGACGACCTGCAAACTAGGAGCCTGTCTTGAGTATTCCGCGGAAACACTTCCCGCCAGGGCATTCTCGCACAAGGAACGAAGCGCAGGCGCGGACGGCGATGAATCGGTAGACTTGCCCGCGATGAAGACCCAGGACACCCTGCCGCCGATCGCCGTCAATCGCAAGGCGCGTTTCGATTATTTCATCGAAGAGCGCTACGAGGCGGGAATCTCCCTCATGGGATGGGAGGTCAAGAGCATGCGTGCCGGAAAAGCGCAAATCGCGGAAGCCTACGTCTATGTGAAGAACGGCGAAGCCTTCCTCTTCGGCGCGCATTTGAATCCGCTGAATTCGGCCTCGACCCACGTGGAAACGGACCCGACGCGAACGCGCAAACTGCTTCTCAACCGGCGCCAACTCGACCATCTGATCGGCGCGGTGGAGAGGCGCGGTTACACCGTGGTGCCGCTGCAGCTGTACTGGAAGTCAGGCCGCGCGAAACTCGAGATCGGTCTCGCCAAGGGCAAGAAGCAGCACGATAAGCGGCACACCGAAAAGGACCGCGACTGGCAGCGCGACAAGGGTCGCATCATGAAGGCGAGCCGTCGCTGACCCGAACTTTGTCTCCTCCACCGGTGTTCGCCGCGCGACGGTAGGGCGCCGCCTCGAAGCGGGCCGCAACGCCGTGTCGCGGCCCGCATTCCATTGACGCTCTATTCATCCTTGGGTCGGAATTGAGTCCTGAGCACGTAGTCGGCAACGCGACGGCCGAGGCGATTTCCTTCTTTAACGGAATGATGGAAGTGCATGCCGCCATAGATGCGCGCGTTGTCCACCTCGGCCACGACATCCTCAAAATTACTAAAGGAATGCGTGGTGCCCGTGACCGTGCTAGTGACGATGTACGGTATCTCCTCCGTGTCGAAATACGCAGTCAGAGTGTCCATGATCGCCGCCGTGACGCAGCCGTGGGCGGCCGGATACTCGGGGTGCCCCGGCGTCACAGCGAGCGGCACCCAGTTCGGATCCGCCACGGTGGCCGGATTGCCGTCGGTGTCCGCATCATGGATCGCGGTGTACGGACGCCAGGACCCGTAGTGGTATTTGGCGTTGAAGCAAGCGGTGGCTGCATCCGCCAGCGCCACGAAGGACATGGCGCCGAGCCTCGCCGCACTCGCCGTGTCCAAGCCTTGGCTCGCGATCAGCGCGCGAAGAGCGCGGCTGTACTGCGCGGCCGGATTGTCCGTCCAGAACCGCCCGATCTCGGTCTGTTCCGGCGTGCGCACGCTGCTGTTGAGGGCGCCATAGTCCTTCGTCCGGTTGAAATCCCGAGTAAACGTCGCACTGGTCAGGGACGGCGGCGGGGGGACGTCGGCTAGGAACTGATCTGCGCTGAGCAGTGCAAAAGGCTTGAACTTCGCCTGCCACGGCGCCGCGGGCGGCGGCGGTGTGTTGGGCGGAGGCGCGGGATACGTCGGAACCGGCTCCCATATTCCCGGGCCATGCCCCCAGACATAGACTACGGGCGCCTCGAGGCCGTCACCGGTGCGCAGCGCAAGCCATTGTGCCGCGACAGCTTTGCCGACGCTTATGCCGTCGGTCTTCGCCTGACCGTCCGCGATGGCGGCCATCGAAGCCGCCAAATTCGCGTTCAAGGTCGACGCCTGGGTCGGGAAATAATGAACCAATACATCATGCGCCGCGGTGGCCGCCGCGGCATCCTTGGATGCGCCCCGTGGCGCATCGCGCTCGACCGCGAACGGCTTGAAACGGCCGCCAATCGAATTGACCGCATCGTACATGGCCACATCGACATAGGCGAAATACACAAGAGCAACGCTCGGGCTTTTCTTGGCCGTGGCCACCACGGTGGATTCCGTGATGGCGTGCCAATTGGCGACGACGTTCTGTGCGGGTGAAGCTGAGCTGAACGCAAGGCCCAGCGTCAGTCCAATGATCGCGAGAAATTGACGTGTTCCAGTCATGTTATGTCACTCCTGTAGTCTGTTTGTTACCGAATCGCCACCTCACCCATAAAGACACGGTTTGAGACCCAAACACGACATGCGGTTTGGTCCACACCAAGCGGAAGCGCTATCCTTGCCCTTATCGAACCAGCGCAGGACGCCGAGGCATTCGATGGGTCAACTCACCGTTCTCCTGGAACGAATTCAAGGCGGAGACACCGTGGCCCGCGATGCGCTGTTTGAAGCGGCCTACGCGGAGCTTCACCGCCTGGCGCAATCGCGCTTGCGGGACGGAGGACGCAGCGTGCTGCTGGACACGACCGGACTCGTGCACGAGTCGTACCTGCGGTTCGTGCGCGTCGGAGAGCTTCGTGTCGAGGACCGACGGGCGTTCTTCGGCTATGCCTCGCAAGTGATGCGCTCAGTGATCGTCAACAGTGTGCGAGAGCGGATGGCACAGAAGCGGGGTAGCAACGGCCTGCCGTTGACCCTATCAATCGGCCTGGTGAGCCATGTCGCGGATACCGAGGGCACAGTTCTAGAGGTGCACGAGGCGCTGGAGGATTTGGAAAAAGCCGACCCTCGTTTGGCACAGGTCGCGCAGATGCGCTACTTTGGGGGGTACAGCGAGAAGGAAATTGCTGATGCGCTCGACATCACCGAACGCACCGTGCAACGCGACTGGGAGAAGGCGCGTCTGATTCTCGCGGCGGCGCTGCGGTGAGCGAATGATCGGTAACCGCTGAGCCTCCATGGGGCTGTCGATCCCTCAGATGGCGTTGATGAGCCGCCTGCTCGATGAGGCACTGCCACTCGACGCCGACGGGCGCCGCGCGTGGCTCGAGGCGTTGTCGCCGGAGCACCAGGATCTAGCCCAAGCCCTGTACGACGCGCTACTGCCAGGCGACGTCCAGGTCGCGAATGTCCAAGCGCTCGGGACTCTACCGAAATTCGGACCCGCCGACGTGCCGTGTGACGTTGTCGCGAGCGGCCTGCAACCCGGTGCGCGCGTTGGCCCCTACCAGTTGATTCGAGTGTTAGGTGCGGGGGGCATGGCCGAGGTTTGGTTGGCCCGGCGTGCCGATGGCGTCTTCAAACGCGAGGCAGCCTTGAAGCTGCCGCTGCTGAGTTGTCTGCGCGCCGATCTCGAGGGACGCTTCGCCCGGGAGTGCGACATCCTGGCGAGCCTCGAGCATCCGCATATCGCGCGGCTGTACGATGCGGGAGTCGATCCCACCGGTTTGCCCTACCTGTCGATGGAGTACGTTCGCGGCCGACCACTGACAGACTGGTGCGATGCTCATTGCCTTGGGGTCTCGGCGCGCCTGGAGTTATTCCTGCAGGTACTCGGGGCGGTGCAGTATGCGCATGAAAAGGGAGTCATCCACCGAGACATCAAGCCCTCCAACGTTCTGGTGACCGAGTCCGGACAGGTGCGGCTGCTCGACTTCGGCGTCGCCAAGCTGATGGAAGCTGACGCGCAGCTGACCCAGCTCACGAATGTCTACGGCCGAGCACTAACTCCGGACTATGCCAGTCCCGAGCTGCTGCGCGGCGATCCGATCGATGTCCGCAGCGATGTCTATTCGCTCGGTGTGCTGCTGTACGAGCTTCTGACCGGCGTTCGCCCCTACCGACTAAAGAGCGCGGCGTCGATCGGAATGCTTGAACACGCCGTCACCACGGTTGAGGTAAAAAAGCCCAGCACCCAGGGTGAGCCCAAAGCGATCGCGGCCCGCGGCACGACACCGGAAAAGTTCACCCGGCAACTGCATGGCGATTTGGACGCCATTGCACTCAAGGCGCTCGCCAAGGAACCGGCGAAGCGCTACCCGAGTGCTGCCGCCCTGGCGCAGGATCTGCAACGCTACCTTGACGGAGAACTCATCGAGGCATTGCCGGCTCAATTCACCGATCGTCTGCGCAAGTTCGTGCGGCGAAATAAAACGGTGGTTGGAGTCACGGCGACAGCGGTCGTCCTCATGTTGGTCACCGTCGCGTTCCTTCTCTGGGGTCCGCTACACCAGGCTTCCGATCTGTGGCGCGACCCGTTGGCGGAGACCAGATTCACACGCCTAACGGATTTCGAGGGGACGGAACAGGCAGCCGCCTTATCGCGCGACGGCCGATTCGTCGCGTTTCTCGCGGATCGCGACGGACACTTGGACGCGTGGTTGACGGAGATCGGCAGCAACCGCTACCGCAACCTGACCAACGGGCAGTTTCACGATATGAGCAATTCGGCCCTGCGTACCGTCGGCTTCTCTCCCGACGGTTCGCTCGTCACCATATGGACACGCAATGGCGACGGCTCGCGGCCCGAGGACGTCAACGTGGTGGGCGCACCCACGGCGGGCGGCCCATTGCGACCGTACTTACCGGAAATCGCCGAGTTCGACTGGTCCCCCGACGGGACACGTCTGGTTTTTCACACCACGGCACCGGGCGATCCGGTTTTCGTGCGTGGAGCGGGGGAGGCGACGGCGCAGCGGATCTACGTCGGCGCGCCGGGCGTCCACTCCCACTTTCCGACATGGTCGCCCGACGGCGACTTTATTTATTTCGTACGCGGCGTACCCCCGGCGGGGGTCTGGGATCTCTGGCGACTGCGGCCATCCGGAGAGGGACTAGAGCGTCTCTCGTTTCATAATTCACTGGTCAGCTATCCCGTCATGCTCGATCCGCGTACGCTCATTTATTTGGCCACCGACGCCGACGGTTCGGGACCCTGGTTGTTTGCCATGGATGTGCGGCTGAAGCGCACACACCGGGTCAGCTTCGGCTTGGAACGGTACACGTCGCTCGCGGCGAGCGCGAACAGTACGCGCCTCGTCGCCACGCTCGCCAATTCTCGCTCAGACCTCTGGCGCGTGACGGTCGCCGGCAACGGACCGCCGCCGACAACGGCCGTACGCGTTGCGCCCGCCATTCAGAGCGCCTCTGCACCCCGCTTCGGCCCCGATTACATGGCGTTTACCTCGACTGGTGGCGGCCGGCGAGGAATCTGGAAGCTCGCGAACGGCGGCGCAACCGAGCTTTGGAACGACGCGGAGGCCGATCGGGTTGGCGCTCCGGCTATCGCGCCGGACGGTCGGCGTATTGCATTCACAGTCGATCGGCACGACGCGACGCAGTTGCATGTCATCGACAGCGATGGCGGGCACGCGCGAGTGGTCGCCACCACGCTCGCGCTGCGCGGCGATCTCGCTTGGACGCCCGATTCACAGTCGATCGTCGGTTCCATCGTGCGCGACGGTGAACCGCACCTCGCCAGGATCTTCCTGGATGGCAGTCCGCCGCAGCCGATGGCATCCGAGTATTCCGTCGATCCCGTCTGGTCGCCGGACGGCAAGTACTTCGTCTATTCGGGCGCAGACGTCGGCACGACATATCCGCTGCGGGCTTCGGCTCCTGATGGCAGACCGTACGGCATACCGAGTCTGATCCTGACGCGGGGTGCCCACCCGGCGTTCTCGCGCAACTCGGGTTCGCTCGTCATCCTTCGGGGCGAGTATACCCACAAGAATTTTTGGGCTTGGGACCCGAAGACCGGTGCCGAGCGCCAACTCACCGATCTGCCATCGAGCTTCGTGATCGGCGATTTCGACGTTTCGCCGGACGGCACAGAAATCATCTTCGACCGTAAGCAGGAGAGTTCGAGCCTTGCGCTGATCGAGCGCACGCGTTGACACGGCTGCTGAGCATGAAAAACCCGCGTTTTCTGCGGGTTAAATGGGCCGGGGACTAACCAAAAATCCCCGGAACCCATTGATAGCACTATGGTATCCGAAATCCCCAAGGATCAGGAGCGGACGCTCTAGAGCATCGAGGTTACAGCCGTGAAAAGCGAATCAAAAAATCAACTTGCGTTCAATCTGGAGCCTTCAGTAAGGCTCGAGCGCGACCCCAATGAACGGGCGCTAAGACTAAGACAGGTTTGCCATCTCACGGGGCTCGGTCGCTCCATGATCTATCAGATGCAAGCGGAAGGACGGTTCCCGCAGCGCGTCAAGCTTGGCGAGCGGGCTGTGGGATGGCTGGAGAGCGAAGTGCGAGATTGGTTGCGCATTCGCGTAGAAACCAGCCGCTGTAACCAGCGTGGTGCCAATTAAGACGGAAGCTGGCTCAAGCCGGTCCGATAGCGGGTGGTTTGGTTTATATATTGTGGGAAATGTAAACCAAAGGTTGACAAACTTAGCCAAAAATTGAACTGGCAATTGGTTCGCGAAATATGATAAAAGTAAACCATGGGTTTACAAAATGACTCAAGATTGAACTCTCTGACGCGACTGCTGCCCGAAGGTGTGGCGGCGCCCAGCAGTTGGCTTCAGTCGCAAGGTTTCTCCCGTCAACTCGTCCGCAAGTACGTACAAAGCGGATGGCTCAACCCGCTCGCTCGGGGTGTATTCGCGCGCCCCACGCAGCCGCTCGATGCCGATGCTGTGCTCCTGGGCCTGCAGCGGCTCGCGAGTGCGCCGTTTCACTTAGGTGGCGTATCCGCGCTCAATCGCCTCGGGCACGCGCACTACCTGCCGCTTGGCGGTGAAGCCGACGTGCACCTCTGGGGCCAGGGCGCTGTTCCGGCCTGGGTCACTGCAATATCGCTCCGTGAGCGATTCGTCTTCCATCGTACGCGCCTCTTCGATGAGCGCGCGCGCACCGTCGGTATCGACCAGATTCCAACTCGAGTACGTGATTGGAAACTGACCCTCTCAGGTCTCGAGCGAGCCATCATGGAAGTACTGAGCTTGGTGGACGAACACGAGGCTACGTTTACGCATGCTGCGCAACTGTTCGAAGGCCTGACGGTATTGCGTCCGAGTGTTGTCAACCAGCTACTCGTCGCCTGTGCGAGTCTCAAGGTCAAACGGTTGTTCCTGTTTCTGAGCGCGCACTACCGCTACCCGTGGGCCGAGAAACTCGATCGATCGGCAGTTGATCTTGGCAAGGGCAAGCGACTGATCGTGCGCGGCGGTCGCTACGACCCCGAATTCCGTATCACCGTACCGGAGCGGTTCGGTGCTGAGCGCTGACAATCCGTTTTACAGACAGGTGACACTGCTGGTCGAGTTGCTGCCGCTCGTGGCCAGAGAGTCGTGCTTCGCCCTTAAGGGCGGCACAGCGATCAATCTTTTTGTCCGTGACCTGCCGCGGTTGTCGGTGGATATCGATCTGACGTACTTGCCGATTAAAGGTCGCGACGAGAGTCTGGCTCACATCGACGCGGCACTCCGTGGACTCGGATCTGCCATCGAGGCCGCGTTGCCCGGTGCGAAGGCACTGAATCTCGCGCGGGCCGGGCAACCGATGACGAAGTTTCGAGTACAGCGCCTGCGCGAGCAGGTCCAGATCGAAGTGTCCCCGGTGCTCCGTGGCTCACTGCGTCAGCCTGAGGCGCGCGAGAGCACTCCGGCAGTCACAGCACAGTTCGGCCTGATTCGCTTGCCCGTTCTCCATCCGCTGGAGCTATACGCTGGTAAGTTTTGCGCGGCGCTCGATCGGCAGCATCCACGTGACTTGTTCGATGTGATGCAATTTCAGCAAGCTGGGGGCATTGACCGGGAGCTATTCGAAGTATTTCTGGTCTACTTGCTCAGCGGCGACCGGCCGATTGCCGAAATGCTGTCCCCTCGTTTCGCACCGCTCGCTCAGGTCTTCAACAGCGAGTTCAGCGGCATGACGCTGGTGCCCGTAACGCGGGAAGATTTGGAAGAGGCTCGCCGGACGCTGGTGGTCGAATTACGTGCAATGCTCACGGAAGCCGACAAGGAGTTTCTACTCTCGGTAAAGCGCGGCAATGGACACTGGACGTCGTTCGCCCATCCGACCGCGGAAAGGTTGCCCGCGATTCAATGGAAGCTCCAGAACATTGCGCGTATGACGCCACAGAAGCGCGCCGCCGCTGTCGGGAGACTTGAGGCCGTGCTTTACGGAAGTCGCTGACGATAGCCGACGAAGAGCGGTCAGCGAATGTCGCGAACGGCGTCCGCCGCCGATCTTCCACGATTCTTGTCAACCGCGTATTCGTTGAGGCGGCGATCGAGTTCCGCTCTCTGATCGGCGGTAATCGGAAGTGCGCCCTGCCCGCCCGCGCCGTTCTTGATCTTGTCCAGGTAATCCGCCCAGGCCTGCATCATTTTCCGGCGCTCCGCCAGATGGGCCGTCCGGTTGTAGGCGCGTCCATTCGGATCGCGCACTGCGTGCGCGAGCTGGTGCTCGATGAAATCCGGCCTGAAGCCCAGCACCTCGTCCAGGATCGTTCGCGCCATGGCGCGAAATCCGTGGCCGCTCATTTCGTCCTTTGCGATGCCCATGCGACGCATGGCAGCGAGGATGGCGTTGTCGCTCATCGGCCGCTGGCTGCTGCGGGCGCTGGAGAAGACATATTGGCCGCGGCCGGTGAGGGGCTTCAATTCGCGCAGGATTGCAACGGCTTGCGAGGAAAGCGGCACGACATGCGGCGTGTTCGTCTTGGTGACCGTGTAGCGCCATTCGCCGCCATCTAAATCCACCGCCGTCCACTCGGCATGCCGCAGCTCGCCGGGGCGTACGAACACGAGCGGCGCGAGGCGCAGGGCAGAGCGAACCGTCAACGATCCTTCGTAACCGTCGATCGCGCGCATCAGCGCGCCCACCCGCTCAGGATCGGTTATGGCGGCAAAGTGCGTAGGTCTTACCGTTGGGAGGGCGCCGCGCAGATCGCCGGTCGGATCGCGTTTGGCGCGGCCGGTGGCAATGGCATAGCGGAACACCTGGCCGCAATTGCCGAGCGCGCGATGCGCAGTCTCCAACGCGCCGCGCTTTTC
>Ga0179592_10001150_pt1 | contig 10722 bp, 7 predicted proteins | sample CZODoug2_1_08_16_FD_148623 | JGI IMG/M metagenome (GOLD analysis project Ga0179592, IMG submission 148623) | Vadose zone soil fungal communities from Angelo Coast Range Reserve, California, USA - CZODoug2_1_08_16fungal (Illumina Assembly) | ecosystem: Environmental > Terrestrial > Soil > Vadose... | reverse complement strand
GGGGCCGGCAATTTCGGCTTCAGCTATGACGCCCTCAGCCGTCGCACGCAGATGACGCGTCCGAACGGCCTGAAGTCAGTCTATGCATATGACAATCTTTCTCGACTGCAGAGCGTCTTGCATCAGAGCGGATCAACCACCCTGGACGGTGCGGCCTATGCCGTGGATAACGCTGGCAATCGCACCTCGCGCACGCCGCAGCCATCCGGCACCGCCAGCAACTATGCCTACGATGTTATCTACCAACTCACTGGCGTGACCCAGGGCTCGACCACGACCGAGAGCTATACGTACGACCCCGTTGGCAACCGGCTCAGTTCATTGGGTGTCTCGCCATACAGCAACAACACGTCGAACGAGCTCACGTCGATACCCGGCACGACGTATACGTACGACTACAACGGAAACACCTCGACCAAGGTGGTTGGATCGAATACGACGACTTACGCCTGGGATTATGAAAACCGCATGACGAGCGTCACGCTGCCTGGCAGCGGCGGGACCGTCACCTTCAAGTACGATCCGTTTGGACGGCGCATCTACAAATCGTCGTCGAGCGGTACCAGCGTTTTCGCCTATGATGGCGACAATCTCATTGAAGAAACAAACGCGGCCGGTGCCGTCGTTGCCCGCTACGAGCAAACGCAGAACATCGACGAACCCTTGGCGATGCTGCGAAGTAGCGCCACCAGCTATTACCATGCCGACGGGCTCGGCTCAATTTCGTCTTTGAGCAACGCGGCCGGCTCGATCGCCAACACCTATACTTATGACTCCTTCGGGAAGCTGACGGCATCGACAGGCTCGCTGGTGAATCCGTTCCGTTACACCGCCCGCGAATCCGACACCGAAACCGGCCTATATTACTACCGCGCCAGATACTACGACCCAACGACGGGACGCTTCATCGGGGAGGACCCCGCCATTTTCGAAGGTGGTCTAAACTTTTACCCTTACGTGGACAACAATCCCGCAAACTACTTTGATCCCATCGGCCTTCAGAAGCGGAAGTCAAGGAAGAAACCTAAGCCGCCAATAGACCCATGTCCAAAAGAGAAGAGGTGTTTCTTTAATTGGTTGGATGGCCCGCTCGGCCAGGCGGCCCGGGACCTGGATACGACAAAGACCTTGATGTTCACGATGGCGGCAAAAGAAGGCGGTTGGACACCGGACGCCCTCGCCCACAACATGCCGCTTAACAACCCCTTCGGTGTAAATAACATCAAGAACGGGCGAGCCGTCGGGAACAAACAATACCCAAGTCTTCCAGCGGCGATAGACTCTTGGGAGCATTCAAGTGCCGGACAACGCGTGAGAGGCGACCAGGACGTGTCCGATTTTATCCATGACTTGCAGCACCCCGACCCACCTGAGTTGCCATACAACACAGCAAGCAAAGACGATTACGACAATCAATTCGAGAAGGACTACCAGGCCGTCGTAAAGTTTATGAAGCTGTGTGGGATTAATCCATGAATAAGCATACGGTTCTGATCGCCGTCTTTCTTGCTGTTGTCGCATGGGGTTTTGTCCCTGAATCGCAAGCGCAGTATTGTGATTTTCCTCCGAAAGAACTCAAGCAGGGCCAGCGACGCGAATACAGGGGACTTTATAAGAACAAGGCATATGGCTACTCTGTTGTGATCCCAAACAACCTTGTTGGATATGACGATGCGAATCCCTTATATCAGAAAGGATTCGGGATAATTGGGGGTGCGGAGCCAAAGAGCTACGTGTACGTCAATGGAGAGCCGAATAGCCTTGAGTACGCTCGTCCCGCAGAAGCAGCCTCTCAATCTCTGGCATATTTGGGCAAGCGGGGAAACAAGGTTGAATCCTCGAAGATCACAGAATCGCAACTCGGTTCGTTACGGGCCGCTCTCCTGGTTGCCGCCTATTCCTGTCCAGGGTCGACGGAGCGGTATGTAAGGGCTTCTACATTCGCAATTAGTCCTAACAAAAGTATGCTGTACGAAATCACCCTGTACACCCATGCCGACTATTTTGAGCGGGACCGCGCCGTGCTTGACGCGTTGGTAAAGTCGTGGAAGCACCTGGGAGCGTCAGGCCAAGTCTCCCTTTCAGGACAACGTGCAGCGCCAGGGAGCGCCGGAAGAGCCATGCCTTCGGCATGGAGGTGGGGGTAGACACGTCACCCCTAAATGGGTGCTGCAGGGCAACTCCAGGGCTATCTGCTGATGCCGTGACCTTCTACTTGCGTAAGGTCGTGCGTTTGGCTTCGTGTGAAAGACGGTTGGATCTCGTGCGCCGCGGATTCACTACTCGTTTCCATCGCGGATCGGTGCGAAACGTCGCGCTCAAGTCGCTGTGCAAGGTTGGCTCTGTCGTTCGTGTAGATTTGCGCATCGTAGCGTCCACGCGACACCGCCACATACGCAAACCGGCGATTCACAAGTTTCTCGCCTGCTTGATCCGTGTCCACGTGCACGAGCACACGATCGGCGGTTTGCCCCTGGCTGCTGTGGCTCGTCACGGCATAGCCGTAGTCAAGATGCGAATTCTCTTTTATGTTGCATCTGACGCGGCGGCCTGAATCCATGCGCAGTTGCAGGTTGCCATTCACCTCGATCTTCTCGATAGTTCCCAGTTCGCGGTTCGCGATGTGTTGCTCCCGGTTCGGTGCGGTGAACTGGACGCGATCGCCTTGCGCGAATACACGCTCTGTTTCTCGGTAGAGCGCCACGCCTTGCAGTCGGCGCGGATCGTAGCTGATCTGCTCACCACCTTCACGTCTGACCGTGAGCAGATTATCTTTTGCGTTGACACGTTCGACTCGTGCATATTCTCCAGCGTCGATACCAAGCGTCTTGCTGCCTTTCGTGTAGCGCACGATGTTGCCCGGTTCATATTGCTCGGCCCACTGCCGATCAGCGCCGGTGATCTCCTGCCGCGCAATGAGCACTCTCACGTTTCTCTCCCTGTGGTCCAGTTGTCCGGTCTTTTGCATTTCCGCGTGGATGATCCGGTTGATTTCCATGCGCGACTGGTTGTCTGGCGAAACAACGAGGGTTCCTTCCGGCTGCTTCGCGTATTCATGGGAGATTGCCTTGAGCCGTTCGTTTGGATCTGCAATTTCATGCACGCGGCCTTGCTTGTCGAGCTTCTCGATTGCCTCCTTTACCTCTCCGCGTGAGAGATGCTCCACGACTTCCTTGAGAGCCGGGTCTTTCTGTCGAATGATTTCGTCGAGTCGAGCAGTTTGGATTCCGGCTTCTTGTAGTTGCTGATATGGTGTTCCGGCTTCCACGGCCTGGTGCTGGCGTGTATCACCCACCAGCAAAACACGGTCGTTATCTTTGAGCCGGTGCAGGAACTCGTTTATCTGCCTCGTGCTCGTGAGGCTCGATTCGTCCAGAACGTATAGGTGTCTTTGTACGCCAGTCTGGTCATTGCCGCGCGCAAGATGCCTCTGGAGCGTGCTCGATTCGATTCCGGCCTCTGCGAGCTTTTGTGCCGCCCGTGAGGTTGGGGCAAATCCTTCAGCTTTGTAACCCTCTCGCTCGGCAGCGTCGCGAACCACAGCTAAAGAAGTCGTTTTCCCCGCGCCTGCGACACCCTCCAGCACCATGACTTGATCCCTGCTTGCCAGGATTTGCTCGACTGCTACTCGTTGGCTCTGGCTTAAATGAGGATGATGATTGTCGATTTCTCGCCGCGTGTCGAAGTTCGCTAACGCCGGGTATTCGTTCTGTCCCTCCCGCATCATCTGGATGGTTTCTCGCTCGTATCCGATCATTTCTTCGGTCGTAAACGCGCGGCTTGGCCCGCCTGACTGTTTCTCGACTTCGATGAATTCGCCTGCGCCGACGCGCTTTTCAAACTCCGTGCGAACCTCTGTGAATGTCGCGTCTCCCATCGAACGTCTAAGCGCATCTCGCAATAGCTCACGTTCATCCACGACGGCCTCGCGTTCCAGATTCCGTTCCTTCGAGAATGTCATCGCCGATTGAACGATTCGGTGAGGCGCTTCCTGCTCGATGTCGCGCGCCGTTTCTTTGCTAGCCCGGACTACGCGGTCCGGCTGATTGCCGAAAGCCTCCGCTATCTCTCGATGGCGCTGCTGCACCTCTTCGTGCGACAGATTGAGCTTGCTCTCACGTGTTTTGTGTGCCGCAATTTGCGCTGCGTCTGCTCCCCGCTGTTTCCCTTTCTCGAGATGCTCCTCGATCTGCCGGCGACGCGGGCTCGATGCCGCAAGGTATTCTTCACTGTAGCCTATGATTTCTGGCTGCCCACTCTTTCCACGTTCGATCTCGTAGCCGAGTGTTTTGAGCCGCGCGGCTAGTTCAGAGCGGTACACCGCCGTCGCATATTGCTGCGTTTTGTAGAGTTCACGCGGTTGCAGAGCATGGGCTTCGCCGTCTTCGGTCTCCGTGAGATTGAAGAAGACGACATGCGTATGCAGCTGCGGTGCGGCATAACCGTCTACCGGCCTGGCGCTATCGTGCTCGAATTTTGCGGCAACCCATTTGCCGGTTGTTTCCGCGGGAAGGTTTCCGCCGATGCGCGCCTGGACATACCGCTCCAATTCATCGAGTGCCATGCCAACGCTTTCTTGATGTGCCTCCGATACTCGTTCATCTCCGCCCACAAGGGCAGTCAGCGACACGCTCTTCGGTGCCGAAAACGTCGCATCCCATCCCGCGCGGTGCTCCATCGGACTTACCTTCTCACCGTGCCTGTTTACGTATTCCCGCGCTGTTTGATGGCGCACCAGCTGCTCGCCACTCATCGGGTGTTGGCCTTCAGAGAGCCTCTGGAAATGTTCCTCATGAACTTCTCCGCGCAATCCCCATTGCCCGGCGAGCCTGCCGTGCCATTGACCGCGTATCTGGTCGCCTTGCGTGTAGTAGTTCTCTCGGGCGTTCCCAAACTCCTCCGCGTGATACGCCTGGGCCTGGCTCGCACTCAGTGGATTGGAGATGGTTAGCATCGTGCTATTGGCCTATCGGAAGAAGTGTCCTGGTTCTGCTCGGTTGCGCCGTAATTCTTGCTCAGGGAACTGCTTCCCATCCTGCGACGCGAGTTTCTGTTCTAAAGTGCTGTTTGCTCCCGCCGCCGCTGCCGCAGTCTTGCGCTCTTCTTTTCGTGGCATCTCCATCGGCCGTTGGATGAATGAAGGATGGCTGTCTGGCAGTTCGACGATGGAGAAGCTCATTCCCACAACGAGATTCCTGTGTTTCAGATACCCGTGCAGTGGCTGGAGCCCGGTGATCTCACTCGGTATCACCAGCGGTTCACGTTGTCGTTGGAGATTCTGGGTTTCCGAGTTCCGGCTTCGCCCCCATCGCCCGCTCGACCGGCTCTCAGTCAACCGCTCCGTCTCAATCTCGCCAATGGCGTCCGAAATCCATCGCGCCGCGTTCGGTTCGCTGGTGGCAAGAAAGATTTTCGTCGCTGGCTGCGAGAGCATGGCCTCGGCTTCGTGGCCGTAGCGCGTCTCTAGCTGGCTCCGTCCTTGGAAGCCAAGCACAACAGGATTATTCGATTTGCGGTTTTCCGTCACGGCGGTGTGTAGTTGCGGGAGTCTTTGTAAGTTCGCCAGTTCATCCAAAACGAACCACACGGGACGAGGACCTGTCTGGCCATAAGTCATCAGCCGCAACACCAGCGTGTCCAGCCACAAGCTCGTGAGGGGAACGAGCCGTTCCCGCGTCGCCGGCGTGCTGGTAAGGAAGAGCCACCCCTTGCGCTCGTTCGCCCACGCCGCCGCGCTCCAACGCTTCGTTGTATCGGCCTCTTTCGGAAGCAACTTCAGACTTTCCGCTACCATGTTTAGCGACGCCAGTACGCCGCTCCGCTGTGCGGGGGCGTGCCGATCGATCATGGCCGCGTACTCCGTGCCTTTCACTCGGTAGTCGATCTCTGCTTCGTGGCACATCCACCAAGCCAACTCCTCGGGTGTCGGCCTAAAAGTCAGCAGGTGCGCGAAGATTTTCCTCGGGCTTTCAGTGAAGAAGGCATTCTCGTTGGGCCGATGGGGGAACAACGAAGCGGCCAGCGTGGAAGACTCCGTAACGTGTGTCAGTTCGTCGGAGGGACTCCAGTAGGGCATGCGCTGGTCAATAGGATTCAGGATGATGTCACCCCGCCCTGGCTTGTAGAACTTCGAAGTGTATTCGAGCGCCGGATCGTAGACGATGGCGGTGTCGCCACGCGCTTCCACTTGCAGAAGGATTTGCCGTATCAGGGTGCTCTTGCCCATCCCTGTATCGCCCATAATAAGGATGTGGCTCGATTCGACGGCACGAGGCAGAACCAGCCGTTGCACCATGCCGAATGCTTTCTGGATTAAAGTTCGCTCTACCAGCTCAAAGCCGATTCCATCGGAACGATTCCTGCGGTTAAATTTCCGGGCGGTAACAAGTTCTGGTCCCTTGAGCCTTCGTCCTTCTTTGCGCTCCCGGGCTCGCTGGGAATCCTTCGGTATTGCCAGTGCAAGCGCCACAAGGAAAAAAACGACGCCTCCCAGCAGCCCTGGCTTTATGAAGTTCAGAAAAGTTTCGTCCTGATAGATCCACTGGCCCAAGAAGTCATGCAACCTTGCGTTGTCCCACAGCACCCTTTGTATGACAAGCCGCACGTCGCCGATCGCCGCAGCCTCCTGCGTGAGTGCAAGCACGGTCTCGCCGGTTCCGGTCTTTACTTCCATGACCTCCTCGTTGAGTGCCCAATGAGATCCTTTCTTGCCCACCGCACTCACCAACCAATAAGTGTCGGTTCTTGAGAACTTCAACACACTTCGGAGGCCGCTGCGGATGTAGGTCGTCACATAGAAGCGTTCTAACGGTGTCCACACTTCGGCATAGCGGTAGACGCAAATTCCCACCATGCTGGCCAGCGCCAAAAACGCCGCTGTCCACGTCCACACCGACGTGCGATTCTGCCACTCCCCCGCGTATGAGTTCCGGCCCCATTGTTGCTTCACGACCCACCTCCGGTTGGTACTTCCGCAAATCGTTCCTGCGCTCTCTCGAATCGCTCTCCATCGGCCCGCTCGATCAACCTGTCCAGTTCCTCGGTTGTCAGCACTACCCCCTGAGCGAGCTTAAACAGTGCATTCAACAAGATCGTTCGCAGCGCCATCACTTCCGCAAGCAGAGTCTGTTCGGTGGCAATGGGCCTTGTCTCTTCAGTGGTGTTTGCTTGCGCCAAGAGCACCTCACGGCACCATTCGCCCAGCGTCAAACCGTCACGTCCGGCTACAGCGACAAGCTGTTCGTACTCGCTCTCCGTCATCTTCGAACCAACGGTTCTATTCCGCAGTTGATCGGCAGACATGACGAGGACCTCCTAGGAACTGACTTTGAAGAAAAGCATTCGTTCAAACCTCGGCGAACAAAACAAAGAAGTTAACGCAGAGCGCCGGAAGCTAACCCGGTAGCACGTGCAATTCGCTAACTCACGCCGCGTGAGCACGTTAACCAGCAGCGCCACGCGGCGCTCTGCAGCACCCAACCTGGGGTGGCGTGTCAGTCCAACTCCCGGTGCCGAAGGCACCGCTCTTCTCTTGGTCGGCCAAAAGCCGCGACGCGGCCCTCGTCGGGGCCACATCCGGCTACCGGGGCGATGCTGAAGAGCATCACAGCTCACCGTACTCCAGGGTCAGCGCGTCCCAGGCCATGCGGATTTCGGGCAGCTCCCACGCCTCGCGAAACAGCGCTTGGACCGACTTCCACTCCTTCTCAGAGAGGCCGAACGTGATGCCATTCTGGTGGGCGCGAAACCAGTAGTCCTTCCCCTTGCCCTCTTCGGACGCCGCGACATAGCCGAGGAAGTGCCCGCCCTCCCACCGGCGGGTGGGGCGGTCCGGGGCAAGTGCGGCCAGCATGGCGCGAAATTCCGTAATCTTCGGATAGCCACTGATCGGGTACATCGGGCTTCGTGGACCAGGGAAACTTAAGAGCAAGTAAAGGTCGTTGCTCTCTCCCCGATTGAACGAGAGCGTGAAGTCGCCTTCTTTGATGGATGGAATCGGCGGCTGATAGAAGGAATCCTGGCTCGTGGCCTTGGCGCGGAGCGACTTTTGCGTGAGGCAGTAGTGGCCGCGCGCGGCCAGCCGCCACAGAGCCGGGAAGAAGGGGCGCAGTGCACGGTTCACGGCGTCAGCCGCGGGGAGCTTCTCGTCCTCCAACAGGATAAGCAGGTTGCGTCCCGCGAGAAACGTGTCCCACTTTACTGCCGGATCGCTGAGCCGCTTGCGGGTCTCGGCCACGGTCCGGCGAACCGTCTCTGAAGTCACACGCTCCGAATCGTCTGCTCCTTTCGCCTTTGCAGGATGGCACTCGGACGGCAGATTGCTCATGTAATACGGGTCCCGCAAGGAAGCACGTTCCGTCCGCAGTTCATAAACGGCCAGGAACGCGTCCAGCACGGCGATGAGCGACTCGTTAGAGACCGGATTGGGTGTCCTTTCGGCATAAGCTTCGAGTCCCTTCTGCACGAAGTGCGAGAGCAGGATCCACTCAGCTCGCGACAGGATATGCTGCGCTTCTCCCTTCCTGCGAATCTCGAGAAGTGTCTCTGTCGGCTTGGCCATCAAGTCCGCAACTTCAAAGCGGTCCTCACGAGCAGACTCAAGGAGCTGCTTGGCGACCTCTGAAGTCGAAACACTGTCGCCCTTTTTCGAGGACATGAGTTGCTTGGCACGCTCCAGGCGAGCAAAAAGAGCATCGCTGATTCGAAGGGAGAGAGTTTGCCCCTGTGATGGCTTCTCGGGCTTTTGCGGTTTTTCGGGCATCTGGTACGCCTCCTCGTTCTGTCCGTAAGATGCAACCCCTTCAAAGAAAGATGCATCTTGACAAGAAGTTTGCAAACAAAATACGATATTGTGGACGGGATGTCAAGTGGAAAATAGCAACCGGGGGAACCAAGGAAAAGACGCAATGAAACACCGCAGTACCCAACTCGGCGTGCGCAAGAACCCAGACTCGCCAAGAGTGCATGGCTTGCGCCTCACAGTAGATTCGTCGTCGTTAAGATCTGGAAGTCAGACTGGAAATTCCTCCGAGGGCAAGCAATCGCCGTCAGCCGAGAGATTCGGTTTGCCCTTCACTCCGAGGACAGAGCCCCATCAAACTCCCGAGCCGGTCTGGGACTGCGCTGAAGCAGCTCGATTCCTTCGACTACACCCTAAGACCGTCAAGCGTATGGCGCGCAGCGGCCAGATTCCCGGATGCCGACTTGGGCGGCGATGGTATTTTCGCCCCTCAGATTTGGACGCGCTGCTCCGAACCGGTGTAAGCTCTTCACTGAAGGCCAACAGGGTTGCGCCGCAACTCTCTTCTAATCCCAAAAGGAGAGCATGATGTTGCGGCTAACTCGAAATACGTATCAACACGGTTGGATTGAAACCCGGCCGTCGAAAAAGCAAGACCTCGTATTTGTCTATCGCTGGCGGGAACGAAAGCCCGACGGCGGCTATACAAAACGATCTGAAGTGATTGGTCCCGTCTCAATGCTCAAAACCGAAGCCAATGCGTGGCGGGCCATCGAGCATCGCAAGCTTGATGTGAACTCTGATCATCCTCAAGGACAGGCGGTCACCATCGGTATGCTGGTGAGCCGATACCTCGAAACAGAGCTTCCCGAGCTGCGGCACTCGACCGCCAATGGATACAGGTCATACCTCAATCACCAGATTAAACCTCGGTGGGGCGACTACCCGATTTCCAAGGTAAAGCCCTTCGCCGTGGAGCAGTGGCTGAAGGGGCTTGACCTGGCTTCAAGAACCAGGGGGCATCTCCACAATCTCATGCGGGTGCTTTGGAACTGCGCCATGCGTTGGGAGCTCACCGAGATCGGCGAGAATCCCATGAAGCTCGTGCGGGTCCGCGGCACAAGCAAACGACAGCGTGAGCCGATGGTTCTTGGCGTTGCTCAATTCCGTCTCTTACTCGGAGAGCTCGATGAGCCCTTCCGCACGATGGTTATCCTCGATCTCGCCACGGGGCTCCGCTGCAGCGAGCTCTTCGCCCTCAAGTGGTGTGACGTGCTCTGGGATGACCTTACACTCCTCGTGCGGCGAGGCATCGTCACCGGCGTAGTAAGCGATGTCAAAACCAAATACTCCAACGCAAGCATCCCGCTTGATCCTGCGCTGGCCGAAGTGCTCTTGAATTGGCAACGCAAGACGTTCTTCAAAAACCCCCAGGACTGGGTATTTGCAAGCCCGTTCGTGAAAGGCAGGATGCCCTGGTATCCATGGGGAGTGGAGCGGCGTCATATCATCCCCGCAGGCATTCGTTGCGGCATCGGACGTATCGGCTGGCACTCGTTCCGTCACACATTCAGAACCCTGCTTGATGAAACCGGGGCTCCGATGAAGGTGCAGCAGGAACTCATGCGCCATGCAGACATCCGTACCACGATGAACGTCTATGGCAAGGCCATGGACGAAAGCAAGCGTGCGGCGCACGGTAAGGTCGTCCGCCTCGTATTGCCTTCGCAGGTGGCTTAGTGCCCCTTAGTGCCCCTTGAAGTTTTTGCTATCGGATTGAAAAGAAGGAACAAAGTTGGTGGAGCCGATGGGATTCGAACCCACGACCTCCTCGATGCCATCGAGGCGCGCTCCCAACTGCGCCACGGCCCCACCGGGGTAAGCGACTTAAGGGATTTTACCTCATGAGAATGGCTGCGTCCATCTTCCCCTGATCCTCTGGCCAAGACCGCAAGAAACGCCGTGCCCTAGGAGGGCACGCC
>Ga0179592_10001148_pt1 | contig 10726 bp, 10 predicted proteins | sample CZODoug2_1_08_16_FD_148623 | JGI IMG/M metagenome (GOLD analysis project Ga0179592, IMG submission 148623) | Vadose zone soil fungal communities from Angelo Coast Range Reserve, California, USA - CZODoug2_1_08_16fungal (Illumina Assembly) | ecosystem: Environmental > Terrestrial > Soil > Vadose... | reverse complement strand
CGTCCACCGCGCCCACCATGCGCGATCAGGACGCGCCGGCCGGGAGTGGCAAGATCGGCGATGGTCGCGCCGCTTTGATCGTCAAAGGCAAGCGTGCCGACGGGAACCTGCAGGAGCATGTCCTGACCGGAATGGCCGGTGCAGTTGGAGCCTTCGCCGTGGCGTCCGCGATCGGCCTTGAACTCGCGATTGTAGCGATAGCGCAACAGGGTGTTGTCGTTCGGGTTGGCTTCCAGATAGATGTTGCCGCCATGGCCGCCGTCGCCACCGGAGGGACCGCCTCGCGGAACGTATTTTTCGCGCCGAAAGGCCACACAGCCGTTTCCGCCGTCACCGGCCTTTACGAAAATTTTGGCTTCATCAACGAACACGGGAACAAAACTCCGTAAGGGCCGAACGGTCGCTCAGGGGCGTTAGCGGCTGATCGCCGCATGGAAAAGAAAAACGCGGTCCCATGGGCCGCACCGCGGAAGCAAAGAGAGGCAGACTAAATCCTCCGCAAAATGCAGCCGCAGAACACAGCTAGTTTGCGGCGGACTTAGCTTGCTCTGCGGGCGTGACGCTGATAAAGCGGCCGTGACGGCCCTTGTCCTCGAACTTCACGAATCCCTTAACCATTGCGAAGAGCGTGTCGTCCTTGCCCTGACCGACGTTTTCGCCGGCCTGGTGCTTGGTGCCGCGCTGGCGCACCAGAATCGTGCCGGCGTTGACGAGCTGCCCGCCAAAGCGCTTGACGCCCAGCCTCTGTCCGTGTGAATCGCGGCCGTTTGTCGAGGAGCCGCCGCCCTTCTTATGTGCCATGACGTAATCCTTTTCGAGAAACTGCCGGGCTGATGCCCGACGGGATGTGAAGAAGTTACAGCTTGATATCGCTGACTTCGACCGAGGTGTAATTCTGCCGGTGGCCGCGCGAAATCTTGTACTGATTGCCCTTCTTGAACTTGAGCACGGTAAGCTTCTTGCCGCGGCTCTGCGAGACGATTTTGCCGCTCACGGAAGCTTTGCCGGCATCGGCGCCCGATACGATCTTCTTGTCGTCCATGTGGACGGCCAAGACAGAGCCAAAATTCACTTTTTCCCCTACTTTGCCATCCACCCGCTCGATACGGATGGTGTCGCCGGGCGCGACGCGATACTGCTTTCCCCCGGTCTGAATAACGGCGTACATCTGTCCTCCAAGCCCTTAAGGCAAACTCTAATTATAAAGGTTCCTGGCCGGAATCGTCAACGAACGAAATACCGAGTATTCAAGGGCCGTGGCCAAGTTTGATGCTCATGCAACGATAGAGACCATTCGCAGGATATGGAGGCCTAGTGAAACGTCGCCGGAAACCTTCACCTGAGCAAGAGCGGAATCGCCGTCTATGCCCTTGGTGAAAATGCGCCAGGCGATTTCCTGGGGAATCGTGGTTTCCGAAGCTGCTGCTCCAATCGGTGCCTCGACGAGTTGCCAGACTTCATTGGTGCGATAGAGATACCAGATGCCGCCGCATTCACCAGAAACCGTGAACTGCAGCAACGCGCCTGTTTTCGCCGAAAAGTCTCGATACGTGAACGGCAGCGCCCGCAGAAAGCAATCCAGAACGGGATGGTAGAGCTCCCGCGTCATGATTCCGGGCCGGTTCACCGCCAGTCGGATCTGCTGCTGGTGATGCCAGCGCTCCGTGAATTCGCGTGCGGTGTCAAACCAATTTGGGGATTTTTCTTCGCCGGCCCAGCTTACCCCGTACGGGGCCGTCGCAAGCGGATCGCGCGAGGCTTGATATTCCGCCACGAATTTCGTGGCCACTTCCATCAGCGCGATCAGGACTGCCGGACTCAACCTTTGATATACCGTGACGCCCTCATGATTCAAGCGGTTGATGAATGCTGCCAAATCAGTGGGAGAGTTGATTGCTGGATTTTCAGCTACGTAGCCGTCTCGCCCGATCGAAACTCCACGTAGCGCTGTATCCAAAAGATGCGCCGCGACGTCTTTGACCTTCCATTTGGGCGAAACCGTCTGTTTTTCCCAATCGCTCGGAGCCAGCGAGCGCAGAAGTTCGATCAACATTCCCTCGAGCCTTGCAAAGAGGTGCGCGGTCAGGATCGGCGGTAAAGGTTTGAGCTTGGTTTTCAAGGACGGTTCGGGCACGGAAGAAATCCTCACACCGGGTTCGCCGAAAAGCAACCCTCGCGAGAATGACTGGAATCCCTGCTGCCGGACGAGCACCTGGTTCGGAGAAAGACGGCTTGCAACTTTCTGTGCGGGGAGGTGTTAGTCAAGGTAGGGATTTCAGCATGAGCTGAAGAACCTGAACGAGTTACGGTCGTCTGCGGTCGAAGTGATGGACTTCAGAAGGGGTCCAAACATGCGTTATCTAAGAATTCTTGCTTTGCTCGGCATTTGTTTAGGTTCGGCATCGTTCGCCCACGCACAGAGGGTGATTGTCGGTGTTGGAGTTGGCCCGGCGTATGTAGGGCCGGCTCCGGTCTGCGCTTATGGCTACTATGGTTATTACCCGTATGCCTGCGCTCCCTATGGCTATTACGGCCCTGACTACTTCGTCAGCGGTGTTTTCATCGGCGCGGGGCCTTGGTTTCATGGCTATTACGGACGTCACGGTTACTACGGTCGTGGTTTTTATGGCCGCCCAGGCTTTCACGAACGGGTCTTCCTAGATCGGGGCTTTCGCGGCCGTGGCGGGTTTGAGCACGAAGGCTTCCGCGGTGACCGTGGCTTCCACGGCGGTGGCGGGTTTGAGCACGAAGGCTTCCGCGGTGACCGTGGCTTCCACGGCGGTGGCGGCTTCCATGACAGTGGACGTGGATTTCGTGCGGGCGATGGCGGGTTTGACGGCGGTGGGGGGTTCCATGGAGGCGGCGGTGGCCATGGTGGTGGCCACGGAGGTGGGCATCGCTAATCAGGAATTTCGCGTAATTCTCGCCAAAGAACTTGAACGGCCGGCAGGACCTCCCGCCGGCCGTTTTCGTTTTAGCCTCCTACAAACGCAACTCCCCTACGCGCAAACGCCTTCGTCCGCAGACTAGGGGAATAGCCGCGAAAACCAGAAGGACCTCTTTCACTGCAGCACGGCCCGCCGCACTCTCACCCGGCGTGTCGCAAATCCAAATACGGGCCAGCGGTCAACATGCCTTTGATGATTCCCCGGCGCACGGACGTCTGAATTTGCTGGTCCCAGGTGTAGGAGACCAAAGCCATAGTAGATGTGAATCTCGGCAAGATGCCCATCGGGAGAAACGGAAATATGCAGCCCAGCCTCCTGGCCGTGGAGGCCCATCCGACGGAATTGACGAAAGGAATTAGGAAACAGCTTGTGGAATACGTGATTTTCTCCTCTTTCGAAACTGGCAGCCCGTTCCAGTTTCTGAAAGGCGCCCTGAGCGAGCCGCAGGATCAGCTGAAACTGTTGATCGCTGCGCGCCACCTCGTTCTCGCCATGGATGTCGAGCAATTCATCGATCAGTTGGAGGGTATCACCCATTTTTCTTCCGTCCTCGCGATCGATAAGTTGCGTATTCAGCATGGCGTGCGTGATGCCAACAAATGTTGCGCGCTTCGAAACGTCGAGCTGAGCAAAAACCGATGCCGCCACGGAGAGACCACTCCGCTTCGCTTCGCAGCGAACAAGAATTTCCTCGATCATGGACTGCTGCTTACGAGCAAGATCCTCAAAGAACAACCAGTTTGTGAGTGAAGATTCAAATACTTCACGATCCGTTCGGTTTTCCAAATGAAGGGGTGATCGCCTGTCAGAATCCGTAACTGGGATAAATTCTCCATCCCGCAGCCTAGCTTCTGCCTTCTCCTCGAATTGGGTTTGACGGACCGCCGATCGAACGAACCGGCACAAAGGCTCTTGCAGCGCGTGCAGGCCTTCGTTCGTTTCACCTTCGATTGGCTGCACGAGAACTAGCGCCACGATAAGAGCAACCACGCAAAAAACGTAAGAAAACATCGGGACTCCTGACAGCGAACAGAACTTTCGTTCCGCCCCACGGAATTACAGCTCGTTTTCCTTTGGATTTGAATCCTGCAGGAGCACAGGCATGCGGCGAACCAATTCTAGTTTTCCCAGAAGGGCAACGTTGCCAATCACTTGGATATCCACGTTGCGGTCGTCTTCCGGCTTTCGCTGCCGCAATAGGACGGCAAGTGACATCTCTGCATGACAGGTGGTTCCAGAATCTCGCAAGGCGGCATTGAACGCGGCCTGGTGGGGCCTCGCTGAGTTGCCGTTGAGGGTGGGGAATGTGCTGGCGAATGCCAATCTCGCCTGACACTCACCAGTGCTGGAACTAGAAATCGAAACGATAGCCGAGAATCATTTTCGCAAGCAAGTGATCCGTCGCGCGCGTCACGCCCACACCCAGCCCAAAATTGACTTCCCATTTGGGCGTTAGATTCAGGTCAATCGCAGGAAGAATTTGCTGTTGCTGCTGGCTGATGGGATCGAAACCCGTTACCGGACCCAGCGAGCCATAATATTCGATTCCTCCAGCAACTTTCTTGGTGAAATCGTAGCTGAATTTGAAATTGGGCGAAAACACCAGTCCCTGATTTATCCCCGGGCCATGGAACGACCGGTCAAAAGTGGGATTGAACGATAGATACCAGCGCCCGAGCTGTTTGTCCAGAATGGGGCGAATTTCCCAAGTCCAGGTATCAGCGGAGTAGCGACGGCTCTGCCAGCCGATTTCGTTCGACAGGCTGACTCCGACCGGCCAGTGCCATTTGGGAGGAACGCGCACGCGGGGGCGAATGTGGCTGCCCACGTAATCCCAGCCCTGACCGCTCTTGGCCGACGTAAAAATGTAAAACCCGGTCTCGAACCAGTCATTGAAGCCATGAGTGATCTCGACGGTTTCGTGCAATTGGTGGTTCGTCGGAAGAGTCCCATGGTCAGTTGATTTGGAGCCTTGAAACGTGAAATTCGAATGGAGCTCCAGCATCGTGTGGCGAGGTTCGACGGTTTCGTAGGGATACACCTGGATTTCGTAGTTTCCCTGCGCGCTTGCCTTCAGAGGCAAAACCGTGCACGCAAGCAAATAGAACATGATCGACACTGCAGTTCGCAGTCCCATATTCAGTTTCCGCAAGCTGCACAGCGTAACTCAGCCTTGATGATCGGCAAACAGGAATAGATGCGCGAGTCAGGCGTGGGGGTGCGCCTTGTCGTAGATTTCCATCAATTGGCGGATGGAGGCGTGCGTGTATTTTTGTGTGGTCGACAGAGATTGGTGCCCGAGGAGTTCCTGGATGGCGCGAAGATCGGCGCCGTCAGCAAGCAGATGCGTCGCGAACGCATGACGCAACGAATGTGGATGCAGATCCCAATTGACGTTGGCAATGCGAGCGTATTTCTTGACGATGCGCCCGACGGAACGCTGAGTGAGGCGCTGGCCTGAATAATTCAGGAAGACCGGTTCCGCGTGCGCCCCCTGCTTGCCGCTGGTCCGATCCGTTTGCCGCAGGAGCTGTTCGCGCACCGGCCAGTATTTTTCCAAGGCCTCTTGGGCCTTAGCTCCGTAAGGAACGATGCGTTCTTTGCTGCCCTTCCCGCGCACGCGAAGGATGCGTTCCTTTTGCTCCATGTCGACAAGATTGAGACCGGTGAGCTCACTGACGCGCAGGCCCGCGGCATAGAGAAGTTCCAGGAGGGCCCGGTCGCGGCGAAGCAGCCAGCCCTCCGTGGCCCGCACGGGACCACTTTGCTTACGTTGCGGCTTCACGTCCGACGCCGGTGCAAGCAATAGGACTTTCTTCGTACTCGCCCGCCCGGCGGCTGCGCCTTGTCCCGATCCGTCAAGCTGATTGAGGAATCCGTTCATCTCTTCGGCAGAAAGCACGGAAGGGATGCGCTTCGGCAGCTTTGGCGTCGGAACAAGCCGCGCGGGATTTTCCTTCAGATGGCCCCCGCGGACACAATACTTGAAGAACGAGCGCAGAGCGGCAAGCTTCCGCGCAATGGAACTTTTCCTGAGGCCGCGATCATGGAGATGCGCGACGAATTCGCGAATCATCGAGTGCGTGACGCCAGTGAGTCCGGGCGGCCGGGCCCCGGGAGGCGAAAGATACGCTACAAACTGTTCGAGGTCCCTGCGGTAGTTCAGAACCGTATGCGGCGAGGAATTCTTCACCGAGTGAAGGTATTCAAGATACTTCGCAATTGCTGCAATCATTCGTTGCTACCGCTCCCGGGGAAAGGCCCGGGTACAGTATAGACGCGGACAAATCTGCGGAAAACAAAATCAAGGCCTTGTTTCTTCACATGCAGGTGGGTCAGGACTTCACCGCTACCGGCACGGGAGCTTCCTCCGCCTGCGCTTGCGGCTGGGCCTCGGGAACTAGCTTCTCCCAATCACAGCCTTCTTTGAGGCACGAATGGACGGTGCCGATCTTGGAGCGCTTCTCGACGATGAATGGCGCGCCGCACTTCGGGCAAGGCTCGGCGATGGGCATATGCGGTGAGGTGAAATCGCAATCCGGGTAACGGGAGCACCCGTAAAAAACGCGCGGGCGTCCGCGGCCGCCTTTGCCCGCGCTGCCGCGGCGCACGAATTCGCCTTCGTTGCATTTCGGGCATTTAATGCCCATGGTGATCGGCCGCGTGTACTTGCACTTTGGATAGCCGGAGCAGCCGATGAATTCGCCGAAGCGTCCGTGTTTTTTCACCAGACCGTTGCCGCAGAGCGTGCATTTTTCATCGAGCGGCTCATCTGGCTGATGCGCGATGCGCGTGCCCTGGACGAGACGGCGCGTAGTCTTGCAGTCCGGGTAACCGGTGCAAGCGAGGAAAGTGCCAAACCGGCCACGCTTGATGGCCATCTCCTTGCCGCAATTGTCGCAATACTCGGTCTTCGGTTCGCCGCTGGCCTCTTCCGGAGTCTCAGGCGAGAGATCTTGAATGAAATCGCATTCGGGATACCGCGAGCAGCCCAGGAAGAAACCGTGGCGGCTGATGCGTTCGAGCAATTCGCCCTGGCCGCACTTTTCGCACTTTTTACCGGTGGGAATGCCAGCCTTGTAGGAAAGCATCTCGTCGTCGGCCTTATCCAGGTCGATGACAAATTTTTCCCAGAACTCTCTGACGGCTTCGCGCCACGGCAGTTTGCCTTCTTCAATTTCGTCCAGCTCTTCTTCGAGCCGCGCCGTAAATGTGACGTCGAAGATATCTTCGAAACTCTTGATCAGTAGCGTGCTGACCCGCTCACCGAGCATGGTGGGAGAAAAGCGTCCCTGGTTCTTGGTGACGTATTCGCGCTCCACGAGCGTTGAAATGATCGAAGCGTAAGTCGAAGGACGCCCGATGCCGTCTTCTTCTAGTTCTTTCACCAATGTCGCATCGTTGTAGCGCGGCGGAGGCTCGGTAAAGTGCTGGTCCGGGCGAATCTTATCCAGTCGGAGAATTTGCCCTTCCCTAACCTGTGGAAGCGCGCGGCCTTCGCCTTCATCATCCTTCTCGTCGTCCTCGCGATCCGCGATCGATGCGGGCATCTGATACACACGAAGGTAGCCGTCGAATTTCTGGACCGAGCCGGTAGCACGAAAAGTGTAATCTCCCGCCCTGATGTCGATGGTCGTCTGATCGAAGATTGCCGGGAGCATTTGCGACGCAACAAAGCGCTGCCAGATCAGTTGGTAAAGCTTGAAAAGGTCCTCGTCGAGATACTTGCGCACGTCTTCCGGCGCGCGCATAGCGTCGGTGGGACGCACCGCCTCGTGGGCTTCCTGCGCGTCCTTCTTCGATTTGTAATAGTTGGGTTTTTCCGGAAGATAATTGCTCCCGAACCGCTCGGGGATCAATTCGCGAACCTGCGCCAGCGCATCGTTTGAGACGTGCACGGAATCGGTGCGCATGTAGGTAATCAGCGCGACCGAGCCTTCGTCACCAAGTTCCACGCCTTCGTAGAGCTTCTGCGCAAGAGACATCGTGCGCTTGGCCGTGTATCGCAGCCGGTTGTAAGCGGCCTGCTGCAATTTGGAAGTCGTGAAGGGCGGTGGCGGATTGCGCTTCTTTTCTTTTTGCGCGACACTGGCCACCTGCCACTTCGCCTTACTCACTGCGGCCACAATCTTTTCCGCGGCTTCCTGATTCTTTACTTCAATGTCTTCGCCTTTGTGCTTGAACAGCTTGGCTTCGAAGAGCGGCGGCTGCCCCGCATCTAGCATCGCGTGAATCGTCCAGTACTCCTGCGGGATGAACGCTCGGATTTGCTGCTCGCGTTCGACGATCAGCCGGAGCGCTACGGTCTGGACGCGCCCGGCAGAAAGCCCGCGGCGAACCTTGTCCCAGAGAATGGGAGAAACTTTGTAGCCCACGATGCGATCGAGCACCCGGCGAGCTTGCTGCGCATCCACCAGATTGGTATCCACCTGTCGGGGCTTGTCGAAGGCCGCTCGAATCGCTTTGGGCGTAATTTCGTTAAACGTAACCCGAAAGATTTTCTTAGGATCTATGGCAACAACTTCTTTCTTCGTGCCGTTCTCTTCGTCCTTCTTGAGAGGCTCTTGGGGCACCGCTTGTTTCTTTTTGAATCTCGAAACACTGGGTTCCTGCTCGATGAACTTTGCAGGCTTGGAGAGAACCATGGCGAGGTGCGCGGAAATCGCTTCTCCCTCGCGATCGGGGTCGCCCGCCAGATACACCGCCTCCGCGGAGTGCGCCGCCTTCCTCAGATCGTTAATCACTTTGCCCTTGCCGGCGATGATTTGCAGGGTAGGCTCGAAAATCTTGTCGTCGTCGATGCTGATCAGTTTCCCTATCTTTTCCGGCGCCTTTGCTTTCTTGCTTCCTTTGCTGGATTTCTTCCGCTTTTTCTTTTTGCCGCCCTCTTCTTCGCCGGGCAGACGAATGCCAATCGTTTTCTTGGGCAGGTCCATCACGTGACCGATGGACGCTTTGACGGTGAAATTCCGCCCCAAGTATTTGTTAATCGTTTTCGCCTTTGCCGGCGATTCCACAATAACCAACGAACGAGCCATATTGCCTTTGTAACTCCGTAATGTCTTTGGGGAGAGGGCTGACCGCGCGGTGTGTGTCCTTCTCGCTACCTTAAGCGCTCTGCCCGAATTCCAACGTGGTCTAACTTTAGATGCTGTGGTTGCCCTTGTGGATGCGCTTCACGTCTGTAAGCCTGCCCCGGCCAAAGCGACGCAATCCCTATCTAGCTCTACAGCAAGACTTTGCTGAACTGCTTGCCCGGCAACTGCCGGATGATCCCTTTCATCTCCAGCGCCTTCCACGACCACCACGCCGCGCGGCATGCCGGACACGATCCGGTTACGCAGCGGGAAATTTTCCGGCGCCGCGTGCGTGCGCAGTGGAAATTCGCTGATGATCGCCCCGCGCCCCAGCACTTTCTCGTACAGTTTCTTGTTCTCCTTCGGGTAGCAAACGTCGATACTCGTCCCGAGAACTCCGATAGCGCGGCCATTGGCATCCATCGCTCCCTGATGACCGATGGCGCCAATACCACGGGCCATGCCGCTAACGATAACGAGCCCGCGCGCGGCCAGGTCCCGGCCCAGGCGCTGGGCCATTTGCGTGCCGTAGAGAGTTGGTCTCCGCGTGCCAACGATACCTATGCTGGGCAGATTCAATACCTGGGGATCGCCGCGAACGTACAGCAGCACGGGCGGGTCGTAAATCTGTAAAAGCGACTGCGGGTATTCGGGCTCCGTCCAGTTCAAGAGCGTGCAGCCCGCAATCTTCTGAATGCCTGCTAATACCTTCTCGGCGCGCTTGCCGCTCTCTTTCTTCAGCATGGCTTGGGCAACCTGCCCTGGGATCGCCGGGGCACTATCGAGCGGGCTGCGCCGCGTCTTCCCGGAGTATGGCATCCAAAGTCTTCAGGAAAAGATCGGCATCGGCCCTGGAGAAAACCAGCGGCGGACGCAGCTTAATAACATTGTGATGGGGCCCATCGGTGCCGGCGAGAATGCCGCAGTCGCGAAGTCGATTCACTACATACGATGCTTGTAGCTGCGCTCCCGCGCGCGTTTCGCGATCCAGCACCAGATCGATCCCCAGGAACAGTCCCGAACCACGAACATCACCGATCAGTGCATGCCGCGTCTGCAAAGCTCTCAAGCCCTCAATCAGATGCTCGCCGACGCGCAAGGCGTTTTGCTGCAAGTTTTCTTCTTCAACTACATCCAGAACCGCGAGGCCCGCGGCGCAAGCCACCGGATTGCCGCCGAACGTGCTGAAAAACTCCATCCCATTATCGAAGGAGTCGGCGATCTCCGGCGTTGTGATCACCGCCGCGAGCGGAAAGGCGTTGCCGATCGGCTTCCCCAGAACGACAATGTCCGGGACGACGCCCTGCGTTTCGAATCCCCAGAAGTGTGTTCCCAGCCGTCCGAATCCGACCTGCACTTCATCCGCAATGCAGACAGCGCCCGCCGCGCGTACGTGGCGATACACTTCCGCAAGGTATCCTGCCGGAAAAACAATTTGTCCGCCGACGCTCGGCAGTGTTTCCGCGATGTACGCGGCGACGTCACGGCCTTCGGCTCGCGTGCGCTCCAGGATTTCGGCAACGTGCCCCGCATATTTTGCGCCCGCTTGCTTGTCAGCGCGCCGATACGGCCCGCGGTAATCATCCGCGAGCGGAGCTACGTGCACCCAGGGCTTCTTGCCCCTGCCTCCCGGACCGTCAAATTTGTACGGGCTGATGTCGATGAGCGTGTTGGTATGACCGTGGTAGGCGCGTTCCACCA
>Ga0179592_10001147_pt1 | contig 10729 bp, 10 predicted proteins | sample CZODoug2_1_08_16_FD_148623 | JGI IMG/M metagenome (GOLD analysis project Ga0179592, IMG submission 148623) | Vadose zone soil fungal communities from Angelo Coast Range Reserve, California, USA - CZODoug2_1_08_16fungal (Illumina Assembly) | ecosystem: Environmental > Terrestrial > Soil > Vadose... | reverse complement strand
CAGAGGAAACTCCCCGTGTCGTTGAGCTCGTGCATCACGCTGTCCTGCGGCGAGATGATGACTGTTTCGTCGTCAATTTCTCTCCACGCCAAGGCCGGGTTCTTCTGCCAAAAAACGGGTGCTGAAGTGTTCATTCGGGAAGGACCTCCCAAAACGCCCGGTCTTTGCGGAAGGACAGGTTATAGCCGGCTATTTCCTTCGCGGCCTGATTTAGAATTTCAAGAAGCTGCCGGTTGGTTTCCGCTTCAGCCGAGAAAAAAAGTACATTCGGCAGGATGGTGCGAAGAGTCGCCATGGGGCGGAGTGATTCCACTCGGTTTTCCGCCGCTTGCAAAAGTCGAAAAATCCCCGCCACCGGAGCACTTGTATTTGATCCCGCCGCGCGGAACTCACCCCAAAAAGGCGTCCCGTACGCGCGCCAAATCCCATCTTCCCGGCGAAGCAGCGAAATCTCATCGGTAAGCACGCTGCCTTCCGGCGCCAACGATGCCACCGTGCTCTTCCCGGCGCCCGACCTACCCGTGAAAATGTATGCTTTTTTATTCCGAATCACCGTGGCAGCGTGCAGTAGAAATCCGTCATGGCCAAGAAGCTTCCAGCTAAGAAAAATGCGCAGCAGCGAATCGAGCGCATATTGGTTTCTTACGCCGTCGAAACAAATCTGATTGGAAAATGCGCGGAGTACCGCTCCTTCAAATTCATACCCGAAGTCGGCTAGAGCACCCTCGGCGGTCGCACCATCGTTCAGGTCAATCGCGATCGGCTGTTCGGCGGCATCGGTGAACGCCGCGTAGCGTGCCGAAACGGCGCCAAATAACTGCGCGTCCGTCATTTGCAGGCGGAGTGGCACGCTGCCGATCGATAGCTCGAACTGCTGCCGCGAATCGCGCCCTGAAGTGGCGACCGTTGCGTTCAATCTGCTCCTTATGAAGTCCAGCGAGCGCGCCGGCGCGGGGGAGAGGTTGCGCAGTCTCGCTTCTTTCAAGCCCCTGGGGGAAAGGATGCTGTACTAGTTTTGCTTGCACTCACCCCTCTTAGTCAAGAAGACTTTGCGCAATTGCATCACCGCGAACATCCACCTGAGATCTTTCAAATTTTCGGTCACTTGCTGCCCTAGCCATATGGCTATATGCCCGGAGCATTTTTAAGATCTCGGCTAGCTGGCCTTACGGGATCTGGCCTTTCGTACCGTTGACGGGACCGCGTCAAAGCTATAGCCTCGCGACACATACTCACCTGGTAAAAGACATTGGGCATGGAGGTCTGGCGTTCGATAAGAGGAGCCGTGTAGTACGTCCTTTGGACAGCGCTTGGCCGTTAGCCAGTCTGGGCGTCCCCGCCTCAGATTCAGGAGGAGAGGAAATGCAAACTCTAATGCGAGGATGCAAGGCAATTGCTGTTGTCGCCGCACTGTTCTTGCTGGGGACTCCATTGGCTCTGCGTGCGGACGACGACTCGAACGGCGCACTGAAGGTGACGTCATTCCCTTCGGGCGCACATGTCGCCGTCGACGGCGTGGACACCGGTAAGGTCACGCCCATGAGTGTCAGCGTGGCTGTAGGCCAGCACACCGTCGTGGTTTCCATTCCGAATTCGGGATGGAAACCGGACACGCGCACCTTCGTAGTCGTGTCTGGCAACAACGACCTTAGCGTCACGCTTCTGCCCAATCTGGCAGCAGGCCCGATGGGTCCTGCCGGCCCCAAGGGCGACCCAGGGCCACAAGGCCCAGCAGGCCCCGCCGGAGCCACTGGCGCAACCGGAGACCCAGGTACCGCCGGAGCCCCAGGCCCGGCCGGTCCGCAAGGGCTTCCAGGAATCAACAACCAAGGCTCATGGCATAGTGCGAACGCCTATAACCAGAACGATGCGGTCTTTGATGCCGGCTCGTACTGGCTAGCCACCGCACCCAATACAAATTCCGAGCCTTCGTCCGCAAACACCAATTGGCAGATGATTGCCACCGGGATCAACAACCGCGGCGCGTGGCAGAGTGCATCCACTTACAACGCCAATGAAGCTGTAACGGATGGTGGTTCTTTTTGGCTCGCTCTCGTAACCAACACCAATTCGGAGCCTTCGACTTCCAATTTCCTCTGGCTGCTGCTTGCTGCGCAGGGAGCAACCGGCCCCGCCGGTCTGCCCGGCGCACAGGGAGCTCCCGGTGCCGCCGGAGCGCAAGGTCCTGCGGGTCCCGCTGGCTCCACGGGTCCGACTGGTCCTGCAGGCCCGGCCGGCCCTCCAGGCGCGAACGGCACAAGCCACGCTTACATGGCGCGGAGTACCGTTGCCTCGATGCTCACGTCCTCGGGAATTGACGTCATTTCTGTGACTGTCCCGGCCGGGACCTACGTCATTTGGGGCAAGACCTGGCTGCAGAACCTCGACACTCTCCCCGGGCCGGCCTCTTGCACGCTCAGTTCTGGCTCTGACGTAACCAGAGTCATTCTTCTGGGCACTGGCTCCGTGGGAGGCGACAAAATGGCGGTTTCCGTCCAGGATTCCGCCACCTTTGCGCAAACTACCACGATCAACCTGAGTTGCAGGCACGACGATCTCAACAACCGCGGCACGTCCGCAAACGACGCCGTGTTAACCGCCTTGCCCGTCGACGCTCTCAACTGAGCAGCCCAAATCCCGCGCAAGGGCACGATAGTTCGTGCCCTCCAAGTGGGGGCGAGTTCCTCTCGCCCCTTCCATCTCCTTGTACGGGCATGAATACAACCTCGTCCCGACCGGGCCGGGATCGTGCCCTCTTCGCCTTTCCGTTTGTAGGGCGCAGCATGCTGCGCCCTCTTGCCTCTCGCCGTTCTTGGCGGCAGGTTTTGCGGCGGCGGCGGCGAAGAAAGAGAGGACGCGGCGGCGGAATTCCTGGGGTTCAAAACCGTAGGCGGCGGTGTGGAAAGCGCCGGGGACGACCCAGAGTTGTTTGGGGCCGCGAGCGGCGGCGTAAATCATTTCCGAATGGCGGCAGGGAAGCGCGACATCTTTTTCATCGCAAATGAGGAGAACGGGAAAAGCGCGGGAAGCGACAGCTTTCACCGGCGAGACTTCCGCGACGGGAAAGCCAGCGAGTTTTTCGTCGCGATAGAGCAGCGTCCAGGTGCCGGGAGCGAAAAGAGTTTTGCCCAGCCACGGATATTTTCGCAGACCGGCATAGTCGTAGGTCGCTTCGCGGACGCTGGCGAAGGGAGCTTCGGCGACGACGGCTTCGATGCGCGGATCAGCGGCGGCGGATTGCAGGACGATGCCCGCGCCCATGGATTCACCGAGGGCGAAAATGTGCGACGGCCATGTGCAAGGGGGACCGCCGGGCCCCGACCACTGCACGGTAATGCAAGGTTCCAACTCGGAGGAAATCAGGGCGTTGATGATGGCGCGGGTATCATTGCGCTCGAGCCAGCCGTAGGTGGCGATGGGACCGCCGCTGGCGCCATGCGCGCGGGCGTCCATCATGACGATGCTGTAGCCGGCGCGCAGCAGGAATTCCGACTGACCGATGACTCCAACGCGGTTGTCGGCGACGCCGTGGAAGAGGAGGACCCAACTGCCATTGGGATTTTTCGGGCGGACTTTCCAGCCGCGGAGAAGCGCTCCATCGGGAGCCTTCACGTCGAAGTCCTCGCGAGTAGCGCCGGCGGCGGTGAAGCTCGCGGCGGCTTCGCGGATGAGATCGGGTGTCAGCTCGCGGCGAATGGGGTGGAGGAACGCGGGAGCAGCGACCCATCCGGCTACAGCAGCCAGGAGCGGCGGGAAGAGCAACAGAATCAGAGCGATGCGAATCAGGCGGCGGCGCATGGAGCCTTTATAAGATACGAGAAAGGGGTCGTTGGCGTTCGGGGAATGGTTGAAGTTTCCGTCAGCGGAGGTACCCCCCACCCCGCTGTTTTTTCATAAGTGTTCATTCTAAAGGAGGTTAAAGTCGTTTGTTTTGATACACTTTTGGAAGTGTTGATTCTAAAGGGAGTTACATTGCACCAAAATTGTGCAAAATGTGTCCTTCCCCAAGAAGTGTTGATTCTAAAGGCGGTTAAAGACGTTTGTTTTGAACCAGTTTTGCAAGTGTTGATTTGAAAAGACTTGGAATGCACAGAGACTATGCAAGATAGGAGCATTTTGTTGGTGCTGCTTTCAAAGGGCTTGGGGGCAGCCGCGGGAGAAAGAGCGCAGGGGCGAGGGAGTGGGAATTGCGTGAGGGGCGTGCTTGCGAGAAGGCCGAGTTGGAGCGTCGAGTTCAAAGGATAGGGTAGCACAAGAGTTAATGCCTGTCAAGAATTACTTGTTAGTGATTCGAATGGGTGTCGCGAATTGAGACGGTGGGTTTCAAGTTGGGGGAGGGAAAGGATTTGCGGGAGGGGTGGGATTCGAAAGAATTGTGGAAATCTGTGGAAAGAATCAAAGGGCCTCACGCAATGCCCGCGCCATCAAACTCAATCTTGAGCGTGGAACTTGGACCACTCGAGGTACCACGCGAGATTGCTTTAAGGCTTTACGTCAGGGCTGGCCGCCGAAAGATCTTCCAGAAATCTCTCCCCATCCCTGCTAATGTACGTATCGGTGTCATTCGCTGCGATTGCTGCTGCCCTTTTTGAGATATCTCCCGGCCCTCCCGTGAGCAAAATGAACGCCGCATAGCGCGCGCTGGAGTCCGGATGAGTCTTCAATATCAAGAAGAGTGGTTCCACCATGTCCTTGGAAAGCGGAACCCCGCCAAACCCGACGATGTTTCGGAGTATGGCCGCCGCCACTCGTTGTACCCCGGTGTCTTGGTCTCCTAGAGCCGCGGTCACTTCTTTCACTATCCGTGGGTCATGCCTTCCGGGTTCCTCCGAGACAGCGGCGATAAGACCTGCTTCTGCGACGGTTTGCCGGCATGCGTTGTGATCGCGCAACATCGCGAGAAGCTCGCCCAGGCCCGCCGGATCGGTTTGCCCTAGCATTGCGCCCGCCCATTCGAGGAATCTCCGCGACTTCCTCTCCTCGTCCGATTCCCGTTCTTCTTTCTGTGCCTCGGTCGATTCCTCTGTATCCGCATTGTCCGTGTTCTTGGCCGGCGGATTCCACGAGGCGCATACCTCGGCGAGCGCTTTTAGAAGCTCTTTCCTCGCAGGTTCCCCGGCAAGAAAGGGCTCCATTCCGCCCGGAATAGGGTCGGCCCGACGCGCGAGCCGCACTAAGGGCGCCGTCAGCTGCACGCCTGGGAATCTCGCCAGGACATCCAGCAATTTCCGCGCGTTCTGGGGATCATCACGGTCCAATGCCGCGAGAAGCGGCGGCACAAGGACATCGGCATCTTGTATTTGATCCAACTCCTCCATGACAACATCGCGCTCGTGGCCTTCGGCGGCTTCCAAGCGCTGGATCAACTCGTCAATGTTTGGTTTTTTATTCGACTGAGTAAGAGAGCGAGGGGATTGCGCGAGGAAGAAGGCTGTGGCGATCGCTGCGCCAGCGAGGCGAAAACCCAATTCCATTGTACCCTGCGCTTTCCTGTGAGAGACACTTCATTCTTCGCCCCAGACAGGGAGCAGGACAAGGGCCACGACAGCTACTACATCGTAAGTGACATTAGAGAAAGATCTTATCGTTATTCAGAGACAAAGAGCATGCGCCCCAGATTGAGGGGCTGCCACGCACAGTGTGTGTTCTGCTGGATGCACAACCGGCTAAAAGCTGGTGCCTCCCATGATGCAAGAAATTGCCAAGGCGGCGAACGCCGCCAGATCCGGCACAGAAAAGAATCTCCGCACGCGCGTACCAGCGGATGCGGAGAACTAAGGTATGAATGCATGAATTCGTTCCAAGTCCTTTGATAGCCCCGGCATGACTAACTCAGCAATGCTGCGATTGTCAAAGGATGCGGCTACTCGAACGTAGTTTCGATGAGCTGCATGGAAGTGACAGGGTGGAGCTCGTTCCAACCATGGTCGGCGTCGTGAACATAGGCACCCCAGACGAGATACCGCTGGCCAACCACGGGTTCAAAATAGGGACCGTTGTACTGGCTGCAGGGTTCCGCTGCGTCTGGCTGCCTCACTTTGCCCTGGCAGATCGGTTCGAGGACCAGGTCGCCTTGCTGTCTTGAGATGTTCTTTTCGTTCAGGAGCGATGCAAACTGCTGGTCCAAACGAAATCGGATGTGGACGTCGCCGTCCGCTTCTTTTCGGATTTCTTCCACGGCGCCGGTTACCGAAATGCACGGGTTCAGGACCTGGAGCCGACCGGGATTGTAGACGTATTGCCAGAGGCTTTGATTACAGTGTGCATCGGTTGTTTGCGAGGATTCCTGGCCGCCCCCGCCGGACCCGGGAGATTGCAAGAATCTATAAGCGAGGAAAGAGCACGCCCCAACAAATAGAATGAGTGCCATGGCTCGGAGTTTTTTCATGTGTGGAGGAAAAGGAGTTTAGCACGGGGTTCGCGAGGGGGGAGGGAGCCGGAGAGGAGGAAGAGAGATTCCTCGACTGCGCAGGCCGACCCTTTCACAGGAGTGAAAGGTGAGGAAAAAATCGGCCTGCTACGCTTTCGGAATGACAGTGGGTGGAGCGGGAGGTGGAGTCAGGCGGCTTTTTGGGATTTGATTTTGGCGGTGAGAAAGGCAGTGATTAGTGGCGCGTGGCCCTTCGGCTCCGCTCAGGGGAAACGAGTGGGGAGAAAGAGGTTCGAAGAGAGAAGCAGATCCCTCCCGCCGCGGCGGGCTCGGGATGACAGACAGGGAAAGGAAACTAGAAACTAGAAGGCGGAAGGCAGATTGGACCTAACTCTTGATTGTAATTGTCTGCCTCGCTTGAATGGATTCAATGCGCGCGAGGCAGCAGGTGGGAACTAGAGGCAACAGGTCTTTCAAGCGGTTGGACTTCGCATGGAGAATGATAATTGCGAGCTTTCGGGCAGTTAGATTTTGCTGGTATTCGATTCCTTGATCCACGGTAAGGAAAACGTCGAACCTGGCTGTTTCCGCGGCATCAAGAAGGTCGCCATTCTTCAGTCCGGCGAGTCCGGCATAGCGGGCTGTCTGGCAATCGTGGCCGGGCAAGGCGTTCCGGAATCGCTCATCAATACACTCGTCGATCAGAATGCGCATTTAGGGACGTGCGAGCAAGAGGTGTTTTGCTTCTTCGAGAGCGGCGACGGCGGATTCCCGCGAGACGGTGGGAAATCCTTCCAGAAAGTCTTCGAGTGTTTCTCCGCCTTCCAGGTAGTCGAAGAGGGTTTGGATGGGCACGCGGGTTCCGCGAAACACAGGAGTTCCGCCAAGAATGTCCGGGTCTTTGATAATGACTCCCATGAAAGGATTGTATCACGTGGAGGGGAGCGGGCGGTTGAAGGCCAGATGGCGACGTGAAGTCGCCGCTACACGGGCGAGGAGAAGAGAGATTTCATCCCGCAAAATGCGCGGGATGGCGCAGAGGTCTCTCTGCGCAGGCCGACCGCATCGCCCCGCAACACCATCCGAGACGCAAAAAGCGCGCAGGAGCGAAAGCGGAGGGAAAAAGCGTCGGCCCGCTACGCTCGGAATGAGGGGATGGCGGTTTGAGGGGTAACGGTCCGCCTCAGAAGGCGGACCCCTACATGGAAGTCATGGAGTACAGGCGCGGGCGCGCGGCGGCTTGATGCGCCTGCAGCGCAGGAGTAGGATTCAGGGCAGCGCTGCCTCTCGCCGGAACCGCCCAGCTTGTCCCCGAGACACACCGTAAGGAGGTTCTACCATGTGGGGTAAGAAGAACACAGATGAGATGAGTCCATTGGATGCGACGGCGGAGCACGAGACGGCGTGGCTAGGGTCAAGCCTAGAGGTGAAAGGCGAAATCACCGGCACCGAGGATCTGCTGATTGACGGGGAGGTCGAAGGGCGGATTCATCTGGATGAGCGGAAGCTGACGGTGGGAACGACGGCGAAAGTCACGGCGGACATCGACGCGCGCGACGTGGTGGTATACGGCTACCTGAAAGGAAACGTGCGCGCGAAGGGACGGATCGAGATCAAGAAGGACGGTGCGATCATCGGGAATTTGACGACGGCGCAGATCATGATCGAAGACGGCGCGGGCTTCAAAGGTACGATCGAAATCGACCGGAGCGTGGCGGAGCAGGCGGAGAAGAATGTCGCCGCGCGGGTGGCGGCGGCTGGCGCGGGGTCGAAAAGCATTTAGCGATTCAGAATAGCAGGCCACGATCAACCTGCTGCGTTCGGTGCAGAAGTGGGAGGAAGGGGAAAACTAGAAACTAGAAGGCAGAAATTCGAAAGCAGAAGTTAAAAAGGGATGGCGACGTGAAGTCGCCGCACAGAGACGAAGCGAAGAGGGATTCGAGCCATTGGCCTGCCCCATCCTCTCAACTCACCCACATCTGCTATTCTGGAAAGCCAACAATGATCGCCGGCCACTGCTGCCGCAGAACGCCGCACGAAAGAGGAACCTCACGCCGTGACTCACGCAACCGTCAGCGCCCGCGCCGCCAAGCGCGTCCACAATTTCAACGCCGGTCCGGGGGCGCTTCCTCTTGCGGTTCTCGAACGCATCCGCGAGGAACTCCTCGACTGGCGCGGCAGCGGCATGTCCGTCATGGAAATGAGCCACCGTTCCCCTGAATTTGAAAGCATCAACGCCGCCGCGGAACAGAAGCTCCGCGATCTTCTTGGAATCCCGAACGACTACGCCGTCATCTTCGTCCAGGGCGGCGGCAGCATGCAGTTCACCATGGCTCCCATGAACCTGTGCCTCCCTGGAAAGCCCGTTGACGTCCTCCACACCGGCGCGTGGACCGCCAAGGCCATCGGAGAATTGAAGAAGGGATTCCTTCACCATATTGCGGCCTCCACGGAACCCGAAAAGTTCGCGCGTCTTCCCCGCCGCGACGAAATGAAATTTTCTCCGGACGCTTCCTACGTCCATATCTGCACCAACAACACCATCGAAGGCACGCAGTGGGCTACCCTTCCAGAAATCGGCCCTCAAACCGGACCAGAAGCCCGCAATGTCCCGCTTGTCGCGGACATGTCTTCCGACATTGCTTCGCGCCCCATCGAGGTGAAAAAGTACGGCGTCATCTTCGCCGGCGCCCAGAAAAATCTAGGCCCCTCGGGCGTCACGGTGGTTATCATCCGCAAAGACCTTGCCGAACGCGCCGACAAAAATCTTCCCACGCTTCTTCAATACCGCACGCATATCAAGGAAAAGTCGCTCTATCACACGCCGCCGGCTTTCGCGGTTTACATCGTTGGCCTGGTCCTCGAATGGATCGAATCCGAAGGCGGAATTCGTGGAATGGAAAAGCGCAATGACGCTAAAGCCGCACTGCTCTACGGCACGATCGAATCCAGCGGCGGCTTCTATTTCTGCCCCGTCGAAAAATCCTCGCGCTCAAAAATGAACGTAGTCTTCCGCGTTGCCGGGGGAGCCGGCCGCTCAGCCGCCGCCCAGAACATGGAAACAATTGAAAAGAAGTTCGCTGGCGAAGCCGCCACGGCCGGCCTCGTCGGCACCCCCGGCCACCGCTCCGTCGGCGGCATGCGCGTCTCGCTTTATAACGCCGTCGAGCACGCCGCCGTCGAAGCCCTCACCAGCTTCATGCGCGAATTCCAGCGCGCCCGCGGCTGAAAGGACGGAAAAACTACAGCGCGCAGAAAGTATGATTTTCTTGCGCGCTGTGTCGATCATTCGCTCTTACACCAGGTCGAAGAGCAGGACTTCGGCGTCTTTTACCCCGCTGAGTTCAAGGGATTTTTCCGCGGAAATGGCCGCGCCGTCGCCTTCTTCCAGAGCAGCGCCGTTCAGCTTAACGCTGCCCCGCGCCACCTGCACATAGGCGTGCCGGGCCGGCTTCAATTCATGTCTCACCGTTTCGCCGGCACCAAGCAGCGTCGCGTACAACTCATTGTCCTGGCGGATCTTCACCGAGCCGGCGCGCCCGTCCGGCGAAGCCACCAGCCGCAGCTTCCCGCGCTTTTCGGCTTCGCTGAAGTTTTTCTGGTCGTACGCCGGCTTCAAGCCTTGCTTTTCCGGCAACATCCAGATCTGGTACAAGTGCACCGGTTCCGTTTTCGAGGCGTTGAATTCGCTGTGCGCCACGCCGGTACCCGCACTCATATACTGCACGTCACCCGGCTTGATGACCGAGCCGTTGCCCATGCTGTCTTTGTGTTCCAGGGCGCCTTCCAGCACGTAGGTGACGATTTCCATGTCGCGGTGCGGGTGCTTGGGAAAACCACCGCCGCCCGCGACCCGGTCATCGTTCATCACGCGGAGCGTTCGGAATTGCACATGCTCGGGATCAAAATAGTCTGCAAACGAAAAGCTGAAATGCGAATCCAGCCAACCGTGGTTGGCGTGCCCCCGTTGGTTACTTTTGCGGATATCCATCATGGCCCACCTCCTGGGTCATTCTTGCAAGAAGATAATACTCGTTATAACGACAATTGTCAAGAGGCATATATTACCGCGCCGGGTGGCCTCGCACTTCCCTCAACTCTCTGAATTTGTTCACTCTGGAACACTCTTTCGGCCAAGACAACGCCCCTTCGACCAGTTTCCGGCGGCACCTCCTTTGGTGTACAGTGATAAGGAAAGCGCGGCTCTGCGCCGCGGCCTCCGAGGGTTTTTCGATGGATTCCACACTCTCCGCAACGACCACCAGAAAGCAAGAGGGCTCCTCCACGCCCCGCGAAACGCTCACCATCACCGACAATCGCACCGGCAAGAGCTATGAGGTGCCCATCACGCACGACACC
>Ga0179592_10001144_pt1 | contig 10738 bp, 8 predicted proteins | sample CZODoug2_1_08_16_FD_148623 | JGI IMG/M metagenome (GOLD analysis project Ga0179592, IMG submission 148623) | Vadose zone soil fungal communities from Angelo Coast Range Reserve, California, USA - CZODoug2_1_08_16fungal (Illumina Assembly) | ecosystem: Environmental > Terrestrial > Soil > Vadose... | reverse complement strand
GATCCGAGCGGAAACTTCTCACCTGCAATTTCACCTAAACTCAGGCTTACAGCGAACTCATCACCTCTTCGACGCAAAAGCAATTGCGTGCTTGCCGCATGGCGCAATCGTTGTCAACGCCGCCAGGGGTGGCATTGTGGTTTGATGAGGACTCAAAGCTGCCTTCTGTTCAGTTCTTGCGCAAATCTCCTGGGGATTTGGCACAGAGCCGCTCAGTTCGACCCCGTCTGCAGCGTCTTCCACTCCCAACTTGTCGCGATGCGCTGACATTCGGATGCCGGGCATGTTCGGCTTTGAACTGCAAGCCAAGCTCAAGGCGCACCGATGCCGCATACCGATCATTTTCATCACAGCGCATGGGGACGCCAAGATGCGGATCCAAGCCATGCGTGACGGGGCAGTGGAGTTCTTGACGAAACCATTCGAACGGTCGTTGAACCACGTAGTAGCTGAACGTAAACCAGTTGAGTTTCTCGACGCGAGGGCTCTTTGCACACTAGGGGCAAAGCCCCTTATTAACATTGTCTAACTTGAGGAAAGTTGGTCGTCGGCTTGCCATCCGCGCCACGAAATTTAACCCCAGCCGACGGCGACTTTCGTGCAGTGAGAAAAAAAACAGCGCGGGAATCTCGGTGCCCAGAAAGAAACGAGGGGCCATTGAGGGGCCAATAAGGATTCCTTTGCGTTCCCTATCGTTCCTTTTCAATGCCTTTCGATTCCCCAGCATTCCCTCTAACTCCTTGAAATTCCGCCCGGCAGTGTTTTCGATCCCCACCGCCCCTACCAACCATCCTTTTTCCCAACAACAACTTCAGAACTCCTGACATGGTTTGCCCGAAACCTGTCCGCTTTTTACTTCAAGACAGGGGTGCGACCACATAAAACATTTGAAGCTGGGTGCCCGGGAACAGCGTGTTTGTTTTGTTGAGTGCGTTACAAAGGGATTCGAGGACACGGGACCGATGTGGCGAACTGAGCGGGGCTAGCCTTATCCGAAGTTGGTCATCGGTAGGCTCGATGTCTGCCGTATCCTGCAGCGCCATCTGAATGAACGTACGCCCTTCATCTTCAACGCGGCTGTAGTGGGGACGAATCAGCTCAACCAGATCGCTCTCCGTCTGGTACGCAACCATTTTCAAAACGTTGGTTAAGTGTTTGCGTTCGGTAGAAAGTTTCACCATCTCCTGGCCCTTTTGGGCATCCGCAACTGGCACGCGGGCCGGAAGAGAGTCACGCCGAGCCTGGAGTTTCTTGATGTGGTTTGTGGCCTTGTCAATCTCCATGCGAATTTTCCCTTCCGCAATGGCAAAACCAGAGTCTGTGGATGTGCGTCTATTGATGTAATCGATTGCCGTTGCACCATAGCTTTCCCGCAGTTTCCTAAGATGAACACGTGCAGCGTAAACCTCTTTCACGGCCGCTTTCCGTGCCAGGTTGGGGATGGAACGTGTGGGGTCGTCGGGTTCGACTTGATAATCCGCGAGAGCATCGAGCAGATACTCTTCCCGCAGGTACAAATTTGTCGATGTGCTCGAGCAGGCTTTTCAGAATGGGCAGCTTCGCTTCCAGGGAGATCTGAAACTCCTCGCGCAACCCAAGATCTTCGCCGCCTGGCTGCGGCCACTGTATCGACAAGACTGGGTGGTCTACTTGAAACCTCCCTTCGGTGGCCCCGAATATGTGCTGCACTATCTGGGCCGCTACACTCACCGTGTGGCCATCTCCAACCATCGCCTGGTCTCGCTCACCGATGGCCAAGTCACTTTTCGCTGGCGTGATTCTGCTCACCACAACGAACAGAAGTTGCTGCCCCTATCGCTCAATGAATTCTTGTGCCGCTTCTTACTGCACGTCCTTCCGCAAGGCTTCGTGCGCATCCGTAACTTCGGCTTCTTGGCCAACCGCAAACGCGCCACACTCCTGCCTCTTTGCTTTCAGTTGCTGGGTTCGGCACAACAGCCGCAAGCCGGATAACACGCCTCTTCCACCGAAAATTGCCCCGCTCTTTGGCGCTGCCCTAAATGCGGTGGACCGATGAAGGTCATCGAAAGGCTCACCGCTGCCGAAATTCAACTTCGTTCTCCACCACGGATCAGCTCTGCGGCATGAGACTACTCTCTCCAACTCGAAAACTCTGCGTCCTTCCAGACGCTGCGCATCTCTATGCCCCGCCGTCAAACCAATCCCTTCTTCTAGCTTCTTCGACCACAGTCTTTGCGATACTTTTTTGCCGTAGCCAATTTCCGCGCGCACGGTGTCCTGTGTCGTGCCCTGCAGAACAGTCTCGGCACGGCTTAACGCCGCTCCTTCCTACCATTGAATTTGCATAGCGCCCGCGTCCACCGCAGTCTCGGGCGGCCACGTCCAAGCGGCTTTACCGGACGCGCGCAGAGCTCCCCGCCTCCGTTCACTCCTTACCGAGAACGCGCATCCGGTAAAGCACTAGCGTTTATCAGACTTAGGTCCACTTACTTGACGTCGAGCACGACAAGTCGACCAATAGAGCCAGCATTTGTCGAATCAAACATAGGATGCAGTCAGTGCATTCACTCTCAGCGCTGTGTTAGCGCCTGCCCCAGCTGGTCAAGCGAAACGATTGAGCCCCCGCCTCGCCTGCTCTGGTAGAAATAGCCGCTTGGCCAGACAGGCCGCAGACTACGCGCTATTTCACGACCAGCTTGGTCTGCACAGTGTTGGTGGTCATGCCGGACGTGCCTGTGATTGTCACCGTGTAGGTGCCCCGCGGCGTGCCTGGAATTTGCGCCGCACTATTGCACCCCGCGCTGAGCCAGCCGAACAGAAGGGCAAGTGCGGCGAAGTGCGTCACGCGTACCCACCGCGGTGCGCGCAGGGCCCTCGCCATGGCAATAAGGAAGGCGGCCATGGTGAACGCCAGCAGGAAGCGCAACGCCTCCACCGGACCGAACGGATTGTGTTGAAACAGTGCAGCTTGTCCGGGCAGGCCGCCTGTAAGGGTTGTCACCACGGTGGCCACGGAGGCATTCGAATTGGTGGCGTCGAGCGTTACCGAAGTCGGCAGCATGGTGCAGCCAGTGAGTTGCGCATCGGTTGTGCAACTCAGGTTGATGGTCTGCCCTGCCCAGCCCTGATGGCCAAGGAGAATCGTGTATGAAGCGCTCTCGCCCTGCGGAATGGTCATCGTATCGGGCACGCTGCTCAAGGGCGGGTTCTTGTCCACCCACACTTGCACATTCTGGAAAGGCCCCATCCATCCGCTTGTGTTCTGGCTGTCGAATGTCACCGTGTGCTTGCCCGAAGTGGAGATCGTAAACGGGCCCCCGTAAACTGAGCACCTCGGCCAGGTAACAGGCTGGCAGTCCGCCGTGTCATCGACTGCATACAAAGTTTGTTTGACGCCCGACTCTTTTATGCCGTTCGCGGCAGACAGAGTTACGGTAACGTCTTGGTTGGTCCACGTGCCAAACGGGTACGGCGTGCCACCCACCGTGGCGCTCGCCGTCGTTACTGGAGGATTGCGCGCAATCATATAGTTGTAGATTTGATCCCCAATATAGGCCTGACCGGCGTAGTTTGGGTGAGCAGTCCCTTGAACGTCATTCTGGAGACCTAGTGAGTCAGGGGTGGTGACAACCCATCGTTGGTCCTGGGCACACATTCCGTGCGTCAAAAACCCATCCTGCACGGGGACAACTTCCCACGGCGAATTTCGAATCTGACTGTTCATGCCAACTAAGGCAAGGTCGTGAAGCTTATGAAATGCAACCGCTGTCACTCCCCAATCCGAACAGCCGCCTAGATGGGCTGCAAGCTGCGGGTACTGTCCATTCTTATCGTGAGTCGGGTCATGGTATTCCGCGATCAGTACGAGCTTGGGGATCTGCTTTTGAGGGTCGGTACAATTCAGTTCCTGGGTGCCGTCACTTGGGTTTATGCAGCGAACCTCCTGATCAAGCTGTTGATACAAGGCGGGTAACCCGGGGAAGCCGATCGTCTCCACCGGACCGTTTTTGAACGTTGTACCCGTCACAGTTCTGCTGGGATTTCCATTAATGCTGTCGGTAAGATCTTGATCAAAGTTTGGGTCACTACTGCACGAATTGAATGGCTCGAGACAACGCAGCAGCACCTCCTTGAATCCGAGACCAAGGTCGCCTCCATTGCCAACCAGATCATCCACCGTATCATTGTCGAAGAGCACCGTGTCAGGGGTGGGCTCGCGAATTGTTAAGTCGTTTGCACCGGCAGCAATCGTCAACACATCAATGCGAGGTAGACTACCTCTCGCCACTCGGAGTTGTTGGATGGAGTCCTCGACCGTGGCACCGGAGCATGCCATATGAATATAGGTGATGGAATTTGATGGGGAATTTGATGGATTGTTGGCAATTACTCTTTGGGCGGCCAAAGAGGGCCCCGCAAAGCTAGAGCGGTGGCAGACGGCTGGTCCACCGTAGTTAGAGTCCGGATCATCCCAGAAGCCCTTGTTCGGATACGTCACACCTAACTGGTGTGCGACCAAGGGGTCTCCCTCTCCGGAGGCCACGGAGTCGCCGATTGATAGGATAACGAAATCCCCAGGGGTGGAAATCGTTGCTGTAGTGAATAGACTGTGCCTCGGTCCGTGACCGATGAAGGGAAATGACGGAGGGTCATCGTACTCGATCATAATTGTGTACGCGCCTGCAGATGCGTAGCGATGGGTGCCGTAAACGTCGCATGGAATATAGTTGGGAAAGTTCTTGCCGCCCGTAGTATCTACGCAAGTGAGCAACCCCGGGTTGGTCGAGGGGCCATCGCCCCAATGAATTACGGCGCCGAGGGGGTTGGCGTCACCCAGATGGACCACATGGTCCAAGACTAGATTGGTGGCGAGCCTTTGAAGCCCGTTGTCAAACCCTACCGTTCCGTTCACTGGATATGTGGTTTGGGCTTGGATTGGGCTAGCCCACGCGAGGGCGAGTGCAAAGCAAGCGCCTACCGCAACGAGCCATCCTCTTGGGAGAGCGCTCCTCATGGATCGAATCGAAAGTTTCCAAGTACTCGTCATTTGGCACCTCCACTTCACCTGAATTCGGCTACAGAACTTGTTCGGGCGAGCGGTACGATGGAAGGGATTTGAAGGGACGTCAATCACACGGGCAATAAATGATTGTTTAGCTCCAAGCGCTTGCATCTATTACCTTTAGAGAATCTTCTGTCCGCGTGATAGAGGTGATGCTAGAATCGCGTTGCTCCCCGCAGCATGAGAACAGGACGATATGCCCGGTCCCTCGCTACCGCCTGCGGTTCGTTTCGGCTCTTTCGAGGTGAATCCCCGGACGGGAGAGCTGCGCAAACAGGGCATCAGAATCAAACTTCACGAGAAGCCGTTCCAGGTCTTGCTCGCTCTCATCGAGCATCCCAGAGAGGTGGTCAGCCGGAAGGAGCTTCAGGACCGGCTCTGGCCCCAGGATACGTTCGTCGAATTCGAGAACGGTCTCAACAACGCCATCAGCCGCCTTCGCGAAGCCCTGGGTGACACGGCAGAGAGCCCGCGATTTATCGAAACCGTCCCGCGCCACGGGTACCGCTTCCTCGCCGAGGTTTCGCCGTCGTTGCCGAGCTCAAGAGCCGCGATTTCTCGTTCAGGGTTGTTAGCCTTTGGGATCATTCTGGCGGTGGGCCTGGCGGCTGGCGCTGTATTTCGCTTTGCCCCGAGCCGCAAACAGGCGATCCGTTCTCTTGCCGTTTTGCCTTTCCGGAATTTGAGGACCGGGACGGCGGACGACTACTTTGCAGGCGGCATGACCGACGCCGTGACCACAGAACTTGCCAAACTCGGCGTATCCAAAGTGATCTCCGAGACTTCAGTCGCGCAATTCAAGGACACGAAGAAATCTGTCCCCGACATTGCCCGCACACTCGGAGTGGATGCCATCGTGGAGGGAGCTGTACTCCGTGAGGGAAATCAGGTTCGCATCACTGTGCAGCTCATTGGGGCGGATACCGACCGCCACTTGTGGGCGGAAAGTTACCAGCGCCAGATTACGGATGTCCTCGCGCTGCAGGATGAGGTCGCGCTTGGTGTTGCCCATGCGATTAAACTCGAACTTTCACCCGGCGCGGCGGGCCAGCCCGCTTCTCCGAAACCTGTAAACACGGAAGCCTATGAAGCCTATCTCAAGGGCAGCTACTTCGCGCAAAAGCGCAACGAGTCCTTTCTCCGCGCAAAAGACTATTTTCAACAGGCCATTCAATTGGATCCCGGTTACGCGCCCGCCTACGCTGCTCTGTCGGATTTCTACGCGCTCTCGGATGCCTTGCCGCCTGCTGAAGCGCTGCCCAAGGCGAGGGAGTACGCGCAAGAGGCGTTGCGGATAGATCCTGATTTGCCGGCCAGCCATGTTTCCCTCGCGTATGTCTATTTTTATCATGATTGGAACTGGCCCGCCGCCGATCAAGAGTTCAGACGCGCGATTGCTCTCGCTCCGGGGCTTGCCCGGTCGCATCGCTGGTACTCGATCTATTTAGCTGCCATGGGTCAACCTGCAGAGGCCATGACGGAGGCACAGCGCGCCGCGGATCTGGACCCTCTTTCCGTCTCTGCTCATGATTCCGTAGCCATCGCCGCAGCTTGCAGTGGACAGTACGACCGCACCGTTGCGGAAGGACGCATGATTTTCGACTTGGATCCCAGTGATGCGCGCGCTTACTTGGACATGGCCATGGGCCACATTCAGAAAAAGATGTACCGGGAGGCCCTGCAGGACGCAGAGAAGGGCCTCGCCCTGTCTCGGCGCGATCCCTTCTTTCTTTCTGTCGCTGCCTTTGTTCACGGCCGGCTGGGGCAGATGGAACAAGCGGGCAAGCTTGTGGAAGAGATGCAGGCGGCCAGCAAAAAGAGCTTTGTGGCTCCGTTCCTCTTTGCAACAGCTTTTGTGGGAATGGGCAAGGAGAAAGAGGCGATGGACGCTTTGGAAGAGGGTTACAAAGCTCACGATCCGTACATGGTAGGTCTTAACTCCACTCCATGGTTTGGCCCGTTACTCTCTGACCCTCACTTTCAAGACCTGGTTACGCGGATGCATTTGCCGCCAGTGACCCGCCGTGAGCAACAGTAATTTCGCTCAAGTTCAAATTGGGGATAACCCGATCCCCGTTGCCAGTGATTTCATAACAATGTCGGCTCCCTCGACCCGAGTAAACTGTGGTTTCACAGGCAAATCTATGACGCCTACCGCACCATGATTATCGGGCGCAACTTGGGCGCCGGCCAGCAAATTCCCTCCACCCGAACTCTGGCCTCAGAGCTTGGAATTTCTCGGATTCCCGTTTTGACCGCCTATGCCCAACTTCTGGTTGAGGGCTATTTCGAGACCCGGGTGGGTGCAGGAACGTTTGTCTGCAGTTCTCTTCCAGATCAACTGGCGTCAGCTGAAAGTCGCGCTACCAAATTGAATGGAGTTCGTTCTGGGCCTCGCCCAGTTGCACGCCGATCTTTACGTCTTCCTCGCAACGAGATCGCTCCTTGGCTGCGCGGTTCTGGAGCATTCAGCGTGGGTCAGCCAGCCGATGATCAGTTTCCATTTCAGATATGGTCGAGCCTGGTTATGCGCCAGTGCCGAAGTCCGCGCGCAAGCGCACTTCAATACGGAGGTCCGCTCGGTTATGAGGAGTTGCGCGACGCAATTTGCACGTATCTGAGAACGGCGCGCGCCGTCCACTGCAATCCGGGGCAAGTAATGATTGTCGCAGGTTCTCAGGAAGCGCTTGAGATTTCCGCGCGCGTTCTCCTCGACGTTGGAACTCCAGTGTGGCTCGAAGAACCTGGATATTGGCTGACTCGACGTGTTCTCGACTTGGCGGGCTGTCGGGTGATACCCGTCCCGGTTGATAGGGAGGGTATGGACGTAGCTGCCGGAATCAAGGTGTGCCGCAAGGCCCGGGCTGCTTATGTTGCGCCCTCCCACCAATTTCCGCTCGGAGCAACGATGAGTGCTTCGCGTCGCCTCCAACTGCTGGATTGGGCTCAGCGGTCGGGATCATGGGTTATTGAGGACGATTATGATAGCGAGTATCGCTACGGGAGCATGCCCATCGCGTCGTTGCAGGGTCTCGATTCAAATTCGCGTGTGATATACATCGGAACTTTCAGTAAAGTCTTATTCCCATCCTTGAGGATCGGCTATGTAGTCATCCCGCCGGATCTCGTTGACCGGTTCATAATGGTCCGCCAGGCCCTGGATCTTACACCTCCTCATTTGTACCAAGCGGTACTCACGGACTTCATAAGGGAAGGGCATTTCGCGCGCCACATCCGAAGGTTGCGGCTGGTTTATGGCGAGCGCCGAACTGCGCTTGTCAACAGCATACGCAAAGAGTTTGGGTCTTCTCTCGAAGTGCTCGGATCAGAAGCCGGTATGCATCTCCCCATCACGCTGCCCACAGGATTCCGCGATCAGGAGATTGCGGCGCGGGCCGCACACGAAAAACTTTGGCTTTGGCCGCTTTCGCCTGCCTATGCGGGCACGACTGCCCGACAGGGATTCATTTTGGGGTTCGGAGGCACGACGGCGGCGGAGATGCCGGACGCCGTTCGCCATCTGAAGAAAGTGCTCACAGCGGATCCGAGACCCACCTCACAAAACTGAAGCAGTGGCTCCAAGAAGCATCGGATGGACTGGGACACCGTTCAGCTTGCTAGCGCGATCTGTGAACATGCTTCGCCAAAATTCTATGCGCACTGAAAATAGCGCGATTCCCTGTCGCGACGGCTGTCCCATCCAGGTTACCCTTCACCCTCGAGCGCCAAGAATCTCTCCCGGAAGAACGCCCGCGCGGTGTACCTGTATATATAAGGATGGAGGAACCCGGACGTTTTCGCGACGCTACGTTGGTTCGGATTAGGCAGCCCGATCGTACCGGTGGTGTAACCCTCCCAGTCGCACATGAGAAAGGACGTGACCTGAGGCTATGGTGCGAGTTCTGCCGTCTGGCGTTCCCTTCCCGAGTCCGAGATGCGTGCGGTCCTCGTGGTAGTAGGGAATATACTCAGAGAGCAGGCGTTTCAGGTGGCGTTCGTCAACTGCGATGATGTGATCCAGGAGATCACGCCGGCAACTCCCTACCCAACGCTCTGCGACTCCATTCTGCCAAGGACTTTCGAACGAAGTGCGGACAGGATTCACCCTCAGGGATCGAACCGCTGTGGGGACTTCCAGTCCATACTTGGCATCACGATCAAAGATGACGAACCTCGGAGCGGATCCAAATGGAAATGCTTCTCGCAACTGCTGGACGATCCACAAGCTTGTCGGATGCTTGGTGACATTGAAGTGCAGGATACGCCGACGATCGTGACTGATGACGAAAAAGCAATAAAGCACGCTGAAGGTGATCGTCGGAACAGTGAAGAAGTCCATCGCGGCGATCGCTTCCCGGTGATTGCGGAGAAAGGTAAGCCAGCGCCTGGCCGGCTCCGGATCTCTAGGCGCCCGTTTCATCCAACGAGAGATCGTTCGCTCAGAGACATCAAAACCGAGCATGAGAAACTCGCCGTGGATGCGTGGCGCTCCCCACGTTGGGTTCTCAACAACCATCCGGAAAATCAATTCCTGGACTTCCTTGGACGTCTGTCGTCTCCCGATGGGCTTCCTGACCTTGGAGATCAGCTTCCAGTACAAACGGAATCCGCCCCTGTGCCAACGCACCACGGTTTCGGGCGTGACCGCAATGAGGGACCGCTGCCATCCGGACCAGAATCGGCGGACGGCGACCCAGAAGAGCTTGTCGAGCAGGTCTAATCTTGGCCGCGGGTGCCGACGCTTCAGCACGGCGAGTTGTTGACGTAGCGCGAGATTCTCGAGTAGGAGGCTCCGACGCGCGCGCAAGAGGCGAACCAGCGTTCTGAAGCACAGGCCGATGAATCGAAACATAGGTAGGAGTTATAACAGAGCAGTGGCGGGAGGGCGGCTAAGTCATTGATTTCAAAGTCGGCCAGAGTTTGGGCGAACCACAGCCGTCTGACTCTACCTATAGCGTTCACAACACCCAAAATCAATAGCGTGTCTCCTGTAAAATGCCCTGGGTTGAACACCTTAGTTGTGGGCTAGAAAAACGATAAAAACAACGAATTCGCCAGAGTGACGTACACGATGGGTACACGGCCCGGATTCAGAATTCCCCGGCACAGTGGCCTGCTTTGTTCTTCTGAAACTTCTGAAACTTACATATACCGTGTTTTACCTTGTTCGGCACAATTTAGTGCTGTTCTGCTCCCAATCTTGGTCTCATGATTGTCTTGCGGGGCGAAGAGCTAAGGGCGTTACTTTGCGTTCTTCAGCCCCCCGCGGTCGCTCCAATTCGACAATCTGCGACTATGCAAAGGAAACATCCACCCTTAGCAAGGTACCTCGATGGAAAGACTCTACGACTGCAAAAACTGCATGAAGACCTTTAAGGTCTCTAGCATGCCCTACGCCTCCCGGAAATTCGGAGCAGCCCAAGGGTCGAAGGTATTCTTCCAAATGAACCGCAAAGGTCGATGGGCTTGTGGACCCTGCTTGAATCTGGTGAACCAAATTCGCTGTGATGCGCACGTGCGCGAGCACTCTTCGGACTAGAAAGTCGGAAAGCCAATACCGGCAGGGTTTGATTCTGGCTCGTTCAGGCAGCCCGTCGTTCGTAGCGGTGGTGCAGTCCGCCGACGAGGGGTAGCGCTACGACGGATCCCATTTCGGGCGGGTGAATCGCTCGTGGCTCCGGTGCGTCCTTCCCC